>Ga0070699_100004061_pt1 | contig 12938 bp, 9 predicted proteins | sample KBSK1503metaG_FD_65473 | JGI IMG/M metagenome (GOLD analysis project Ga0070699, IMG submission 65473) | Corn, switchgrass and miscanthus rhizosphere microbial communities from Kellogg Biological Station, Michigan, USA - KBS K1-50-3 metaG | ecosystem: Host-associated > Plants > Roots >...
GCCCAATTCCGTCAGCCGCTGCACGAACGCGGCGAGCTGAGCCTGGCGTTGCCGATCGCCCTCGCCCGTAGACAAGAGCACGCCGATGCGGCGCATCCGCTCGCCCTGCTGCGCCCGCGCCGCCAGCGGCCACGCAACCGCCGCGCCGCCGAGAAGCGTGATGAACTCGCGGCGTTTCACTCGATCACCTCATCGGCGCGGGCGAGCAGCGTCGGCGGAATTTCGAGGCCGAGCGCCTTTGCGGTCCTGAGATTGATGACAAGCTCGATGTTGGTCGGAAATTCCACTGGCAGGTCGCCCGGTTTGGTACCCTTTAGGATTTTGTCGACGTAGTAGGCCGCGCGATGGAAGCACGAGTTCAGATTGACCCCGTAGCTAATGAGACCGCCCGCCTCGACGTGCTCGCGGTAGCCATAGATCGTGGGTAACTTCTTCGCCGCTGCCGCCTCCGCTATCTGTTTGCGCGAAACGATTAGCATGTTGCTCTGCTCGACAACGACCACCTCGACGCCGGCCGCCGCCAAGGCATCGTATGCCGATCTGATATTGCTCGCGCTCCGCACCTCCGTAGGCACGATTTTGATCTCCAACTCTTTTCCCGCTGCTTCGATCTCTCGCCGTTGTGGATGAGCCTTTGGATCATTTACATCGTCCACCAATCCGATCCGTGTCGCTCCGGGAACAACCTCGCGCGCAAGCTCAACCTGCTTTGCTGGTAGGCCCTTCACGTAAGGCGCTATTCCCGTCACATTGCCGCCAGGCCGAGCCTCGCTCGCTACAAAGCCAAGCCCAACCGGATCAGCGAGCACTGGAACAACGATTGGAATCGTATCGGTTGCGTTTTTGGCAGCAACAGCCTGGAGGGTTGCCGGGGCGACGATGATATCGGGATTGAGTTGAACCAATTCCTCCGCCGCCTTCGGGAGCCGCTCCACATGGAAATCGGCCGATCTGTATACCATCTCGAAATCTCGGCCTTCGATGTGCCCGAGTTCTCGCATCCCCTTCAAGAGCAATCCGAGATATTTGGCGGCAACGTCCGATTCACCGTAAGACAGCCATCCAACAAGGGGCCGCTTTTTTGTTTGCGCCAACACCGCCTGCGGCCATGCGGCCGCGCCGCCGAGCAACGTGATGAACTCGCGACGATGTAGTTGATCTAGTTGCATTCGCACACTCTTGGATGTCCGCCGGAATTGGGACTCACGTAGTTGACCGGTTGCGCTAACCTGTGACTGGCATCACTGAGATAGGAAAATCCCCTCATCAGTTTGGCTGGCGCGCCCTATCCAGAAAGAGTTGCACCTCTCGGAAAAGCTGCATCCGATTCTTCTCCACCATGACAAAATGTGTCCCCTCGCCGATCTCGATGAACCGCTTGTGAGGGCCGCTCGGGAGCTTGTGGAAGACGGCTTGCGCGCCCTGGCTAGGAGTCACCCGATCCCACTCAGCGGCGACCACTAGCGTCGGAACCTTGATCCGCCCCGGATCGTAGTATGGCTTGCCTACGTCCCAGTAATTCCGAATGTCATGAAAAACGCCCGCCGGACTTCGTAGCACCGGTGGATTCTGGTTCGAACCAACAGGATCGGTGGCTAGAGCGGCTGCCGACCACGTTTCGAACCAGCTGACCGGCATCAAGTCGTTCTTCCGATCATCGGGCGCACCGGCCTGTAGGCGATCCCGCGCTGTTGCCATCGGGGCCGAGACGTAAGCTCCCAGCGGGGGGTTCGCGGTCTGCGACGGCGGCGATGCCGTCAGCCATACGGGCGCGTAGAGTACAAGCCTCTCGACCTTGTCGTTGTGGTCGGCTGTGTAAGCACCCATGGTCACAGTCCCCCATGACCAGCCCATAAGGCTGATCCTAGAGATTCCTCGCCGCTGGAGGATGAAATCGATGGCGGAACCGATATCCTTCACCGCCACATCGGTCGTGACGATGGGAGGATTGCTAGCGGCTGGCTGATCCATCTCCGGTGGACGCGTGGATTGACCGTAGCCTCGTACGTCTACCAAATACACGTCCCAGCCATGCTGGGCGATGTAGTCCATCCACGACAATCCTTCGAGCAGAAGATCAAAAGTCGCCTCCGCAGGTTGCGTCGCACCATGAACGAACAGCAATGTCTTGTCCGACGTAAACTGCTTCAAGTCCTCCGGTCGCTTGTTTCTGACATACAGTTTTATTCCAGGATCGGCGGAGTCGATCATGAATTGCTCCGTCACGAGCTTCACCGTCGGCTCGGCCGCACCGGCGGATGAGAACCCCGCCGCAGTTGTCAAGGCGACGACCATCACCGCTGCCGTCCTCCGTATGGACCACATCTGATCCTCCTTTGGCCTGTGAACGAACCCGTGCAACGGGGCGACCAAGTCGTCGTCGCGCCGCCGAGAAGCGTGATGAACTCGCGGCGCATCATTCGATCACCTCGTCGGCGGCCACGAGCAGACCGGGCGGCACGTCGAGGCCGAGCGCTCTAGCCGTTTGCAGATTGATAACAAACTCGAACTTGGTCGGCTGCGTTACCGGCAAGTCAGCGGGCTTTTCCCCCTTGAGGATGCGGCCAACATAGACCCCGACCTCGCGAAACGAATCGGTCACGTTTGTTCCATAGCTCATCAGTCCGCCAGCTTCGGCGTAGTCGCGATTGGCATAGGCCGCGGGAATCCCGTTTCGTGCCGCCAAAGTGGCAAGCTGCACGCGTCGGCTGTGGAAGAAAAAGTCGGGGGCGACGAACAGCGCTTCGGCACGCTCGCGCGACATCGCGGCGAAAGCCGCATCGATCTCGCCGCTGTTGCTCGCGTTGAGGACCTGGATTTTCAGCCCGAAAACGTCTGCCGCTTTCTGCGCCTCTCGCACAGTGGTCTCGGCGCTCACAACGTTGCCCGGGTTGATCATCACGGCGATGCGAACCGCTCCAGGCACCAGATCGCGCAGCAACCCCAGTCGCTTTGGCACCGCCTCGCTGACGAAGAAGTTGATGCCGGTCGCGTTCCCACCTGGCCGCGCGAGGTTGGCGACCAGACCAAGCTTGACCGGATCGTCGCTGACGCCGAAAACGATTGGGATCGTCGCCGTTGCAGCCTTGACCGCCAACGCCGCTGGTGTACTGCCCGGCGCGGCGATCACGGCCACGCGACGGCGGACCAGTTCGGCCGCCAGCGCCGGCAGTTGATCGTATTGACCTTCCGCCCAACGATACTCGACCGTCACGTTCTGACCTTCGGTGTAGCCAGCGTCAGTGAGGCCTTTGCGGAAGGCGGCCGCTTCCTGCGCGGAGCCAACAGCCGACGCGCCGTTGATGAACCCAATTACCGGCATTCCCGCCTGTTGCGCGCGCGCCGCGAGCGGCCACGCGACCGCTGTGCCGCCGAGCAGCGTGATGAACGCGCGGCGCTTCATGCCCTCCTCTCACAGTGCCGATACGGGCCAAAACGGCGGCCGCGGCCGTCGATCTGCCGACCCTTAAGCTTACCGCGGAATGGCCGACCGAGAACTGTTCTTAATCGAGGTAAGGGCGGTTCGCTTCGTCACGTGCCCCCGGCCTTGAAGAATAGCACATCGCAGGGTTGGGTTCGCCGGTCCGCAGTTGCCTTGAGAGAATGGCGGCGCTCCGCCCAAATCTAGAGTGCCATAGGATTTGTTAATCCGAGCACGTTAATAACCACACTGGGGCGAAAGCGATGCGTCGGGGCTGCGGGGATAAGCAGATTTGACACGACAACGCCGGTCGGCACTCGTTGTTGCACTCGCTTGCGCGAGTCTGCTGGCGGTGACCGATTGCGTGGCGGCCAAAAGCGCGGCGACTAAAGGCGGGACCAATAGCTCGTCCGCTGCGACGGCAAACGTTGCGGCTAAGGCTGCGAAGCACGCCGTGAAGAAGGCAGCATCGGCCAAGCCCAAGGAAAAGACGTCGGCATCCGGCAAAACCACGGCAGCGGCGGTTCCCCTGCCGCGCGCTCGTCCCGACTCATCTGGCGCCTTCGCTCCCGCCAGGGCAGCGGCACGAGGGACCAGCACGGGCTTGCCCCAGCCGCCGGCAGTACCGCTGGCGCAGACGCCGACGCCGCAGACCTCCGACCCCGACGTGGCGCTGGTTAAGAGCGCCATCGACAGCCTGCGCAGCGGCGGCGCCGACAAGGCAACCGGTGTCCAGGCCACCATCTCGGATCCGGTGGCGCGCAAGCTGGTCGAATGGATCATTTTGCGCAGCGACCGCAACGGCGCCGGAAGCGCGCGCTACACCGCTTTCATTGCCGCAAATCCGAGTTGGCCGAGCCTCGCAATGTTCCGTCGTCGCGCCGAGGCGTTGCTTTGGGTCGAGAATGTCAAGCCGGCGCAGGCCCTCGGCTTCTTCAACGGCTCGCCGCCACAATCGACCAAGGGCCGCCTAGTCCTGGCACGAGCGCTGCTTGCCAAAGGCGACACCGCAGGTGCTAGGGCACAGGTGCGCGAGGCGTGGCGCAACGATCCAATGCCCGCCGATGTTGAGAAGCAAGTGCTCGAGATCTATTCCGAATTCCTGAGCCGCGCCGATAACAAGGCGCGCATGGAGAAAAGGCTCTTTGCCGCCGACAACGAAACCGCAACGCGAGCCGCGCGCCGGCTCGGGGGCGCTGACGTTGCAATCGCGCAAGCGCGTATGGCGCTCAACGGCAAGGGCAGCAATGCCAAGAAGCTACTTGAGGCCGTGCCGGCGGAAGCACGCCACGATGCCGGCTACATCTTCGCGCACGTGCAGCACATTCTGCGCCGCGACGACAAGATCGCCGAAGCCGCCCAAGCGATGCTGTCTGCCCCTCGCGAGCTTGCCCAGATCCATGATTCGGAGGGATGGTGGGTTGAGCGCCGGGTGTTGGCGCGCAATCTGCTGGATACCGGCGATGCCCGGTCCGCGTATCTGGTGGTGCGAGACGCTGCCGAGCCGACCAAGGAAAACTCCCGCGTCGAGCGCCATTTCATGGCAGGCTGGATCGCGCTGCGGTTTCTCAATGATCCGGCCACAGCGGCGGCGCACTTCGCCCGCATCCAGGAGACGAGCAGCCATCCGACGTCGCTAGCGCGGTCCCATTACTGGCTCGGACGTGCGGCGGAAGCTGCTCACCGGCCGGCTCAGGCGCGCACCGAGTACCAGGCAGCGGCGCGCTCTTCGACCGCCTATTACGGACAGCTTGCACGCGCGCGTCTCGGGCTCGGAACGCTCGCGCTGGCAGCGCCGTCGGCGACGCCGGACAAGCGCGCCAGCGTAGAGCGGATGGAGCTGGTTCGCGCGGTGAAGATCCTCTACGCGCTCGACGAGCGCTCCCTGATCATCCCGCTGATGGCTGACGTCGGCGACAAGCTCGACGACGTTGGTGCGCTGTCGGCGCTCGGCGAATTGGCGGAACGACACCAGGACGCACGCGGGATGCTGCAGCTCGGCAAGGCCGCCCTCGCGCGCGGCTTGCCGCTCGACTACTACGCATTTCCGACCGTTGGCGTGCCGCGCTATTCGCCCATCGGCCCCGCTATCGACAGCGCGTTGCTTTTTGCCATCATTCGCCAGGAGAGCGCGTTCAATCCGGCGGACTTGTCGAGCGCCAATGCGATGGGCCTAATGCAGGTGACCCCGATCGCCGCACGGGATACCTGCAAGCGCTTCAGCTGTACCTACGTCGTCCAACGCCTCAAGAATGACACGCCCTATAACCTTCAAGTGGGCGCAGCTGAGCTCGGCGGCGCGATCCAGGACTATCGCGGCAACTACATCCTGGCGTTCGCGGCCTACAATGCCGGGCGTGGGCGGGTGAGGGAGTGGATCGAGCGGTTCGGCGATCCGCGCGACCCGAAGGTCGATCCGGTCGACTGGGTCGAGCGCATCCCATTCATGGAAACCCGCAACTATGTGCAGCGCGTGATGGAGAACCTGCAGGTCTATCGCGCACTCTTCGGCGGCAACGCGCCGCTCACGATCGAGAGCGACTTGCGACATGGAGTTGCGACCAACTAGACTAACTCATCAGCAATCTCGTTTCATCACTAGGCCTACCCAGTCGTCGCCTCGCCTGTAAGGCGAAACACCCGAGGGTCCGTAAGCCGCACAAACCACGGTCCGAGAGCGCAGCTCCAACGGTGGCTATTTCTTCGCGGCCTTGACCGGGTCTTTGACATTTTCCACGGTCGCGAACTCGATGTTCCAGAGCTCGCCGTTCACCCTTTCAACCCTGCGCATATAGATGTTGCTAATGACGTCGCGCGTTTCCGGGTCGATGGTCATCGGCCCGCGCGGGCTTTCCCACGACATGCCTTTCACTGCGCCAATGAAGCTGTCGCCATCTGTTTTGCCGCCTGTTTTTCTGATCGCTTCATAGATGAGATGCATGCCATCATAACCCGACACACCGAAGAAATTCGCCCGCATGCCGTTGTTCGCCTGCTTCACCCCCTCGACGAATGCTTTGTTTTTCTCGGAGGGATGGGCCGCCGAGTAAAAGTATGCGGTCTCGATGCCCAGCGCGACGTCGCCCATGTTGTTGAGGAGGTCGTCATCGGTGATGTCGCCCGCCCCGAACAGACGGATGCCGGATTTGTCGAGCCCGCGCTCCACAAATTGCCGCATCATGGTCGCGGCCTGGCCCGCCGGAATGAAGACGAAAACCCCATCCGGGGAAATATCGCGCACGCGCTGCAGGAACGGTGCGAAATCCGGATTGAGCAAAGGAACCCGCAATGCCAGGGGGACCTCGCCGCCGGCACGGGTAAAAGTTTGTTTGAAATACGTTTCAGAATCGTGGCCGGGTGCGAAGTCGGAAACGACCGTAGCCACTTTCTTTAGGCCATGTCTGGCCTCCCAATCCGCAATGATCACGACGGGCGCAGCTTGGGGAAAACTCGAGCGCACGATATAGGGCGAGCGCTCCGTCACGATCGCGGTCGCGGCTGCCATGACCACCATGGGTGTTTTGGTCTCGGTTGCGAGCGGCGCGACGGCGAGCGCGATCGGGGTGAGCCCAAAGCCAGCAAGAATGTTCACCTTATCACCGACTAGAAGCTCTTGGGCTATGCGCCTGCTGTTGTCGGCAACGCCCGCGTCATCGCGCAGGATGAGTTCGATTTTCCTGCTATCAACGCTCGCGCTGCATATAGAAGCGGGCGCCCGCTCCGACCTGCTTGCCGGTAGTCGTAAACGGCCCGGTCATCGGGAGAATGAGACCGACCTTGACGCTCTCTTCGGCCACGCATTGACCGAAGCCAACGCAAGGGACGAAGTCAGACTGGCAAGACTATCGTTTTCAGTGGTTAACGCCTGGGCGTCGCCACCGCGGCTAGGACGCCCGTGCTGACGCGCGGTTTGCTTTTGTCGCGCTCGGCCCCCTCTCCGATGAACGGGTTTGCAGTGCGCAAATCCGCTCGCAGCGGCGCATGCCAGGTTCCCAATGCACGGAACGCATGGCTGTGCTCGCGAGTTGTTCCCGGGCAAGGAAGGCTTCTTTCCTTGACGGAACAAAGGATCGGAGGCCACAAATGCTCAAGACACTTATGATTTCGGCCGCGGTCAGCGCGCTGATGGTTTCGGGCGCCCTGGCGCAGGCCGATATGTCGCCAAAGCAGCCGGCGGCGCCAGCGGCGAAAGTCGAAGCGATCCCGCACGACACTGCGAAATTCATCGCGGCGCAGGGCACGGACCAGTGGGTTTTTTCCAAGTTCAAAGGCACCGATGTCCTCGGCCCGGACAACGCACACATCGGCAATGTGAGTGACATGCTGTTCGACAAGAACGGCAAGATCCTCGGGCTGATCGTGGGTGTGGGCGGGTTCCTAGGCATCGGCGAAAAGAGTGTCGCCATCGATATGAGCGCATTCCAGCCGGTTCCTGCCGACACCGGCAGTAGCACCGGCGCTGGTGGCAATACCGCCATGGTCAGCCGCAATGACGACCCCACCATGGTCAAGCTCAAAGTCAGCTGGACCAAAGACCAGCTCAAGAACGCGCCGGACTTCCAATATTACAAGCCGCCGGCACGCACGACGAGCGGCGCTGGCGGGTCGCCGACCACCGGGATGGCGCCGCGGCCGACCACTCCGCCGGCGGGACGCTAACAAGGACGTTCGGGGAACATTAACCAAGTCGCGTGTTGTCGGGGCCGATGAGCGAGTAGCGTATTGTCGGGAACGTCGAGTGAGCAGCGTATTGTCGGGAACGTCGAGTGAGTAGCGTAAGCGGGACGGAGGCGTCCCGGAGTTGGACGGTCGGGTCGGCGACAGGCCGGCCCGGCCGTCGCGTTCTTAAGGGTGCGGCTCGCCTGCAACAACATCCGCGGATTCGCCACAACCGCCGCGCAGGCGCGCGCTGACGAGCTTGTCTCGCATCGTCGTTTCTGCACAATCGCCGCCTCCTGACGCGACGAGCTTTTCGTCGTGTGCAAGTGGCTCCTGCAAACGTCCGGGCGGTGCGCGTATGGTTGCGTCCGAGTTGCGTCCTGAGTCCTCCGTCGTCGCCGAGGTGAGACCTTCGCCGAACCACAGCGAGCGCAAGGGCGGCGACGCGCCCGACATGATCGTGTTGCATTACACCGGCATGCCGGACGACCAAGCCGCGATCCGGCAGCTTTGCAACCCGAGGAGCGAGGTCTCCGCACACTACGTCGTGCTGCCGGACGGCTATATCATCCAACTGGTCGCCGAGGCGCGGCGCGCCTGGCACGCGGGCACATCATCCTGGGCGGGCGAGAGCGACGTCAATTCGCGCTCGATCGGCATCGAGATCGCCAATCCCGGACATGACCATGGCTATCCCGCCTTTCCGAAACGGCAGGTCGCGGCGGTGACGGCGCTCTGCCGCAGCATTTTTACCCGCCACCGGATTCCCGCCGACCGCGTGCTCGCCCATTCCGACGTCGCACCGGCGCGCAAGCGCGATCCCGGCGAAAAGTTTCCCTGGAAGACGCTGGCCGCTTCCAGCATCGGCCTGTGGGTCAAGCCCGCTCCCATCGACCCAGCGGGAGCGATTTTCACGCTCGGCGAAACCAATCCTTCCATCGAAGAGGTGCAAACGCTGCTGGCAAAATATGGCTATGACATCACCGCGAGCGGCTATCTCGATAGCGCCACGCGTGACGCCGTGGCGGCGTTCCAGCGCCATTTCCGCCCGCAGCGGGTCGACGGCATCATCGATGTCTCGACCACCTCGACGCTGAAGGACCTCATCGCCGGGCGCGAGGCCCGCGTCAGCGCGAGCAAGCCCGGTTGAGGCAATCGGCGCCGACGTGGCAGCATTAACGCGCTTGCGGCGCGGGTCTTGACGTTCCCCCGCGCACACCCCATGCCTTATCCGTCAGTCGGCTGGACGGCCGCTCGGGTCAATGCCGAAAGGTGGACCCGAGAGGAAAGTCCGGGCTCCATGGACATACGGTGCCGGATAACGTCCGGCGGGCGTAAGCCCAGGGACAGTGCCACAGAGAACAGACCGCCGCTCCCATCGCGCCCCGCTTGCGGGGAGGGGGTGGTAAGGGTGAAACGGTGCGGTAAGAGCGCACCGCGCTTGCGGCAACGCAGGCGGCACGGCAAACCCCACCGGGAGCAAGACCGAATAGGGACGGCGCGGGCTCGCGTCCGCGAGAGCGGAAGCGGTCCCGGGATCCAGGTCCGGATTTGGCCGTCCGGGTAGGTTGCTGAAGGCGCCGGGCAACCGGCGTCGCAGAGGAATGGCCGTCACGCGAGGGCGCAAGTCCTCGCCTTACAGAACCCGGCTTACAGGCCGGCTGATGCGCTTCAAGGGGGCTCGGCGGAAAACCGTCGGGCCCCCGCCAATTTCTTGGCAACCCGGATCAACACCTGCAACTCGAACATGCCGACGCACGCGCCGTTGCGTCCTTCCGTTCTCTCTGAGCTGAGACTATCGTTCTGAGGTGACGTCCAGATCCCGTGTCCGCGGAGGCGTCGATGCAGCAGAATATTTGGCGTCTGGTGGCGTTTGTCGCCACGCTTGCCCTCGTCGCGATGGTGTCCGGCGTGGCCGAAACCGGTTCGCGCGTCGGGCAAGCCGGAGCCCGCTCGGGCGGTGGGCAGGCTGGCTCAACCACCACGGCGAACAAAAATCAGCCGAAGCCGAAAATGACCATCAAGGTCAGCCCCGAATACACCAGAGCTAAATAATGAGCTCGCGATCGGCGACCGCGCGTTACGTGCCGAGCTTCTTGTAGGCGTCGATCACGGCTTGGCCGTCGGCGCCCGCCTTGGTGAGCCACTCTGCGGTGAGGCGCTCGCCGATCTGCTGTAGGCCGGTCTTCAAGGCCTCGCTCGGCGACAATACTTTCAAGCCGTGGGCGGCGAGCTGCTCGCCGTACCATTTGTGCTTTTCCTGCGACCTCGACCAGCCGCGCGCTTCGGCAGCGGCGGCAACCTTGAGCAGCGCATCCTGCGTCGGCTTGTCGAGCCGATCAAAGGCCGCCTTGTTGACCAAGGTGACGTTCTTCGGGAGCCAGGCCTGCGTGTCATAGAAATAGGTCATGGTCTCCCAGGCCTTGCTGTCGTAGCCGGTCGCGACCGAGGTCATGAAGGCGTTGATCAGGCCGGTGGCAAGCGCCTGCTGCAAGTCGGCGGCCTGGATCGTCACCGGATAAGCGCCGACGACCTGGGCGATGCGCTCGGTTCCCGCATTGTACACCCGCCAGGAGAGCCCCTGCATATCCGCGATGCTGTTGATCTCCTTCTTCGCGTAGATGCCCTGCGGCGGCCACGGCACGGCGAACAGCACCATCAAGCCTTGCGCGGCGAATTTGCGTTCGATCGCAGGCTTCGACGCCGCCCACAATTTGCGCGCCTCGTCGTAGCTCGCGGCCAGGAACGGGACCACGTCGATGCCGAACATCGGGTCTTCGTTGTCGTGCAGCGAGATCAGGATCTCGCCCGCTTGCGCCTGGCCGATCCGCACCGCGCTCTTGATGGCGGTCGCCGGGAACAAGGACGCGTTGGGATAGACCTTGATCGCGAGCTTGCCGCCGGTCACATCCGCCACGTCCTTGGCGAAGGCGGCGAGGTTCTCGCTGTGAAAATTGTCAGCGGGGTAGGCAGACAGAAGGCGCCATTGGACCTGCGCGCAGGCCGGCGAGACGGCGAGCGCGAGCGCGACAGCCGCTGCGAACGCCGAGAATCGTACCTTTGGCATGGCCCACGGGCCCCGAGAGCGGAGTTCGCAAACTGCCCCCAGCGCCATCATATCGGAGATTGCAGCGACATTGGGACGTCAAACACGCGCAAAAAGCCCGGCCATTGCGTGGGCGGGCCGGTGCCGACGGCCATGGGGAAGAGACGCTTCGCCTCGGGCGCATGCGCCCCTATAAAGCGGCCAGTAGATGCGCAGGCGCACGGCGATGCAAACCGACGGCAGCTGGGATTTTTGGATCGATCGCGGCGGCACCTTTACCGACGTGATCGGACGGCGGCCTGACGGCGCGCTCGTCGCCCACAAGCTTCTCTCCGACAACCCCGAGGCCTACGGCGACGCCGCCGTGCAGGGCATCCGCGATCTCATCGGCATAAAAACGAGCGAAGCGATCCCGCAGGGGATCATCGGCTCGGTGAAGATGGGCACCACGGTCGCGACCAATGCGCTGCTCGAGCGCAAGGGCGAACGTACGCTCCTGCTCATCACCGAGGGGTTCCGCGACGCGCTCAAGATCGGCTATCAGGCGCGGCCGAAAATTTTCGCCCGCCACATCATCAAGCCGCAGATGCTCTACGAGCGCGTGGTCGAGGTGGAGGAGCGCGTGCGCGCCGACGGTACGGTGGAGAAGGAGCCGGACCTTGCCGCCGTGCGCGCCGAGCTCTCGGCCGCGCTCGCGGCCGGCATCAAGGCGGTCGCGATCGTGTTCATGCACGCCTACCGCTATTGCGAGCACGAGCAGCGCGTGGCCGCGCTCGCGCGCGAGATCGGCTTCCCGCAGGTGTCGGTCAGCCACGAGGTCTCGCCGCTGATCAAGCTCGTAGGCCGCGGCGACACCACGGTCGTCGATGCCTACCTCTCGCCGATCCTGCAACGATACGTGGCGCAGGTGGCACGCGATATGGGTACTGCTTCCCTCCCCCTTGCTGGAAGGGGGAGCGCGCAGAGCGCGGGACATGGAGAGGTCGCAGATCACGCCCCGCGCCTGATGTTCATGATGTCGTCCGGCGGCCTCACCGCGGCGGAGTTGTTCCAAGGCAAGGACGCGATTCTATCGGGACCGGCAGCCGGCGTGGTCGGAATGGCCGAGACCGGACGCGAGGCCGGCTTTTCGGATCTGATCGGCTTCGACATGGGCGGCACCTCGACCGACGTCTCGCACTTCGACGGCGAGTATGAGCGCGCCTTCGAGACCGAGGTCGCCGGCGTGCGCATGCGCGCCCCGATGATGCTGATTCACACGGTGGCGGCGGGCGGCGGCTCGGTCTTGCATTTCGACGGCGCCCGCTTCCGCGTCGGGCCCGACAGCGCCGGCGCCAATCCCGGCCCCAAATGCTACCGCCGCGTCGGCCCGCTCGCGCTCACCGACGCCAATGTCATGGTCGGGAAGCTGATGGCGGATTTCTTTCCAAAAATTTTCGGCGCGCAGCAGAACCTGCCGCTCGACGCCGAGGGGGTGCGCGCGGGTTTTGCGGAGCTCGCCCGCGAGATCGGCGATGGCCGCTCAGGCGAAGACGTCGCCGACGGCTTCATCAAAATCGCGGTCGAGAACATGGCGAACGCGATCAAGAAAATCTCGGTACAGCGCGGTTACGACGTGACACGCTACACGCTCAACTGCTTCGGCGGCGCCGGCGGCCAGCATGCTTGCCTCGTCGCCGATGCGCTCGGCATGACCAAGGTGCTCATCCATCCGTTCTCGTCGCTCCTGTCCGCCTACGGCATGGGCCTCGCCGACATCCGCGCCACGCGCCAGCAGGCGGTCGAAGAGCCGTTCGGGGATGCGGCGCTGGC
>Ga0070699_100004063_pt1 | contig 12937 bp, 12 predicted proteins | sample KBSK1503metaG_FD_65473 | JGI IMG/M metagenome (GOLD analysis project Ga0070699, IMG submission 65473) | Corn, switchgrass and miscanthus rhizosphere microbial communities from Kellogg Biological Station, Michigan, USA - KBS K1-50-3 metaG | ecosystem: Host-associated > Plants > Roots >...
CACGTGGAGTTCGTGCTGGAATGCCTGCAGGACGAAGAAGAGGGAGACGCCCGGCTCTATGCCCACCTCTTCCGCGGGAAGTGTGTGTATGACCACACCGAGGGGATGTGGTACGAGTGGCAAGGCCATCACTGGGAGCGCGATGACTGTAAACATTCCCTGCTGCTTGCCAGCGGGCCGCTCGCCTCCGTCTACCTGGACGCCAGCGCCCAACTGGCAGAGGAAGCTGCACAGGCCGAAAAGCGTCTGGACCCTGAGCTGTTGCAGCATCTGAAAGGCGATGATCCGCACTTGCAGCGCTATGAATGGCTTAGAGCGATGACCGGCACCCTCATCGGGCGCGCCAAAGCGCTCAAGAAACTGAAACGCGCTCAGGCCGTGCTCACCTATGCCCAGGCGTACTTACGCATCACCTCGAGAGAGTGGGATACCCATCCCTGGCTCCTTGCCTGCACCAATGGCGTGCTGGATCTGCAAAGCGGCGAACTGCAACCCGGCAAGCCTGACGATTACCTCAAAACGGCCATCCCAACCGCGTGGACCGCTCTGGAGACTCCTGCTCCCCGTTGGGAGCAGTTCCTGCAGGAGATCTTTCAGGACAAGCCAGAGCAGGAACGTGAAGCCCTGGTGGCGTTTCTCCAGCGCCTGCTGGGCTACGGCATCACCGGCTCGACCGCCCATCACGTCTTCACCATCCTCTACGGCGAGGAAGGACGCAACGGCAAGGATACGCTGCTCGATACGCTCAAAGACGTCCTGGGACCGCTGGTGGGAGCGGTGAGCAATGACCTGTTCGTGGCGCAGGACAAGTTCCGGGCCAGCGGAGCCCCGACTCCTCATCTCTGCGACCTGCAGGGCAAGCGCCTGGTCTGGGGCAGCGAGACGCGGCAAGGCGATAAACTCAATATCGCGCAGATCAAGCTGCTCTCCGGCGGAGGCGAGATTTCCACCCGGCAGCTGCATGGCAGGCAATACAGCTTCGCTCCGACGCACAAGTTGCTGCTCATGACGAACTACAAGCCGCATGCCGATGCCCGCGATCAGGCCTTCTGGTCACGGGCCTGCCTGATCGAATTTGGCATCAGGTTCGTGACCCATCCACACGCATCCAACGAGCGGCAAGCCGATCCCAGGCTCAAGGACAAGCTCAAAGAGGAACGGAGCGGCATCCTGGCCTGGCTTGTGCGGGGCTGTCTCGCCTGGCAACAGCAGGGATTGGCCATGCCGACCTCTATCTCCTTAGCCACCGAGAAGTACCGCGACGAGGAGGATCGCATCTTACAATTTCTCACCGAGCGCTGCGTCGTACGGCCAGAGGTCTGGGTCAAGGCGAGTGCCCTCTATGAGGCATACAAAGCCTGGTGTGAAGAGAACCAGTTTGGCCGGGGCATGAATGCCACCCTGTTTGGCAACGAGATCGGCAAGCGTTTTGCAAAGAAACGAGGAAATACCGGCATGATCTACCAGGGAGTGAGCGTGTTGACGACGCAAGAGCGCAGTGTAGGGGGAGTGTATAGTTCTCCATCTCCTGAAAATGAGGATGAACGCCCATCAGAAGCCAGTTTACAGGCATCCGAGGAAGAGGAGCGTGTAGGGTGTGTAGGGTTTCGCCAAGTTTTTCCCCAGAACGCATTTGAAAGCCCTTATAAGGGCCAAAACCTGGCAAAACCCTACACACCCTACACTACCTCAACCATTAAGAAAGGCATTGAGACGTCTCCAGAAGCCAATGGAGGGCAAAAAAATACAGGGGAGAAACCCTACACGAACCCTACACGCTCCTCAACACTACCGGAAGGATGGGAGGAATTCGTCCTATGATGCTCATGCTGCTGTTGACGGAACTTGCTCACCTGGAGGTGCAGCTCGCGGTTGCATCCGATGGATTGCACGTCCAGGCTCCCGTCGGGGCGTTGACTGACGAACTGCGCCAGGCCATGACCGAACACAAGGCGGCTCTCATGCGTTATGCATCGTTACCCTATGTTGTAGCAGATGGTGTGGGCATCCTCACCGGCAATCGGCAGGAGCAGGATATCACCTTTGTCGCCCCGGAACGCCAGGAAGCCTGGCGCTACAAAATTGGCGTGATGAGCCTGCGCGATGGCGTGGAACGGTTCTATTGGCCGCGTATGCTCTTGCAGGCTCGTCCAGAAGATATGGCCGATTCGGGAAAGAACGGTCCATGAGGACAGCAACGGACATCACCTCTGCGCATTGGGAAATGTGAACTACATCCAGCCAGCATTGCCAATTCAGCTAGCTGATGCTGAGGCCGGCATTCGCCAGGTGGTAGCGATGCTGGAGGAAGAGGCGCAGGAAGAAAGGGACGAAAGAGAGGTAGCTTGAGTTCTCCACCAAGTGTTCTCGTCTCACGAGCAGGGGCAACCTGTGTGTGAGGCATTTTATAGCCTGCATCATGCAGAAAGCGAGGCATAACCCTTATGGCAAGACGACGTGGTAAAGGAGAGGGCTCTCTCTATCAGCGCAAAAGTGATGGGCGTTGGGTAGGAAGCTTCAAACCCGAAGACGGCTCACGCAAATACGTCTATGGTGATACACGCAAAGAAGCGCACGAGAAGTTACAGAAGGCAATGCGCGACTATCAGCAGGGGAAACGGGTAGCAAACTCGAAGCAGACCGTCAGGCAGTACCTGGAGCAGTGGCTTGAGCAGGTCCACCATCCGTCAATTCGGGAAACGACCTACCATGAGCATGGTATTCTTCTCCGCGTGCATATCCTCCCCGCCTTGGGACATGTCCCTTTGCAAAGACTCACCCCTCAACGCATCCAGGCATTCTATACGAAGAAGCTGGATGAAGGATTATCAGCGGGCTACATTCAAACCATGCACGCTATTCTCCATAAAGCATTGGATAATGCAGTCAAATGGGAACTTGTGCCTCGCAATGTATGCGACTTTGTGACAGCACCACGCATAGTACGGCATGAAAGACAGCCACTGACACCAGATCAGGCACAGCAGCTCTTGCAAGCAGCAAAGGACCACCGCCTGGAGGCGCTCCTCACGGTAGCGATTACTACAGGAATGAGAAAAGGCGAGTTGCTCGCTCTGCGATGGGTAGATATCAATTTCAATGACGGGAGTCTCCAGGTACGACGCACCGTCAGCTACATCTCTGGAAAGGGGTATATCGAGTCCGAACCGAAGACCCAGAAGGGGAGGCGAAAGATCATTTTACCGCCTGTCGTCCTTCTTGCGCTGAAACAGCATCAGATGCACCAGAAAGAAGCGCGATTAAAGGCAGGACCAGGATGGGAAGAGCATGGGCTGGTCTTTTGCAATCTCTACGGTAGGTACCTCTCTGCTGCGAGCCTCACCCGGTTGTTTCGCGCCGTCTTGAAAGCCGCGGGGGTGCCTCGTGTCCGCTTCCATGACCTGCGCCACAGTGCAGCGACCATTCTGTTGAGCATGGGCATACACCCCAAGGTCGTGCAGGAATTGCTCGGACATAGCAATATCAGCATGACGATGAACACGTACTCTCATGTACTTCCCGCGATGCAACAAGAGGCAATGGAGAAGATGAACAAACTGTTCGGAGGGTAGTTTTTAGGGCGTAGAGTGCCCCCCAGAAAACCATACCACGTGATTTGACAGTGACACCTTGATGTGTAATCAACTGTGAACAAGGGTGAAATGCGTGCGTATGAGGAGAGAAGCTATGGGATGTAAATTTTGAGATTAAACGGGTCTTCCCACGGGATGCGCAACGAGCCGTCAGCAAGCGAACAGTAAAGCAATGGAAGAGAGGGTTGAAAGCAGCCGGAGATTCTTAGTCCTCCTGACTCAGAGGAGCACATGTGTGTGACGGGGGCCGGAGAGGTTCCTGCAAGCGGGCGGCGTTAGGGCGGCGGAACCACCCACGGGATGCGCAACGTGTAAGACTTTCCGTCATCATCACCCCCGGTTGAGTAGGCTCATCGAAACGGCAGAGATGTAAGAGAGAAAAGCTGAAGTGTAGGAGAAAGATGAGGAAGCCATCAGAGAGAAGAGCGGGCCAGAGAGGCAATTGCTTCTGATTCTCCGACGTCTTGACCTGGCAGAGAAGCAAGAGGATGCCCGCACTTGCCCGAAGGGGAGGCAAGCATGGGAGAAAGTCGGCGGAAGAAAGGAAGAATCAAGCCCCCTCTCCCCATAGAGGCGGCTGCCGGACTTTTCTGGATCCCCGGACTGACGAACGTCGCGGGGCCGCCAACGCCTCTTGCTTGATGTACTGCAGATAGTCGTCCAGAGCCATCTGCTGGCCGACCAGACCTTTGATAGGAAGCAGCTTGACGATCTGATCCTGGGACCAAACGGCAAACTGGTGCTGCTGTGCCCATACTTGCAACAGGACGGTGCGCCCAGCTAGCTGAGGACCGATGTAATACGTTGTCAGGTCCACATCCACGCAGCCATCTCGGCCCACATGGCGCAGGTACATCTTCTGATCCAGGCTGGCCAGCCAGGCATCCGGGTCCACTCGTTCTGGAAGCGAGGGTAAGGTGGGCAAGGTCGGAAAAGCGACACGCGGAGGGACATTGTTACAGGCCCGTCCCTGATGGGGACGTTCATGATTGTAGTGCTGGAGGACCGTCTCGGTGACCTCACGCACCTCCTGCAGCGTGCTTGGGTGATGCACTTGTAAGCACTCTTGCCCGTAGGTGCGGTGAAACCGCTCCACAAAGGCATTTTTGTCGGGGCGATGTGGCGGACACACATGCGGCCTAATCCCCAGGCACAAGAGGAGCCGCCGCAGTGGGGAGGGAAAATCCCGACCTGACACCCCTCCTACCCAACGTGGATCGCGATCAAAGGTCATCTGCCGCGGACGCCCATACTGGCGCAAGAAGGCGATCACCGCCTCCAACGCTGTTTGTTCGTGGAAATCCTCTCGGGCCTGGGCAGAGAGGGCAATCGAAGTGCCGGCATCGACAAAATTGCAGACCTCGATCACGTGCTGGCGCTTGCCTTGCGGACTCTGGTCAGGCGAGACGGAGCCCACATCTTTGAAATCCATCTGGATCTCTTCCAATGGCTGTCGAAGCTCATTGGGATGGGGTGGCTCTTTGGAACGAGGGACCAGGCAGCCAGTAGCATGCAGGATCTTCCAGATCGTTCGGCTGGAGCGGGGCAGAGCTACTTGTGCGCCTTGCAACGCTGGGTCACGGGGAAGGTAGTAGAGCAGCGCCCGGGGCCCAGGCACACGCTTCAAGTTCTCGGGCGGAGCAAAGCGCATCTCCACAATCCGCTGGATGACCCGGACATCCCAACGGAAGTAGGGGGCATGATGCGCCCGCGAACGAGAACACAACACAGAGGGATCATGGGGATCCTCTTCTGCGAACCGCTTGCGCCATTTCTTGACCCAACTCATCGAGCGCCCTGTCGCCTGGGCCAATTCCTGTGGAGAGGCCTGAGGGGACTTTTGCAACAGATCACGGAGCAAGGCTCGATCTCGCATCCATTCTTCTTCCATGGAGTTTTCCTCCTCAAGACAAGCAAACAACCTCCTTTTCTGCTCCATTGTATCTCAAGCGTTGGCGTCTCTTGATCCTCGTATTCGCCCTGCTCCTCTCCCCATCAAACTCACCGATTTCGATGAGCCTACTCCGCCTGAAGTGTCGATGACGGAAAGTCGTACACAACGAGATGACAGGCAGCCACTAGCGTAAAAAGAAAAGAGAGACCTCTAATGAGAAGGAAACAAAACATTCTCTTAGAAGGAGGTCTCTCAGTCTATGATACCCAACCCCTGTATTGAGGTCCAAACCTCTCCTGAAGCTCGTCCCTCGGTTCCTCCCTGGCTCGCCGAAGTGGTCATCATTGCCCATCACCTCACGACACATGATCTGCTCAATGCCTTTGCACAGCAGATTCGTCTGGTGCGCGGACGCTTCGGCACCTATGAGCCGATCGATTTTCTCGCGCTGCTGATCGGTTATGCGATCAGTGGAGAACGAACGCTCTACGACTTCTTTGAGCGCATCACTCCTTTCGAGACAGCATTCATGGCCCTGTTTGGGCGCAGATGTCTGCCACATCGCTCCAGTTTGAGTCGCTTCCTGGCCGATGTGGATCGTCCCTGCTTAGAAGCCTTCCGTACGCTCTTTGAACAGCAGAGCTTCCCAGAAGGGTGGACATCGGAAACCATTGGCGGGGTTTTCGATCGTCAGGGTCGTCGTTACATCGTCTTTGATGTTGATGCGACACGCCAGGCCGCACGGCAACGAGTGTCGTTTGTTGAATATCTTGGCGCGTTTCTGCCAGTAAGCGATGGCGTTTGTAGAGCTGAGAAGTAGTCCCGGCCTCATCTCACTCCAAAAAACCCTCAGACCCATCAAGTGGCGTGTCATCTTCACCCATCTCTTTGATCCTCTTGAGAAGGAAAGGCAATGCCCAATTTTGTCATCATAATATGGCGCGTGTCTATGAGAAGCCGCTCTTCGCATCATTTGTTGCCAGATAAAATGGCGCCAAACTGCCCTGTGTTATTGACGTTTAGACTACCTATCTTTGAACCCTCTGCTCTTCGACCGATTCCCGGCCAGGTACTACTGCTCTAACTCTCCGCGCTGCACCCTGGCAAGCAGTCTCGTCCAGGCGAGGAGCTGTGGCAGAGAGGTGGGTAAGCTGAAGCGATAGGGCGTGTCGTGATCGCCGCTTCCGTTCAGCTCTACGGCTCACCGGCTTCTCTCCAGCACGCTCGTACTCCTTTTGTCAGGTGCAGACTGTCCTTGCTCCTGCCGGGCTTGTGCTCCCAGGAGGGAAGTTACTACTGCGCTCATGCTCTGGTCAGGGCCACCTGCTGACTCGAGCTGTTGCATCTCACCTGGATCGATGTGCTTGCTTCCGTCGAAGAGTTGGTCGGCCGTCAGGGAGTTGGATGGCTGGCCTTGATTCTCACAGGCCAGCATCTCATCCAGGCCTGCAACCGACGAGGCGAAGAACACACGGATATGCTCCCAGGGCATCGTTCTATAAAGCCTGAGCACCCGGAACACCACATCCAGAGAGGTGATCACTCGTGATTCCCACTGCCAGGTGGGGGATTGATCTCTCTGCAACGCTATACGATAGTATGTCATGTTACACCTCATGTTTTGTCGTATCAATTCCGTATTGGTTCGGATGAGAGATGCAAAGCGCGCTGTGCATCTCACACTCATTCGCTCATGAGCTGGACTTGATGCGATACTCAACCGCCCGACCGCCCTGCTCAAACTGTTGTAGTCTGGCACCAAGCACCATCAAGTACCTTCCAAGACTTCCTGCAAGACGTTGCCATGGATGAGGAAGAGGGTTTTGCAGATCGGCCAGTCGCCGTTCATGTTCCGCTTCACGAAGCAACTGATGACGGTGCTCAAGCGCCAATTTCTCACGGGTATAGGGATCAGGGATCATCTTGTTTCTCCTTTCAACACACCCTTCTCAATCTATTCTTCAGTTCTACAAAGACAAAGTCTTCAAGCGGACTTGCTATGAACAATCCTGTTAATCATCATGTGTTACAATCGTCGAATTACGGTAGCGTATCTTTCTCTCAGGGTCGAAATTTTGTAGCGCCTGCAAAGCGGTTCTGCAAAAGCGACCCTTAGCAAACAATACGCTACCATGCTGAATCTCACGAAAGGTGAAGCAACCAGACCTGCTTGCCTGTTGTCGCATTCCAGAGTTGGACCACCCCCCCGGCACTGACCGAGGCGATGTGCTTGCCGTCAGGCGACCAGGAGACGGCCCACACCTCAGCCCCATCTCCACGAGAGGTCCAGAGCCGCTTGCCCGCCATGGCCTGCCAGACCTGCACGGTCTGATCCTGACTGGCCGACGCGAGGCATTTGCCGTCGGGTGACCAGGAGATGGCCCAGACGCCAGCGCTCTGCCCACGGTAGGTCACCCGCGTCCGTCCTGTCTGCGCGTCCCACACCTGCACTGTGCCATCCAAGGAACCAGAGGCCAGGTAGCTGCCGTTGGGCGACCACATGACGGAGCGCACTTCATCCTGATGACCGCGATAGGCGAACGGGGGTGAGCCTGTGCTGATGCCCCAGATGTGCACGGTCCGATCCGTGCTGGCTTCCGCCAGCAGCTTGCCATCGGGCGACCAGGAGAGAGCCGTCACTTCATCTTCGCCACTAAAATTGCTAAAGGCCGCCACCAGGGTATGCGAGGTGGTTTCCCAGACTTGCCCGATGCCGACGTTGGTGCCAGCGGCCAGCTCCTTGCCATCGGGTGACCAGGCGAGCGTTAAGACTTCACCCGTGCTGAAGCGACTGCGATAGGCGAACACCTGCTGACCAGTCGTGGTGTTCCACAGATGCACGGTCTGATCCTGCCCGCCGGAGGCCAGGTACTTGCCATCGGGTGACCAGGCCAGCGCGTATACCTCGCCGAAACGCTGAGCAGCGCTGAGGAGCAGGGTCTTGCTTCTGGTATTCCAGACCTGGATGTCGCCGTTTTTGGTGCCAAGAGCCAGCCGTGCTCCATCGGGTGCCCACGCCAGAGCATACACCTGGATGACCGGGTCGCGCGCGGGCGCAGGAGCAGTACCAGCAGAGGAATAGACCGTATTCCTTCCACACGCTGTACAGGCGAGGCTCAGGAACACGAGGATGCTCAAGGTCGTGACAAAGAAAGATGTAGGTTTTCTCATGAGCGTTTCTCCTGGTGATGGGTCAAACTAGTTGGACGATCGCTGTCTGCTCGATTCCATAGAGCCCTTTGTGTAGAGCCTCTGTAATTGCGTGCTGATCAAGGTCCCAACAGCTATAAGGAGCAGTAGAGCTATCCAGAAAAGAAAGAGAAAAAACATCGTGTGCCTCCTTGCATAGTAGGGGCGGGGCTTGCCCCCGCCCTCGCACAATATCCCCACCCTTCCGCACCTGGCTCTCATCCTGGCTGTAGGATGGCCCAGGCTGAACGTCACTAGAGGTGAAGCAGCCAGACCTGCTTGCCTGTCGTCACATTCCAGAGGTGGACCATACCCCCGTCCCCGACTGATGCGATGCGCTTGCCATCCGGAGACCAGGAGACGGCCCACACCTCAGTGGCATGTCCACGATAGGTCAGGGAGCAACGGTCAACACATGATCCATATCATGGGTTGGCTGAACTGGATCAACGGTCAAGACATGGTCCATATCATGGGTTGGCTGAACTGGATCAACGGTCAAGACATGGTCCATATCATGCGTTGCTTGAGCTGGACCACCTGCTAGCTGTGTTGCTTGAGTTGTTGTCTTCGTCGATTGGCTGCTCTTGCTCGCTTGCGAGGCGGCGGCGACACTCACGATGAGCAGCAGAACCAGCACACCGGTCAACAGCCAGAGACGTTTCTGTGACTTTGGCTTCTTCGTCTCCATCCGCACAGATGGCATGTGCGGTGGCTGCGGTTGCAAATCAGGCTGAGTAAGTTGTTTCGATGGCTTAGGCATGATGCCCTCCTTGTTTCTTCAATACGGCTGCTTGTCAGGAAGCGTACATACACTCAACTTTTGTCCAAGAGGCCTCCTCTTCAAGCGGACTTGCTCGCAGTGCTTGTCGTGCCAGCAGTGCTGTGCCGCTTTCCACCTGAAGCATACCCGAAGGAATGGAGGAGAGACATCGCATGAATGACGCATATGAGGGAGAGAGAAGCATTTTGGCTCTATAGAGCGAACGCTCTATAGAGCCAGGACGCAAGAAGAGGAATGGATCAGCTAGGCAAAGGGGAGGGCTATTCGGCCAGCTTGTGCCTGATGGCAAAGGCGGCCGCGGCCGCACGGCTGTTCACACCCAGCTTGTTGAAGATATGCACCAGGTGACTATTCACTGTACGTTCGCTAATGACCAACGTGTCAGCGATTTCCTGGTTGCTTGCGCCAGCCGCGACCAGCCGTAACACTTCGACCTCGCGGGCGGTCAGGTCATGGGGATAGGTAGGTGCTGATTTCACTGGAGCTAGTGATGGCTGTTCTGGGGGTAGAGGTGCTGCTCGCAAGATCTCTTCTTGAGCAGCAAGAACTTCATCGAGCGGCATCGCACGCCCCTCTTTCCAGGCCTCCGCAAACGTCGCTTCGTCCAGTTGAGCGCGGATGCCATTGACGGTGCGGTCATATTCAATGCGACGCAGAGGCGAAAGCCCGATGCTGCTTGCCTCGCGCAAGGCCTCGACTGCCCCAAGCAGCCGTGCCGCTTGCTCCGGCTGCCCGAGCAGGCTGGCCACTTCCGCCAATCCTGCCAGGTCCTCCACAAGACCGTTTTTATAGCCCTGTTCCCGGTTGAGCGCAAGGCTTTGCTGGTAGAACGAGAGGGACTCGCGATACTCACCTCTGCGCAGGGCGACGGTTCCCAGGTGCGCCAGCGCGTCGGCGGCGTGTTGCTTTTCCCCTGTCTCCCGTGCGACTGACAGAGCTTCCTCGAAGGAGGTGCGCGCATCGACGTAATCTCCCTGTCGCAAAGCCACCAGCCCCAGAGCATCAATCGGCCACGCCAGGAGACGCCAGTCACCGGCCACCCGGAACAGCTTCGCGCTCTCCTCGAGGAGCGGGCGTGCGGCTCCAGGGTCACCTAGCTCTCCCGTGGCTTTGCCGAGGCACCAGAGCGCCAGGGCAACGCCCCATGTCACCCCGAGCTCCTGGAACAACCGCAGGCTCTCTCCTGCCAGCTCACGCGTGTCGCCGGGGTTGCCTTGCTCCAGGGTCACCTCTGCCAGCCAATGCAATGCGCCCGCCAGGTCCAACTTGCCTGCTGTGCCCAACTCCCGTCCAATCGACACGCTCTCCTCAAGCAGCCGCTGCGCCTCTGGGAAGTCGCCCTGTGCCCACGCCAGCAGCCCCAGCCCTCGCAGCGCCTTCGCTCGTGCTACCGTGCGCGCCTCGGCCCCTGGTTGTGCCAGCACCTGCTCGCACCAGCTGCGCCCCTCACGCTCATGATTGCAGGCTACCCAGAAATTTGTAGAGAGTACACCCGCCAGCAGCAAGCCCATCTGGACCTCCCGGCGCTCCAGCATCCACCGCAGGGCTGCCCGCAGATTGTCGTGGTCGGCCTCCAGCCGCTTGAACCAGGTGGCTTGCTCGGCGCTGTGCATCTTCGGAAAGGACTCCAGAGCCTGCTGCAGGAAGAAGGCCGCATGCTGCCGGCGCATGGCTTCTGCCTCACCGCTTGCTTCCAGGCGTTCCAGTCCATATTCGCGAATGGTCTCCAGCATCCGCAGGTGTGGCTCGCCCTCGATCTCGGCCCCTTGCCGGAGCAAGCTCTTGTCCACGAGAACCGCCACGCCGTCCAACACGTCTTCCCCCAGGTCTCGATTGGCATTACACACCGCCTCGGCGGCCTCGAGCGTGCAGCCCCCGACAAAGACCGCGAGCCGCCTGAACAGGGTCTGCTCAAGCTCCTCCAGCAGGTCATAGCTCCAGTCAATGGTCTTGCGCAGCGTCTGCTGCCGAGCCGGGACATCCCGTGCTCCGCTCGTCAACACGGCCAATCGCTGACGCAGCCGTGCCAGGAGTGCATGTGGCGGGAGCAGTTTGATGCGCGCTGCCGCCAATTCGATCGCCAGCGGCAAGCCGTCTAGGCGCACACAGATCTCCGCGACGGCTGCTGCCGTGGCATTGCTCACCCGGAAATCGGACTTGACCGCCTGGGCGCGCTGGAGGAAGAGCGCCACGGCCTCATACTGCGCAAGCGTGACCAGATCGGGCAAGCGTGTGGGGTCGGGCAGTGCCAGCGGGGGGACCGCAAACTCATGTTCGGCTCGCACATGCAGCGTCATCCGACTTGTCACCATGATCTTCAGCTTGGGGCAGGCAGCGAGCAGCTCCGCCACTGGCGCGGCTGCACGCACGACCTGCTCAAAGTTGTCCAACAGCAGCAGCAGCAGCTTCTCACGGAGAAACGCTTGCAGGAGGTCGAGCAGGGCATACCCTCCCATCTCTTTGACGTCAAGCACCTGCGCAATAGCAGGAAGGACAAACGCAGGATCGCTCAGAGGAGCCAGATTGACGAAGAAGACGCCATCCGGGAACACCTCGCTCAGTTCGGCGGCCACCTGCAGGCCGAGGCGCGTCTTGCCGGTGCCGCCAGGACCCGTAAGGGTCAGCAGGCGCACGTCCTCACGGCACAGCAGCGTTGCGACGGCAGACACTTCTTGTGCTCGTCCAATGAACGGCGTCGGCTGGACAGGGAGGTTGTTCGGCTGGCTGTCCAGCGTCTTGAGGGGCGGGAAAGAGGCCTGGCAGCCCGCAATGACTACCTGAAAGAGCTGGCTCTTCTGTTGTAAGTCCTTCAAGCGATGGGCTCCGACGTCCAGCAGGCTGACCCCCTCTGGCAGAGCATGCTCCACCAGGTCGCGCGTTGTCTGGGAAAGCAGCACCTGCCCGCCGTGCCCGACGCTCATAATGCGGGCGGCCCGGTGCACGTTCAGGCCCACATAGCCTTCGGCAGCCAACTGCGGCTCGCCGGTGTGCAGCCACATACGAACCCGCACCGTCACACCTTGTGGCCAGACATGGGCGAAGAGGGCACGCTGAGCAGCTACCGCCGCCGAGACGGCATCGGTGGCGCGCGCAAAGGCCACAAAGAAGGCATCTCCCTGCGTGTCGACCTCGTGGCCGTTCCACTGCTGGAATGCCGCACGCAGGAGCTGCCGGCATTCCGCCAGGAGGCTGGCGTAGCGGTCGCCGAGCTGCTGGTGGAGGCGCGTAGATCCCTCGATGTCGGTGAAGAGCAAGGTGACCGTTCCGGTTGGGAGGTCAGCCATGGCAGGTCTCCTGTTCTCTCATGAGGGTCTCCGTCCTCATGAGCAGAGTCATTGCTCTCCTCTTGCGCTCGCTCAATCTGAGAGGGGGGCGATTACTCTACCTCAAAAATTATACTTCACCGTTTGAGTTGGGTGTAAGCAAACCTGGCATCCGCAAGGGTTTGATATCCAATCCGCTTAATCACTATTAAAA
>Ga0070699_100004064_pt1 | contig 12934 bp, 8 predicted proteins | sample KBSK1503metaG_FD_65473 | JGI IMG/M metagenome (GOLD analysis project Ga0070699, IMG submission 65473) | Corn, switchgrass and miscanthus rhizosphere microbial communities from Kellogg Biological Station, Michigan, USA - KBS K1-50-3 metaG | ecosystem: Host-associated > Plants > Roots >...
CATCCCGGATCGCAACGTCGTCGCGCTGCTCGAAGGCGCCGATCCCCGGCTCAAGGACGAATGGGTGATCGTATCGGCACACTACGATCACAACGGCGCCGACGCGACGCAGATCTTCAACGGCGCGGACGACAACGGATCGGGAACGGTCGCGCTGATCGAGATCGCCGAGGCGTACGCGCTCGCCGCGAAGGACGGCAATCGACCGAAGCGCAGCGTGCTGTTCGCCGCGTGGAATTCCGAAGAGCGCGGACTGCTGGGTGCCTGGGCGTACACCGAGCAGCCGCTCGCGCCGTTGTCGAACATCGTCGCCGTCCTCAACATGGACATGATCGGGCGCAACGAAGAAGTTCCCGTCGGCGGCGGCCCGCGTTTCAACGGCCTCGACGTGCAAACCGCCGAATCGAACGCGAACGCGGTCAACGTGATGGGATTTTCGCGGGCGCCGTCGGTCGCCGCGGCCGTCGACCGGGCGAACGCCGCGATTGGTCTCGAGCTCAAGAAGCGCTACGACAACAACGCCTCGCAGTTGGTGCGGCGCAGCGATCAGTGGCCCTTCCTCCAGAGCGGCGTGCCCGCGCTCGGCTTCATGACCGGCCTCCATCCCGATTACCACACGCAGTACGATCGACCGGAGAAGATCATCTACCCGAAGCTCGAGAAGATCGCACGGCTCATCCACCAGGCGAGCTGGGAGATCGCGAATGCCGACCTGCGGCCGAATTCGAGGTGATCGATGCGGAGGCTTGTCATCGCCGCGCTCGGGATCGTGCTCTTCTCCTCGCTCGCCGAAGCGCGCGTCGTCCGGCTGCGCGTCGAGCGGCGCGAGGTCGTGCTGAACGGCCGTCCCTTTGGCGCGGCCGGCCCGTACGAAAAGCTGATCGGCACCGTCGACTTCGGTCTCGATCCCAACGCGCCCGCAAACGCGCTGATCGTGGACCTGAAGCTGGCGCCGCGGAACGCGCGCGGCGAGGTCGAGGCGTCAGCCGATTTCTATCTGCTGAAGCCGGTCGATCCGCGGCGCGGCAACGGCCGGTTGTTCTATGAAGTCGGCAACCGCGGCGGCAAGAGCCTGCTTCCGACGTTTCAGAAGGCCGCCGCATCGGTCGACCCGGCAACGGAGGCGGAGTTCGGCGACGGCGCGCTGATGCGTCAGGGGTTCACGCTGCTGTGGATGGGATGGCAGTGGGACGTGCCCGAGCGCGCAGGCATCATGCGCATGCGGATGCCTGTCGCAACCGAGAACGGCAAACCGATCACCGGCCTGGTCCGCGGCAACTTCATACTCAACGAGCGATCGAACATGGCGCCGGTCGCGGATCGCAATCACCAGGCGTACGCGCCGATCGATCCGGCGAGCGCCGACTCCGTGATGACGGTCCGCGACGATCCGACCGCGCGCGGCAGCGTCATCCCGCGTCCGCGCTGGCGCTTCGTCGACGGCGGTACCGTGGCGGTCGACGGCGGCTTCGAGCCCGGCCGCATCTACGATGTCGTGTATCGGAGTCAGAACCCGAAGGTTGTCGGCATCGGCCTGTCGGGGACTCGCGATCTGATCAGCTTCCTCAAGTACGACACCTCGTCGGACAATCCCTCTCCCGGCATTCGCTACGCGCTCGCGTGGGGCGTCTCGCAGAGCGGGCGTTTCCTCAGGCATTTTCTCTATCAGGGGTTCAACGCCGACGAGCAGGGGCGCAAGGTGTTCGACGGCGTGTTCGATCAGGTCGGCGGCGCGGGACGCGGCTCGTTCAATCACCGCTTCGGTCAGGCGTCGCGCGACGCGCTGCAGTACTTCAACATCCTCTTTCCGGTCGATCTCTTTCCGTTCACCGACGGACCTGAAACCGATCCTGACACGAACGTGACCGACGGCCTGCTCGCGCGTGCCGACAAGAGCGGCACGACGCCGAAGGTCTTTCATCTGCTGACCAACTCCGAATACTTCAACCGCGCCGGCTCGCTCGTGCACACCGATCCGACCGGCACGCGCGACGCCGACATTCCACCGACGACGCGCATCTACATGATGGCGTCGGCGCCGCATGGACCGGGCCCGTTCCCCCCGGCGTCGAATCGCGGCGGCGGCATGGTCGGCCGCGCCGCGCTGAACCCGCTGAACTACTCGCCGTCGGTGCGCGCTTTGTTCCGCGCGCTCGATCGCTGGGTCGTCGACGACGCGCTGCCGCCGCCGAGCGCGTGTCCGCGCCTGGCCGACGGCACGCTGACGGCGCCGGATCGCGCCGGCTGGCCGGCGATTCCGGGCTTCGAGCTGCCGCAGCAGCCGCTGCGCGCGCTGCACCTGAATTTCGGCGCCGACTGGGACAGGGGGATCGTCAGCATCGAGCCGCCCGAAGTCGGCAGGCCGTTCGTCGTACGCGTGCCCGCGGTTGACGCGGACGGCAACGTGCGATCGGGCATCCGTCTGCCCGACATCGAGGTGCCGCTCGCCACGCACGCGGGCTGGAACTATCGCGACGCCTCGATCGGCGCGCCCAATCGGCTCGCCGGCGAGATCGGTTCGTACATTCCGTTCCCGCTCACGCGCGCCGAGCGGGCGCGGACGAACGACCCGCGCCTCTCGATCGAGGAGCGCTACCGAAATCGCGACGAGTACGTCGGCAAGTACGCCGCCGCGACGCTCGATCTGGTCGCGAAGGGATATGTTCTGCCCGAGGACGTCGCGGATCTGCTGAAGCACGCGGTCGAGCAGTACGAGTGGACGTTGAGGTAGGGTACGGCCTTAAGTGACGCTGGTAGGGGACGGCCTCAAGGCCGTCCCCTACGGCTTACCGTCGAAAATTCTGATGTGAACCCAAGGAGGGAGGTCGCGATGACAAAGGGACGATCGATCACGGTCTGGATCATCAGCGTGCTGCTCGCAGCGGTCTATTTCTTCGTCGGAGGCATGAAGCTCGCGGGCAGTCAGACGGTGATCGATGAGTTCGTGCGTTACGGGTATCTCGGCTGGTTCACGTACGTTGTCGGGGCGATGGAAGTGAGCGGCGCCATCCTGTTGCTTATTCCGCGCGCCGCATTGTACGGAGCGATCGTGCTGTGCGTCGTGATGATTGGCGCGATGTTCACACACCTGACGCATCAGGAAGCGCCGAATGCGCTCGGGCCGCTGGTGCTGTTCGGTATGCTGGTGTTCGTGGCCACGAGTCGCCGCCAGACCGCCGCGCCGGTACGCGGCTGAATCGGGCGACAGCAACACCATTCTGGAGGGCAGCCATGATCCGGACTCGACACCTTCTCTTCGTCGCGGCGGCCGCCGCGCTGCTCACCGGCAGCAGCCTGCGCGGGCAGCAGCCGGTTCTCGGATACGACGACACGCCGATGCAGCCCAACGGCCGCTGGCACATTCACGACGCGAAGCGTCCGCAGCCCACGCTCGTCACGCCTGGATCGATGGGCTCGGTGCCCATCGCCGCGCCTTCAGACGCGACGGTGCTCGTCGGCGCGGGCGACGATCTGAGCGCCTGGCTGGGCGCCGACGGATCGAAAGCCAGCTGGGCGATGAAGAACGGCATGCTCGAGACCGGGAAGGGGATGATCCACACGAAAGCGGAGTTCACCGATTTCCAGCTGCACGTCGAGTTCGCCACGCCGAGCATGGTGAAAGGAGACAGCCAGGGACGCGGAAACAGCGGCGTCTTTCTCCTCGGCAAGTTCGAGATCCAGGTGCTCGACAGCTATCAGAATCCCACGTATCCCGACGGCCAGGCGTCCGCGATGTACGGTCAATATCCTCCGCTCGTGAACGCGTCACGCAAACCGGGCGAGTGGCAGGTCTACGACATCGTGTTCACCGCGCCGAGATTCTCCCGCGCCGGCACGCTGGACAAGCCGGCGATCGTCACCGTGTTTCACAACGGCATCGTCGTTCACAACGCGACGCCGTTCTGGGGACCGACGGCGCACAAGAAAATCGACCCGTATACGCCGGACACGGCGAAGGGACCGATCACGCTGCAGGATCACGGGAATCCCGTGCGGTATCGGAACGTCTGGATCAGGGCGATCAGGGATTACGACTCGACGACGTGACGGCCGCAGCCCTGTCACAGTCGCCGAGCATCGATCGATAGGGCGCGCCCGGGCCGGCCGCGATCAGCGTCTCGCTCGCGCGATCGATCTGCTCGATGAGGGAACTGGATAGGTCTGCACCGCCGCATCGGCGAGTCCGGCCTGTCTGAACGTGTTCACGACCCACTCGATCGTGTGCATGAACGCCGGCGTCGCCGCACGGCGGCCCCACACTGTATCGCCCGCCGCGAGGCTCTCGAGCGAGAACCCGACGATGGTCCGCTGAAACCCCAAGTCACGAAGAAGAAAACGAAGTCGTCTCTAGTGGCGCAGCCCTTTAGGGCTGCGGTCCCGCAGGGCTGAAGCCCTGCGCCACACAAGTGTCGCGCTCTAGGGTCTGCGCATCCCTGCCAGTTTCATCAGCTCGTCATCGGTCCACGGCCGGCTGCGGCCGGCCGAGAGCCCGCGCACCGCCTTCACGGTGTCGGCATCGACCGGCGTCGCTCCCTGCCCCCATTCGCGCCGCACGTAAGTCAACACGCTGGCGATCTGCTCGTCACTCAATTTCGAGCCAATAGGCGGCATCAGGCCAACCGAGCCCTCTTTGCCGTTCAGCAAAATGCGTGTCGGGATCTCGGCCGGCGCCAGCGTGAATGCCGCACCGATCAGCGGCGGCGCGATCTTGTCCTGGCCGCGGCCGTCGGGCTGATGACAGGGCTGGCAGATGTTCCTGTAGATTTCGCGCCCGGCGTCGAATCGCTGCTGCTCTTCGGCGGTGAGCGATGGAAGCGGAGCCGAGTCACCCGGTTTGCCCGGCCACGAGATGCGCGCGAGCACGGCGCTCACCCGCGGCGCCAGTTGATCACTGGCCAACCTCGTCAGCGCGACCGGTTCGCGATTCAACTGGAGGCGCGCGCCGCCGCGACCACCGCCACTCGCCCCCGGGTCCGCGGGAGGAGCTTCTGGTCTCGTGTAGGCATAGGCGCCGCCAGGGCCTGCGCGTCCACCTGGACACGTTGGACACGGCGCCAGGCCGGTGGTCTCGGTGGTGGACGCTCGCGGCGCGGGCGTTCCCGGCATCGTCACTCCGAGCAACGCGACCTCCGTCCCGCGCAGCAACGCGGATCGCTGCCAGCCGGTGCGCCTGCCATCGGCGATCGACACGAACAGGTTCTGAATTGCCGCCTCCTGCGCGCTTCGCACGATCGTGGCGGCGAGCATCGTGATCGAGGCTTCGCGCTGCGGCGTTTGGATCGCACCGGTCCGCATCAGCCTCTCCAGCACGGCTGCCTCGTCGCCGCGCAGACCGCTGAGCGCGGCATCCACTGTCACGGGATCGTCGCCGTGCGCCGCGAGCATCGAGGCCAACGCAGCATCGCGCTCGCCCGCGGGCAGCGCGCCCAGCGATGCTGCCAATTGCCATCGTACGACCCGGTCCGCGTCGTCGAGCCGTCTCACCACGGCGGCGTGAATCGCTTGATTCGGCGTACTCATCCACCGCTCGGCGAGGCGCACTGCCGACGCGCGCACATCGCGCGACGAATCTTCCAGGGCGCGCGCAACCGTTGCCGGCTCGATGGCATCGATCCCGTCAAGCGTCCACAACGCGTGCAGGCGCACGCGCCAATCCATTGCGCTCTGGGCCAGCTTCACGAGCGCTGGGGCCACGGATGTCGGACGTCGTTCGACGAGGAGACGCTGCGCGGTGTCACGCCACCAGCCGTTTGGATGTGAAAGCGTCGCCACCAGCTGGGCCGGCGATGCATTCGATAACGGCCGCGAGGTATCACGCTGCGTCGTGTCGTGCACGATGCGGTAGATCCGACCGAGGCCGATCGGCTGCTCCAGCCTGCGCGCGAGAATCTGATCGCGGAGGTACTCAGTCATGGACAGGCGGTCCTCGAGGATCCCGCGATACATGTCGACTACGTACAAGGTCCCGTCCGGCGCGTTGGAAAGATAAACGGGCCGGAAGCGCTCGTCAGTCGACGCGAGGAACTCGCCCCGTTCGTACGCCTTGCGTGCGCGCAGTGTGGTGCCCTCGTCGCTGACGATGATGCGACTCACGAGATTTGCGGCCGGCTCAGCGACGAAGACATTTCCGGAGAGATCCGCCGGCAGCCGATCGCCGCGATAGACGACCGGAGCGCAGACAGCCGTGAACCGCGCCAGCGATCCGTCGGCGCGCAGGATGCCGAACTGATAGGCGCGGTTGGTCGCGGGAGTGGGGCGAACGGGCCAGACGACGTTCAGATCGGGGTTGTCTTCCGCGAGCCGTTCGTAGCTCCCGCGCGTGCGAAGCAGATTCGGATTGCGCGCGAAATAATCGGTCGGCACGAGATCCACGTGCAACGCCGACTCGTTCGTATTGCGGTAGATGCGGCCCGCATCGTCTGCGGTCACGCCCCATTGACCGCGGCGCAGCGTGCGGCGCACTTCGAACGCACCGTTCTTCATTCGCAGCATGATGTCGGCCGCGGCGACGTGCATCCAGTTATCGAGCCCCCAGTAGAACCCGTTCGCATTGTTCTGGGGATCCGCCTCCAACCGACCGTACTGATTGGTGACGAGCTCTTTGGTGTCCATGCGCAGATCGCCATCCGTATCGCGCATCAGCCACGCGTTTGGCGGCTCGCCAACGAGCACGCCACGATCGAGGACCTTCACCGCCCGCGCCAGCACGAGGCCGTCGGCGAAGACCGTCCGCGTGTCCATCCGCCCGTCGCCGTTCTCGTCCTGCAGCACGACCACGCGACCGACCGGGTCGCGCTCATTCGTCCCGCTGACGTCTCGCATGTAGCCGGACATCTCGACCACCCAGAGCCGTCCATCGGGATCCCAATCGATCGCGACCGGGTCGTGGACGAGCGGCTCGCTCGCGACGAGCTCAATGGAATAACCGGGCGGGAGGAAGAAGGTCTTCAGTGCCTCGGCGGGCGAGAGCGGCGGAGATTCGCTCGAGACTCTCTGCACGGGCGGCGGCCATTGGGCCTTGGCCGGCGAGCCTTGCCGGCCGTATCCGGCGAGGACGATGGCAGCGGCAAAGAGCGCAACCGGACGGATCGTGCGCATCGGGAAGATCGATCCTTCAGGCAGAATACCCACAGTGAGACGCCGGGATTTCCTGACGCGCTCCGCTCTCGCGTTGCTGGGCGCGACCGCGCGCGGTTACGCGGCCCATTCGACGATCTCAGGGCGTACCCATTCGACGGGCTCGGAGCGCTCTGCGAATTCCGCGTCAGGCGAGCCGATTATAGACATCCATCAGCATCTGGGCTACAGCGGCCGTCCCGATGTTGTGCTGCTCGCGCACCAGCTCGCCATCGGCGCGACGACGACGATCCTGCTGCCTGCTGGCCGCCCCGCGACGCGCCCCTCCACCCATCAGGGCCTCGCGAACGGCCTGCAGGCCGAGGCACTCGGAAACGAGGCGTGCTCTCGGTTCGCTCGCAGACATCGCCGCGCATTCCTCTTTGGCGCGAACGACGTGCCCGACCTCGAGGGCGCGACGCGGCAGATCGAGCGCTACCTGAAGCGCGGCGCCGTGGTGATTGCCGAACAGAAGTTCGGGGTGGAGTGCGACTCGACGGAGATGCAGAAGATCTACGCGCTCGCGCGCGCGTACGACGTGCCTGTCCTGATGCACTGGCAGTTCGAGATGTACAACTACGGCTTCGATCGTTTCTACAAGATGCTCGAGAAGTTTCCGAGTGTGAAGTTCCTCGGTCATGCACAGACGTGGTGGGCGAACATCGATCGGAATCACGCCGACCAGACCGTGCTCTATCCGAAGGATCGCGTCACGCCCGGTGGTCTGACCGACCGTTACCTGAGCGACTACTCGAACATGTACGGAGACCTGTCAGCCGCGTCAGGACTCAACGCCCTGACGCGCGACGAGGATTTCGCGCGCGATTTCGTGACGCGGCACCACGACAAGCTGCTCTTCGGCAGTGACTGCAATGACCGTGACGGGGGCGGGCCGACCTGTCTAGGCGCCCAGATCATCGCGGCAGTCCGCCGCGTGTCGGCTGATCGGCAGATCGAGCGACAGCTGCTCTACGAGAATGCGAAGAGGGTGTTTCGCCGGTGATTTCAGCAGAGGCACGGTTCGCCGGCGGTGTCATCCTCCGGGAGTTGTCCGCCCACTCGATTCCACCCGACGGGCTGGACCGTGCGCTGCGACGGCCATGAGCATCGAATCGGCCGGCTTCAGTGCACCGCCTTGTCGGTGATCTCGAGCGCGCGGTCGATGATGCCGAACCCTTCGCGCAGCTCGCTCTCCGTGATGCACAACGGTGGATTCGTGAAGAACGTGTGCCACCGGACGAACGTGTACAGCCCTTCCTGGCGCAGGAACTTGGCGAACGCCTGCATCTCGTCCGATGTTCCGTTGAACGGCGCGAGCGGCGTCCGCTTCGCCCGATCGCGCGTGAGCTCGATGAGGCCGAAGAGGCCGATCGACCGCGCCGCGCCGATCGACGGATGGCGCAGGGAGAGATCGGTCATCAGGTCCGACATCAGCTTGCCCATCTTCCGCGCGTTGTCGAGCAGCCGATCCTCCTCGTAGACCTGGATGCTGGCCAGCGCCGCCGCGCACGCGAGCGGGTGGCTGTTGTACGTGAGACCGCCGAAGAACACCTTGTCCTTGAATTGATCCGCGATGCGGCGCCGCATCCCGACCGCGCCGAGCGGCACGTACGCGCTCGTCAGCCCCTTCGCCATCGTGATGAGATCGGGCACGACGTTCCAGTGGTTGATCGCGAACCACTCGCCGGTCCGTCCGAATCCCGCCATGACTTCGTCGCAAATCATCAGGATGCCGTGCTTGTCGCACAGCTGCCGGACGCCCTGCATGTAGCCGTCGGGCGGGACGAGCACGCCGTTGGTGCCGCTCACCGACTCGAGGATGAACGCGGCGATCGTCTGCGGACCTTCCAGCTGGATGATTTCCTCGAGCATGCCGAGCGACTGCTCCGCCGATTCCCAGCCGCGCTCGAGGCCGTGATACGGATCGAGCACGTGGACGACGCCCGGCATGCCGGGCTCCGAGGCCCAGCGCCGCGGATCGCCGGTGAGCATCATGCTGCCGGCCGTGGCGCCGTGATAGGAACGGTAGCGCGCGAGAATCTTGTGCCGTGCCGTCGCGTGGCGCGCGAGCTTGATCGCGTTCTCGTTCGCCTCGGCGCCGCCGTTGGTGAAGAAGAACACGTCGATGTCGCCCGGGGCGATCTCCGCCAGCTTCGCCCCCAGCCGCGCGCGCGGCTCGGTCGCCATGAACGGGTTCGCGTACGCGAGCGTCTCGACCTGGCGCTGGACGGCCCGGATGACGCGCTCGTCGCCGTGCCCGATGTTCACGCACATCAGCTGGCTGTTGAAATCGATGAACCGCTTTCCTTCGGGCGTCCAGAAGTAGACCCCCTTGGCGCGCGCGACGGGAATCGGATCCACTTTGGACTGCGCCGTCCACTCGAAGAGCGTGTGCTTCTTCGACAGGGCGATCATCTCTTCGCCGGTCATCGCGGACGTCATCGTCTCGGTTGCCATCTCGTGCCTTCTTTCGTCAGCGGACGTCGTCAGCTCCTGCAGCTTGACCAGTTTTGTGTTTTCGTGTGTTTCGTGACATGTCGTCCGTTTGATAAGGTTTGTTTACTTTTTCAACGTCGCTGTTTACTTTTTCAACATCGCCTCACGCTTCGCCTTGAACTCGTTGCCGGGCTTCCACTCCGGAAACTTGTCGGCCTGCGCGACGCGGTAGCCGACGGCGAGGAAGACTCGCAGATCCTCGCGCGCGCCGCTGAGATCCCAGTCGGGCGTCACCTCGTCCTGCGGCTTGTGGTACCGATGCTCGGTGTAATCGTCGCGTACCTGCTTGCCGTACTCCGGCGGCTTGCCGACGAAGTCGATGCCTTCATCCGGATCGAGGGCCGGCACCCCTTCCTTCGCGAAGTTGAAGTGATCGGATCGGTAGTAGAACCCCTTCTCCGTTTCCGGATCCGGGCGAATGACCCGACCCTGCTCGCCCGCCGCGGCGGCGGCGTAGTCGTCGAGGTCGGACGCGCCGTACCCCACGAGCGTCAGATCCTTCGTCCGCCCGTTCACGTTCAAGCCGTCCATGTTGATGTTCGCCAGCGTCTTCGCCAGCGGGTAGATCGGCGTCACCGCGTAGTACTGCGATCCGAGCAACCCCTGCTCCTCGGCGGTCACCGACACGAAGAGGATCGACCGCTTCGGCGGCGTCGGCAGCCCGGTGAACGCACGCGCGATCTCGAGGAGGCCGGCCGTGCCGACCGCGTTGTCTTTCGCGCCGTTGTAAATCGTGTCGCCCTTCACCGCGGGTCCGACGCCGAGATGATCCCAGTGCGCGGTGTAGACGACGTACTCGTCTTTCAGCCTCGGATCGCTTCCCTCGAGCTTCGCGACAACGTTCCGCGACTCGATCGTGCGGAGCGTGTTGTGCAGCGTCATCGACGCGGTGACCCCGAGCGGCACCGGCTTGAACTCCCGCGTCGCCGCCTGCTTCTTGAGCGCATCGAAATCCTGACCCGCCAGCTTCAGAAGATCTTTCCCTCGATCGAGCGCGATCCATCCTTCGATGTTCACGCGCCCCATGTTCTTGTCGGGCGTCACGAGATCGAACTGTTCCGTCACCTTCGACTGCACCACCTCGAACGGATAACCGGCCGGCCCGGTCTCGTGAATCAGCAGCACGCCGGCCGCCTTCTTCTGCGCCCCGATCTCGTACTTGTAGGTCCAGCGGCCGTAGTAGGTCATCGCCTTGCCACCGAACGTCTTCGGATCGAGCTGGCTCGGGTTCGCTGGATCGGGCACAGGCGGATCGTTGACGAGCATCACGAGGGTCTTGCCCGAGACGTCCATGCCTTTGTAATCGTCCCAGTTGTATTCGGGCGCGACGACGCCGTAGCCCACGAACACGAGCTCCGATCCGTCGAGGCTCGCCGTCGGCGCCACGTGCTTCGTCCACGCCACGACATCGTCTTTCCACTTCAACGTCTGCTTCTGGCCGCCCTTGGCGAACGTCAACGGCGCCGGATCGGGCGTGATGCCGACGAGCGGCACCTTCTGAATGTAGGTCCCGTCCGTGTTTCCAGGCTTGAGGCCCACTTTCCTGAACTGATCCTCGAGGTAGCGGACCGTCAGCTCTTCCCCTTTGGTTCCTGGAGCGCGCCCCTCGTACTCGTCGGACGACAGCACCTTCGTATGCGCCAGCACGGCGTCGGTATCGATGGCCGGCAGCTGGCCGATCGGAATCTGCTGCGACGTCGACGGCGGAGCACCCTCCGCCGCCCGCTTCGGCTCCGACGAACAGGCGGTCGCAGCGAGAACACAGGCAAGCGCGAGATTTTTCATAATGTGCAGCGGCCGATCCACCGGTCGGCCGATGGGCGGACACGCTGGTCCACCCTACGACGTTACACCCATCAGGCTGAGCGTGGCCAACGCGATCACCTTGGTCGCGTTGACGATGTCCTCGATGCGGCAGGACTCGTCCGGTTGATGCGCGAGCTCGAGCTCGCCGGGACCGTAGGCGACGCAGTGCGGCACGCCGGCGATGCGTGCGATGTGCTTGTGGTCGTAGGTGCCCGGGCTCGCGACGAGCGATGGCGCGCGGCCGAGCACGCGCTCGATCGACGACTGCAGCGCGCCGATGAGCGGCGAATCGTCCGGCGTCCTGACCGGATGCACGACCATCAGATCGCGCAGCTCGAACTGCACGCCTGGCGCCGCCGCGCGCGCGCGCCGCACGAGATCCTCCACTTCGGCCCTGGTCGCATCGAATCCTTCCTCGAGCAGGAACCGGCGGTCGAAGACGATGCGGCAGAGATCGGCGACGCACGGAGTCTGGATGCCGTCGACGGGCTGTCCGCCCTCGATGCCGTTCACGTTGAGCGTCGCGCGGCACGCGCCCGGCGGCGCCACCGGCATCGTGGTGCGGCGCGCGGCGAGCTTCGGCATCAGCTCGTCGCGCGCGATCTGCAGCAGCCGCGAGGCGCCGTCGATGGCGCTCACGCCGAGAAACGGCATGCTCCCGTGCCCGATGCGGCCGCGCGCGGTCACCTCGAACCAGTACACGCCGCGATGGCCGATGCAGATGCGATCGACGTTGAGCGGCTCGGGGATGATCACCGCCGACGTGCGCCCCTTCGCGATGCGTCCCTTCTCGGCCAGGTACGCGACGCCCGCGAAGCCACCGCTTTCTTCGTCGACGGTGCCGCTGATCTCGACCGATCCGGGCAACGCCACGCCGGCGCGCGCGATCGCTTCGACCGCGAAGAGCGCGGCGGCGATCCCCGCCTTCATGTCGCACACGCCCCGGCCGTAGATGCGTCCGTCGCGCACGACGCCGCCGAACGGATCGACGGTCCATCCGCTGCCCGCGGGGACGACGTCGAAGTGGCCGTTCAGGTGCACGACCGGACCCGGACCTCCGCGACGCGTGCCGACGACGTTCACGCGCGGGTGCGCCGGCGTGTGCTCCGGCCGTCCGTCGGCCGCGATGTACTCGACGTCGAACCGGCGGCGCGCCAGCTCTGCGCCGATCGCGTGCGCGCACACGTCGTACGCATCGCCGGGAGGATTGACCGTGGGAATGCGCACGAGATCGGACGTGAAGGCGACAATCTCGTCGGCGGCGCGATCCACTTCGGCGAGGATGCGGTCGGTGTCAGCAGCGCCCATCGGCTGGAAGCACGTCTACAATACTGCACATGCGCACTGCTCTGATGTTGGCGCTGGTCGTGGCGACGATCGAACGCGGGGCTGAAAGCCCCGCGCCACATTCCGATGTGGTAACACGCGCCGATGCGGCACCACGCGGGGCTGAAAGCCCCGCCCCACATTCCGATGTAGTAACACGCGCCGATGCGGCACCACGCGGGGCTGAAAG
>Ga0070699_100004067_pt1 | contig 12930 bp, 11 predicted proteins | sample KBSK1503metaG_FD_65473 | JGI IMG/M metagenome (GOLD analysis project Ga0070699, IMG submission 65473) | Corn, switchgrass and miscanthus rhizosphere microbial communities from Kellogg Biological Station, Michigan, USA - KBS K1-50-3 metaG | ecosystem: Host-associated > Plants > Roots >...
TCGCTCACGGCCACGGCACCGCCGCCGCTCTCCCGGAGCGCACGCAGCATGAGCCGATCGCCCAGGGCTCCGGGTACCCGTAACCCGCTCGCAATGGTCCACGGGTCGGGCCAGGGCGTGCAGTGATCCGCGCCCTCGTGAAAAGCTTTGACCACCGGCGCGCAGCCCTCGGCCTGCACGGTGTACATCCGCGGAAGCGGCCCGCGCACCCAGCCGGCCGCGGAGAGCTCCTGGAACACCTTCCACATTCCGATGAGCCCCGTGCCGCCTCCGGTGGGATAGATGATGGCATCCGGGAGCGTCCAGCCGAGCTGTTCGGCCAGCTCGAGGCCGAGGGTTTTCTTGCCCTCGATGCGATAGGGCTCTCGGAGGGTCGAGAGATCGAACGCACCGCTCTCGGCGGCGTAGGCGCGGCTCGCCTTGCCGCAGTCGCCGATGTGGCCGTCCAGCAATCGGAGATCGGCGCCATAGCTCCTGATCTGGGCCAGGATGGTACCGGGCGTGGTTTTCGGCGCGTAGACGCGAACCGGAATGCCGGCACGCGCGCCGTATGCCGCGGCGGCGACTCCGGCGTTTCCTGCCGTCGGCAGGGTGAACGCGGGCGCGCCTCCCGCCACGGCGCGGGTTACCGCCGCCGAGAGCCCGCGGGACTTGAAGCTGCCGGTCGGATTGGTCCCTTCGTCCTTGACCAGAAGACCAGGCACTTCAATTCGGGACCCCAGCCGGGGCACGGGCAGCAGTGGGGTGTCGCCCTCGCCGAGGGCGACGGGCTCTTCTCCATTGGCGAGCGGGAGAAACGGACGGAAGCGCCACATCCCCCGCGCTGCGGCGATCGCCGCGCGGGTCGCGGGATCCGGGCGGCGATCCGGGTAGCGCACCAGCCATGGCTGGCCGCACTCGCATACGGTCGGAAGGCCGGCCGTATCCCCCGCCTTGCCGCACGCCGAGCACTGGAGCACCCAATCCATCGTCACCGGTTCTTTCCCTCGAGGTGGCTGAGTAAGCGGGTGGCGAGCCCGGTCGAGAAACCGGGCAGCTCGGCGATCTCCGCGACGGACGCGCTCTTCACTCCGGCCAGGCTGCCGAATCGCTCGAGCAGCCGCCGTCGCCGCTCGGGGCCCACGCCGGGAATCTCCAGGAGCGCCGAGGTGATGGTCCGCGCCGAGCGTCGGACCCGATTGTAGGCGAGCCCGAACCGGTGGGCCTCGTCGCGCGCGCGCTGCAGCAGTCGAAGCGACGGACTCCGACGGGGCAGCCGTAAGGGATCGGCACGGCCGGGCAGGAACACCTCCTCTTCCCTCTTGGCGAGCCCGATGAACGGGATCTGCTCCATGCCCAGCGCGGTGGCGGCTTCCAGCGCGGCGCCGAGCTGACCTTTGCCGCCGTCGATGACCATGAGGTCGGGGATCGGCTTGCTTTCATCGCGGCGCCGGGTGAGGTACCGGGTCACCACTTCGTGGATCGCGACGTAATCATCCTGCTGGCCTTCCCCCTTGATTTTGAATTTCCGGTATTCGCTCTTCTTGGGGCGCCCGCCTTCGAAGGTGACCAGCGAGCCGACGGTATCCTTGCCCTGGTTGGTGGAGATGTCCACGCACACCAGAATGCGGGGTACGACAGCCAGACCCAGATCACGGCCCAGCGCATAGACCGGGTCGTCGGCGCGCTCATCCGACTCGAACGACTCGAGCCGGAGGCTCTCCAGGAGGTGCCGGGCGTTCCGCTCCGCCAGATCGAGCCAGTTTCGCGCGGTGCCGCGCTGCGGCACGCTCCAGGTCGATTCCGGGACCAGCTCGGCGATCTGGGCTTGCTCCGCCGGCGGGAACGGCAGGATGACTCGGCGGGCACGCCCTTCCAGCGGGATATAGTAGCGCACCAGGAAGGCTTCGAGAATCGCGTCGTCGCCCTCTTCTTCGACGTTCTCGAGAAACCGTTGCTCCCGGTGCACGACGCAGCCGTCGCGCACCCGGAACAGGACTCCCACGGCGTCGTCTCCGTCCCGGGCGTAGCCGATCACGTCGGCGTCCCCGGTGCCTACCACTTCGACCGTCGCGGGCGTGTCGACCTGCTCGAGCCAGCGCAGCGAGTCGCGGAGATCCTTGGCCCGCTCGAAGTCCTCTCGTGCGCTGGCTTCCTGCATCATCGTCCGGAGGCGGCTCCGGACGTCGACCGTCCGGCCCTCCAGGAAGGCGACGACTTCGCCGATCATGGCGCGGTAGCTCGCCTCGTCCTGGCGGCCCACGCACGGCGCCCGGCAGCGCCCGATATAGAAATCCAGGCAGGGCCGCTCGCGCCGCTCCCGGGGGATGTCGTCGGCGCAGCTCCGCACCGTGAAGATTCGGCGCACCAGGGCCAGCGTGCGGCGCATCTCGCCCACATCGGTATAGGGCCCGAAATACCGGGCCCCGGGCAGGTCGCGCCGTCGGGTGACCAGCACGCGGGGGAACGGATCCCTGAGTGTCACCGCGATCGAGGGATAACTCTTGTCGTCCTTGAGGGTGACGTTGAACCGGGGCTGGTACTCCTTGATCAGGTTGTTCTCGAGGAGGAGGGACTGGGTTTCGCTGGCCACCACGATTGTCTCGACATCGGCAACCAGGCGCATCAGCAGCTGATTCTTCGCGCTGTCGGCGTGATCGTTGAGGATGTAGCTGCGCACCCGGCTGCGAAGGTTTCGGGCTTTCCCGACGTAGAGGACCTTCCCGGCGGCGTCCTTCCAGATGTAGACACCGGGGCCATCGGGGAGTGAATCCAGCTTCCGCTGGAGGGAATCGGGTAATTCCGGCACGGTCATGCTCTTCTGCGCACTCGGTCGATAAGTCCTCGTGCCTGGGGCACCTTGAGGAGGGCAGTTCCGAGCAGATAGATAATCCCGAACGGCACCAGCACCAGCACGGCCCGGGGCTGCGGTCCGAGCGTGTCGGCGGCCTGCAGAATCAGCCAGCCGACAGCGCCGGCGACGATGGCCGGGCCCCACAGGCGCGCGAGATAACCCGGATCGGAGTGAATCCGGCCGATGCGCGCCGAGAGACTCCGCCGCAGCAGCACGAACTCCACCCAGCCGGCCAGCCCGGTTGCCGCGGTGATGCCGGCGGCACCCCATCGGGGAGCCAGCCCGAGCGCCGGCGGCAGCTGCACCGCCGCCAGGTAGCCCAGCGCCGAGGCGAGCAGGACCCGCAGCCCGGCGTAGCGGAGCGGAGTCCTGGTGTCGTGCAGCGCGTAGAACACCGAGCTGTAGAGGCGGCCCTGCGTGGTCGCCAGGAGTCCGATCGTCGCGCCCGCCAGGATCGCCCACACATAGCGTGCGTCGTCCGCGCCGAATCGCCCGGCCTGAAAAAGGACGGCCGCGATTACGTGGCCCAGCGCCGCGAATCCAACCACCGTAGGGACGATGAAGAAGGCGACTCGCCGCGAGGCGTTCTCGAGCCGTTCCCGGAGCATCCCGTGGGCACTCTCCCCTCCGATCGCCGCGGCGGAGAATTCGGGAAGCTCGGCCGCCGAGATGGACATCCCGAAAAGGCTGACCGGCAGCGAGTAGAGCGTCTGGGCGTTGGACAGGGCGGTCACTGCGCCCGCTGGGAGCAGGCTCGACAGGATCCCGTCAATGAACGCACTGATCTGGGTGACCCCGCGGGTGAAGAATGCCGGGAGAAAGGTCGAGAACACCCGTCCGACGTGGGGATCGCCGCGACCCAGCGACACCCGCAAACCGGGAGTGAGCCGAAGCACAACCGGAAGCTGCACCAGGAACTGCAGCGCACTCCCCACGACCGCGCCCCAGGCGGACCAGAGCACGATCGATTCCAGCGGACGCCCGGTGCCCGCGGCGAGCGTGGCGGTGATGATGGCGATGTTCCATACCACCGGCGCCGCGTACGAGAGGAAAAACTTCCGGTGGCTGTTGAGGATGCTCAGGCACCACGCCGAAAGCACCAGTAGACCGACGCCAGGAAAAAGAATCCGGACCAGCTGAATGGTCAGGAGGCGCTGACTGCCGTGAAAGCCGGGAAAGAGCGCGGTCACCAGCCACGGGGTGAGCGTGACGCCGAGGGCCACCACGACGGCAACCAGCAGGGAGCCGGCGCCGAACACTGCGCCGGCCAACCGGCGGGCATCCTCCTCGCGACCTTCAGCCCGCAGCCGGGCATACGCCGGAATGAAGGAGGCGGAAAGCACGCCTTCGCCGAACAGATTCTGGAGAAAGTTGGGGATCCGGAACGCGGCGTTGAAGGCGTCCGCCGCCGGCGAAAGGCCGAGGAACTGAGAGAGGATCCGCTGCCGCACCAGCCCGGAGAGCCGGCTCAGCAGGATTCCCGCCGCCACCATCGTGGAGGCCCCGCGCGCCGGCAGCTTCAGAGCGAAGGCCCGGGGGGCAGCGGCCGCCGTCCCCCACCCTCCTCGAGCAGCCGCTGCAGGAACTGATTCTCTTCCTTGAGGGTTTCTACCGCGCGGCTGAGGTCGTCGACCTCACCGGAAAGGGCTTCGACGCGCTCGGCGAGATTCTGGAGCTCCGGTGGCGGCGCATTCCTGCCCTCGAGGCGCCGCGCCAGCGCCCGGCCGAGGGGCGAGTCGGTCAGGATGGCGAAGACCGGAATGATCAGCACCACCAGCAGGACAAGTCCGATCAGCCGCATAGGTCGAGTTTATCGGGTCGATGCGGCGGCTACAAGAGCCCGGGAATACCATCCCTCGACATGGGCGCATAGCGCGTCCACCAGCTCCCAGCCATATCGTCCCATGAAGCCCGCCATGGAGAGGACCCGTTCCTGCGGCTTGCCTTCCGGCGTCACGGACAACCGGGCGCGGGCCACCTGCGCCAGCTCGGTGCTCTCTCGCTTCCGTGCGTGCTGCAGCAGCTTCTTCTCCAGCTCCTGGACCGCGAACAGCGCCTGGCCGCGGGCCGCCGCGGCGGGACGCTCCATCGTCGGATCGACCGCGGCGGCGATCTTGATCACCGGATCATAGGCCGATCCGATTGCCGAACGGAGCGCCTCGAACGCCGCCTCGGTGCCGGGCGGAAGCGCTTGCTGGGCGAGGCGTGACTCCAGCCGGCCGCTCTGGTCGAGCAGGTCCCCGAGCGAGATGGAGAACTTGGCAAGAATCCGGGTCACCCGCGGTTCCTCGAACAGTCCCGACCACCGCGGCAGTGGGCGCTGGCGCTCGACACCGAGATGCTCGTAGATCGGCGGAGTCAGCGCGAGGTAGCGAAGCTCGCCGGGTCCGGCCATATAGGCCACGGTGGGCAGCAGGTAGGCTTCCACCGCCGGCCGGAGGAGCACGTTGCCGGAGAGTCGTTCCGGCTCCTTCTGTGCGATCGTCTCGAGCTCGGCCAGCGTGAGAACGTGCCGGCCTCGACGGGTGACGAAGCGATCGCCCTGCGCCATGAGTCGGTCTCGCCCGGAGGAATCCTCCAGGAACACCAGGGCCGCGCCCTCGCCCACCGCAACGCCGTGGTCGACGCCGTCAGCCGCCAGCACCCTGGCTCGATCGATCAGGGCGCGGTCCAGGGCCTGCGCCTCACGCAGGGCACGGATGAAGAGCGGCGCGGCGGCAGCCTTGGCCGACGGATGGGTGGAGTCGAAGCAGGCGATGCCGAACGGCGCCAGCAGCTCGGCCATGGCCCGGCCGAACGCGCCCGCGACGGTGTGGTCCGGGGTATAGTGCCGCCGCAGCCAATCCGCGGTGCGTTCCCGGGCCTCGGACGCCGGGAGCGATTGCTCGAAGGTATCGAGCGCCGCCCGGACGCTCCCACCCAGAGACTGCCGGGACATCGAGGTGAGCGGCCCCTCGGCCGAGCGAAGATCGAGCGCCGCGCGAACCAGGCCGCCATCTCCCGACAGCCAGGCCACCGATGCCACCTCGTCGAAATCGTGATCGTCTCCGGGCACCCAGTAGACCGGCACGACCGGACGCTTCCACTCGCGCTCCAGGACCAGGGCCAGCGCTCGGGCCGAGAACGCCTTGGTGACGGCGAGCGAGGGACCGGTGAATAACCCGGGCTGCTGGCCCGTCGTCACCACCAGCGCGCCGGGCTCCCGAAGCCTCGCGAGGATCGCCGCGGTGCCCGGTGCCTCGATGAGCGCCGGGGCGAGCGCCTCGTTCCACCGCGATTCCCGGAGCTCCGGAAGGCGCGGAGCCTCGGTGAGCGGCGTATCGTGAATGGGGAGACTCATGCGGGATTCATCAGGACCCTTTGTGATACGGCTCGCCCCGGAGGATCGTCCAGGCGCGATACCATTGCTCCAGCACGACGACGCGGGCCAGTTCATGGGGCAGCGTGAGCGGCCCCAGGCTCCATCGAGAGGCTGCCACTCGAGTGAGCTCCGGCGTGACGCCGTACGCGCCGCCGATGACCAGGGCGACCGGGCTCGCGGCCACCCGCCAGGTATCGAGCCGCCGGGCCAGCTCCTCGCTCGACCACTCCGTGCCGGTCCGGTCGAGCAGGACCAGCCGGGCCCGCTCAGGGAGTGCGGCCTCGATCCGGGCTGATTCCTCCCGGCGACGGAGGGCTGCGGTGTCGGCGCGTCCCGCTTCGCGGACTTCCCGCTCGGTGACGGGGCCGTAGCGGGACAGGCGGCGGAGATAGTCGTCGCACGCGTCGCGGTAGTACGGGCGGAGCTTCCCCACGGCCACCAGATGCGTCTCCAACCCCTAGCTCCCCAACTCCCTAACTCCCCAGCTCCCTACTCACGCGTACATCCCCCGCAACCGGTGGACGGTCGCCACCCGGTCGATCGCCACCATGTAGGCCGCGATCCGCATGCTCACCGAGTTCCGCTGTGCCATCACCGCGCATTCCTGGAACGAGCTGACCATGATCTTTTCCAGCCGGCTGTTGACCGTCTCCTCGTCCCAGAAGTAGCCGCCCCGGTCCTGGACCCACTCGAAATAGCTGACGGTCACGCCGCCGGCATTGGCCAGGATGTCGGGCACGACGAGAATCCCCGCGTCCTGGAGGATCTGATCGGCGTCAGCGCTGGTGGGACCGTTGGCCCCCTCGCAGATGATCTTGCACTTGATGTCCGCGGCGTTCTTGTCGGTGATGACGTTCTCGAGCGCCGCCGGGACCAGCACGTCGCACTCGAGCTCCAGCAGATCGGCGTTGGAAACCCGGTCGGCCTTCGAGTAGGACTTGAGGTACTTGTGTTCCTTGACGTGAGCCAGGACATCCTTGATGTCGAGGCCCGCGCGATTGTAGATGCCACCCTCCTTGTCGCTCACCGCCAGGATCTTCATCCCCTGAGCCGCCATGAGCTCAGCGCTGATCGATCCGACGTTGCCGAAGCCCTGCACGACCACCCGGGTCCCCGCGATCGGCATGTTGCGAAGCTTGAGCGCTTCGACCGCCGTGATCATGACGCCGCGGCCGGTGGCCTCGCGCCGGCCCAGTGAGCCACCCATGGCCACCGGCTTGCCGGTGACGACTGCTGTAACGGTATGGCGCTTCTGCATGGAGTAGGTGTCCATGATCCACGCCATCATGCGTTCGTTGGTGTTGACGTCGGGCGCCGGCACGTCGGAGTCCGGGCCCAGCAGGTCGATGATCCCCGAGGTGTAGCGCCGGGTCAGGCGCTCCAGCTCCGCCATCGACATGGTGGACGGGTCGCAGATCACCCCTCCCTTGGAGCCGCCGAACGGCAGGTTCACCACGGCGCACTTCCAGGTCATCCAGGCGGCCAGCGCCTTCACTTCATCCAGTGTCACCTGCATGTCGAAGCGAATCCCGCCCTTGCCCGGACCCCGCGCGGTGTTGTGCAGGACCCGGTAGCCGGTAAACACCTCGACCTCGCCGTTGTCCAGCAGGACCGGGCAGGCGACGATGAGCTGTTTTTCGGGGTGCTTGAGCACCTTGCTGAGCCCCGGCTCGAGCTTGAGGTGGTAGGCCGCCTCGTCGAAGCGCGCGACCATCGACTCGAGGGGATTCTCTCCTCCGAGAAAGGTGTCCTTCTCGGGGCGGATGCCGCCCCTGGCCACTGGGTAGGTAAAGGTTTCGCCGATTCGAGGTGACATGGTCTCGGTTTCCGCTCCGTTGGTGAGGCGTCGACTGCTCAGAGTCGTTCGACAGGAGTGACGATCGCGTCCAGGCCGGCGGTGATCGCCGCCTCGCCATGCTCCCAGGTAAAGTCCAGCACCGCCACAACCGGCTCCGGGACGCTGGCAGGCCAGCGGTCCCTCAGCTTCACCGCGTCCTTCTGGGTAACCACCAGATAGTCGGCCTTCCGAGCCGCCTTGGCGAGCCAGGCCAGATCCTCGTCCCGGAATTCGTGGTGGTCCCTCCACGTGGCCACCTGCACCTGCGCTCCGGTGGCCTTGGTCTGGGCCACGAAGGCATCGGGGTCGGCGATGGCCGAGGCCGCCACCACCCGCTTGCCTTGAAGCGCGGCCGCCGGGAGGGCCTTGTGCGACACCAGGCCCTCGTAGCGGCTCACGCCGAGGTGCACCACGCCGATCGGGCCCTTGACCCTTGGAGCCAGTGTGGTCGCCAGCTCCAGAGCCGCAGCCGCATCGGCCCGCTTCCGGGTGACAATAAGGGCGTCGGCCCGGGCGAGGGCGCCGAGTCCTTCGCGCCAGGGCCCTGCCGGGAGCGCCCAGGGGACGGCCCGGGACGTCTCCGCGCTGACCACCGCAATGTTGTAATCCCGCCAAACGTCGCGCCGCTGGAAGGCGTCGTCCAGCACCAGCACTTCGGCGCCCTCGGCCAGAGCTCGCTCGGCGCCCGCCAGCCGGTCGGGATCGGCTACCACCCGGGCACCGGGAACCTGGTGGCGGTGCACCAGCACTTCATCGCGTCCGTAGCCGCGAAGCAGAATACCCGGCACCAACCCCTTGGCGACATAGTGTGCCGCGATCCAGCTCGCGATCGGCGTCTTGCCGGAGCCACCCACCGTGAGATTGCCGACGCCGACGGCGGGCAGGGGCAAATCGCGCACCGTGCTCCACCCCCGGTCGAAGGCCAGGTTCCGGGCGCCCATGCCGACCCGCCACACTGCCGCGAACGGCAGCAGGGCCAGTCGTGCGAGCCGGGCGTCGACCCGCCGGCTGGTCCACAGCCACCGGATCAGCCGGTGTCCGTCGCCCCGTCGTCCCATCGAACCTCCCGTACAGCGCCGGCCAGCTCGGCTTCGGCGCGGATACGCGCGGCAGCGAGTCCGTCCTCTCCCGGTCCCACCTCGAAGGGGGTTCCGTAGACGATCCTGACTCTGGCGAACGGTTTGGGGACCAGGAATCGGTCCCAGGATGCCAACCGCCAGGCACGACTTGCCCCGGCGTGGAGCGGGAGCACGACACCCCCGCCTCGCTGCGCGGCCAGCAGCACGCCGCCCTTGAGCTCCCGCCGCGGTCCCCGTGGCCCGTCCGGCGTAAAGGCGGCCACACCGCCGGCGCGGAGGGTCTTCACGACTCCGACCAGCGCCCGGACCCCGCCCCTGGTGCTGGAACCGCGCGCCTCCCGGTAGCCGATGCGACGGGCGTACTCCGAGAGGTACTGCCCATCCTGTGCTTCACTCACCACGATGGTCACGTCGCGGCCCCGGTGGCGCCACAGAAGGGGAAGCAGCGCGTCGTGCCACAGGAGGAAGACATGGGGGGTGCCCGCCTTCACCAGGGCCAGCCACCGCTCCTCGTGAACCGGCTCCACGCGCCAGGTCCGGGCCAACGTCGACACCAGCGGTCCTACCACCCATGCCGCCAGCTTGGGAGAAATCGCGAGCCTCAACCCAGCAGCTCCGCGGCCATTTCGGCGACTCTTGCCGCGGCACCTCCGCCGTCCAGCCGCTCGCGCACCAGGCGCAGGCCTTCGCGCTGGGTCCGGGTCTTGGCATGGTCCGGGTCGAGGAGCGGCGCCACCGCCTCCTCCAGCCGATCGGGGGTGACGTTCCCCTGGGTCAGCTCGTCCACGACCCGTGCCTCGGCCACCAGGTTCACCAGACTGATCCAGGGAACCGTGATCAACCACCGGGCCATCACTGAGGTCAGGGGATGGACCCGATACGCCACCACCATGGGGAGATCCGCCAGCGCCGCCTCGAGAGTCGTGGTGCCCGACTTGGCCAGGGCCGCGTCCGATGCCGCAAAGACGCGCTCCGGGCCGCCGCGATGGAGCAGAAACTGATCCGCCCCGGGATAGCTGCCGGCTGCCGTGCCTGCCACCACCACTCGGTCGCAGCGGCCACCACGCAACAGCCGAAGGGCGGCCTCCCGGAATGGTTCCCAGAGCCGTCCGGTTTCCTGGGCCCGGCTTCCGGGGAAGAGTCCCAGGACTCGCTCGTCCCGGCCGATGCCCAGAGCATCCCGAGAAGCGCATTTGGCCGGGAGGGGCGGTCGATCGAGCAGAGGGTGCCCTACGTACTCTGCCCGGATGCCGTGGCGGGCGAAGAATTCCGGCTCGAACGGCAACACCGCCGCCAGGCGATCCACGGCCCGCGCAAATCGGCGGGCGCGTCCCGGGCGCCAGGCCCACAACTGGGGGGCGACGTAGTAGAGGACTTTGACCCCGTGCCGGCGGGCGGCCTCCGCCACGCGCACGTTGAAGCCGGGATAATCGATCAGGAGCGCCAGATCGTAGGCACCGGCCCGAAACTCTTTCGTGAGAGTTCGGAGGAGCCGGAGGTGGGCTGGAATACTGCCCAGTGCTTCCACGAGTCCGAACGCCGAATACCGCTCCATCGGATGCCGGACGTTTGCCCCGGCTTCCCTGATGTGCTTCCCCCCGAGGGCGTCGATCGCGATTCCCGGCATCCGGCTCCGCAGCGCTTGAACCACGGGGCCGCCATGCAGGTCGCCGGAAGGCTCGCCGGCAGAGAGGAACACCCGGGGTGAACGGGCGGGCATCTTGAACCGGTTCCGGTTACCGGCGGTGTCCGGGAACCGGCGTATGCTGGACCGCGTCGGTGACCGCCAGGGCCAGGGCCAGGGCCGCGCGGCCTTCCGCGCCGGTCACCACCGATTCCGCGTCCCCACGGGCGGCGCGCACGAAGGACTCCAGCTCGAGCCCGAGCGCATCGGCGTCGGGTGCCTCGAGCGCCACGCGCTCTACGATCTCTTCGAGCCGGAGACCTCCGGCCTCGCGCCAGCCTTCCCGGAGCCGCATGAATTCGCCGGTCCCCTTCGCCAGGTCGAGGGAGAGGTACCCGTCGGGCTGGAAAATGCGGAGTTGCCGGATCCGCTCACGCGCTACCCGTGAGGCGGTGACGTTGGCCACCGCTCCGGTGGCGAACTCGACCCGCGCATTGGCCATGTCGAGATGGGGCGAGAGCACCGCGATGCCGTTGGCGCGCACGTCCACCGGCGCCAGGCCGCCGGTCAGGTGGAGAATCAGGTCGAGGTCGTGAATCATCAGGTCCAGCACGACGGCCACGTCGGTTCCCCGGGGCTGGAACGGTGCGAGCCGGTCACTTTCCAGGTAGCGGGGATCGCTGAGGAACGGGAGCGCCGCCCGCACCGCCCGGTTGAATCGCTCGACGTGGCCCACCGCGAGCGGCACCCGCCGGCGCGCGGCTTCATCCACCAGGGCGTCCGCGTCCTCGAGGGAAGCGGCCAGCGGCTTTTCCATCAGCACCGCCCGGCCCCGCGAGAGTGCTCGAAGCCCCACTTCCGCATGCGCCGACGTGGGCACCGCGATGGTGACGGCCTCGGCATCCCGGAGCAGGTCGTCGACGTCGTCGTAGAAGCGGGCGCCGCATTGCTGAGCCACCTCGCGGCCCCGGGCGGAGTCGGTGTCGTGGACGCCCACCAGCCGCGCTTGCGATGCGCCGGCGAGGTGACGGGCATGGTGCTTCCCGAGTGCGCCCACCCCGATCACCCCGACCGGGAGCCGCTTGGTGGTCACGCCGGAACGCCGCGCTGGGAGCTCGAGACGAATTCGAGGAACTGCTCGACCTCGGGCAACGGCGGGAGCTCGGTGCGGGCCCGGTCGATGGCTTGGGAAAAGTTCAGCTCGGAATTGAAGAAGAGCCGATACAGCCGCTTCAGCGCCGTCACCGTCTCGGCGGGAAATCCGGCGCGCTGCAAGCCGATGGAGTTGAGCCCGTACAGCTCGATCGGATTGCCCACGGCCTTCACGAAAGGCGGGATGTCCTGGTTCACCCGGGAGCAGCCGCCGATGAACGCGAAGCAACCGATGGTGGTGAACTGGTGGATGGCGACCAGGCCCGAGAGGATGGCGCGGTCCTGAATGGTGACGTGACCGGCGAGCTGGGTCCCGTTGGCGATGATCACGCCGTCGCCGATGTGACAATCGTGCGCCAGGTGGACATAGCTCATCACGAAGCAGCCGCGCCCGACGCTGGTGATGCCGGTGGCCACGGTGCCGCGGTTGATCGTGGCATACTCGCGGATGACGGTGCCTTCGCCGATCTCGACCCAGGTCTCCTCGCCCTGGTATTTGAGATCCTGCGGGTCCCCGCCGAGAATGCTGCCCTGCCCTACCTTCACGTCCGCGGCGAGCCGGACGTTGCGCTCCAGCGTGGCGTGCGGCGCGATCCGGCACCGGTCGCCCACCCGGGTTCCCGGACCCACGATCGCAAACGGCCCGATCTCGACCTCGCGGCCCAGCACGGCCGAGGGGTCGATGACGGCGCTGGGATGCACCCGGGAGCTCACCGGTCCATCACCCGGGCCATCATCTCGGCCTCCGCCACCACCTGGCCGTCGACGAAGGCTACGCCTTTGAGCCGGCAGGTCCGGCCCCGGAACTGCACCATCTCGACCTCGAGGCGAAGCTGGTCGCCGGGAACGACCGGCCGCCGGAATTTCACGTTGTCGAGCGACATGAAGTACACGACGCGATCCTCCCGCGCCACCAGCTCGTCCATCAGCAGCATTCCTCCGGCCTGCGCCATCGCCTCGATGATCAGCACGCCGGGCATGACCGGGTGCCCGGGGAAATGGCCCTGGAAGAACGGCTCGTTGATCGTGACGTTCTTGATCCCC
>Ga0070699_100004068_pt1 | contig 12929 bp, 10 predicted proteins | sample KBSK1503metaG_FD_65473 | JGI IMG/M metagenome (GOLD analysis project Ga0070699, IMG submission 65473) | Corn, switchgrass and miscanthus rhizosphere microbial communities from Kellogg Biological Station, Michigan, USA - KBS K1-50-3 metaG | ecosystem: Host-associated > Plants > Roots >...
ATTTCCCCTCTCTGGATATCAAGCTGCTGGACGACGACGAATCGCTCGGGCAACTAGAGAGCCTGGGGGACGAGGTTACATTCATCCAGAGCGTGCGCTCCGAACAGTTCGAAAACGTCGATTTTACCTTCTTTGCTTCCGACCAGGAGTGCACGCGCAAAAACTGGAGGACCGCGCTGAGGGCAGGCAGCACGATCGTGGATCTTTCCTTCGCGCTGGAGGATGAGGCGGACGCAGCGGTGCGGTCTCCATGGATCGAGCGGCAATTGGGCCATATGCTGACCCCGGAATTGCAGCCTGGGCCGGCAGTTGTGGCCCATCCGGCCGCGGTGGTGCTGGCGCTCCTCATGTTGCGGGCGCAGAAAGCCGGGCAGGTGAGGCGCGTGGTGGCAACCGTTTTCGAGCCTGCCTCTGAACATGGCCAGAAGGGAATGGATGAGATGCACGAGCAGACCGTGAACCTGCTTTCCTTCCAGCAGATGCCCAAAAATGTGTTTGACACCCAGGTGGCATTCAACTTGGTGAGCCGCTACGGAGAGCAGTCCGTTCCGGCGCTGGCGACGGTTGAGCACCGCGTGCTGAAGCACTACCAGCGGATTGCGGGCAAGGACGCCCCGCTGCCTTCGCTGCTGCTGGTGCAGGCGCCTATCTTCCACGGGCATGCTTTCGCAGTACACGTGGAGATGAAAGACGTCGTGGACATCGAAAGCGTCTCCCAGGCGCTGTTAGGTGAGCACGTAAATATCACGCATTTGGCTGAGGACGCTCCCAGCAATGTGAATGCTGCCGGGCAGAGCGATGTTCTTGTTTCCATCGTGTCCGACGCGAATCTCCCCAACGGCTTTTGGCTGTGGGCGGCAGCCGATAACCTGCGCATCGCCGCGGCTACGGCGGTGGAATGCGCGGAGACTATGGCCGCAACCCGGCCCAAGGGAAAGATCCAGTGAAGCGAGAGATTGCCTCTCCCCCAACGGCGGAAAGTCGGTTTTGAGTGGAGCGGCCTTTCAGAGCTGCATCTTTGGCTTTCCTATCGACGAGGGCCTTAGAATCCGTTGCGCAACACGGCGTGAGACCGGACAGTGGAACAAGCCACGAGCCCAACCGTGAAGCCGCGGCTCAGGACAGCCCAGCACGGAAGTGCCGGGAAACAAAAATGGAACCAGGGCGAGTCCTGCAGGGACGGCACTTTTCGGCAGCTTGCTTGGCCGGCCTGCTCTGCGTCTTCGGCGCAAGCTGCGGCTATCACACTCCCGGGCACGCCGTCACGCTTCCCGATAACGTCCGGACCATTGCCATTCCGGTGTTCGTCAACCAGACTCAGACCTACAAGGTCGAGCAGATGCTCACCGGGGCGGTGGTACGGGAGATGGTCACGCGCACTCATTACCGCATCCTGAATCAACCCAGCGATGCGGCCGACGCCACTTTGCGCGGGACTGTGCTTTCTACCTCCACTGCGCCTCTCACCTATGACTCGCAAACCGGGCGCGCGGCCAGCGTACTCGTGGTCGTGAGCATGAAAGTTTCACTGACCGACAAGCAGGGCAAGATTCTCTACGAGAATCCCTCCTACTTATTCCGCGAACAGTACCAGGTGTCGCGAGATCTCGCCAGTTTCTTCGAAGAAGACTCGCCCGCGTTCCAACGGTTGTCGCGGGAGTTTGCTCGCACGTTGGTCTCGAATATTTTGGAGGGCTTCTGATGCGAGCCTTCGCACAGGCCGACCGCTTCGTGTCGGAGGTGGAAGCTCGCAAGCTCCGTCCCGCTTATGTCTTCGTGGGCGACGAGGTTTTCTTCCGCAAACGCTGTCGCGAAGCCATTCTCGAACATCTGGTCCTGCCCGCCCTGCGCGATTTCAGCCTGTTCGAGTTTGACCTCGCCGAAATCGACCTGGCGGAAATCCTCGATCGCGCGCGCACCCCTTCGCTGATGGCACCATTTCAGGTGTTTTTTATTCGCGGCGTCAAGAATCTGTTTGGGCGGGGATCGAGCGACGAGAAACTGGCCACGATCGAACAATACTGCAACGACCCCAACCCGGCCGCCATGCTGATCTTTGTCGCCGACCACATCAGCATCCCGGCGGATGCGCGCCGCATGGATCTGACCGATAAAGATCGCTACCAACGCATCCGTGAGACTTTGGGCGAGTATTGCGCGATTGTCGAACTGGCGCGAGTGGAAGAAGGCGAGGCGGTGCGCTGGGTCGGCGAGTATTGTGGCACGCAGGGAATCAAGATCGACTCCGACGCCGCGCGCGAACTGGTGGACGCGCTGGGCGGCGACATGATGATGATCTCCAATGAACTGGAGAAGCTGATTCTTTATGTCAGCGAAAAGAAGCGCATCACGCTAGCCGACGTGGAGAACATAGTGCTGGCTGCCAAGCAGCGGTCGCTGTATGAATTGACCGACGCGATCTCCGCCAAAGATCGCGTGCGGGCGCTGGAGATCCTGGATGCGATCTTGTCCAGCGGAGAGGGTGACGAAGCGGCTATCGGGCATCTTTACATGCTGGCCAAAACTTTCCGTCAGATGCTGGTGATTCTGGAACGCAACGTGCGCGATCAGCGCATGCTGTGGGCCGCGCTGTGGCAAGGCTTCCGCGTCCCTCCGTTTGCCGCAGACGACATCATCAAGCAGGCCCGCCGCTACAAATCCAAACGTGAACTGACGCGGGCCATCCGCCTGGTCGCGAAAACCGATCTCGCTCTCCGTTCAAATCCTCCGAGCAAGCGCCTGGTGCTGGAAAAGCTGGTGCTCGATTTGACGTCGGAGCCAAAGCCGGAAACGCCGGGATGGGCGCAGGAAGAACTGCCGGTATAGTCGTCAAGAAGCACCAGGCTTGCGAGCCAGCAGCTTTCTTGGAAAGCTGAAAGCTGACCGCTGATTACTTCAACGCCTTGAGGCGCGCGCTCAGGCGGGACTTGTAACGTGAAGCGGTGTTCTCGTGAATCACGCCCTTCTGGATGGCCTTGTCGAGGGCAGAGACGGTCTGACGATAAACCTGCTCGGCGGCCTGCTTGTCGCCTTTAGCCAAAGACTCGCGAAGTTGCCGCAATGCACTACGCAGGCGCGAAGTGTTGGCCCGGTTGCGGGTGGTGCGCTTCGCCGTCTGACGCGCTCGTTTCAGCGCCGAAAAATGACTTGCCATGTGATTCGATTACCTTCGTTTTCTAGGAAGATTCCCGGATGAATACCGAATAACGCATTCTACGGGAGTAAGTTGCGGATGGTCAAACTAACGGGGTTCAGGCGAAGGTGCCATTGACTCCAATCGGAGGCGGGGGTACCCTTTACTTTGATGGTAGTTGCTTGCACCTCGGGGCGAGCACCGTCGGCCGGTTCCACCTCCAGACAGAAGAATCGTTTGTCCGCGAAATGGGCGGGAGTGTCGCCATTTTTCGGTCGGGTCCGCCGAGCTGCGCTCGGCCCGGACGGGTTCCTTCGACTTCGCCCAGGACAGGCTCGACCCGTCCCCACACAACCAGTTGAGCATCTAATGCGCCGGAGGAAAAACGCCAAACACTGAATGAAGAAGAGCATTGAGATCAGTCCCAACATCGAGACCCTGTTCGGCACACGCGACGAAAACCTGCATGTGCTGGAAGACGGTCTGAGCATTACCATCGATCTGCGGTCCGACTCCATTGAACTCGAAGGGGCGGCACGCGACGTTGCCCGGGCCGCGCAAGTCTTCGCCGACTACGATCAACTGCAGCGCTCCGGTTTCACCTTCAACAATGGCGATGTGAACAGCATGTTGCGCGTGCTGATGGCCGATCCCAAGGCCACCCTGCGCGGGCTGGCGGAAGCTGGACGCCAGCGCTCGTTCGGGCGGCGCACGGTGCAGCCTAAGAGCGTGAACCAGCGGCGCTATCTTGAAGCCATCGAGAAGCACGACATGGTCTTCGGCATCGGTCCTGCCGGTACGGGCAAAACTTACCTGGCCGTGGCCATGGCGATTTCCGCGCTGCTGGCCAAGCGCGTGAACCGGATCATCCTCGCGCGTCCGGCAGTGGAGGCGGGCGAGCGCCTGGGCTTCCTGCCTGGAACCCTGCAGGACAAGATCGATCCTTATCTGCGGCCGCTGTACGACGCGCTCTACGACATGCTCGATCCCGAGAAAGTGGACCGCTACCTGGAGAAGAACGTGATCGAGATTGCGCCCATCGCTTTCATGCGCGGGCGCACGCTGAATGATTCGTTCGTGATCCTGGACGAAGCGCAGAACACGACCTCGGAGCAGATGAAGATGTTCGTCACGCGCCTGGGATTCAACTCCAAGGCGGTGATCACCGGCGACATCACGCAGATTGACCTGCCCAGCGCGCGGCGCAGCGGGCTGCTGGAAGCAGTGGACATTTTGAAGCACGTCGAAGGGCTCACGTTCGTATACTTCGACGAGAGCGATGTGGTGCGGCACCACTTGGTGCAACGCATCATCCGCGCCTACGATGAGCATAAGGCAAGAGTAGCGGAAGAGCAGATGCTGCTTGAATCCAAGGGCAGTACCAACGGCAAGGCCAACGGGACAGATAATGCGCGCCAGGGGAAGAAGGTTGTGGTGCCCGCGGAAATAGAAACCACAGAGTAGAGCGGCAAAGATTGAGCAGGAGGGTGCCGGGATGTGGCCCTCCTCTTTGTTTTAGATTCCAAACCCTTAACCACAGAGGACACAGAAAGAGACGTGGTCATCCTGCGAAAAAGAGTGCCGGGGCTGAGTGAAGCTGCGCTAGCGAAGTTTGTGAGGCGCGCCAGTCACGCGGCCAGGCTGCGGGGTGCGGTCAACGTGCTGGTGACCAGCAGCCGTGAGCTGCTCGCTCTCAACAGCCGTTTCCGGGGAAAGGACAAGCCGACGGACGTGCTGTCGTTCCCGCCGGTGCTCGGGTTGGCCGATGGGTTTGCTGGTGATGTGGCGATTTCGGCGGAGATCGCCGCGCAGAATGCCCGGGGGCTGGGACATCCGGCCGCGGAGGAAATCAAGATTCTGGCGTTGCACGGGATTCTCCATCTGGCCGGATACGATCATGAACGCGATTGCGGTGAGATGGCGCGCAGAGAACAGCGCCTGCGGAGTTCCCTGGGGCTGCCGGTGGGATTGATTGAGAGGAACGAGGAAGCTGAGGCGAGAAGCTTGGAGCGCAGAGGACGCGGAGAGAATCCGCTGAGAGCGCAGAGAAAAGACCGGGCTGCCTACCTGCGCTCGGCTCGGACGGGGCAAAGCCTTGTCCCCACACCGGCCCGGGCATCCCGATGAACTACGCCATTACAATCGCGCTGCTGCTCCTGCTCGGGTTGCTGACGCTGGTTTCCTACGTGGATCGCCTGTATACGGAAATCGGCAAATTCCTTTCCCGCGAGTTCCAGGACAACATCGATGCTTTTGAACAGAAAGTAGAGCCAAAACTGGGCGTCAGCCGCGCACGAGCCTCGCTCTCCATGACCGTTCTCACCCAACTGACCATGGCAACCATCGCCATGCTGGTGGGCTTCGCCGTATTCCGCGATCTCGCCTGGAGCTGGCGGGAAATTGTCCAGGCCACTTTGAGCCTCATCCTGATCGTCATTGTCTTTAACCGCTTTCTGCCGTTTGTCTTCTTTTCGCGGACGAAAGGCCAATGGCTGACTCGGTGGACATTGCTTCTGCGGCTTCTCATTTACATCGTGCTGCCCGTAACTCTGATGCTGGGCTTCCTGCAGTCGGTAGCGGCTCTGACCAAGGAGCACTCGGACGAGCCGCCGGAAACGCAGGCGGAAGCGGTGGACGCGCTGATCGAGGCGGGCCAGGAAGAAGGCATACTGGACGAAAGCAACCGCGACCTGATCCAGTCGGTGGTGGAGTTCGGCGAAAAGACGGTACGCGAAGCCATGAAGCCTCGGCCGGAAATCGTGGCCGTGCCCACGAATACGACCGTTGAGCAGTTCATTGAATTGCTGCGGGTAAAACCGTTTTCCCGTGTGCCGGTGTTTGAGGGCACGATCCATAACATCGTGGGCATCGTTTATGCGCAAGATGTACTGCAGGTGCCCGATACCGAAGCCCGCAACCGCACCGTGGACACGCTGATGCGCAAGGACGTGTATTTCGTGCCCGAGAGCAAGCTGGGCAGCGATCTGCTGCGTGAGATGCAGAAGAACAACATCCGCATGGCCATCGTAGTTGACGAGTACGGCGGGGTGGCAGGCCTGGTCACGATCGAGGACCTAGTGGAAGAAATCGTGGGAGAGATTCGCGATGAGCACGAGAAGACCGAAGTCGTCCGCGAGAGCGATCATTCCTACATCGTGCCCGGCAACATGGATGTGGACCGGCTCGACGAGCTGTTCGGCACGCGTCCCGCAGGCAGAGGGTCGGCTACAGTCGCAGGACTGGTGAGCGAACTCGCGGGGCGCATTCCGCAGAAGGGCGAAGTAGTGGAAGAAGACGGACTGCGCTTCGAAGTACTGGACTCGACCGAGCGGCGGGTCGAACGAGTGAGAATCTCGGTAGCCCGGCCGCAGCAGATGAAGCTGATATAGTCTTTGTTGGTGTGGCGCGGGCGCACCCGTCCGCGAAAAGCTGTTTTGGGTCCGGCGGCGAACCGGTTAGGGCCGAGTTGCGCTCGGCCTGGACGGGCTAGGGCGCTCGTCTCCACACTTCCATCTATGGCCTTTCACTCCGGATTCGTTTGCATTCTCGGCCGCCCCAATGCCGGCAAGTCCACGCTGCTGAATGTGCTCGTAGGCGAAAAGTTGGGCATCATCAGTCCCAAACCGCAGACCACGCGCAACCGCATCCTGGGAATTATCCACGTACCCAGGCAAAACCACAGGCCGGGCGGGCAGGTCATTCTCATTGACACGCCGGGGGTGCACAAGCCTGACAGTTCGCTCGGCCGGAAAATGATGGGCGAGGTGCGGGAAGCTCTGGAAGGCTGCGAACTGATCCTGCTGATCGTGGATGCGACGCGGAAGTTTGGTCAGGGCGACCAGTTTGTGCTCGATCTTGTGAGGAAGTCAGGGACGCCGGCTTTCCTGTTGCTGAATAAGATCGATCTGCTGCGCGGCGGCAAGGAAAAGCTGTTGCCCATGATCGATGAATACCGCCGGCTTTGCGAATTTAAGGAGATCATCCCGCTCTCGGCGCGAAAACGTGAAGGTCTGGATGTGCTGCTGGACGAAGTAATCCAGGAGTTGCCGGAGGGGCCGCGGTACTTTCCCGAGGATCAGGTAACCGACCAGCCTGCCCGGTTCATGGTGGCGGAGATTATCCGCGAACAGGTTTTGCTCGAGACTAGCGAAGAAGTGCCGTACGCGACGACCGTGGTAATTGAGCAATTTGAGGAAGGAGCGAAACTCACGCGCATCGCGGCTGCGGTCTGCTGCGAGCGGGAGGGACAGAAAGGAATCCTGGTCGGCAGGCGCGGTCGAATGTTGAAGAAAATCGGAACGGCCGCCCGGCTGCAGATCGAAAACATGCTGGGCACTCGGGTGTTCCTGGAGCTTTTCGTCAAGGTACGGCCGGACTGGCGGGAATCGCACCAGTTCGTCGAGGAGTTGGACTGGCGACGCCAGTTGGAGCATCTAGCAGGGAGCGTGAAGTCTTAAGCACGAAAAGCGCGCCAAGGGAGTGGAGAAATCTTTTGCGGTTTGGAGACATCCTTTCGTTTGCCGGACTGGCCCAATCCCTGTAGAATCGCGGGGCCGGTTATGGCATCTAACAAGCCACGAAAAAAAAGTGATCGTGTCCAGCGATGTGCCAACTCGTAACTTCGAGGCCGACAAGTTGATCTTCGATCTAAAGGTCACGCTGGCCGCTGACCGGAATGCGGTGGGCCCGGTCGTGCAAGGGATCATGGAACTAGTCACAAAGATGAAGGTTGCCGTTGGCAGGGAGGATGCAATCGAGCTGGCATTGACCGAAGCTCTGGCCAACGCAGTGATCCACGGGGCTAAAGGCGATCCTTCCAAGATCATCGAGTGCGACGTGGGGTGTGACGAATGCCGGGGCGTGCTGATCGTGGTGCGCGATCCCGGCGACGGGTTTGATCCTGCCGTCATCCCCAACCCCGTGCAGGGTGAGAATATTTATTCCGACCACGGCCGCGGGATTTATCTGATCAACCAGCTCATGGATGAGGTGAAGTTCCTGAAGAACGGTACCGAGATACGCATGATCAAACGCTAGAAACCGCCTTGCCCTAAACCAAGCGCTCCTGCTAAAGCATGCGTCATCCTGAGGGACTTCAGGCCCAAAGGCGGCACCTAGCGCGGTCCTTGCCAATTTACGCTAGATCCTTCACGGCCTGTAGGCTGCTCGGGATGACGCACAGGTTACGTTGGCAATTGGGGGCAGTCCTACTCCTTCGCGGCGATCCCCAAAGTCTTCATTTTCCGATAGAGATGGCTGCGTTCCAGACCGAGCACCTCGGCGGTGCGGCTGACGTTGCCATGATTCTCGTCGAGCTTTTTGAGGATATAGTCGCGCTCATAAGCGGCGCGGGCTTGGTGCAGGGTGGAAAATTCAGTGCCCGAGCGGCGGCTGCCGTCGCGGTGGACCAAAGGGGGCAGGTGCTTGCGGTCGAAGCGGATGGTAGTGGGATTCATGATGACGATGCGCTCGATCACATTACGCAGCTCGCGCACGTTGCCCGGCCAGGAGTAGCGCATGAGTGTTTCAATGGCATCGTCGGTGATTTCGCGCGGCCTCCGGCCGTAGGTGGCGGAAAATTCCTTCAAGAAGTGGCGGGCCAGCAGAGGTACGTCTTCCTGGCGCTCCCGCAGGGGCGGAACGGAGAAAGGAATGACATTGAGACGGTAGAACAGATCCTCGCGGAAGTTGCCTCGGGAGATTTCTTCTTCCAGATCCTTGTTGGTCGAGGCGATGACCCGAGCATCCACCGTGATCGGCTCGTCACTGCCCACCGGCGTGAATCGCTGCTCGTCCAGGGTGCGCAAGACCTTCGACTGGGTCTTCAGGCTCATGTCGCCGATCTCATCGAGGAAGAGCGTGCCCCCGTGGGCTCTCTGGAACTTGCCCTCTTTGTCGGCCGTGGCCGCCGGGAATGATCCCTTGCGATGACCGAAGAGTTCACTCTCGATCAGATCCTCGGGAATGGCGGCGCAATTTACCTCGACGAACATCTCGTCTTTGCGCAGACTCTGCGCGTGGATGGCGTGGGCAACTAATTCCTTCCCTGTGCCGGACTCGCCGTAGATCAGAACGCGGCCGTTGGTGGGCGCCATAAGCTGGATCTGCTGGCGCAACGCTTTCATGGGAACACTTTCGCCGACGATGATGCTTCTCGGGGTCAGTTGTTTTTTGAGGTCCCGGTTCTCCTGCCGTAAGCGCTTGGCGTCGATAGCGTTCTTGACCAGGATGAGCGTCTTGTCGATGGAAAGCGGTTTCTCCAGGAAGTCGTAGGCGCCCAGCTTGGTGGCACGAACTGCGGTTTCAATCGTGCCGTGGCCGGAGATCATGATGACCTCCGGGGCGTTCTCGATGTCCCGAATCTTCTCCAGGGTTTCGAGGCCGTCCATTCCGGGCAACCACACGTCGAGCAGCACTACGTCGAAGGCGCGTTTGCGCAGAACTTCCAGACAAACTTCACCACTCTCGGCCGCAGAAGTCTTGTAGCCTTCATCCTCCAGCACGCCCTTGAGCGACTGCCGGATGCCGGACTCGTCGTCCACGATGAGAATGTTATGCATGCTGGCTGGTTGCAGGCGTGCCGGCCACTTCAGATGCGACCGGCAATTCCACCACGAACCTGGTGCCGACCGGCTGGTTTTCCTCTACGCGAATGGAGCCATGATGATCTTCGATGATGCGGCTCACAATGGCCAGGCCCAGACCCGTTCCCCGTTTCTTGGTGGAGAAGTAAGGCAGGAAAAGCCGTTCCTTCAATTCCTGAGTGACCCCGTGGCCGGTGTCGGCGACGGTGATCTCTACCGCATCGCGGCTAGCTACCAGTGAGGTGGAGATCTGAATCTCACGCAGCATGGAACCCTGCATGGCCTCAGCCGCGTTGTCCACCAGATTGGCTAACGCGCGCTTGATGGCTTCGGGATCAGCCATGACTTTAGGCAAGTCCGTCGCCAGGGACGTCTGCACGCGAATGTCGTCCAGGCGTCCGTTGAACATAGCCAGTGTGCCCTCCACGATGGAGTTGATGTTAGCCGGCTGGGGCCGCGCGGCAGGAAAGCGGGCCAGGGTGGAGAACTCATCGACCAGAGTACGCACCGTTTCCACCGCTCCAGCAATGGTTTCGGCACAGCCATGCAGAATCTGCAGCCCACCGGCGTCGAGACGGGTCCCACGCTCCAGGTGCTTGCGGATGCGATCCGCAGAGAGTGCAATCGGAGTCAGCGGATTCTTGATTTCGTGCGCGACCCGACGCGCCACTTCGCGCCAGGCCGCCTGCTTCTGAGCCTTCAGCAGATCGGACAAATCTTCGAACACCAGAACATAGCCCAGTCCCTGGCCGTCGTGCCGCAGCGTGGCTACGGTGACGGCGACGTTGAGCTTGACGCGCTGTACCACCATTTCCATCTGGGTGGTGGTTGTGCCCATGCGGTCGGCACGACGCAGCAAAGGCTCAAGGTCTTCCAGGACATCTTCCGGAAACACATCGCGCAGCGCGGCGCCGATCAACACTTTCGGAGTCCCAGATTCTCCACCCGCGGGATTGAACATGCGAATCAGCGCGTGGTTTACGTGGGTGATGTGGCGGCCCGCATCCAGCGAGAGCACGCCGGTGGGAATGCTTTCCAGGATGGTTTCGATGTGCCGGCGGCGCTGTTCCAGAGCGATATTGGCGGCGCTGAGATCGCGGCTGGAAGCCTCGATCTGGCGGCGGCTGGCTTCTAGTTCTTCGGCCATGCGGTTGAAAGAACGCACCAGATCGCCGATTTCGTCGGCCGCGCTGACCTCCACCCGGTAGTCCAGGCGACCCCGAGAAATCTCCTGAGTTGCTTCGGCGAGCGCTGCCACGGGGCGGGTTACCAGTTTGGAGAGGAATAGCGCCAGCCAAAGAGTGGCAAAGAGCACCAGTACAGTCAGCAAGAGCAGCAAGTCCATGTAGGTGCGGCGTACCAGTCTGCGTTCATGGCTGAGTTCGAGATAGCGCTGCTGGCTGGCTTCTACCTGCTTCACCGTCTCAGAGAATTTCTGGGGCAACGGCATGGCCACCAGAATCAGGCCATGGTTGCCCACGTGAGCGGTCCCCAAGATGTAGTCCGTCTGCTTCCAGCTCAAATGAACCGCGGCCTCGGAGGTGAGCTGTTCGAGGGGAATCTTGGCTTTCAACAGCGGCCAGGGAGCAGGCGCACCGAAGCTGGCCTCGGCGTTACCATCCTCGACGGCCACAACGAATCCGCCTTGCAGGGTGGGCTCATGCCGGTGAAACTCGCTCACCACCGCCGAGAAGCTGTGGCCGGAAAAAGCGTGTTGCGTCTCCGGTGAAGCCGCAATGGACGCAGCTTCGGCTCGCGCATTCTGCGCGGCATAGCCGGAAAGGAGCGATGCCATGGTCGCCGTATCCTGCCGCACTTCTTCCACCGGACTCGAGAACCACTTGTCGATGGATCGGTTCATCAGCCCGTACGCGAACCAGAACATGACGATGACCGGAAGAAATGAAAGCAGCAAGCTGGCCACCACCAGGCGCGTACGGAACTTCGATCCCAGAACGCCTAGTCTCCGTTCGGCAAAGAGCTTCAGGAGATTGCGGGCCAGGACGAAGGTCAGCGCCACAAACAGAAGAAAGATCAGGGCAGAGAGAGAAGCAAAGAACAGGAGTTGTTGATTGGTGTCAGGGTTAAGAAATGGCAGATCGAAAGAAGACTGGGACAGAAGAACGCCAAAGAGCAGCATGATACCGACCGCCAACAGGATGATGACTTTCTTGCGGCGGGTACTTTCCGCGGGGCGGGTTGGCTTGGGCACAGCCACGTTATTGACTGCCCCGGGCAAACAGAATCCGACCGAAGCAGCAGACCCCTGGGGCGAGTGGTTTCATTATAAGCCCGAGGTGAACCGAACAAGAGGCAGGGTGGATTCGTTTGTCAGGGAATGGGGTAGGGATCTAGGTGACAGAGCCTCCGGTGTGATCAGACGCATGAGATCTACCTTTTAGGATTCGAGGTTCCGATACCAGTAGCGGCTTTCGGCTGCAAGCGAGCCAGCAGTTCTGCCGTTACGTCTTTACCGCCCTTTAGGTTCACCACCAACGATTGAACAGAATAGATCGGTCCCCAAGGGATTCCCCACCAGCCGAGCACCAAGATGAGCAGAATCCAGGGGAGGCCACACCCCACACGACTTTCGCCTTCGCGGACGAGGTAAAAGTCAGAGCTTCGCCGGAAGGTGACGACAATCACCGAAATGCAATACTGGTAGAAGACAAACTTGCCGCCTCGCTGAATCTCGAAATTAAGCTGGTCTGCGGTTAGCCCTCAATTCCTCGAATTTGCATCAGAGCGCCCTCCCCAGTACGAGACGCCGGAATTCTAAGCAGGATTGTTCTGCTCGGGAAGCGAAATATCCACGAACTGGTCCGCGGCTGGCAGGAACGATTTCAGGGGACATTCATCGCAGCGGGGCTTCGACTTCGCGCAATAGTTCTTGCCCACACCGACAATCAGTCCGTGCATGTCGTTATAGACCTGAGCGAGCGGTGAGCGCTTAGCAAGGCTCATGGGCGAGGGTGGGTGGGCGGCGCCGGGCAAATTGCGACTGCCAAGGATCGGGTTGTGAGCCTCGGAGGCTAAAGGCCGCTTCTTGTGGCCCCTGCTTTCGGCCCGACTGACGTCGCGCCCTCCCCATTCAATCCGACCCAAGCTGCGCTCGAACAGTTCGCGGATTTTGTCGTATGGCGCGCCGGCGGTGAGGATGCCGTGGCGATCCAAGATCCGGCGGGTATAAGCATCCACCACGAATACAGGAT
>Ga0070699_100004069_pt1 | contig 12929 bp, 12 predicted proteins | sample KBSK1503metaG_FD_65473 | JGI IMG/M metagenome (GOLD analysis project Ga0070699, IMG submission 65473) | Corn, switchgrass and miscanthus rhizosphere microbial communities from Kellogg Biological Station, Michigan, USA - KBS K1-50-3 metaG | ecosystem: Host-associated > Plants > Roots >...
GAAGAGACTTGGCTCGAGCGCAGGAGACTCGGAAGCTGCCGGCGTGATGCGCGTCTTGAGGACCGCAGTAGTGTCGAACGGCATCGGCGCCTTGAAGAGACCACGCTTCCGGACCGCGCTGTGGCAGCTCACGCAGTCGGCCGCGTCGACCGAGGCCTGATGGGGCAGATGGCACGTGGTGCACGCCTCGGCGACTCGACGGTGGTTGGCGCCCTGATGGAACGCGCTCCGGGAAAGATCGGCGTGACAGGTCTTGCAGGATCCCTTGGCGTCGGCCGGCGTGGTGTGGGCGTGAACATTGTGGCAGGAGCCGCAGGACCCCTGGTGCGGATCACGGGACAGATCGTAGCCCGCCGGCCGACCGGTCATCTGGTGGCAGCTGAGACACTGCTCCCGCTGCGGGACCATGGCGCTCACGGCGGAATCGCGCGAGGCGAGCCCGGGCAGCTCGGTTGTGAACCGATGGCAGGTGACGCAGTTGATCTCCGGCAGCTTGGCCATGCCGGCGAGTCTGACCACCTGTTTTTCGTGGCAACCGCTCTGGGTACAGGTCTGTGCCGACGGGATGAACCGGTGGACCTCGGCCCCGTGACACTGGACGCACGCGAGGTCTTTGAGCGCGGACGAATCGCTCTCGAAGTGGACCTTGTGCCCGGCCAGGCGGAGCACGTGCTCCCACTTCTCCTTGCCCCCCTGGGCGTGGCAGGAGCGACAGCGCAGGTTGGGGACCGGGGCGTGCACCCCGATCTTCTCCGGGCGCTCCGCCACCCAGAGATACATCTGCCGGGTGCTGGCCCAGATGGATTGCTGGTGGCAGTCGTGACACTTCAGGTCTTCGTGCCGTCCCGCGCCGGCGGCGAACCGGCGGAAGGGTCGCTCCATGATGTGACAGCCGGTGCAGAACCCGTTGTCGTGCTGCATGTAGTTCCACGTCTTTGTGCCGGTCACCGCCGCGGCGGTGATCAGCCCCGCCGCAATCACCACCAGGGCGACCTGCATCTGTCGGGTCCGCCCCCGCAGCCAGGCTCCGATGATGCGGCGCCGGCGCCACAGCAGGAGGGCAACGATGAGCGCCGCCAGCGCGCCGAGCACGGCCCCACCGATCTGAATCCACTGGGGCACCTGGAACAGGAACCGGAAGAGCGAGGACAGGCCTCCGGGCAGCGGGGCCTGGCTCAGCGTATCGCGCACCGCGCCGGCGGCGGCGCCCAGGGAATCGGCGGCGACCGAAAGCGTGAGCCCCCGAACGCCGCTGTCGGCGCCCGGGGGGATCTGGAGGACTTGGAAAGAGAGGGTGAGGCTCACCCCGGGAATCTACTTCATGCCTGGTGTCGCCTTCACGAAGCCGGGCCGCCGCCGTTGGGCGTCCTGGAGTGCCCGCTCCATCAGAGCCGTCACCGCTTCCGGCGGGGGCGCGAGGCCGTACGCCGTCTTCAGCTCCAGGATATTCGCGGCCAGCAGCGCCCGGGCCAGGAAAGGGTTGTGGACGCCCAGGGATTTGTCTCCGTTGCCATACCGGTTCTCTCCGAAGGTCTTCACGTTGAACTCGGCGCCGCGGGCCGGCGTGATGACGGTCGTGCTGGTAAGCTCGGCGGGCTTGTCGCGCTTGATGATGGCGAGGTACCCGGCATCAACCGGCGCCGCGTCGATCGACTGGTCTCCGTCGGTGTCCACCCAGATCTGGGCGGCGAGCGCCTCGATCTCGAAGCGGGCCCCGGCCAGCCGCCCGGCGGCGATCGCTTCCGTGGCGTGGCAGCCGGAGCCCATGCAGGCCTTGAAGGTGCGCGCCGGCGGGGAGTAGGCACACGTCGTAACCGCCGTGGGTTTACCCTGGGCGTCCAGGCAGGGGATCGGTTTGAACAGATGGCCGGTCGAGTTGAACACGAACGCCCCGGTGGTCGGATTGGTCACCTGGTACCGGTTCACGTGGCACCCCGCGCACAGTCGCGGATTGGCCACGCTGGCGTGGGTGGTCAGCGAGATCAGCGTGTCGATGTTGGCGCCGGACGGCCGGTAGCCGCCGGTGCCGAGCACCACGAAGCCTTGCGGTGCGTGCGGTGTGCTCCGGCCCGGCTCCGGCTCGCCGCGGCGGAGATGGCACTTCATGCAGAGGTTCTGATCCGGATCCGGGGTATTGATCGGGAACCGGAGCATGGCGGTGTTTTCGGAGCCATGCGGGTTATGGCACACCGCACAGGTCTGGGGGATGAACGCCGTCTCCGTGATCTCCACGTAGTTGGTAGTCACTCCCCACGCCTTGAGGGTCGCCTTGGCTTCATGGCACGACGCGCAGGAGGCGTTGCCGGCGGGCGACGTGATGACCTGGGAATGCCCGCTGGCGGCCCATTCTTCGGCGAACGGCGTGTGAATCCCGGTGTGGCAGGCGGCACAGCTCGCGTCCGCCACGCTCATCCCGACTCGCGGCAACGGCCACTTGCTGCGGTCGTCCGGACGGGTGACATGCTCGGCGCCGGGCCCGTGGCAGCTCTCGCACTGCACGTCCTTGTAGGCATCGTTGGAGAGCTTGTCCCACCCCGCCGAACCGGTCAGCTTGTTGCCGCGCTCGTTGACGGTGTGACAGCCGTAGCAGGATGCGGGGGGAGCCGGAGTGATGGCCGCGAGCGTCGCCGCGGCACCGGCATGCTTGGTGGTCACCCAATCGCTCTGGTGGCCGACGTGGCAGTTCCCGCATGTGGTTTGCTTGCTGGACGCGGTATAGTATCCCAGAAGACCGCTGGCGAGGTCGGGCGCCGGATTGAAGGGCTCCCGGTCCCGAAACACGATCTCGGTCTTGGTGCAACCGGTCACCACGAAGGCGGCCACGAGGAGCAAGCGAAATGCAGGGGACTTGGGCATGGCGAGGCATTCCTCGTTCCTGGGCACGACAGCGCAATCCGGCGAACCCGATACGATTACCATCCTAAGTCGTGCTGGCAGCAGGGCCAAGTAAATATCGCCCAACCCTTCGGTAATTTTTCTTCACACTGTTTTCACGACTTCTTCACAAGGTCCTCGGAGTTTGCCGGCCTGATTCCCCGAGTACGAGGCAAGACATGGCCCACCAGTTCTGCTCCGCCTGCGGCGCGCAGCTCACCGGCAACCACTGCTCGGCGTGCGGCGCGCCGGCCGGAGGCGCCCCGGCGAGGAGGCGCTCGCGCGGTCCGCTCCTGGCCGCGGGTGGATTCCTTGTCCTGGCGGCACTGGCGCTCGTCCTGACCGCCCGGCGGGAAGGGAGCCGTGGGGCTCCATCCGCTTCCGAGGCCCAGCCCGCCGGGAGCGAAGCCGGAACCCCGCCGGACCTGAGCACCATGTCTCCGCGGGAACAGTTCGACCGGCTCTACAACCGGGTCATGCGCGCCGCCGAGCAGGGGGACACGGCAACCGTCATCCGATTCTCCCCGATGGCTTTTTCGGCCTATGAACGGCTCGACACCGTGGACGCCGATGCCCGCTATCACGCCGCGGTGCTCCGGCTGCACGTCCAGGGTGATACCGCCGCAGCGCTCCGCCTGGCCGACACGATTCTCGCCGAACATCCGAAGCACCTGTTCGGGTTCCTGATCCGCGCCACGGCCGGCCGCCTGGTGGGAGACGAACGGCTGGCGCGCCGCGCGACGGCCGATTTCCTGGCGGCGTGGGATGCGGAGGTCAAGGCGGGCCGCCCGGAGTACCGTGATCACCAGAACATGCTGGATCAGTTCCGCGCGACGGCGGGGAAGGCTGGAGCCCCGCCGAACCAATAGGCCGGCTCGTCGAACTCGTGGTCAGGCTCGAGCTTCGTCGGGGATCTCCGCACACGAGCAGGAGCACGAGCACGCCTTGCCCGCGGGCTCGACCGGAGCGGGCCGGCCGCCGCACAGCTCGTGGAATGTGCCGGCGAACGCGAGCAGATCGGCCCAGTCGGTGTACTCGTGATCGCGGGTTACGTCGGTCTCCCCTCCTGCCTGCTTCATTTTCCGTCGCATCACCAGGCGTTTGAGCCACCCATACCTTGTGTAAGGAAGGGCCCCGGCCACGATTTTTACCCGGGTCGGCTTCCAGCCGGTCTGAGTCTCGAAGCGGTTGATGATCCCGCCCAGCTCCCGCTGGACGCCCAGATCTTTCTGCATCACCTCCAAGCAAACCGAGAGGAACGCGGAGGGTTTGCCCCGCAAAGCCTCGGCGTGATTGCGAACCCACCGCACGACCGACCGTTGATAGCGCCCGGCGTGTAAGGAGGCGGCGACCAGGACGCCCGCGTAGTCGGCAGGCGACGGATTGGAAACGCGGGCGTCGACGACGTCGACCTTCACGCCGTACCAGCCGAGCTCGCTCGCGAGAAAGCGCGCGATCTTGGCCGTGTGACCGTCGCTGGTGCCGTAGAGGATCAGGAGCCGGCTCATGAGCAGCCTCCTACGCGGCCTGGTGGCGCGCGATGACGCGGCACATGGCGTGGAACGCCCTGGCGAAGGACCGGAGGTCATCCCAGTCGGTGTATTCGTGATCGCGCGAGACGTCGGTCGACCCGCCCGCCTTCTTCACGATCTGCCGCATGGCCATCCGCTTGAGCCATCCGTACTGGGTGTACAGCAGCGCTCCCGCCACGCGCTTGACGCAGGGCGGGTTCCAGTTCGTCTGGACGACAAACCGGTTGGTGATGTCGGTCAGGTCCCGCTCGACCTTCGGGCCCTTCTGAAGGACGCCGAGGCAGACCGAGATAAAGGCCGAGGGAGTGTAGTTCAGCGCATCGGCGTGATCCCTGGCCCAGCGCACCACGGACTTCTGATATCCGCCGGCGTGCACCGACGCCGCGACGATGACGGCGCAGTAGTCGCGCGGATCGGGATCGGAGGTGCCCGCCTCGATCAGGTCCACGTCCGCACCCTGGGCATGGAGCTGGTCCGCCAGAAAGCGGGCGACCTTGGCGGTATGGCCGTCCGTGGTGCCGTAGAGGATGAGGATCCGGGGCATAGCATCCCTCCGGGGTCTCGTGTGATATGTCCGGTGACTCATGCGCCTGCCGCTTGCACCACCAGCGCGGTGACCATGCCGAGCATCCCGTGCTCCGATTCCGCGTGGGGCAGGATATGGCAGTGGAAGGCCCAGGTGCCCGGGTTGGTGGCTTTGACGAGCACGTCCCACCGCTCGCCAGGGGCCACGTTGAGGGTGTCGCACTTCCAGGGCGCCGGCTGGTCCCACCCGTCCTTCGCGATCACCGTCATGTGCATCCCGTGCAGGTGCATGGGGTGGATCATCATGCCTTCATTCATGAAGCGGATCCGGACGGTCTGGCCGAGCTTGGCGACGATCGGCTCCGTGGCGGGGAAGCTCTTCCCGTTCAGGGTGTAGCCGTGCATGCTGTCGTTCAGAATCATGACGTAGTCCACGTCCGCCTTGGGCTCGTTGCGCGCATCCTTGGGCTCCACGATGAACGCGCCCAGCAAACCCATGCCGCACTGAAAGGCGGCGTTGTGGTGGGAGTGGTACATGTGAGAGCCCGAGTTCGGCACCGTGAACTCGTAGGTATATGATTCGCCCGGCTTGATGGGCGGCTGGGTGATGAACGGCACGCCGTCCTGATCGACGGGAAGCTCCAGGCCGTGGAAATGGACCGCGGTCGATTGCGGCAGCTCGTTCTTGACGTTGACCCGGACCCGGTCGCCTTCCCGGACCCGGATCTGCGGTCCAGGCACCTGCCCGTTATAGGCCCAGGCCTTCACCTTCCGTCCCGGCTCCACCTCCCACTGCACCTCGCTGCAGGTGAGATCGTACACCTTGACGCCGCCGCGCATGTGCGGCTGCATGAGCACGTTGCCCTTCCCCTCGGTCTTGGCCGGAAAGGCCTTGACGCCCTTCTCGTGCATCGCATCCATCGCGTCCGCCTTCTCGCGCGCCGAGAGAGCCGGCGCGGCCGGCGTGGCCGTGGCCGGGCTCGCGGCCGGGGCCTTGTCGGCATCGGCCTCGGAACAGCCGGACAGCAGCGTCGTCGCACCCGGAAGGGCGACGGCGAGCGCGGCGCCGCGGGCCAGGAAGGTCCGGCGCGAGCTGAGACGATTGGACGACAGCAGATCCGACATGACGATCCTCAAGTGGTTAGTATTTCGCCCGAAAGCTGCCGGCGTCCACACCGGCACTCGACAGCGGGAACTATCGTCTAATGGCTGTTAAGACTTTGCGGTTTCTCCATGAAGCGGCCTTCATGGTACCGGAGGGATTTCCAGCAGCAATGACCAACCCAACCGGGGCACCGCGGGTCATCGAGGTCCGTCTTCGGGAGCTACGTCAGTTGTTCGACTCGCTCGATCCCTCTCCATTCGTCGAAAAAGACCTCGATCCCAAGGCTGAGGAATACATCGTGGACAGCGCGAGGGACCTACCCTCGGGTACCGGCTGGATGCTAGCGATCCATCTCGACCAGCCGGACGCGTCGCTGGATCAGGAGCAGGTCGGTGACGCGATTCGCGAACATTTCGCCCGGGAATCGCGGCGGCTGCAACGCAAGTTGCGGTCGCTCATCCGCCGCGGCTGGCTCAGCCTCGCGATCGGTATGGCGTTTCTCGCCGCGGCGTTCGCCACCACCCAGACCGTCCGCCGCCTGCTGGGCGTGAGCGGGTTATGGCAGCTTTTGGAGCAGGGTCTGCTGATCGTGGGCTGGGTGGCGATGTGGCGGCCGCTGGAGATCTTCCTGTACGATTGGTGGCCCATCCTGGGCGAGCGACGGATTCATGACGAGCTGAGCCGCATGCCGGTGAAGATCGCGGTCAAGTCCTCAGAGTGAAGCAGACCCGCCGGTTGGGCGGGCCGCCCACCGTCCCTAGATCGGGACGGTGAGCACCGCGCACGGCGCGGATTTCAGCAGCTCCCGGCCCACATAGCCGGAGCCAAGATCTCCCCGCAATCCGCCCCGGCGGACTCCGAGAATGAGCAGATCCGCCCCGGTCTCCTGAATGGCCCGGAGAATCTCCGGCACCGGATCGCCCCAGCGCACCAGCAGCTCGCACGGCCCGGCCTGGAGCTGCAGCCGGTCGATAAGCACGGACGCCCGTTCATGCCGGACATCCCGCCAGGTATCGGTCGAGACCGACGCCCCGGGCAGGACGCAGACGGCGTTGGTCTGGGCCCTGGTGAGATTCAGGAACTGGACCGCGGGAGCAACGACACCGAGTCCCCGAAGACTGCCGTCGAGTGCAATCAAGGCCCGCTTGACGGTGACGGTTCGGGGCGGAACGAAGAGCGAGATGCCCGCGCGCCGCCGGATGACCGTATCGGATGTCGGGCCGAGCTGAAGGGGGTGCTCCGGGGTGTGATCGTGCCGTCCCAGGACTACGAGGTCGGCTCCCCAGGACTCCGCGTAGCGAACGATCTCGATGCCGGGCAATCCGCGAAGCCGCGTCGCGGTGCCACCGGGCGAGGCGGGCTCTTTCCACCATTCGAGTCCGGGCTCCCAATTGGGTGCAGAGGTCTCGACCGCCAGCCGGGCGAACTCCCCGTCGGCCTGCTGCGCCAGCGCTTGTCCCATCCGGACGGCGTGGTCGCCATCCCGGGTGCCGTCCGTGGCGGCAAGGAATCTGTTCATCGACATGGTGGCATTCCTTCCATGGTAGGGCATGGGTGACGAGGACAAGCTAGGGTTGTGTCAGTGAAGGACTTCTGAAGGCCTTGTGAAGGTCCGTTCGGGCCCTCGCCAGCCTAACGCGGGACAGGTAGACTCCAGCCATGCCCTCCACAGGGACCGTTCAAAGCCGGATCGAGCGACTGGTCCGAGAGGTTCCCGACCTCATGGCGGAGCTCCGTCTCGATGCGGTGTTGCAGCGGGTCGCGGATCTGGCCGCTGAGGTCATCGGCGCCCGGTATGTCGCGGTCGGGCTTCTGGCGCCCGATCGTCGCTCCCTGGACGCCTTCATCGTCTCGGGCATGAGCGAAGCGCAGCGTACCGCGATTGGAAAGCTCCCGATCGGCCGCGGCATCCTTGGCCTGGTGATCAAGGAAGGAAAGCCGATCCGTCTGCAGGATCTCTCCGCCCATCCCGCTTCCGCCGGCTTTCCGCCGAATCACCCTCCGATGAAGTCATTCCTCGGTGTCCCGGTGGCGTCCCGCCAGGGCGTGATCGGTGAGCTGTATCTCACCGAAAAAATCGGCGCCGAGGAGTTCAGCGAGGAGGACCAGCACATCGCGGGGCTCCTCGCGATCACCACCGCTTCCGCGGTCGAGAATGCCCGGTTGTTCGGAGAGCAGAGCCGGCTGCTCCAGGAGGTGCAGCAGCTGCACCGCTCCCGGGAACGGTTCTTTGCGATGGTGAACCACGAGCTGCGCAACGCGCTTGCCGCCGTCTTCGGCTGGGCCGAGCTCATGGTCCGGAAGAAAGACCCGACGACCGTGCCTCGCGCCGCATTCGAGATCCTCGACTCGGCGGAGCAGGCGGTCGCGCTCATCAACGACCTCCTCGACCTGAGCCGGCTCGACGAGGACCGGCTGCAGCCGGTCTTCCGCAGCGTGGATTGCGGAGCCGTGATTCGAGGTGCGATCCAGCGGGTGACGCCGGAAGCGGAAGAGCGGGGCGTACGGCTCGAGCTGCACGTTCCCCGGGAAGGCCTGCTCTCCCGGACCGACTCGCATCGGGTGGAACAGATCCTGGTGAATATCCTCCGCAACGCCATCCGGCATTCCCCGGCATTCGGGAGCGTCACGGCGACCGTCGAGGCAGAGGGAGACGGCGTGGTCTTCCGGGTTGAAGACGAGGGACCGGGCATCGCGGAGGAGAATGTGGAAGGGATCTTCGACGTGTACGTGACGACTGCCGGCGAGGAACGGCTCGGTCACGGCCTCGGCCTGCCGCTTTCCCGCCGGCTTGCCCGGCTGCTCAAGGGGGACCTGATCGCCATACCGCGTCCAGGCATGGGGGGCCTGTTCATCCTGCGCGTTCCCGCCGGGGCGATCGAATCGTGAAGAATTCTTCAGAGATGGTTCGGCCGGGGTTTAATCGCGGGGAGGTAGGTTAGCCCCATGAAAGTTCTTCTCGTGGAAGACGACCGGAAGGTCGCAGGATTCATCGAGCAGGGACTCAAGGAAGAGGGCTATGTGGTGGACGCGGCCGCCGATGGCGAAGAGGCGACCATGCTGGCCCACGTCTACGACTACGATCTCATCCTGCTGGACGTCATGCTGCCCAAGAAGAACGGCTTCCAGGTGGCCATGGAGCTTCGCCGGGAGGGCCGCAACACGCCGATCCTGATGCTCACCTCCCGGGACGCGGTCGAGGACGTGGTGCGGGGTCTCGATGCGGGAGCGGACGACTACCTGGCGAAGCCGTTCCGCTTCGAGGAGCTGCTGGCGCGGGTCCGGGCGCTTGCTCGGCGCGGTGGCGCGGAGCGCATGGAAGTCCTCCGATTCGGGGAGCTGGCGCTGGACCGGCTGCGCCACCTGGCCATGGCCGGAGAGCGCAAGCTCGACCTCACCGCGAAGGAGTTCCAGCTCCTCGAGCACTTTCTCCTGCACCCGGAAGAAGTCGTCCGGCGGACCACGCTGCTGGAGAAAGTCTGGGACATGCATTTCGACCCGGAAAGCAACGTCGTCGACGTGCACGTCGGGAATCTCCGCCGCAAACTCGCTGAACACACCTCGGGTCAGCGGATCGAGACCGTTCGCGGAGTGGGCTTCTGCCTCCGTCACGCCACGCCACCGGATCCAGCGCCTCAGAAACAGCGTCGATGAGTTCCACCGGCCGGATGCTGCTCCGGCCGGCTACCGCCGGTGCGATGCTCCTGGCCGGTCTAGTGGCAGGAGCCCTCCCCAGCACAGCAGATGCCCGACACCTGATCTGGACCGCGGGCCTCTATCTCCTCGGCATCCCGCTCCTGTTCCGAACCGGCCGGGACCTGCTTCATCTCCGTTTCAACGCCGATCTGGTTGCCGGCCTCGCAATCCTCACTGCGATGCTCATGAACCAGCCCTTTGCCGGCCTGGTGATTGTGCTGATGCAGACGGGGGGCGAGGCCCTCGAGCACTACGCCGAGCGGCGCGCCTCGGCCGCGGTGCGAGCGCTCGAGGCGGATGCGCCCCGGATCGCCCACCGGCGTGCTGACGGCAGACTCGAGGACATTCCGGTGGACGCGATCGCGATCGGGGATAGGCTGCTGGTCCGGCCGGGCGAAATGGTACCGTGTGACGGGGTGGTCCGCGAAGGGCGATCGCAGGTGGACGCTTCCAGGCTCACCGGCGAGCCGTTGCCCGTCTCGGCGCGGCCCGGCTCGGCGCTCCCCAGCGGCGCGATCAATCTGGACGGTCCGCTCGAGCTCACGGCCACAGCGCCGGCGGCGGCGAGTCTCTACGCCCGGATTGTCGAGCTGGTCCGGACTGCGCAAGCCAGCAAGGCTCCGCTGCAGCGACTGGCGGACCGCTACGCCGTGTGGTTCACGCCGGTCACGCTCGCCGTCTGCGCACTCGCCTGGATCGCCTCACGGGATCCCCTGCGCGTCCTTGCCGTACTGGTCGTGGCCACTCCCTGTCCTCTCATTCTCGCGACGCCGGTGGCCATCATCGGCGGAATCAACCGGGCGGCCCGACGGCAAATCATCGTGCGTCACGGAGGGGCTCTGGAGGCGCTCGCCGCGGTGGACGTCGTGGTGTTCGATAAGACCGGCACCCTGACCGAGGGGCGGCCCCAGGTCGCCCAGGTACGGACGGTGCCCCCGTTTTCGGAAGCCGAGCTGCTTCGCCTCTCCGGAGCGCTCGAGCAGGGATCGGGACACCTGCTGGCGCGCACCCTGGTGGATGCGGCGGCCGCACGCGGCATCGCACTGCCGCGCGCGACAGACGTTCGCGAGAGCGGTGGTCGCGGTGTTCGAGGAACCGTTGAGGGTCATCGGATAGCGGTCGGCGCGCTGTCCTACGTCAAGGAACTCGAGCCCGGCGCGGCGGAGTCACTGGCTGCTCTCCACAACGGAACCGCCGCGCTGCGCGCCTACATCGCGGTGGACGGTCGGGGCGCGGGGAGCGTCACCTACGCCGACCGGGTCCGCCCGGGCGCCGCCGGCGTGGTGGACCGCCTTCGCCGACTCGGCTTTTCACGCGTGCAGCTGTTGTCGGGAGACAGTGCCGCCAACGTGTCGGCGGTGGCGCGCGAGGTGGGGATCGAAGAGACCGGAGCCGACCTGTTCCCCGAGGACAAGGTTCGCCGGGTCACAGAGCTCGCGGCCGGGTCGCGACGGGTCCTGATGGTCGGTGACGGGACCAACGATGCTCCGGCCCTCTCGAGCGCGGCGGTGGGGCTGGCCCTCGCGGCGCACGGCGGCGGGATCGCCGCCGAGGCGGCGGACGTGGTCCTCCTGGTCGATGACCTCGGCCGGGTGCCCGAGGCGGTCGTGATCGGGCGCCGGACCCTTCGGATCGCCCGGCAGAGCATCTGGGCCGGATTGGGGCTGAGTGCGGTGGCGATGGTCGGGGCTGCACTCGGGTTTCTGCCCCCGGCGGCGGGCGCATTGCTGCAGGAAGGGATCGACGTGGCAGTCATACTCAATGCACTCCGTGCGGTGAGGGGCTAGCCACCCGCGAAACCTTCGCGCCGGTTTCATAGTGGCTTCATCGAGGCTCCGGCATCTTGACCGCGACACCTGCCGGAGCCGCCCATGTTCCGCACTATTCTCGTTCCACTCGATGGCACCCGATTCGCCGAATCCGCCCTGCCGATTGCGTCCCGCCTGGCCCGGGGTGAAGCCTCCAAACTGCATCTCGTGCTGGCGCACCAGCTGGTGCCGGCGCTGGTCGGGATGGGGGAATTCGCGCTCCCGCTGACGAATATCGACGAGGACCAGCGCAGCGAGGAGATCTCCTATCTGGCCGGCACGGCGGCGGACCTTGCCCTCGCCGGCGTCGGGCCGGTGGAGTACCGGGAGGCCGAGGGACCGGCCGGACCCGCGATCTGCGAGGAGGCGATCCGTCTCGGCGCTGACCTGGTGGTCATGACGACCCACGGCCGCGGCGGCGTCGGGCGGCTCTGGCACGGCAGCGTAGCGGATTACGTCGTTCGCCACCTCACCATCCCAGTCCTGCTGGTTCACCCCGACCACCCCAAAACCCGATCCACCGATTCGGCCCTGCGAGGCATTCTTGTCGCGCTGGATCTTTCCGAGGATTCGGAAGCCATTCTGGAACCGGTCGAGGAGCTGGCTCGGATTACCAACGCCCCGGTCACGCTCATGCACGTCATCATGGAGCCGGTGCTCGAGGTGTGGAAGGATGCCGAAGCCGCCCGCCGGCTGGACTGGATAGCCGACCGGCTCCGGGAGCGCGGGGTCGTCGTTTCTACCAGAGTGGCGACCGGCATCAACCCGGCGCTAACACTTCGCGATGCGTTCAGGGAGTCCCGATTCGACGTGATGGCCATGACTACGCATGGCGCGGGGGGCCTGCGACGATTCTGGATGGGCAGCGTCGCTGATACGGTGGTGCGGAGTGCGGCCAAGCCGGTGCTGGTTCTTCGTCCTCGCACCCCTCTCAAGGAGGTCCCATGACCAGGGTCGCCGACGTCATGACAAGACGCGTCGTCACCGTGCGCGACGACGCGACGCTTGCCGAGGCATTGACCTACCTGGCCACCCAGCACATTTCGGGAGCCGCGGTGACCGACCGTCGGAATCGCCTCGTCGGGGTGGTGTCCCGGTCCGACATCATTGAGGCCGAAGTCGAGGTCGATGAGCCAGAGGCCCGCGGGCGGTTTCTCTCCGAAACGATGGTGAGCGACGTGATGTCCACGCCCGCGCTCACCGTCGGACCCGGGATCGAGCTGCGCGAGGCTGCGCTGGCCATGGAGTATGGCGACGTGCACCGGCTCTTCGTGGAGGAGGCGGGGGAGCTGGTCGGCGTCCTATCGCGCAGCGACGTGAGCCGGGCGCTGGCGACGGGCCGGGTATGACCATGGCCAATACCATGGAACCGCTGACCCTCGATGACCG
>Ga0070699_100004071_pt1 | contig 12921 bp, 10 predicted proteins | sample KBSK1503metaG_FD_65473 | JGI IMG/M metagenome (GOLD analysis project Ga0070699, IMG submission 65473) | Corn, switchgrass and miscanthus rhizosphere microbial communities from Kellogg Biological Station, Michigan, USA - KBS K1-50-3 metaG | ecosystem: Host-associated > Plants > Roots >...
AATTCGCGCCGCATACTTCGGAGGCTGGACACGCACATTCGCCCACGGCCGCGTCGCCGTGGTCGGCATTGGCGCTAGTCCACCTTGCGGTCGATCACCGTCGCAATCCCCATCCCATACCCGATGCACAGCGTGATCACCGCCCGCCGCTGCCCGGTGCGCTCGAGCTCGTGCAGCGCGGTGGCGAGCAGCATCGCCCCGGTCGCGCCCAGCGGATGCCCCAGCGCGATCGCGCCGCCGTTCGGGTTCACCTTCTCCATCGGGATGCCCAGTTCCTGCGCAACCAGGATGGGGATCGGTGCGAACGCCTCGTTGATCTCGAAGAGATCGATGTCGTCCACCTTCAGCTCCGCCTTCGCCAGGGCGTCGCGCGTGGCGGGGATGGGACCGGTGAGCATGAGGACGGGATCGCTGCCCGCCACGGCCATCGAGACGATGCGGGCGCGCGGCTTGAGGCCCAGCGAACGGGCTCGGCCTTTCGACGCGATCACCACCGCCGCGGCGCCGTCGACGATGCCCGACGAGTTGCCGGCGTGCAGCACACCGTCTTCCTTGAACGAAGGCTTGAGTCCCGCCAGCGTATCGACGGTGGTGCCGGGCCGCGGGTGCTCGTCGCGATCGAAGGTCCGATCGCCTAGCTTGAGCGGGAGGATCTCGCGGGAGAACCAGCCGCGCTCGATGGCGTTCGCCGCCTTCTGCTGCGAGGACACCGCGAACTCGTCGAGTTGCCTTCGCGTGTAGCCGGACTTCGCCGCGATCATCTCCGCGGCAAGACCTTGAGGGACCAGGTCTGGCCAATGCTCGAGGAGCCCGGGTGAGGCCGGGCCTTCCCCTCCGACTGCATCGGAGCCCATCGGAACGCGCGTCATGTGCTCGACCCCGCCCGCCACCACCAGCTGCGCCGCGCCGCTGACCACCGCCTGCGCGCCGAAGTTCACCGCCTGCAGCCCGGAGCCGCAGAACCGGTTCACCGAGGTGCCGGGCACCTCCACAGGCAGGCCGGCGGCGAGCACGGCGCCGCGCGCGATGTTCATGCCCTGCTCCCCTACCTGCGTGACGCACCCCATGATCACGTCGTTCACGTCGTCGGGATTGACGCCGGCGCGGTCGAGCGCCCCGGTCAGCGTCCGGGCCAGCAGATCGACCGGATGCAACCCGGCGAGCGCGCCCTTGCGCTTGCCCCGGGCCGTGCGGACCGCATCGACGATGATCGCCTCTCCCACGTTTACCTCCTCCTGCTCTCGCTCGACCCGTCCGAAGCGGATGCCGATCCCTTCGGCGAGCCCGCCCCACCTTTCCACGCAGGCTTCGGGCTCAAGCAGTCCTCAAGGATGCCGAAATGGATTCTTGCGAACGATCGTCTGCGCGCGCTCGGCGCCGACCGAAACGGCGATCGTCTCGACCCCGACCAGCTGCTCGACGCGCTCGATGTACCGGCGGGTGTTCTCGGGCAGCTCGTCGTACTCGCGCTGATCGCCCAGCGGCTCCTTCCAGCCGGGCAGCTCCTCGTAGATCGGCTGGGCGCGCTCGAGCAGCTCGGGATCGGAGGGGAATTCGCTCACCGTCTTCCCGTTGGGCAGCTTGTACGCGATGGCGACGAGGATCTTCTCGAATCCGGTGAGCACGTCGAGCTTGGTCATCGCCAGTCCCGACAGGCCGTTCACCCGCGCCGCATAACGCAGGACCAGCGCGTCGAGCCAACCGCAGCGGCGAGGTCGCCCGGTGGTGGCGCCGAACTCCGCGCCGACGCTGCGCAGCCTCTCGCCGACCGAGTCGTGCAGCTCGGTGGGCAGCGGCCCGTTGCCGACGCGCGTGGTGTACGCCTTGGTGATGCCGATGACCGAGTGGATGGCCGTCGGACCGAGCCCGGCGCCCACCGCCGCGTTGCCCGCCACGGTATTGGAGGAGGTGACGTACGGATACGTGCCGTGGTCGATGTCGAGCAGGGTCCCCTGGGCCCCCTCGAAGAGCACCGCGCGTCCCTTCGCCACCTCGTGCGAGAGGACCTCGCTCGCGTCCCCGACGTAGGGGCGCATGCGCTCGCCTAGCTTCAGCGCCCACTCGATCAGCGGCTGCAGCTCGCATTTGTCGCCGCCGAGCGCCTGGATCTGCGCGTTCGCCTCGCTCACCCGGCTCTCCAGCCGGTCGCGCAGCGCGCTCGCCTTGAGAACGTCGCGGACCCGGATGCCGCGGCGAGCCACCTTGTCCTCGTAGCAGGGACCGATCCCCCGGCCCGTGGTCCCGATGGCCTTCTGCTTCTCGCGGCCCGCGTCGATGCGCTTGTGGTACGGCAGGATCACGTGCGCGTTCTCGGAGACCACCAGCTGGCTCGCGTCCGAGAGCAGGCCCCGGCTGCGCAGCAGGTCGATCTCCTCCATCAGCGCTTCCGGATCGACCACCACGCCATTGCCGATGATGCATTTCTTGCCCGGGTGCAGAACGCCGCTCGGCACCAGGTGCAGCACCGTCTTCACCCCGCCCACCACCAGCGTATGGCCGGCGTTCGCCCCGCCCTGATAGCGCACCACCACGTCGGCCCAGGAGGTGAAGAGGTCGACCACCTTCCCCTTTCCCTCGTCGCCCCACTGCGCGCCGACGATCACTACGTTGGACATGAGGATTTCCCTATCACGGCGGCGCGCCGCGGCGGTACGTCAGCGGCGGCGGCCCGGCTTCCCGCAGCTCGGACAGATCGGGCGTCGCTTCCAGGACGCGCTCGGTCGTCCCGCCGCCCTGACCGCGGAGGAAGATCGAGATCGAGCGGCCCGTCGGCACGAATTCGCCGCGGGCGATCATGGTTGGAGGGGCCCCGGCGATCACCGCCACTTCCTTCGGCGGGTTGAAGAGCAGCCAGTCCTTGGGAGTGGACTGGCGTTCCCAGGTGCCGACGAGCCAGGAGATGTCCGCTCCGGCTGTGGAGAAGGCTGGCGGTGGAGGCGGTCCTGCATCGACCGGCACGGGCTTGGGAGCGGCGGCGTGCTGCTCTTGCTGCCCGCGCGAGCACGCGAGCAGCAGCCCGAGGATCAGCGCGGTCGAGACTTTCACAAGGTGACCTGGTGCACGCTGCGGACGTTGGGAAGCCTGCGCAGCCGATCGAGCACTTCCGGAGGCGCCGGGGTGTCGACGTTGACCAACGCGATGGCCTCGCCGCTCCGCCGGTCCCGGGCAAGCGCGAACTGGGCGATGTTCACCTGCGCCTCGCCGAGAGTGCGCCCGACGTTGCCGATGACGCCGGGCTTGTCGTTGTTGTGCAGGACGAGGATTGCCCCTTCGGGGACCGCTTCGAGCTCGAACTTGTCCACCCGGACGAGGCGCGGCTCCCGCTTGCCCACGATCGTGCCCGATACCGCCGTCGTCACTTCCTTGCCACAGCGCAAGCGCACCGTGATGAGGCTGGCGAAATCGGGCGTGTCGCTGGTCTTCACCTCTTGCACCGAGAGCCCGCGATCGCGGGCGAGGGCAGGAGCGGAGACCTCGTTGACCGGCTCCGCCAGGAACGTGCCGAGGACGCCCTTGAGCACCGCCGCGGTGAGCGGCGCGCTCGGGTGCTGCGCCACCTCGCCGGCGTAGGCGATCTCGATCTGCTCCGGGGCGCCGGATGCGGCTTGCGTCGCGAGCTGTCCGGCGAACGCGCCGAGCTTCGTGGCCAGGCGCAGGTACGGGCCCAGCCGCTCCATCACCTCGCCTGTCACGGAAGGCACGTTCACCGCGTTGCGGATGGTTCCGGTGGTCAGGTACTCGACCATCGCCTCGCAGACGATCAGGGCCACGTTCTGCTGCGCGTCCTCCGTGCTGCCGCCCAGGTGCGGAGTGGCGATGAAGTTCTCGCAGGAGAAGAGCGGATGGCCGGCGGGCGGCGGCTCCGTCTCGAACACGTCCAGCGCCGCCCCGCCCAGCCGCTTCGACTGGAGCGCCTCCGCCAGCGCCATCTCGTCGACCAGCCCGCCGCGGGCGCAGTTGATGAGCAACGCGCCCGGCTTCATCTGCGCGAGTTGCGGCGCGGCCACCATGTTCTTCGTCTGCTCGTTGAGCGGGACGTGCAGGGTCACGGCGTCGCTGCGGCGGAAGATCTCCGCCAGCGGCACCAGCTCGACCCCGAGCTTGGTGGCCGCTTCTTCGCTGAGGAAAGGATCGAAGGCGATCACCTTCATGCCGAACGCCTTCGCCCGCTGCACGACGAGGGCGCCGATGTTTCCCGTTCCCACCACCCCGAGGGTCTTGCCGAGGAGCTCGCGCCCCGCGGAGAACTTCTTCTTCTCCCACTTGCCCGTGCGCGTGCTCTGCGAGGCGTCGGAGACCTGCCGCGCCAGCGCGAGCAGAAGTGCGACCGTGTGCTCGGCGACCGAGACGCTGTTGCCGCCGGGCGCGTTCATCACCACCACTCCGCGGCGGGTGGCCGCATCGAGATCGATGTTGTCCACGCCGGTGCCGGCCCGTCCGATCACCCGCAGCCTCGTCGCCGCGGCGAGGAGCTCGGCCGTGACCTTGGTGGCGCTCCGCACCGCCAGCGCGTCGTAGCCCGAGGCGATCTCGCGCAGCTCGGCCGGCTTGAGACCGACGTGGACATCGACCTGCGCGTCCGGGATCCGCTCGAGGATGGTCTTCGCCTCCGGCGACAGGTCGTCGGCGATGAGGATGCGCATCAGCGCCCTCCGGCGAACGACTGCTGGGCGGCGGCGAGACCCGCCCCGAGCTGGACCTTGGCGCCGAGATCGTGCAGGCCGCGCTCGATCGCCCCGATCACCACCAGCATGTCGAAATCGTCGAAGTAGCCGAGATGGGCGATGCGGAAGATCTTGCCCTTGGCCGCGTCCTGACCGCCGACCAGCTTGATGCCGTACTGCTTGAACAGGTGCTTGACCAGCTTCTCCGAATCGACCCCATCGGGCGCCAGCACGGTGGTCATCGCCGGCGAGGGGCTCCTGGAGTACAGCGTGAGCCCCAGCGCCTGCATCCCGGCGCGCGCGGCCCGGGCCATGCGCTCGTGGCGTGCGAAGACGTTCTCCAGACCTTCCTCGCGGAACATGGCGAGCGATTCGTCCAGGCCTTCCACCAGCGCGATGGCCGGAGTCCAGGCCGTCTGGTTCTTGCGCTGGCTGTCGCGCTCGCGCTTGACGTCGAAATAGAACCGCGGCAGATCGGCCGACTCGTTCAGCTTCCATGCCTTCTCGCTGGCAGCGAGAAAGGCGATCCCCGGCGGAAGACCGAGCGCCTTGTGGCCGGCGCTGAGCAGCACGTCGATGCCCCAGTCGTCCATCGGCAACGGCATCGCCCCGAGCGCGCTGATGGCGTCGACCACCAGGACCGCACCGGTCCTCGCGGTGACTTGCGCCAGCTCGCGGATGGGATGGTAGACGCCGGTGGAGCTCTCGTTCGCCTGGACGTAGACGCCCTTCGCCTGGGGGTTCTCGCGCAGGGCCTTCTCGACGGCGGCCGGTTCGACCGGATGGCCCCACTCGCATTTGAGGGTAACCGCGTTCACCCCGTACGCCTTCGCCAGCTTCCCCCAGCGCTCGCCGAACTTGCCGCCGTCGATGACCACGGCGGTGTCGCCCTTGCGGAGGAAATTGACGAGCGAAGCTTCCATCGCGCCGGTGCCGCTGGCTGCGAACACGAGCACGTCCTGCTTCGTCTGATAGAGCCAGGCAAGCCCCTCACGCACGCGGGCGAATACGGCCTCGAACTCCGGCGAGCGATGGTGGACGATGGGCCGCGCCATCCGCAGCGACAGCCTCTCGGGGACCGGCGTCGGACCTGGCGTGAGCAGGCGGATCTTCTTCACAATGCTTCCTCCTCGGGTGGCACCGGTTGGATTAAGGGGTGTTAGCGCGGCGTGTCAAGGACGCCCTGCGACCGTCACGACCGCCGCTGGGCCCCGCGGTGTCGCGTCAAGCGGCGAACATGTTGCGCATCATGGAGACGAGCAGATCGACGCCGCGCTTGTCGAGATTGTGCCTGCGGCAGGCCTCGATGAGGGCGCCATAGACGGGATCGGGCGCCGTGTGCTCCTGGCCCTCGGCGAACAGATCTGCCAGGCGGACGTCGAGGGCCTCGGCGATCGCGGCCAGCGTCTCCAGATGGGGAGCACGCTCGCCGCGCTCGATCATGGAAAGGAAAGAGACGCTGATCCGGGCCCGCTCGCTCAACTCCTCCTGGGTCATCCGCGAGCGCGACGTCCTCAGCTGGCGGATCCTGCGCCCGACTTCCCTGACGATCGTCGCCTGTATGGTCTGCTCCCTGGCTCGCTGCCGGGAGCGTACTACCAGCGGCGCGCGGATCTTCGAAGGATGGTGCCGCTGAAACTTCACAAGCTGAACACCGCCAGGGCGGCTTCGGACGCCGGCACTAGAAAGCCGCCATCGATCCCAGCGACTTCAAGTCGATCAGCAGGGAGAATTGCAGGCCTCCCAGCGCCCGCATGTCATGGGTCGGCAAGGAAGCGGAGAGCCGCAGGCCGGCGCAATGGCAGGGTGTCTCGAGGGTCAGCACGCCGACATGGACCAGATTCGCGAACGTGCTCGGGGTATCGCCGGGCGTGTAGAGAGCGTCGTACGCGAGGCGGAGCCCGAGCGGCAGCGGGCTCGATGCGCCGGCGCGCGCTCCACCGCTCAGCGCCGTCGGAGCCACGCTGAAGCGGGCCGCGGAGAACAGCTCGTCGATTCCACCGCGGAGCCGCTCGCTCGAGCTGCCCCGCAGCATTCCGATCGATGCGTGCATCTCGTCGCCGCGGCCGTCTCGCAGGCCGGCGGAAGCGCCGTACGCCGAAACTTCGTGCTGCGACCAGTCATAGCGGATGGAGCCGTCCAGGCTTCCGGGGCCGAACCGGACCGATGCGACCGCGCTTCCCTCGCCGAGGCGCGCTTTCGCTCCACCGGCCCAGAGCAGCGCGTCCTGCAGCAGGTCGAAACCGTAGATGCGGCCCGCCGTCCGCCCCGCTTTCGTCCACAGCGATTGCGACAGCGACGCCGTTGCCTCCACCGCGCCTGTCGCCGGAGCGGCGAAGTCGATCTCGTCGTATGCCCGGCGCGCGGCGGGAACGCCCTCGATCGCGCCGCCGGCTGTCAGGCCTTGCTGCGCACCGTCCGGCATCGCTCTGAAGTCCCGTCCGCCCCCGTCCGTCAGATCTCCGAATGGAGGCCCACCCGCGGAGAGCGGTTTGGAGAGCGCGCGCAGCTCGAACGCCGGCTCGATGCGGTGCAGCACGCTTCCGAATCGCCGCTCCAGCGGAACCACCGCGCGGGCTCCGAGGAGCGCGTATGCGCGCGTCCGGTTCCGATCCGGATAGCCTTCCACGATCCAGCCGTCCACGCGACCGCCCGCTTCCACACGCAGCTCCATCGGGAACGCCGGCGCCGCCGCGAGCGTGAAGCGCGGCGACAGATCGAGGCGGAGGGCGGGCGCGCGCGATGCGTCGGTGTAGATGGCCGGGGGGTTGATCGCGCGATCCGTCGGACCGAAACCCTTCTCGCGCTCATCCTGCGTCGGCTCCCCGAAGCGCGCGAATTGGACCGCGCTCGCCTCCAAAGCGAACGTCGCGCGGCCGAACGGTATCGGAGACAGCTGGGCGAACACGGCCGGGAGCCGCTGGAACGTCCTCCCTCCGTCGGCGCCGAAGAGCCGCCGATCGGGCGCATTGCCGTCCACGATGCGCATGTCCTGCATCAGAGTCGCATCCGCGCCGACCGTGAGAGGACCCCGCGCGCGCCAGAAACCGAGGTCGGTGGTGAAGAGATCGTATGAATTCTCGATCGACTGCGTGGCCTGGTCGCGGACGGCCATCACGTCGGTCGCGGCGAGGCCCTGCACCGCGAAGATGCCCTCGCTGCCCTCCGTCCGGTGACCGAGGTGGGCGACGCCCCGCACGCCGCCATATCCGCGCCCCGCGGTAGCGGTCCCCGAGGGGTCGTGCTGGTCGAGATCGTAGAACAGGTCGAGAGCGAGCGAACCGGAGGTGCCTTCCACCGGGGCATACCGACCCTCGAGGCCGAGGCGGGGACCCTTGATGGAGCGCTGGCCGAGGGTCTTCTGGTGCATGTGTCCCCCGGTCATCCAGCCCGGGGTGACCGTCAGGTCGTAGCTGCGCCCCAGCGTGAGGAAGACGGGCTGCGCGTACGCGAAGCCTATCGGGCCGCCGTACCCGATCTGCGGCGCGAGCACGCCTGATTGCCGGTTGGTCAGGGGCAGCGAGAGGGGGAAGAGCGGCAGCGTGGCGCCGAGCAGGCGCAGACGCACTCCCCGCAGGCTGGCGCGGTCGTCGCCGATCTCCGCCGTCCGCGCCAGCAGCTCGTAGTCCGGGTCGCCCGCGCAGTCGCAGGGGGTCAGCGTCACGTTCTCGGCGAGGAAACGCCCGCGATCGAGCTGCCGCAGGTGCGCGCCGTGCAGGATCAGCGTGTTCGGGCCTGCGCGCGGCGCGTCCGGATTTACCGGGCCCGCTTTGAGCAGCAGCACCGCCTTGGTCATCTCCGCGGAGCGCGAGTTCAGATCGACGACGGCCGCGTCCGCCAGGAATACCTGGCGGTCCTGCACGCCGAGCACGCCCCCTTCGAGCTTCAGGATTCCGTGCGCGCGATCCAGCGATCCCGAGGCCGCGCGGAGCAACCCGGGTCCGCGGCGCGCGACCACGTGGCCTTCCAGCTGGAGCAGCTGCTTCTCCCAGGCGTAGTAGATCCGGTCGGCCTCGATCTCCACCTCGGAGCCGGGAGGTCCCGCGAAAAAGGCGTTCTGAGCGAACGCCGGCCGCCCAAGGACGATCACGGCGAGGGCAGCCGTCGCGGCAAAGCGGAGCACGAAGAACGACTATTGGGCAGCCGAGAAGGTCACCGTCAACACCGAACCGTTCTGGGCAAGTTGATACTCGGCGTGCTGCCGCAGCTCGATGCGCACGTCGGTTCCCCCGGCGACGGGCATGGGGACCACCCGCTCGACCGCGCCGTTGAAGAATCGGGTATCCAAGGGCCGGCGGTTGTTCGGCAGTGGAATGGCAGCGCTCGGCAGATGCAGCAGGACGGCACCGGCATCGTCGCTCACGCCATACTCTAGAGGATGGTCGCTGCGGACAATCACCTCGCCTCCCTGGATGGGGCGGAAGCCGATCCCGGTGATGTGGCGGGCCAAGGCCACCGCGGCTTGCGCCTTCGGTCTTGCGGGAGCGGGTTCGGGCGGCTTCTCCGCGACGGGGGGTGGAGGAGCGGGGGCTGCATCCAGGTGGGGTGCTTCGGGCTGCGCCGCGGGCGTGGGCGGGGGCTCCGGCGGCACGGTCTCGAGATCCGGCGAGGACGGGTGCTTGGGCGGCGCGGGCTCGAGGTTCGCCGAGGGCGCGGGCTCCTTCACGGGAGGCTGAGGCTTCGCGACAGGCTCCGGCGGTGGTTTCGCCGCCTCCTTGGAGGCGACCTTCCGCCCGTTCTTGAGCGCAAGCTTGCGCTCAGCCTTTTCCGCCGCTTCCCGCTTTCGCTGCTCCGCCAGCGCCTTCTTCAGCGCCTCGGCCTTCTCCGCCGCGGTCCGCTGCCGATCGGTGCGCCCGTCTTCCGGCGGCTGCGCGGGCTTCGACCCGACCAGCGAGACCTTCGGAAGCGAGGCGACCTTCTCGGCCTCGGCATCGCCGGCGCCCTGCCCCTCCGGCGCGGCATCGGCGACGGCGCCAGGCCGCGGCACGCGCACCTCGACGCGATTTCCCTCGGCGCGCACGTCGAACTCCGCCTCCACGGCGAGCTCGATCACCACCCGCGCCGTTCGCGTTCCCGCCTGCGCCACGGCGGCGCGCCGCAGGGTGCCATCGTCGATCTCCAGCTCCCGCGTCTCCGCTGCGACGTCGGTATCCGCGAAGTCGACCACCACCCGCGGCGGCGACAACAGCTTCATGGTGGTGAAGGAAAGCGGGCGGTCCCCGTCGATCTCCACCACGCTCGCCTTCGCGTCCGCGCGCGCGCGCACCCCGAGCAGCCGCCCTTGCTCCTCGGCGGCCGCCAGCGCGAACGCGCAGCAGGCGACGGTGAGCGTTTTGCTTGTCACGCCGCTCGAAGGCTAACACGCGCTCCGCACTCACCCAAAAGACTCGACCGGCCCGGGGCGTGTCTGGCGCGCAGCGTATTCCACCAGGTCCTTCACGTCCGCACAGATCTGGTGGATGTCGGTTCCCATCGTCAGTTCGAGATGGCTGTTCTCTTTCACAGGCCGCCAGAGCAGGTATTCGCTGCGCGCCGCGCGGTAGATGCCGCGGGTGCTTCGCGCGGAGGCGATCTTGTCCAGGTCGCCGAAGAAGATCGCCATCGGGATGGCGATGTCCCGGAAGTGCGCCTTGTAGTCGTAGCCGTTGCGGTAGCACTTCATCTCGTCGTGGCGGATCCAGCGGGCGAACTGCTCGACCACGCGCCGGGGCTCCTTCTCGCCGCCCTGGGAGAGCAGCCAGCGGAAGTCCTCCGCGGTCACGCGCGATGGGTTCAGGAGCGACCCAATGTAGCGCGAGATCAGCTCGTAGCGCCGCAGGTTGCTCTCGGTGGCGGCGCGAGCGAGCGCGCGCAGGAACGCGTCCACCGGGACGTGATTGAACTGGAGGGGCTTGAACTCGCGGTCGGGAGCGGCGAGCAGATTGGCAGCGCGGGCGAGGAACCGGACCTTGCGCAGCATCGCCGCGGCGTTGTGGCGGGTGCGGCCAGCGACGCTCGCGGCGCGGCAGGCGGCATCGAGGAGCGGCCCCATCAGCACCGGTCCGAAGAGCGCGGCGGCGCGGAGGCCGAGAAACCCCCGTCCGATGTCGCTCGGCGCGCCGATGGCGACGAGCCCCGCGAGATCGTCGTGGCAGCCGGCGTAGCCGTACCCGAGCATGCCGCCCATGCTGTTGCCGAGGTAGAAGATCCGGGACCGGCCCGTAGCCTTCTTCACGGCTGCGACGGCGGCGGGGACGTCGTAGAGGAAGTAGCTGTCGATGTCCCATTCCCAATCGAGGTCCTTCGGATGCAGGCCGCGGTCGATCTGGAGCTGTTGGTTCGACAGGCCGTGGCCCCGCAACTCGGCGATATGGATGTCCGCCCCGTACGCGAGCAGGTGCTTGACGAAGTCGCCGCAGGTGAATGCATGACGGTTCTGGGACCAACCGGGGACCAGCAGCATCGGCTGGCCGAAGATGGGCTGATCCCAGCCCTGCTCGACCGGCTTGTAGCGGGAGATCCGGAGAACCCAGCCGTCCCTGGTGGGCGCGTCGTAGATCTCCTTTGAATACAACGACTTGAACGCGATGCGATCGAGGTTGCGGAGGGTCGGCGAACGATGGAAATCGAGGCGGCGCATGGCTCCCTTGGGACGCGTCGCGGCCTCGACCCCCCAGGGGTCCGCGCGCCTCTAAAGGTAGTGTGCGTGCGGCAGGAAGGCCACGGTACAGCCTAAAGAAAGCCGCCTCCGGCGGCCGCGACTACAGCCTTTCGCTGGGCATCTCCGAGCGGCGCTCCCCGAGCAGCAGAGCGCGCGTCTCCCCCGCCAGATAAAGCGAGCCGCAGCAGAGAACGACGCCCGCCTCGTTGCGCGCCGCCCCCAGCGCCGCTGCCGCGTTCCGGTGGACCTGTCCGGGCCAGAGCCGGGCCAGGCTCTCCGGCGGCAGCGCCCTGGGCGAGTCCGGAGGGCAGTAGTGGATGGACCGGGCCAGGGGAGCGAGCGCATCGAGCATCGCGGCCGCGTCCTTGTCCTCGAGGGCACCGAACACGAGGCGAAGCGGGCGGCCGCGCAAGAGCGGCGGCAGCGCCTGCGCGATGGCGCGGGCCGCGTGCGGGTTGTGCGCGCCGTCCACGTATACGTTCCCGAACTGCTCGAGCCGCGCCGGCCAGCGCGTCGATCGAAGCCCTTGCTCGGCGTCTCTCGCCTCGCACAGCCCGCTCGCTTCCAGGAGAGCACACGCGACGGCAGCGTTCGCTCGCTGGTGATGACCGGCAAGCGCCGGTTGTGCGCGCACCTTCCATGCCGGACCGGCGTACCAGAATGCCTCGCCCTCCCGGCTCTCGAATCGGTAGTCGCGCTCCGGCCTCCAGAGCCGGACGCGCATCTCCTCCGCGCACCGCTGCAGCACTTCCGCCGCCTCCCGCGGTTGATCGGCGCTCACCGCCGGTATCCCGGGCTTGAAGATCCCCGCCTTCTCCGCCGCGATGTGCGCGAGCGTCGGGCCGAGATATTTCGTGTGCTCCAATCCGAGCGCGCTGATCGCGCAGGCGCGTGGGACGACGACGTTGGTGGCATCGAGACGCCCGCCCAGCCCGACTTCGACCACCGCGGCGTCGACCTCGCGGAAGGCAAGGAATGCCATCAGCGTCACGATCTCGAAGAACGTCAGCCCGGGATCGCCGAGCGCCCAGGGAATCCGCCGGCGCACTTCCTCGAGCAGCTCGCAGGCGCGCTCTTCCGAGATGGGCTCGCCGGCGATGCGGATCCGCTCGCAGAAGTGGTTCAGGTGGGGGCTCGTGTAGAGGCCCGTGCGCAGGCCGGCTGCGCGGAGCGAGGCTTCCGCGAAGGCGCAGGTCGAGCCCTTTCCGTTCGTGCCGGCGACGTGGAGCACCGGGACGGCGCGCTCGGGGCTTCCCAGGAGCGCGCAGGCCTCGCGCATGCGCTCGAGGCCCAGCTTCACGCCGAAGTTTCCCCGGGCGAAGAGGAGGTGTTTGAGCTCGGCGAAATCCATCTTGGTACAGTCTAAAGCAATAGTCCCTAGGCCGCCGTTGGCGGCCGGGACTAGGCCGCCGTTGGCGGCCGGGACTAGGCCAAGAGGCCGAGGAGCTGGGCCAGGCGGTCGCGCATCTCCTTGCGGTGGACGATGGCGTCCACCATCCCGTGCTTGAGCAGGAACTCGCTGGTCTGGAACCCCTCGGGGAGCTTCTGCCGGATGGTCTGCTCGATCACACGCGGCCCGGCGAAGCCGATCAGCGCGCGCGGCTCGGCGAGGATCAC
>Ga0070699_100004072_pt1 | contig 12920 bp, 7 predicted proteins | sample KBSK1503metaG_FD_65473 | JGI IMG/M metagenome (GOLD analysis project Ga0070699, IMG submission 65473) | Corn, switchgrass and miscanthus rhizosphere microbial communities from Kellogg Biological Station, Michigan, USA - KBS K1-50-3 metaG | ecosystem: Host-associated > Plants > Roots >...
CGTTTGCCTGCTCGGTGCCCTGGCGAAAGATGTCGGTAGGCTTTGTAGGCTACTCCGACGGCTGGCAGGATCTTTCCAAGAATTATCAAATCACCTGGGATTACACGCGCGCGGAAAACGGCAACGTCGCGCTCACTGGAGAGATCGACTTGGGCGCATGTGGAGGAGAGTTCGTTCTGGCCCTGGGTTTTGGCGGCCTCTGGTCGGAAGCGGGACAACAGGCACGCTCAAGCCTGCTCGAGCCGTATGAAGAGCTTCGCAAGCACTATGTCTGGCATTGGAAAAATTGGCAGGACAGTTTATTGAAGTTGGATCAGCCGGAACGGGAGAACGACCTCTATCGCGCCAGCACCGCCATGCTGCGCGCTCATGAATCGAAGGATTTCCTGGGAGGCGTGATTGCCAGTCTTTCGATTCCTTGGGGCTTTAACAAAGGAGATGAAGACCTGGGTGGATATCACCTGGTCTGGCCGCGTGACCTAGTAGAAACCGCCTGCGGATTCCTGGCTGCGGGCGCGGAGCCTGACGCTCTGCGTGTGCTCCGCTATTTGGAGTCCACGCAGGAGGCCGATGGGCATTGGGCGCAAAACATGTGGCTGGATGGCCGTCCCTATTGGGGTGGCATGCAGATGGATGAGACGGCCTTTCCGATTCTGCTGGTGGACATACTGCGTCGCCAGGCCCGTTTCGCCCTGGGAGAGCCCGAGCGCTGGTGGACGCTGGTGCATCGTGCGGCTGGATTTATCGTTCGCAACGGTCCAGTCACGCAACAGGACCGGTGGGAAGAAGACGCAGGCTACTCGCCTTTCACTGTGGCCGCAGAGATTGCCGCGCTACTGGCTGCGGCCGATCTGGCGGACGCGGTGGGGCAAAAAGAGACTGCGATTTACTTGCGCGAGACTGCCGACACCTGGAACGACAATATCGAGCGCTGGATGTACGCCAAGGACAGCGACCTGGCACGGCAGATTGGAGTCGAGGGTTATTACGTTCGGCTCGCTCCGCCGGAGACCGATTGCGCGGCATCTCCGCTGGAAGGATTTGTGCCCATCAAGAACCGGCCGCCGGGGCAGAGTTTGCAACCGGCGACGCATTTGATCAGTCCAGATGCCCTGGCGCTGGTGCGATTCGGGCTGCGCGCGCCGGATGATCCACGGATCGTCAACACGGTGAAAGTCATTGACGCGCTTTTGCGGGTGAAATTGCCACAGGGCCCCTGCTGGTATCGCTACAACGGCGACGGTTATGGGGAACACGAAGATGGATCGCCGTTTGATGGCACCGGAATCGGGAGGGCTTGGCCTCTGCTGGCGGGCGAGCGGGCGCATTATGAACTGGCCGCGGGACGTCGGCAGGCAGCGGAAGAACTGCTCCGAGTGATGGAACTCTCGACCCAAGGCGGCCGTCTGCTTCCGGAGCAGGTCTGGGATGCGGCGGATATTCCCGCGCTGGAATTGTTCGTGGGAAAACCGTCCGGCTCGGCGTGTCCGCTGGTGTGGGCCCATGCGGAATACATCAAACTGCGGCGATCCCTGCGCGATGGCAAGATTTTCGACCAGCCTCCGCAGACGGTGCAACGTTATCTAGTGGAAAAACGGAAATCAACTCATTTTGAATGGCGCTTCAACAACAAGTGCCGGACCATGCCCCAGGGTAAGAAGCTGCGTTTGATCCTGCCGGCACCCGCTCTCGTGCACTGGAGTTTCGATGGCTGGCGGACTACGGAGGACACCAACACACACGACCCGCAGCTGGGTGTGCACGTGGCCGACTTGCCTGCCGAACAACTGGCGGTGGGACGTGAGATTCTCTTCACGTTCTGTTGGATCCAGCAGCAGCGCTGGGAGGGAGTGAATTACACGGTGGTCGTGGAGTAAGGCAAATACAGCGGTCGATTTCCCACTGACGATCGTGGAATCAGGGAACGGCCCTAAAACAGTTGTCATCCTGAGTCGGCTTCAGCCGGCGAAGGAATCTCGCGAAATGTAAGAAAGCGCCGGGACGATTGGGGGGTGACCCGAAAAGCTGCGCTCTAGTCTGTTGCCGCGCCGACCGCTCCCCGCTTGGTCACCTCAGCTCCGCTTCCCCGCCCCAACCGCTGCGCGAAATGTTGGAGTAAAGCATGCCCGCGCAAATCGCCGAGATCATCAGCAGCACTAGACCCTCCCACATGGGACCGAGGAGCACATGTCCCAAACCGAACAGCGCCAGGTACACCATGAAACAGCCCAGAACCCAGGCGGCGAGATTGCGTCCAAGATCGCGCGAGGGCGGCACTTGAGGGGCGAGGCGCGCGATGGGTTGCCATCCGGTGATCTGCGGGCGAACGCTGCGGTAGAACGTGAGCAACACCTGCTCGGGCTCCGGTTTGGTCGCATAGGTAACGGCGAGCCACACCAGAGTAGTGACCGCGGTCGTGGTCAATGCAGTCTTCGCGAAGACGACCGGACTGGTGCCTGAGAAGGGCGCGGCCAGTCGCAGCAACACGGTCATGACCAGCGCCGTCGCCATGGCTGAAATTTCACTCCAGGCATTAATCCTCCACCAGTACCAGCGCAGCAGATAGACGCCGCCCGTGCCCGCACCCACTTCCAGCACCGCCTGCCACCCTGAGCGAATGTCGGCCAGCAGCACCGAAATGCCCGCGGAAGCGATCACCAGCAGCACGGTAGCGAGGCGAGAAACCTGCACGTAGTGCCGGTCATCCGCATCGCGCTTAATGAAACGGCGGTAGAAATCGGAGACCAGATACGACGCTCCCCAGTTGAGTTGCGTGGCGATCGTGGACATGAACGCGGCCATGAAGCCGGCGATGACGATGCCACGCAGGGCCGGCGGGACATGGCGACTCACGATGAGCATGTAACCGGTTTCCGGATGCTCCAAGTGCGGGTAGAGGACGATGGCAGCCAGTGCGGTGAGGATCCAGGGCCAGGGCCGCACTGCGTAGTGCGCGATGTTGAACCAGAGAACGGAAAGCAGACCGTTGCGCTCGTCTTTGGCGCTGAAGATGCGCTGCGCGATATAGCCGCCGCCCCCGGGCTCCGCACCGGGATACCAGAACGCCCACCACTGCAATCCGATGTTCACCAGAAAGGTCATCACGGGCAGCAGCCAAAGGCCCTCTTGAGCAATCGGTCGGGAGAAGTCGGGGAAAAATGATGTGGCGTCGCCGGCGCCCGGCCCTGCGGCGGCGCGCATCTCTCCCAGCTTGCTAAGCAACGCGCTCATCCCACCAGCGGCGGACACGGCATACCAGGCAACTCCAATTACGATCGCCATTTTCAATGCGAACTGGAATAGGTCGGTCCAGAGCACGCCCCACAGGCCGCCCAACGCGACGTACAGCCCGGTGAACGGGATCAGGAAAAAAACGCAGATGGCCAACGCGCTGTGATCGCTTACTCCCAGTGTAATGGCAACGATGCTGGTCATTGCTTTGGTCACCCAGCCCAGGATCAGGCAATTCATCAGCAGGCCGAGATAAACGGCGCGGAAGCCTCGCAAGAACGCTGCCGGTTTTCCGGAGTAACGCATCTCGGCGAACTGCACATCGGTGAGGAGGCCGGAGCGGCGCCAAAGCCGCGCGAACAGAAACACCGTCATCATGCCGGAGAGCAGAAACGCCCACCACAACCAGTTTCCCGCAATTCCCTGGGTGTAAACGAGGCCGGTGACGACTAGCGGCGTATCGGCAGCAAAGGTGGTTGCCACCATCGAGGTGCCGGCCAGCCACCAGGAGACGTTGCGTCCGGAGACGAAGTAGTCGTCCACGCTTTTGCCGGAGCGGCTGCGGAAGTAAAGGCCCAGGAACAGCGTGATGGCAAGATAGGCGACGATCGCCGACCAGTCTAGAAACGTAAAGTTCATGGCTGGAAAGGATATACGAGGTGGAGAACCCACTGATGGAAAAATGCCGGGACTTCGGCTCCGCAGCTCATGGGAGTTAGTTCCGCGCAACACGAATGCTCGATGGATTCTCGCCGCACCTTGACAAGGCACCGGAGTCAGAACAGACTTTGCCCGATCCGACGGGGTGGGTGTGGGTCGGACGCTCGGCCACATACCCGGAGGTTGAGACATGGCTTGGAAGCCGTCACTCTGGGCTTCAGTGATTCCCCGCAATCCGACAGAGCGTAAGCCCAACCACTATTGGGAGATGATGCGCGTGGCCTGGGAAAACCGCCACGAGCTTCCCTTCGCGTGGCGAATCTTGCAACACGGCGTCTGTGACGGTTGCGCGCTGGGAACAACGGGGGTCAAGGACTGGACCCTAGATGGTGTCCACCTCTGTATGGTTCGTTTGGAACTCATGCGGTTGAACACGGCTCCGGCGCTGGACCCGGATCGCCTGAGGGACGTTTCGTCGCTTTCCCAGATGAGTTCGCAGGATCTTAGGGCTTGCGGCCGCCTTCCCGAACCGATGATCTGGCGCAAAGGCGAAAAGGGGTTCCGGCCGGTCTCATGGGAGGAGGCCTACGATGCTGCCGCTGAGAAGATCCGTTCAACGCGAGCTGAACGGTTCGCCGTCTACCTGACTTCGCGCGGCATGATGAACGAGCACTACTATGCAGCCCAGAAGGCAGCACGCGCGATGGGAACGAATCACGTTGACAACTCTGCGCGCCTCTGCCACGCCGCTTCTGCGGTGGCGATGAAACGGACGCTTGGCTTCGGCGCCTCCACCTGCTCGTACCGCGACTGGATCGGGACCGACCTGATCGTTTTCTTTGGCTCCAACACCCCTAACAATCAGCCAGTGACGATGAAGTACCTGTACCACGCCCGCAAGAAGGGGACCAAGGTGGGGGTCGTAAACCCTTACTTCGAGCCCGGCCTTCGAAGATATTGGGTCCCTTCCGAAGCCGAATCGGCGATTTTCGGAACCAAGATCGCGGATACCTGGTTTGCTGTGGATACCGGTGGGGACCTGGCCTTCCTGAGCGGTGTCTTAAAGCATCTGCTGGCGGAAGGGTGGATCGATCACGATTTTATCGCGCGGCACACGGCCGGCTTCGAAGAGGCGAAGGCCAACGTCCAAAAACAGGATTGGGAACTGCTCGAACACCAAAGCGGCACGACTCGCCAGGAGATGAGGCGATTTGCGGAGATGCTGCGAGACGCCCGCAATGGCATCTTTGTCTGGTCGATGGGGCTCACCCAGCATGCCCATGGGGTGCAGACGATCGAAGCGCTGATCAACGTCGGCCTTGCCCGGGGCTGGGTTGGGCGCGAAAAGACCGGCATGGTACCGATACGGGGGCACTCCGGCGTTCAAGGCGGAGCGGAAGTCGGATGCGTTCCGAGCTTCGATGACAAACAGCGGGAACGTTTCGAAGAGGCGTGGGGGTTCAGGGTTCCGGTATTCCCAGGCTTGGCCGCGCCAGAGATGGTCGCCGCCGCCTACCGGCGAGAGATAGACGTTTTCTGGATGGTTGGCGGCAATTTCCTCGGGACGCTTCCAGATCCGGCCGCGGTGGAGCAGGCTTTAGGCAACGTGAACACGCGCATCCACCAGGATATTCTTCTCTCTTCGATGATGCTGGTACCACCGAAAGACACGGTCATCGTGTTCCCGGCCACCACCCGCTATGAGTCACCCGGCGGCGGAACTGAGACCTCGACCGAGCGCCGCATTATTTTTTCTCCCGAAGTCCCCGGCCGGCGAATCGGCTCGGCCAAGCCGGAATGGGAAGTACTTGGCGAGGTGGCCGCTCGGGTGCGTCCCGAACTTGCAGACAAGGTTCGCTTCGCCTCATCAAAACAGATCCGGGACGAGATCGCCAAAGCCGTTCCTCTTTATGCGGGAATCGAAATGCTCTCCAAGGAAGGAGATCACTTCCAGTGGGGCGGGCCCAGCTTGTTCGCCGACGGAAAATTCGCAACCCCTGACGGCAAGGGGCATTTCTCCCCTGTCATTTTGAAAGGCCGTCAAGCATTGAAAGGGATGTTCCACCTCTCGACACGGCGCGGGAAGCAGTTCAATTCCATGGTGCACAGAACTATTGACCCCTTGACGGGCGCCCTGCGGGACGACATTCTCGTTTCACGGGAAGACGCCGAGCGCCTGGGCATTAGGGAGGGTGAGTCGATCCGCCTCACTTCAAGCACCGGAAGCTACGTCGGCCGTGCCAAGATCCACCAAATCAAGCCGGGCAATGTCGAGGTCCACTGGCCCGAAGGCAACTGTCTGCTCTCGGGTGAGGACATCGACCCCAGTTCCCGTGAGCCGGATTACAACACCGTCGTGACCATAGAAAGAGCGGAGGTGTAGCTCGCAGCAAGTTACAAAAACCTGTCCTTGGTGTTTATCGACAACCCGGCGATAACAGGCTGCGGCAGGATCTACTAGCCTGTGTACATCAGGTCCACGACCGTGCAATCGTCGTTCAGCGGGGTGCCGCCGCAGAAAGTGGCGACGGCGGAGAAAATGTCTTCGAGCGTTTCACTTTTCCCGGCCACGGTTTCCAGACGCTCGTTGTCGAAAAAGTCCCCGCGGGCGTTTTCGGCTTCGGTCACGCCATCGGTGACCAGGATCAGACGATCCCCGGGGTGCATATTGTAGTGGTCACTTTCGTAGGTGGCATCGGCCAGCAGGCCAACCGGCAAGTTGCCATGAGCCGGCCGGATCACCTCGTGCTTGCACACCAGCAGCGGAGGGATGTGTCCGCAGTTGACGTATTCCAGTTCACCATCGCGGCGGATCCGGGCAATGATCAAGGTCGCGTATTTTTCTCCGATATGCTTGTGGGTAAAGAATCGGTTGGCCGCGGCCACGATCTCCGGCAGCGGCATGCCGGCGGTGAGCTGGGAGTAGATCATGCCTTGGAGCGTGGAAGCCAGCAGGGCAGCCGAAACTCCCTTGCCGCTAACGTCGGCCAGCACGATGGCGAGGCCATCCTCGGTATTGATGGCGTCGTAGAAATCGCCGCCAATTTCCTTACAGGAAAGATTTCGGCCGCTCAGACGTGCAAAGGGAACCTCCGGGATGGTGACGGCCATGAGTTTTTGCTGGATGGAGGCGGCGATCGAGAGTTCCTGCTGGTAGCGGCGGGACGCCTCCTCGGCCTGGACCAGGCGGGCGTTCTCGATCAGAGAGGCGGCCTCGATCGCGATGACGCGCAGAATGTCGTTGCTCACGCTCGAAATGTCGCGCGAGGCGAAACGCGAATCCACATAGAGCGCGCCCATGACCTCGCCGGTCGACGCCGCAGCCGCCGGATCGCGGGTGGCCTGCACTTGGGGCTTGCGTAATGGGATGCAAATCACGGTGCGGAGATCATAGGCAACGATGCTCTGCCGGCCCGCCAGGTCGAGCGAGCGGCTGGTGTCGGTGAGCACAAACTCGGAGTTGGATTTTAGCGCATCATCGAGAATGGAGTGCGAAATCGTCTTGTCGTCCAAGAGAGGCTCGTCTTTGGAATTACGGCCGGCCGCCAGACGCAGGTTGCCATCCTCGGCCTTCATGAAGACGTAACCCCGCTCGGCACGGGTCAGCTTCAGGGTCGCTTCCAGCAGGGTCACCAGGATTTCGTCGAGAACGCCCGTGGTATTCAGCTTGCGGGCCGCTTCCAAAAAGAGCGTGAGCTTCTCGAGATCGGTGGTCTCAGTGGAGATGTGCATTCCGGAAATCTGGCTGAGGAACTCGCGTGCGGTGTTGGAAGTGGCGTGTTGGGGATTGAAGATAACGTAGCTCACATCGCGGACGCCGAACTCCACGCGATCATTCCGCTCCAAGGTCTTGCGCTCGATGCGCTCGCCGTTGACGAAGGTTCCGTGCTTGCTGCCCTGATCCAGCACATAGAACTGCCCGTTTTCCGAAGCGATGATGGCGTGGTCACGGGAAACCCGCGGGTCAGCGATGACCAAGTCTTTATCGACTTTCCGCCCCACCGTGAAGGGGGTGTGGTCCAGGCTCATGTTGCGCTGCTCGTTACCTTGCACGAATACAAGGACGGGAAATACCCCCGAGCCGGGCGACGATGACGGGCCGGTGATGGTTTGAAAAGCCATGCGGCGCTGCAACAGCTCCTTGCGCTAGGAGAATAATAATGACAGGAATCGGGCACCGGAGGGAAGGGGCTTCACGATTTCTTCACCGCCAGTGTCCGGAAGATTACCGTCTTTCCGGGAGCGGCGACTCGCGGTCTCAGGCAGCCCCGCGGCGGAAAGCGGCAATCGCCTGCTGCTCACTGTCGTAAACTTCAAAAACCGTAACCAATTTCGTAATTGATAGCGTATCCCGCAGGCGCTGGCCCAATCCAGCCAGCTTGATGTCGGCCCCACCTGCGCGTGCCGAAGAGTAGACACCGACAAGAGTTCCCAGGCCGCTGCTGTCGATGTAGTTGACTCCGGAAAGATTCAGCACGATTTGCCGCGTGGAACTCAACAGGTGCTTCAGGGTTTCGCGTAACGCGCTTGCTTCTTCTCCGAGAATAATGCGGCCGTGGCAGGAAACAATGGTGATTCCATCCGCTACTCGCGTCTCTATGGTGAGGTTCATCTCCTCCTCCGAACACCTTCCGGGCGCAAAGCGCTTGAGAAGCCTAACGCCTGTGGCGGGACAATGCAAGCCTGCGCAGGAGGAATGCCTCACGCCTCGGGACCGCCGCTCCGCAAGAGCGCGGGGGCATTTGGAGCGCATTTGGCCCCGTGCTGGTGTTGGTTGCGAAAACTGGTGGCGAGCAGTGGGACAAGCAAGGGCAAAATCACGAGTGGAATGCCGAGACTCGTCCACAGAGGCACCGCCCAGGCCCGCTGGACGGAAGCGGCGGGCCAAACCAGAGAAGCCACAGTCAGAATCATGGCCGCCAGCCAGGGCCAGAAAACGGTGACCAACGCGAGCGTGCAGAACGTGCGACTCAGTGCATTCCTTTGCCATAGATTGTTCCACGAGCACACAATCAAGAACACTGCCGGCAATAGCAGTACCTGGTTGTAAGGAGCCGTCATGGGGACGACCACAACCGTCACTGCCAGAACCAGCGCCAGCACAAGGTTTAAGGCGGCGGAGTCGTGTGGTACGCGCCGGAGCCGCCAGCATACGGCTCCCGTGCACAGCAGAAAAAGTAGGGTCAAAATCAGTCCACCGCTACGAGTCGCGAGCACATCGAGCAGCGAACCCCTGTAAGTGTAGCGCTCGTATGCAATCACTCCCGCAGCGAACCGCCCTATCCAGCCTGGTAACAGGTATTCACCACCGCCGATCAGCAGGGCCATGCCGAGCATAAATCCCCACATTAAACGCTGGCGATTGCGCCAGTCGCTTACTACCCAGAGCATCAACCATGCCGCCGGGAGCACGACCAGTTGGGGCTTGATCGTGGCCAGGGATAGAAACACGCCAGCTAGAAAAAGCTGCCCGGCAGCCAACAAGGCGGCGGCGGCGGCGATCAGGCCTCCCACCAGGAGACTTAGCTGTTGCAGCTTGATTCCCTGCACCGCCGCATAGCTGCTCGACGTCAGGATCAGCAAGATGGCCAGAGTTGTACCGGATACCCGCCAGCACACGACACGCAGCCACAACAGAACGCTGACCGCGGTGACGATTTCGAGGAGCCAAGTGAACGCTACCCGCACCATTGGGAATGGAACTGTGGCGGTGGGTGCAATGAAAAAAACAACGAATACGGGATACGCGAACCGTTGCTCGTCTTTGGGATCCTCAGGCCGATTGGGATCGAGAATCCGCCCGTAGTAACCGATTTGAATCTCGCGTGTGACCTCGGGGCTGTATGGGTCGCGATGATGGAACAGTAGTTCGCGCGTACCTATCCAGCGAGGGTAAAGATCCGACAGGATGCCGCGAGGCCTGCCGTGGGCTGCTGCATCCGCTTCCTGATAAGGGATCAGCACCCGTTCTACGTAGAACCACATGCTCCCGGCCAGGAGCAGCGCCAGGAGCAAGCCGAGTTTGGGGTTCCTCAACAATAGTCTGGTGGAAACAAAATCGCTCCATGTTACAACTTTGTGCGGGCGAACCTTGTTATGCGAGTGCGGATCCTCATCTCGGCGGCCGTAGGGGTGGCGAGTGGGGCATTCTGCTGGTTTCTGCTGGCGCACTTTCATCAAGGAGCGGCGGACTTCAGTTGGGCCATCCGGTCGGCTCAGCATTTGTTGGCGCGGAAAAGTCCGTATGACACGCCGCTGGAGCAGTATCCCCTCACGGCCGCGTTTTTCGGTTTGCCATTCGTGTGGCTGCGTCCGGGGGTCGCGGGCGGTTTCTTCTACGGCATCAGTTCGGCGCTGCTGGCCTTCGGCCTGACGCGCCACGGCTACTACCGTTTGCTCGTGCTGCTCGCGTTTCCTTATTGGGCGGGGATTTTGACGGCGCAGTGGTCACCGCTGGTGATGGCCGCCGCGTTCTTCCCCCTTTTGCTTCCGGCAACTCTAGCCAAACCGCAGATTGGGCTGCCGGTGGCGCTGACTCATCTCAGCCGGCGCGGAGTCGTGGCGTGTGCCGCGCTTGTGCTGTTGAGCCTGGCGGTGATGCCGCGCTGGCCGCTGCTCTGGGCCGGGCAGCTCGGCTATTACGAGCATTTCTTTCCGCTGCTGGTTTTGCCCGGACCGCTGCTCGCGTTGGCTTTGTGGCGTTATCGCGACCGGGATGCATGGCTGCTGCTTTTGGCCGCAGTGATGCCACAACGTTGGTTCTTCGACGCGTTCATCCTCTGGCTGATTCCGAAAACGCGGCGAGAAATTCTTTTGACAGTTTTCTTCAGTTGGGGGGCTGGCATCTGGCGTTGGTATCACATCCCGCACAGTTTTGCGGAGGTGGGAAGATGGACGGTGGTGTTCATCTACCTGCCGATGCTGGGAGTAGTGCTGGCGCGCGCATTCGTGAACCCGAATGCATCTCCCGGCGGCAAGCGGCACGGCTGAAGCCTGACCGGTACCCATTCACAAAACGAGTCGATTCCTCCCTGCAAGCCGTCATGTCCCCATGTCAGGCGGATTGCAGAGCCGTGGTCTTCGGCTGTGAAACACCTGCTTGCCGCGAGATCTCCCCCGCGATTCTCCATCCCCAGAACAGCAATACCAGGGCCATCAGGTTGTAGTGGCCGTTGCGAATGTAGAGGAACATCTGAAGCGGAGTGAAGAACAGGAGGAATAACGGCCCAAACAGGGTGATCCTGCTCCAGCCGCGAATCGGGTTGCTTTCCAGAACGTGATTCGCGACCAGCGCAATCGGCAGCATCAGCAAGCTCAAGTCATAGGCGAAGGAGTGATAGCCGACCAGCACAGTCACGATCACGCACAGGCAAAATCCCAGATCGAACGCGGTCGTGTTGGTGGCCTTCCATCTGGACGCTGCGAAGAGCATCAGGACCATCGAGACCAGCACGCTGACGATGTCGCGGAATACGGTAGAGGTGCTCGGGGTAAGCAGGCTATCCAGCAGTCCGCGCAGGTTCGGCATTAGCATGGGAACGACAGTTCTGCGGTGCCCCATAGTCTGTTCCACGCGCCAGACGTAGCCCGGGTAACGCAAGGTTTCCTGCCATCCCACTACCGCAATCGAAATGACCCCGAGAGCCAAGGCAACCAAGAGAAAGCCAAGGATCGCTTTGCGCCGCTTGTGCAGCAAAAGAATCAGCAAAAGAGGCCAAACGAGGTGAAAGCGGAATATTCCGAGCCCAAGCCAGCAACCGGCGGCAAAGTCTGCGTTCCTTTTGAGTGAAACAAAAACCAGCGTGAACAGCAGGAGAAGAAGAATGATGTCCTGGCCCTGCAACAAAGCAATAAAAACGGGAAAGAATGCTAGCGAGACAAACAGCCAGCCGGCTGCAGGAATTTGCCGCAGCAGGGGGACATGAGGCCGCAGCAGAAACGGCAGTGCTAGCAGAATTCCTAAATTCATCAGATCCCAGAGCAAGTAGGCCGCGAAATACGGAAGCCAGGTAAAGGGGACAAAGATGAGGGCCTCAAAGGGCGGATGATTGTATGGCAACGGGCCCTGCCGGATGCTGACTCCTGCGGCAAACTCCTGCTGAATACGATACTGGGTCTGTTCGTCGTACAGCTTCGCCCCGAGTCCCTGACGCACGATTTTCCCGGCCGAATAGAAGATGGTGAAGTCGGGATATCCCTTGCGTATTAATTCTGCGGCGTTCCAGGCAAGCACCAAGTGAAGCGAGAGCATGCCCGCCAGGAAGAGAGTCAGCAGCATCCGGAAGGTACGCGTTTTCATGCGCTGAGCCATGCCCTTTGGGCTAAAGCCCCGGCAACTTTTCTGAGAGAAGTTGGCGGCATAGTTGAACCCCACATCTTTGCGAATTGTCCAAGATTGGCGGCCCTGCCCTTTACTGTGCCGAACCAGACAGCAGATTCTATATCCTGGCCCAGCCAAGATATGATCCGTACTCAACGTGAACACATTTCTAGGGACTCGTCGAGTCTTTGTGGTCATCCTGGCGCTGGGTCTGTTCGCAATGGGCGTGCGTGGTGTGGCCGACCCTGACGTGTGGTGGCACCTGCGCACGGGCCAACTGATCCTTCAAAATCACAGCGTATTTCACAGCGATCCCTATTCATTCACCCGCCTTGGCCAACCCTGGGTGAACCACGAATGGCTTTCTGACATTCTAATTTTCAGCTTGTATCGGCTGGCGGGTTGGGGCGGATTAGTCGTGGCCTCCGCTGCCATCATCGCGGCCACTCTTCTGCTGGTCTTCTGGCGCTGCACGGGCCGCCCTTATGTTGCCGCCGTCATCATTGTCTGGGGCGCCTTAGCCTCGGCTCCTTCGTGGGGCGTACGCCCACAAATGCTTTCGCTGTTGCTGGCGAGCATCCTTCTCATGATCCTCGACGGTTCGGATGAGTACTCCAGTTATCTGTGGTGGACTCCGCCGTTGATACTGCTTTGGGTGAATCTTCATGCGGGATACGCCATGGGTATTGTGTTCCTGGCACTGTTTCTA
>Ga0070699_100004073_pt1 | contig 12920 bp, 5 predicted proteins | sample KBSK1503metaG_FD_65473 | JGI IMG/M metagenome (GOLD analysis project Ga0070699, IMG submission 65473) | Corn, switchgrass and miscanthus rhizosphere microbial communities from Kellogg Biological Station, Michigan, USA - KBS K1-50-3 metaG | ecosystem: Host-associated > Plants > Roots >...
CATGCTCCTCGGTGTCGACGACTTCGACACGGCCGAGGCCTACCCGCGCGGTAAAACGCGCCTCCACAACGCTTGGCTTCACGGAGCAGGCGCCGTCTGGGGGCTCGACGTCCGCGCGCCCCGGGTCTCTTCCACCGATCCCACGCTCACGGGAGAGATTGAGGTCGGCGTGGGGCTCGCGCTGGACCGCGTGGGACACGAGCTCCACCTCGACCAACCTGCCTGCGTGGACATGGGCGCCTGGTATGCCCAGCACCAGGGCGACGCGGATGTGAAAGACGTGACGAAGGTCGTCAACGGCACAGCGACGGCCCAGCTTCACGTGGAAATGCGATTCCGCGCCTGCCTCACTCGCCAGGTGCCGGCGATGAGCGAGCCCTGCGACGGAGCGGGCGGGGCCAGCACCGCCTATTCGCGTGCCTTCGAAACTGTGGAGCTCAAGGTCGTCGCGGGGAAGGCTCCTTCTCCGCGCATCGATGACTATCCACTGCTCCGATTGCTGTTCCGGCTTCGCGATGATCCGGCCACGGCCACGCGAAGTCCCGACGAGAAGGACGTGATTGCGGCGCGGGACGCCGGTTTTTCCACTGAGCAAGCCTTTCTCGCCGCTCTTCGCAAGTTTGCCGTTCGAGACGAAATCGCAATGTCTCCCGGGACCAGCAAGCTCGGCCAGCGGTTGCTGTTTCCGGGGGATGATGATTCGCCGCCGGTGATCCTCGCGGATTTGATCGACGTCGTTCTCGCACCGCAGAGCGGTGGCGGTTTCAAGATGACAGCGGTGACGGTGGACACGACAGTGCGCCGGGTTCACATCGCCACGTCCACCATTCAGGAGCTTCACTGTTGTGCCAGTGCGTCGGGACCGTCGCCGGAACCTCCTCCAACTCCAATTCCAACCGCGAGCGCCAAGGCGACCCTCAACGTTACAGAGCGGACCATTCGCCTGGTCTCGAGCACGAGAGCCTTCGACGGGACCACGGTGGATGAGCGCGCAATCCTGGTAACCCAGCTGACCAAGGATGGGTGGGCGGCCATGGAATTCAAGACCGTGGACCTGGATGTAGCGGACACGAGCGGGAAAACGATTCTCATTGGTCTACGCGCAAAGCCGAGTGGCAGCCTGATTCGGTTTATCGGGCGGGGCACCGGCTCGACGCCGCTGATGTACGCGGCGGCGGGGCCGCAGAAGTCAGCACCGTTCCGAGGGGCGAACGGAGCGGGCAGCGATGTGGACGGCAGCGATTTCGTCTTTATGTGGGAGGTACCGTAAATGGGCGGCTCGAACGGGACGATGAGCGGAAGTACGGGAACCGAGCTGGTTCTCGTGGGAGCCGACAACGGCGTGGCGGTGGTGTCCAGCGACACGCCCCTTAGGCGGCTCAATTACTTTGATGGCAAATTTCTGCGCGCAGAACATATGCGCGCAGAGCAAGAGTACCTGCGCTTCCTGGTGCGGACCTCGAATCGGGCCGGTGGCTCGGGCATCGTCAACGGCTTCGACACCGTCCTCGCCGGAGGCGGGGCGTTGGTGACGGTCGGCCAAGGTCTCGCGCTCGACGCTCAAGGGCGGGTCCTGCTGCTCTCCGGCGCCAAGACCCTGAATCTCGATGACATCATCGCTGCCTCGAACGCGATGGCGCCCGGATCGATTGCGACTGCAGCGGGCTCGGCAGATTTTTCCGACTGCGTGGTGACGAGCGCGCCGACGGTGACCACGAGCGGTCAGACCGCGGACCTCTATCTGCTCGCGGTCGGGTTCCTGGAAGCCTTGTGCGGCGAAGAGGACGTCTTCGGCAAGCTCTGCGAAGCGGCGTGCGTGCAGAGCAAAGATCGTCCCTGGCGGATGGAGGGTGTCCTCTTTCGCGCCGTGCCGCTCTTGCTGAAAACCTTGCTCCAAGTCTCCAAATCGGTGCCGGTGCGCGACAACCAGCTCCGCTCGCGAGTTGCTTCCGCGTACTTCGCGGACGAGCGGGCGGCCATCGCCAGCTTGATCAGCGGTGTCAACATCAAAGGCAGCGACGTCTGGTGTCTCGGCGCGGCGGCGGAAATCGGAAACGCCGTTCCCTTGGCCGTGTTTTCTCGCAGCGGAGGCCAGACGCATTTCTTGGACGCGTGGACGGCGCGCCGCGAACACATCGAAACCCCGGCCAGGCGGTACTGGGCGTGGCGTTTCTCGATGCGCCCATGGGACGTGTTCCTCGCGCAGGTGCTTCAGTTCCAGTGCCAGCTCCACGAAATCTTGTCTGGTTTGAGCGACGGCGGTCCGGGCAGCGATCCCTGCGCGCCGAAGACGGCGGCGATCGGCAAGGCGACCGATCTGCTCGACAAGCTTGAGACATGGCATAAAGAACTGACCGCGGTCCTCACGCCGGAGCTCGCTCTCAAAGTCCGGCCCTTCGACATCACTGCCATCACGGGGCTTAAGAGCGACCTCGGCAAGCTCACGATCCCCACCCCACCCAGCACGAGGATCCTGATCGACGGCGGCATCCTCGAGCTCCCCTCAGCCGGCTACCTTCCGATAAACGTCGGCGGCTCGACGGTAAATCAGCAAGTGCGAAACTTCATGGGGCCAGGTGTCGATCTGCGCTTCTGCCTCTGCCGGCCTGATTACATCCCCCATGTGCTCGAGGAAGCGCAGCACATGGAGCGCATCTCGCTCCTGGACGGAATCGACGATCCGAAGAGGATGCCGCATGTCGACGTGTTCGTGCCCAACGGGGAGACGGCGAAGACGGTTGACCAGACGAGCCGCTATTTCGACCTGTTCCTCTTCGAGCCAATCCACTTTCCGTCACTGTTCGGGAAACGGGTGGACGGGCCCGCCACGGAGGGACCAGTTGAGGAGGGGGCGGCTCGTTGGGCACCCTTCGGCAATGGAGGTCAGCAGTTCTACTGGGCAGGCACGAGTCGTCTTTTCCAGGAAACAGGAGGGGCACCAGCTCGTACCGACCCGCCTGCCGGATGGATTGAGGTAACCCTTGATCGCGATCCCTTCGCGCTGGCCGGCCCGTCTCAGTTCGCTAGCATCTACGCTCGCTTGATCGATCTCGCTCCTGGCCATATCAGCGTCAGGCTGAGCAACCTGCGTTTCACGCCAGATGGCCCTGCCACTGCCCCGCCCGGGAAGCCGGATGAACTCGTGATCAAGGGCCTTCTGATGGGAACCAGCGTCTACACCGAGCAACCTTCTTTGGGTGAACCGGGTGGCCCACGGACCGTACCCGTTCAGCTGCGACGCCTCACCAGGGCCAACGGCGGACGCATCACCGTCGAGCCACCAAACCCAGGGGGAGGGCTCTCCTTATATTGGGACTGGATCGCCGGAAGCGCCCTTACCGGCTCACTGTACTTGACGAAGCCAGCGACCGACGACATCAAGCTGCTCGAGGTGAAGGAGGATCCCGATGCGCAGAATCCCTCCAACACTTTCCACAGCCTCTCTGAGCTTGCGATCCCTGCACTGCAGAAAAAACTCGCCGCTGGCTCAGTCAAAGACACCGGCTTCGCGATTTATGCGGAGCAGGCCCTCTTCCCACCGCCAGATCCGAAGTCTTCACTGGACATCATCGCCATGCTCGACTGGGTGCTCTTCGCACGCCGGCGCGAGTGCAGCTGCGACCGAGAGGCTTTCGCACCACCCGTGGCCGACAAGAAATTCCAGGTTTACTGGGTCGATGCGGACAAGGGGCTAGATGTCCTCAAATTGCTTCTCTCCAACAATTCCACGGACATCGGCAACGTGATGAATCTCGTAAAGCCTATCGACGTAGTCACCTACCCCGGAACCAGCTCGGCACTGCGCGATGCATCCGTCGCTGTGGCCGAGGCTAAGACCAAGCTCGGCGAGAACACCGTTCTGCGCGGTGGGCTCATTGGACAGCAGCCACCGCAGGACGACGACGCGCTCGAGCAGGCGCGCCTGCAGAGCTACGCAACCGCATTGCAGGGCTTTATGAGCCTCGACGCAAAGTCCGAATTCAAGACAATCCCTTTCATGCCGCCTGCTTTCATCGATCCCAACGTGAGCGGGGCGATTCTGATCGGAGTGAGCCGGCCCGTGCCGCCGGAGGTAATCAAGACGGAGCTCATCATTTTGGCCCAGATGAGGGGCGAAGGGCATTCCATCGAAAGAGAGATGCCTAGCGCGGTGGTGCGGTTTAGCGAAAACAAACCACGAGACGCTATCGAGGTAGGCAAGCTCCAGGAATTCGTGAATGCGGCGAAACAATTTCCGAGAGCCAGCGCCAACCGATTTACAGTGGCGAGTACATCGGCAGATGCTGGCACCGAAGCGCGCGCGAAAGTAATTCTCGACGCGCTAGGCGACCGCGCGGCAGGCGCAAGAAGGACGTTGCTATCGGCCAACGACAAGGCCGCCATCGCTGCGGCGACTTTGTCTCTGGCCGGGATCGACGATGTGATCTTTGTGGAGTTCCTCGGTTGAGTCGCCCCTAGATCGAACCGCTAGACGTCTCTGTACGGTGCGATCACCAAAAGGAATTGATGAGGCTGTGATGGCGATCGGATGAATCTTAACCATCTTCATGGAGTGTTCGCCTACCGCAGCGTGATCGGCTCCTGCCTCACGGTAATGGCGACGATGGGCGGTGACCTCCCCGCGGCACGTTGCCTGGTGATGCTCGTTCTCGTGTCCGCGGTCTCGGCTGAATCGTTCGACGCCTCGAGGATCACGGGGAGCGAGAACCTGGTCCTCCTCGAGCATGTGTGGGTCACCCGGGTGAGCACCGCAGCAACTTTGTCGGTTCTCCAGATTCCTATCCCTGAGTTCGCGATGGGGGAGAAGTCGTGAAGGCCGCAGCCGCCAGGTCGCTGCCGCCACGGCCGAAGCAGGCACCGTCTGCAATGTCAGGGGCGCGGCCAGCGCCGGTGCAGGCAACAGCTTCCGAGGAATGGAAGGCACTGGCGTGGGGTCCCGTCATGGCAGTCGCAACGTCCGGCGAGAGCGGCGTGCTTCAGCGGAAGTGCGAGAAGTGCGGCCCTGTCGCGTGCAGCTGCGACGAGCAAACCGTGCAAGCGAAGCGCGAAACTGGAGATCCGCCTGGGGCGATCGCCGGGCTGTTCTCCCTGAATAGCGCGGGTCAACCCCTTTCGCCGGACCGGCGGGCGTATTTCGGCGCGAGGTTCGACCGGGACTTTTCAACGGCCCGCATCCATGACGACCTCGAGGAGCACACGCAGGCACGGGCCGCGGGCGCTCAGGCGCTGACGGGCGGAACGCACATTGCCTTCGCAGAGGGGCGCTTTCGACCGGGATCCGACGAAGGTGATCTTCTTTTTGCTCACGAGCTCGCGCACGTCCTCCAGCAGGATGGCGGTGGTACTGGTTTTCGGGCAGGTGCGCTGGCCAGCGATGCGCACGAGCGCGAGGCCGACAGCGCGGCGGAAGCGGTCGTTTTTGGCGCGCTCGTTGGGCGTCTCTCACCAGTTCGCGCGCCGGTCCCGCAATATAAGTGCGATGGCGTGCCGCTGGGGACGATCCAGGCAGCCTCCAAGGACGAACAACCTGTGGCCCGCCGGCTTCCCGCTTTAACCGTGCGCCGGGATTTCAGTCACATTCCTCTCCTGCGGCGTGCTCTTGCTGTGGGTTGGGCGGGAAAAACTGCGGAAAACAAAAACGAAACTACTGTCGAGACTATACGGCGCATTCCAATCGGGGGTCCCTCGACACCGACGGCCACTGGGCAGGTTGTTGTTCTGCTCCCTCAAGGCCTAAAACCAACGGAAAAGGTGGACGTTCTTTTCCATCTCCATGGCCATAACACCGGAAATGCCAACGACACCGGATATGCCAATTTACGCGATCAACGTATCGACGAGATTGAAAAGCAACTCGCAGCAAGCAGGCAAACGCAAATGGTGGGCGTGCTGCCGCAGGGAACCGCCGGATCGCATTTTGGGAAAACCACTGCCGGCCTGAATAGTGATTTATACATTTCCGCCGTCTTCGATGCGTTAACAGCGCTCAAGATATGGACCACTAAGCCCTCCGTCGGGAAAGTGCTTTTTTCCGCTCACAGCGGCGGTGGTGGGCCGATTGGCGAGGAGATGTTGTCCAAGAAATCGGGAACCAGCATGCCAGCCGCTCTCGGTGAGCTCGCGCTCTTCGACGCGATTAATGGTCCGAATGAAACGAAGGCCGTCACGACGTGGGTCGTTAGTCAACTCGCTGACGACCTCACTAAATTGTCCCAGCCCGGTATGACGGACGAGGCACAGAAGCAATATCTCAAAGCCAGTATGCGGTTTCGCGGGTTTCATACTGGCCCCGCTGGCGCGAAGCCGGATTCATCTAAGGATGCGTCCTATGCGAGCCGCTATGCGGTTGTGCAGCAGGCTATGGACAATTGGTTTCAGCAGAATAACAAGGCGCTGGCACTGCTCTCTGCAGATCGGCGAAAGGACCTTCGGGAGAATTATCAGATCATTTCGGTTACGGCTGACATTCATAACAAGATTGTGGCGGGAGGCCACCTTAAGTTGGCTATCCAGGATCTGCGTCGCCGCCCGAGCCACGCGGAAGCCGCCAATCCAATGGGCGAAACCGTGCCTGAACCTGTTGTTCATGCACTGCGATCCTCGGGACAACCCCTTCCAACCGACACGCGCCTGTCGATGCAGTCGTCCTTCGGAAGCGATTTCAGTGCCGTTCGCATTCACCATGATGGAATAGCAGCACGCGCTGCCCAATCTGTGGACGCCCTTGCCTTCACCGTAGGACGCGACATCGTCTTCGGCAATGGCCAGTATGCGCCGCACACACCATCAGGCCGAAGGCTGCTCGCGCACGAGTTGACGCACGCGGTTCAACAGCAGCAGATTGCCCCGCCGGCCGACTGGCGGAATCTGCGTGTGGGCTCGAACGATGATCCGCACGAACGTGAAGCTTCGCTGCATGAACAATATGACGACTCCGCATTCCCCCAAAGCCGGGTAGACGCCCCCACCATTCAACGCGCACCCGACCAGAGGGCTCTTCGCGAGCAGTTCTGCGAAGATCCAGCGAAACAAGTTTCCACTGAGGAGGGAGAGTGCACCTATCGTGAACCGGAGAACTGTCCGGTGTATGGACGGTGGATCAAAAGTTTCGCGCGCCTCAAGACGTTTACTGCGAAGGATACCGCGCCTGGCATCGAACGCGGCTCCGGGTTTCAGACCTTGGGAGACAAGCCGGCGTCCCATGATCCGAAAGACGAGAAAGAACACGCACCCGCTCCAGTCGGCCCACGTCTCGAAGACCAGTTCATTGATCACGCGACTGATCAGTGGGTGAAAGAGTGTCTGCCAGATAACCTTCGCGCGACCGCCTATCAATTGCCTTCGGATTGCGCCGATATCGCTGTCATCCTTCGGCACGTTTGGCTTTCAGCGCATCACCGGGTTGAACAGTTTGGGCGGTGGAAAATTGGCGATGCAGCCGGCGGAGCTGGACAGAAGGAGGTTGCTAAGGTGATCAGTGAGGTCTCCACGGGGAACGTGCAACAGATGGTGAATCCCTACGCGAACGCGGCGGGTCGTCCGCTTCGAACATTCGGTGCCCTGGAGCCTCTGCTGCATGAGGGCGACGTGCTCGTATGGGAGCATCACAGCGGCGGCTTAGGGACAGCGCGCTCCGGCGGTCACACGCAAACAATTGCCAATATAGAGCGCGTCGGGGACAAGATTAAGAAGATGACCTTGTTGCAGGGCAATGAACCAATCAACAACACTAACTATCCGGACATTAGCAAATATCTAAAGGACCAGGGGAAAAAGGACATCCCATCTCGGAAGCAGATGGGCAACGCTCCGGGGCGGCGCATCGAAGTGAGGACAATGGAAAAGCAAGACATGAACGACCTGCCCCCCGAGAAGCCACTCGCGTGGACATGGCTTGACGGACATACCACGCTGGTTGTTGCTGGACCGCCCTTGGCGGCGACTCGTCCGGCCATGCAGAAGAAGGGTGGCGTGACGGTGCGCCGAATCTCTGACTGGTTCGGCAGCCTTCGCGGCGCCGCGCGAAAGAGGTTGCAACCGACATTTGAATCCGCGCTTGGGGAAGTGCGTGCGGTAATTGAGGGTGGTGATATCGTTCCAGACGGTACGGCTTCTGAACTGGGGCGCACCGCGGGCGAGAGACTCTGGTCGCTGGCCAAAGACAAGCCTGGCTTTGGCAACGAATCCCATTTCGAACCTTTGCGACAACTCCAGGACACGGTGAGGGGTCTGGGTGATCTCGACAAGGCAAACGACAAGCTCGGACTCGAAAACCCGCATGAAGACGAAGTCCGGCGCGTCTTTCGCCTCATCGAGAGGTCGTTTGTAGATGCGGCGCGGGGTGGCAGCACGATTGACTTCACCAGAAGCGCAAAACCCGGGACCCGGATGGTCAATACGCTGCTCACTGGATTCGATCCTTTTAGCGGTCGCAAGGCAAGAACGGAGCGTGGGCAATGGAACCCCTCTGGTGCGGCGGTGCTGGCCCTCGATGGTAAGCAGGTGGACGCTGAGCCTGGCACCGTCGCCGCCGTGGAAGGTGTGGTGCTCCCGGTAGACTTCAAAGAGTTCGAGTCCGGAATCGTAGAGCGCATCGTTTCCCCGCAGGCGAAGAAGGTAGAGGCGATCCTAACGGTCAGTCTGGACGAAAAGATCGATCCCGCTGACCCGGTGCGCCTCGAGCGCTACGCAGTGGGGGTACACAAGCTAAATGACGGAGCGCTTACGCGCATACCAGCAGCTCCAGGCGGAGCGGAAGGGCCGCGCATCATCGAGGCACCAGCACCAGTTGAGACCATTGCCGCCGAAACCGTATCGCCAGCTGTTCACGACCGGGAACAGAAGGGTAGCAAGAAACCGGGCGTGCAAAGGCCGACCATCGGGAACGACATCGAGTTCGAATTCCGCACGGCGGCAGGCGCCAACAGCGCGCGGGCTGAGTTGGGCATGCCTCCCACCAACTCTAAACGGCTTGTCATCGACGATCCCGCCACGATAAAGCAGATTATCGGAAGCGCGCAGGAGGTGCGGACATCCTTGATTCATTTCCGTGTGCGACCAAATGGGGCCCTCCATGAAGCCGACCTACTGAGAGGCCCAGGAGGAGATTTCCTCTCGAACGAAGTCTCCTACCGTGTGCAACGGCTTCTAGGCGAAACCAATAGCCCAAAGGATCCGATCTCATTCCATACGCACACGCCGGGAACCCGCGAATTGCTTCCGGGCGACATGACGGCACCGAAAGTCAAAGATGGGCAAGTACGGTCTGACGCTTCACCAGGACAGAACGCGGCTGCCGCTTTGGCGCGTGCCATGGAGATGAAGGATCGCCTGATCGCCACGCTGCGCAGCATGATCGGCGTGATCGCCAGGATCATCGCACACCGGAAGCCTTAAGGCAGGTTGTCGCGCTTCTTCTGAGTGGGAAGTGCTCAGCTCACCCCCGCCGAAGGCCAAACTCGCCTAGGAGATTGAAGCTCGGGAGGAGAGGCGCGCGACAGGACCAGGGTGCATCGAAGGCACGACAAGAACCACAGCACTCGATGGGCAACGATTGAAATGCGCCCAGTGCGCAGAGGAAGCGACAACCAAGGGGAGTATCCTGAACGGCCGCAAGGTCGCGATCGAGCTTACTCAGTGCTTCCTTTTGCCCAAGGTCTCCGGCTTCAGTATCCAGCCCAGCAACTCGTTCAGCATCGAATCCAAGGTATCCTCCACATTTCGCGGGTCGCTCAATGCCGCGACTCTTTGTTTGCGGCCTCTGCCGACTCCTTTGACAGCGGCGTCTTGGGCGTATTGGGCGTCTTGGATTCCGGCAGACCGCTGAGGAGCGCAAGGAGATCGGCGGCGGGCTTTTTCACGGCTGGATCCGCCTTGGTGAACTTCGCGATCGCCTTGTCGCGTATTTTCGGGCTCATCACCCAGGCCTTGCGCCCGCTCGCGAAGAACTCGTCGGCGTCGTCCCAGGGATGCTCGGTCTTGTAGCTCGCGGACCACTGCGATGGGTCGGCCAACCATAGGCCGGCCGGGTGGTCCGCCTCCTTCGGCGGGCCTGACGAAGGCCGCTCCTTGTCGGTCACAACCTTCGTAGCGGCAAGGCGGACGAATACGTCTGCGATGCGTTCGGCCGCTCCTTTCGGGGCTTTCGACGACTTGCGGTAGTAATCAAAGACGGCGTGCCCCGCATCGTGGTTTGCGCCTTCGGCGTTGGCATCGTCGAGGTCGAGCAGAAGGATAGGCCTCTTCTCGTAGTAGGCGAAGCGCGAGTGGTGCTGTGATGGCGCAGCGTTTGATCTGGAAGTCGGGGTCGGCGATCCAGCGGTTGGTCTTCTTGATCACCTCGACGACGGCCAAGATCTTCGAGCGATCCAGCTTGCGAGACTCCGACTCACCTAGCATCACCCTAATTCCTTCAACGGTTAAGTGAGTGATCACAAAGTCGCCCCACTTCTTCTGGACGTCAGGGGCGGGGAGCTTGGTCTGGTCCTTCTTCTGAGCCTGCGCCACCCCGGCGGGAGCGCGGCCCTCCGCTTGCTGGGCAACGTGCATGAGCTCGTGCGCCGGGAGCGCATTGCGCTCTCCGCTCCCCATGTTGGATGCGGCTCGCCCGAAGTAAACGTCGCGGCCGATGGTAACTCCCTCCGTGTCATTCGCGTCGGCTTTGGAATGCGCCGCGGGATCGTCGTGGATGCGCGCGATCAAGAGGGCCCAGCGGAGGCGGTCGTCCGATAGCTTGATTTGGCCGCACTCGCGGGCCGAGGCGGCAGCCTTCTCCGCCTCCGACTCCGCCGGCGCGGCGGCGAGAGGTGAAGGACGATACGCCCGGCAGAAGGCCATGCTCGAAGGCATATCATGCTGCTCCTGTTGTGGCCCTGCCGTGACGCCAATCCTCCATGGCAGACAACTCCGCGTTGAAACTTCCACCGATCCTCAACGTATCGAAGAGTTGACGGCCGCCCGGAAGCGGTTGCTGGACTCAACTGCTCGCCGCGCGCGTCATCACGCCAGTCAGAAACGCCAGTTCGCCTTAGAGTGTAGTTATGGACACGCCACGTTGGCGGACCGCTTCTCTTTCGCTATAGTACCTGGTCGGCAGACGGTGATGGCGACGCGAGCGAAAGCGTCCCAGCCGGTGAAGGCTGGGGTAGAGAACGGGGAGGGCGGGCCCAACCGCGGGGGCGGCGGCAAGGCGCCGGTGCCGGGACCGCTGTGGTCGTGGCTGGCTTATCGCTCCGCGGGCGGCGACGCAGCTGCGCCGGACCATCATGCCTCCTATTTCGGCCTCCCCATCCAACGAAAGTGTGACGTCGGGTCGGGCTGCAACGATGACAATCCATGCGGCGAATGCAGCGGACTACGCGTGATGCGCAACGCACTCGTCGGCGGTGCGCCTGGGGGCGCCTCGTCGCTGGTGGGCCAAACGCTGCGCTCTCCGGGGCGGCCGCTCGATGGGGCGACGCGCGCATGGTTCGAAGCGCGTTTCCCGAGCGTGCCGGCCGCGTTCGTCGGAGTTCCCGCCGCCGCCTCCGACCGGCCGGTGAGCGATCCCGGCGACGCCGCTGAGCAGCAGGCCGACCGCGTCGCGGGTGAGGTCGCGAGCGCGCCCACGGGCCACGGCGGCGCGCGGGTCTCCCTCGGCGGCGTGCGCATCCACACCGACGGCGGCGCCGCGGAGTCCGCGCGCGCCCTGAACGCCCGCGCCTACACCGTCGGCGGCGACGTGGTGTTCGGCGCCAATCAATACCACCCCGACAGGCCTGACGGGCGCGCCCTGCTCGCACACGAGTTGACTCACGTCCTGCAGCAGCAGGGCGGCGCGTCGGCGCGCATCCACCGCGTGCCCGCCACCACCGCCGGCGACTACCGCATCACGGGCCTATTTCCCGACCACCTCAGGCGACGCAATAGCATCTTCTTCGAGTACGACAGCGCAGCCATCGAGCCCGTTGACGAGTTGCCCAAGCTGATCGGCCCGACGGGGCTCGGCCACACCCCCCCTCCGACGGCGATCCACCTCCATGGATTTGCCAGCGAGGAGGGCGACGCCGTCTACAGCGCGCACCTGATCGATCGCCGCATCGGCGCGGTGAGCACCGTGCTCACCGGCGCCCCCACCTCGGTTGCCCCGTCGCGCATCCATCCTGTCCCGCACCCTCGCGACCGCATCAACGTCAGCGATTACCGCAGCGCGCGCGTCGTCGAGATCCGGCTCGGCACCGCCACTCCGCCGCCGCCGGGTTGCGCCGCCGAGGCGGTAGCCAACCCGACGCACACGGTGCCCTGCCCGCCGGCGATGTTCACGTCGATCAAGACCGCGGCGCTCACCCGCATCGACACCGCGCTGCACTTGCTCGAGCCACGGCCCGTCGATCCGCCGATCAGCGCGACGACTCGCAGCACGGTGGCGCGGCTGTTCGGCACAGCGACGCTGCTTGAAGTGGCAGAAGGGCTACGCCGCATCCGCGCGCAGATGGTCGCCGAGGACGTACTGGCGCCCCGCACGCTCACCGCCGCTGAAGGCGGCGGCACCGAGGATCGCATCATTTGCGGGACGAGCTGCCATCCGAACTGCGGCGAGAACATCGCGGCCAACACCATCGGCCCTGCCGGCCGGCGCTCGCAAATCGTGCTTTGCCCCAGCTTCTTTCCCGCTTCGTCGCTGAGCGGCCCGGCGCTGATCGCCGCAATCAACGCCTCTGCCGCCAGCCTGCTTCACGAGACCTCGCACGCCACCGAGGGGCTGCGCCCGGCCCCGACGCTGCAGGACACCGGCACCGAGGACGTTGCCTATCTGTGGAACCGGCTGATCACTCGGATCGGCCGCGTCGGGCTGCAGAACGCCGGCAGCTACGAGGCGCTGGTGCAGCTGCTCAACACAACGCCGGTTGCGCTCGGACCAACCGATGCGGCCGGCGCCGAGC
>Ga0070699_100004075_pt1 | contig 12918 bp, 14 predicted proteins | sample KBSK1503metaG_FD_65473 | JGI IMG/M metagenome (GOLD analysis project Ga0070699, IMG submission 65473) | Corn, switchgrass and miscanthus rhizosphere microbial communities from Kellogg Biological Station, Michigan, USA - KBS K1-50-3 metaG | ecosystem: Host-associated > Plants > Roots >...
AGCAACTAAGTATGGCCAAGCTTGCACCGATCACCATTCTCACCGAGCCAATTGGCAGTATCCTAAGACTCGCTGAACTCATCGAGAGGGGCGGCTGTTCCGCGTAGCAACCGGATGGAGTCAAATGGCTGCCGTGAACTTGATTGGCTCGTACAACTACGCGCTCGTGGCGCTTTCGGTGTTGATTGCCATGTTTGCGTCGTACGCTGCTCTGGATCTCGCAGGTCGCGTAACGGCCGCGGGCGGTTGGACTCGCGCGGTTTGGCTGCTGGGCGGGGCCGGCGCGATGGGAACTGGCATTTGGTCCATGCACTACATTGGGATGCTGGCGTTCGTCCTGCCGGTTCCCGTGGCCTACCATTGGCCGACCGTTCTGCTGTCACTGCTTGCGGCCATTCTCGCTTCGGTCGTTGCTCTGGGCGTGGTGAGCCAAAAGAAAATGGGTGCGTTCCGAGCGCTCGCCGGAAGTGTCCTGATGGGTACGGGTATTGCGAGCATGCACTACATCGGCATGGCTGCCATGCGTTTACCGGCTATATCCCAATTTAATTCCTTTCTCGTCGTCTTGTCCGTGGTGTTCGCGATTCTGATTTCTCTCGCAGCGCTGTGGATTGCCTTTCACTTCCGAGATGAAAAGACGGGGATTGGCCGGGAGAAGTTAGCCGGAGCCGTCGTGATGGGTGCAGCGATCCCCGTCATGCATTACACCGGCATGGCCGCCGCCAGTTTCACGCGATCGGGCATGACGGCGGACCTGTCTCACGCGGTGAGCATCTCCACGCTTGGCACCGCCGGAATTGCCGCCGTCACCTTTGTCGTCCTCGGGCTGGCCTTGCTGACGTCCTGGGTGGATAGGCGATTCGCTGCCCAGACCTTGGAACTGCAGGAAGAGAAGCTGCAGCGAAGCGAGGCGTACTTGGCGGAGGCGCAGCGGCTCACGCACACCGGGAGTTGGGCCTGGCGGGTAGCGGGAAGGGACGCCTTGCATCTGTCCGAGGAATGGTACCGAATTTATGGCTTCGATCCGGAAAATGGCCCGCCGGCTTTTGAACAACTTCTGCAGCGCACTCATCCGGAGGATCGAGCCAAGTGGCAAGGGGCAATCGACCGAGCAATCGCTCGAAAGTCGGATTACGAAGTGGAATTCCGAATCCTTCTTCCGGACGCCACAACCAAATACATCCACACCGTCGGTCATCCTGTCCTGAACGCATCCGGAGATTTAGTGCAATTTGTGGGTAGCTCGACGGACATCACCGAGCGCAAGCGGGCAGAGCAGGCGACCCGTTTGCTGGCTGCGATTGTGGAATCGTCGCACGATGCGATTGTGAGCAAAAATCTGAATGGCGTCATTACCAGTTGGAATAAGGGCGCAGAACGGCTGTTCGGCTACGCTGCGGAAGAAGCGATTGGCCAGAACATCACACTGATTATTCCCCCTGAGCGTCGTGACGAAGAAAGAACGATTGTAGAGCAGCTCACGCGAGGCGAGCGGGTCGACCACTTCGAGACGGTCCGCATGCGCAAGGATGGCAGCCTGCTCGACGTTTCCCTGACAATTTCCCCGATGAAAGATGCCTCGGGCCGCGTGGTTGGGGCATCGAAACTGGCGCGGAACATAACCGAACGCAAACGTGCCGAAGAAGCGCTGCGTCAGGCGCAGACGGATCTTGCGCACGCCAGCCGGCTGACCACCATGGGAGAGATCACTGCCTCTCTGGCGCACGAAGTGAAACAACCGATCGCCGCCGCAGTCACAGACGCCAATACCTGCGTGCGATGGATTACGCGCGATGAACCCGATCTGAAAGAGGCGCGCGAGGCTGCGTGGAGAATTGTCAAAGACGCAAAGCGTGCCGCGGAAATCATCAACCGGGTCCGCCTGCTCTTCAAGAAGGGTACTCCGCAACGGGAGTTGGTTGACGTAAACGAAGTTGCTCGAGAGATGATCGTCCTCCTGGGGGACGAGGCATCGCGGCACTCCATATCAGTCCGAACAGAGCTGGCGGAAGATCTTCCCCATGTCATAGGAGATCGCGTGCAATTGCAGCAGGTGCTGATGAACCTCATCGTGAATGGCGTCGATGCGATGCACGACGTGGATGGGCCGCGTGAGCTAATCATCAAGTCGCAGCCAGCCGAAAACAACGAACTGCTGCTGTCGGTCAGCGATACCGGCGTGGGACTGCCCCGGCACCAGGCAGATCAGATCTTTAACGCCTTCTTTACCACCAAGACTCACGGCACCGGCATGGGACTTCGCATCAGCCGCTCGATTATCGAATCGCATGGTGGCCGCTTGTGGGCTGCCGACAACTCTCCGCGCGGCGCAAGTTTTTGTTTCACCCTACCCACCAAAGCCGAGGCACATGAATGACACACGAAGTCGCTCCCGCAGTGTTCGTCATTCATGAGGTTGCCGCCGTGCGTGAGGACATCCAAGGGGGCAACGCAGCGATGAACTCAATTATCGGACCGATTTTGTAACCCTCTGCTGATCGAAGGTGTCCGCGTGAGGAGCGACCACCCAAAAGGGATCGGTGATCATGGTGTGAAGTGAATCAGTCTCGAGTGACGGCAAACCGGAAGTTATTCCTCCCCTGGGCTTCGAGGAAGTTCAAACCTCACGGCAGCCAAACTTCGGAGATATGTCGACGCGGAGTTTCTTGCCATCCTCCAGTCCCAGATCGACCGCTGCTTTCACCGCGAACTCATTGACTGCGCGCAGGGTCTCGGGTGTGAGTCGGTTAAAAGCACGATTGAAGGCATCGTGTTTGGGCACCGGTTGGCTGCGGAAGTCGGTGAAGCTGCGCAAGGTATATCCGTCGGCGATGCGTTCGCGCAGTTCACGATAGTCCCAGTCCTTGACGCGCATAAGAATGAGGGAGCGCAAGACCTGGGAGGGGCTCAATCCGTTGCGTCCGGTGGCGGGATTTTTGAGACCACGCTGCAGATCGCCGCGCACTTTCTCGATCAGCTCTTCGTGCTCCTCGAGAAAGTTGGAGATGGCCTGCAGATGAGGCGCGAGGAAAATTCCTTGTTTCACGAACTCCACATCCGCAAAACTGACCTGTGGGTTTGGGCCTCGGCTCATTTCTCGCCTTTCTTCAAAGTACGAGTTCTCGCCTGCTTCAAAGCTTGGAGATAGCGCGGGGCAGCCTGGTACAGCAGTTCCTGCAGAGCACGACCGTTGTCCAAACAGCGGCGTACTTCGGGCACCAGTTCCTCAGGAACATAAAGGGTAAGCCGGCGCCCTGCGACGCGACCGTAGAGGGCATAGCTGGGGTGCTGTTCCCCGGAAAGACAGGCAGGACAGTGCTCGCGTATGCAGGGGCTGCGGCGCAGACTGAGGGAGCCGAGCAGGGCAGGCCAGAGGTCGGCCGCTTTCTGCTGGAACCAGTGCTGGACATCGGAAGGAGATTCGGATTTAGGTTGCATGCTGCATGTATGTCATATAACATACATACATGTCAAGAAAAAAGTCAGAAAAATACGAAGAGAAAGTCTGCCGGGACGAAATCTCGCCAACCCCTGATCTGACGGGGCATTTAGGGTTTCGCGACAGAAACTAGCTTAGCTTAAGCTAGACAGGAGCCACGAACTGAGGAGCCACAACTCCCGTCCTTCCTGCGTGGAGCAGACGGACTCAGCCTCTTCCGCCAGCTTCTGGGCTCGCCCGACATCGCCTGTTTCAATTGCTTTTCTGGCGTATTGTCGAAGCCGATAGGCGTGGTCGATCAGCAACAGGAGCGGTGCAAGATCGGCCCCGCAACGCGAGCAGGTCGCCGTGCCCCGGAAGCGCGCTCGGCAGACAGGACACTTGGAAGGTTGATCGTTTTCGATCAACGCCCCTCCACAAAGAACAGCAGCTCGCGCAGCTCCGCGCTAGCCTTTTTCAGTGCCCCGGCGTCGTTCGATCGGATTGCGGCACGGATTCTTTCGTGCAATTCGATCGCTTCTTCTCGATCCTCTAAATGCAGCGCGCCCAGCAGGGGTTTAGATTGCTCGACGAGATCATGCGCTTCCTTCACAACCTCAAGAGCGTGCGGCAGATCGGCAGTGGCTCTGTCCTCCGGTCCGCTAACATCCTCCTCGCTCATTCCATCTGCGTCCTCCAAGCTGGACTCACTTTCATCAATCTCCACGTCCTCGTCGGCACGAGATAAATAAAGCGCTTTCAGACGCTCTCGAGCGGCGGCGATCTCTGAAGGGCTCTTCTCCCGCAGCGCCCGAGCGATGGTGATGTGCTTGGACTTCCCGGTCTCCTTCTCAATGGCGGTGACGTGCAGGATGCCGTCCACGTCGAGACTCATGCGGCAGAGCACCTCGTTCGGCTCTCGCCTTGGCCGCAAACCCTCGACGCGGAAATCGCCCACGAGGAGGTTTTTGAGCGCATCGTCGTCCTCGCCCTGATAGATCTCAATTTGCACGGAGGTTTGATGGGGGTGAGCGGTTGAGTAGCTTTCGGTGCGCGTGACCGGCAACGGCGTGTTGCGATAGATGATGGGGTGATAACAATGCGCATAAGGGAAGCCCCCGCGTTCTCCCAGGTAGGACGGGCCGAAGGAAAAGGGAGAGACATCCACCAGCACCCGCTCCACCCCGTGGCCGGCCAGCCGAGAAGCGAGAACTCCCGCACCAAGGGCCACGCACAAATCAGGATGTACATCCTGACGGGGCTCGAGTCCCGTCAGTTCGTGCAATCTGCGGTAGATCAGGGGTGTCCGGGTTGAGCCGCCGACCAGCAAGATGGCGTCGATGTCACCCGGACTCTTCTGCGCATCGCTGAGCGCTTTAGAGACACTGTCGAGGGTGGACTCGATCAGCGGCCGGACCATCTCTTCATACTCAGGACGGGAAAGCTCAAGATCAAGGTGCATGGGTTTCCCGTTCTCGGTCACCAGCGCTTCTTCCCGCACCCGGACGTAGGGCTCGAAACTCAGCTTCTTCTTCGCTTCCTCGGCAGCCCACCATAACCGGGCACGCGCGACGGCGTGGCCATTCTGGAGGTCAATCCCATACCGGCTTTGGAATTCCCGTTCCAAGCGTTCGAGCAAAAGATTGTCGAAATCGTCCCCTCCGAGTTGGTTGTTTCCGTGGCTGGCGAGGACTTCGGTAACGTCGCCCTCGACGCTTACGATTGATACGTCAAACGTTCCACCGCCAAGGTCGTAAACCAAGGCGGTGTGATGCGCGGCATCGCCGAAGCCGTACGCGAGACTGGCGGCCGTCGGTTCATTGAGGATGCGCACGACCTCCAAACCTGCGAGCTCTCCGGCCTCGCGCGTAGCGTTGCGCTGGGCGTCAGAAAAATAGGCGGGTACGGTAATGACCGCCTTTGCGATCGCTTGATTCAGATCGCCTTGAGCCCATTCCACCAGTTGGCGAAGAATCAGGGAGGAGATCTCCTGAGGCGTGAACTCCTTCTCTCCGAGCTTCACTGCCTCGGTCGAACCCATCTTTCGCTTGATACTCCGGATGGTCAGATTTGGATAGAGAAGCTGCTGATGGCGCGCCTCGCGGCCTACGAGCAGCGCGCCGGTCGGGGAGAAGCCCACACAAGATGGCAGCATCCTGTCGGCTTCAAGGCCGAGAACCTCCACCTTGCCATTTACGAAAGCTGCGATCTCCGAGTTGGTGGTTCCCAAATCGATACCTACGACCATGTCACTCATCGTTTTCATTTCCTCCTGCAGGGATTGCTGTGCGTCTGCGCGCTACCTTCACGTGTGCCGGACGATGAACTTCTCCCTTCCACTCATAGCCCGCTCGGTACACTTCGAGCACCGTTCCTTCGGCTTGTTGATCGGTTTCTTCTACATCTACGGCGTGCATCGAATTCGGATCGAAATGCTGCCCCTCGCATGCAATCTCCCTGACATCAAATTGCGCCAGGGCGTCCTTTAGGCGTTCCATGTTCATCTGGTAACCCTCCTTGAGCGCCGCTACGATCTCGAAGGCTTGCCGGAAAATGCGATGGCGCGTCAGGAGTCGAACCGTCCAATTGGACCGCAGGGAATCGTCCATCTTCTTCTGGCTCGCGCGGACTCGACCGAGGCCACGGTCCAGGCGGTCGCACAGATCGAGAAGTACATCCAGCACTTCCCGGCGAGCACGTTCTTGAGCCTCTCGCTGCACTTCGGGAAGCTGCGGCGCCAGAATCGCGACGGGAGCCAGGCACTCGCTGAGTTGCTTGAAGCTCCGCCCTTGCAATCTCACTTCCTGGGTCAGAGCTGTCACCGCCGCCCACATCGAATAGAGGTCGCATCGGCCATTGCTGATCGGTTTCAGTTCCGCCGCCAGAGAGGAGAGCAGTTCGGCAGAAAGCCCTTGCGGAGGCTCCTCAGCCGCCAACACCGAGTCCAGCCACACTTCAAACCGACGCAGAATTTCTTCGCGATCTAGGCTCACTTCTCCCTCAAGACCGCCAACCATATATCCGGTCCGGTGAAGTTTCTTTCTTGCCTGCTTGGCGGCAGCAGAGAAAGCAAAGGAGCATGGGGATCCGCGGAAAGAAACATGTGCAGAGCGCGACGTCGCGGATCGCGCAAGACTTCGTATGCGTCGCGGATGCGTTCAAACGCAGCAGGCGCACGGTCGGGCGGACTCTCCTTCACTTTGCGCAGATATGCGTTGCGGATCCTCTCATCGTCGGCATCCGGCGGAACTCCGAGAATCTGTCTCGGATCTTCGTTTAATCGGATGTTCGCGTGTCGGTTCGTTTTCAAAACAAATCTCCCTGCCCCGGCAAATCCCGGCCCACTCTCTTTTGTCGCCTCCCTCGGGGCTGGCTCATTTCCGCTACCAGCCGGGCCATGTCCTCTAGGGTGAAACGTTCGTCGTCTTCCAGATTCTCGTCGTCCAGAAATACGGTTTCCCGAGGAAAGGAGACGCGAAAGGGAGCAGACCGATCTGAGGGAAATGTGCGCGAGCGCTTCTCGCGCTGGAGCACTGCCAGGATCTGCTCGGTGGTCATGGAAAAGTCGTGCCAATTTTCGGAATTGAGGCAGGCGAAAAAGTTGGTCGTGGTATTTCGGCGGCCCCGTCGCAGCTCCACTGCCTCGTTGATGACAGACGTGTCTCGCCGGCGCCGCCCGAGCTCGACGGCGGCCGTGATACAGTCATCGCGGCGCTCGAACTCCCATTCCGGCAGGGCGCGCGCGCGCAGCAGCAGGAATCGCGCTTCTGTGTCGCCCCCCATTTCGAAGCCCGCGACAGAAGCTGCGTAGGCGATTTCCTTTTGGTTCGTGCGCAGAGCCGCCCTTCCCAGGATTTCTAATTCCCGGCCGTCCAGCCCACCGCGGGCGTTTGTCAACTCTTGCAAAAGGCGGCCGCGCCACTCCGTTGGGATCGTAAAGGTCGCTCCTACATCATCGCCGAGAACGCAGACACGCGCCGTGGCCGAGACCAGCGAATCTGCAGGATCTAGGGAGACTTTTTGCCGAAGGTGATGATCGAGATCCTCCTGGGTTAGCTCGCCGAGGGCACCTGCGCTTTCGCAGGCAAGGATCGCAGCAGCGGAATTCCCCAACAAGCGACTGATCTGGCTTAGAAACCGGGAGGCCAGTTCAGCGTCGCCGCGGATAACCTCGCAGGCCCAGCGCAAGGCGACCAGAACGGCGGGGCGATCGGCTACTTGGGCTTGTGGCAGTGCTTCAAGAGCTGCCACGTCCTGCTCAACCAAGTGAGGCTTGCGCTGCCGCAGGTGACGACCGGTCTGGGCGACCAATAGGCGAAGCGCAGCGCGGCGAACCTCGGGGTTTACCGCATCCAGCTTCTGCGCCTGCTCCAGAAAAGCGGTAGCCTTTTTGAGCGCTCCTCGCTTTTCCGCCGACTCCATCAGGTACAGCAGTGGCTGGCTGTGATTCGGGATGGCTCGGTGCCAACGCTCGGCCACGTCGGCGGCCACCCTCCAATCGGACTCCTGTCTCGCCCAGTTCAGCCATTGCTCGAACGCTTCCCGATGAGGGTCGATGCTGCACGCCCGCTCGAAAAGATGGTTGGGTGAGAGAAAATAGAGATCACGCTTTTTGTACTTGGCCTCCACCTCTCGAATGGCCGGCGGCTGATCCTCATAATAGGCTTGGAAACCGGAGAATTGCTCCGCGAAATTGCTCTGCAGCGTTTCTAACGTCTCGACCGGGACCTCTAGCAACAGTTCGGCCATGTGCAGGTAGAGCGCAGCCGCTTCGGGGCCATATTCCCCAAACCAACCCTCAGCGACCGCGTGTCGGCGAAATTGCTCCCATAGGGCGCATATGACCGGTCCGATTGGGCCGTGGGAACTCTCGACCGACCGTGCATAGAGGCGCCAGAAGTAAGCGCTCTTGATCGACGCAGCGCCGAGTGCGGCCCGCACTTTTCGGGTGGGCAGTTCAAGTTGCAAAGCGCGTACCGAGATGTGCTGCCGCAAGCGTTCCACCAGCCCGGGATAGGCGACGTCGCAAGCAGTCATCGCACGCTGGATTTCCTGCAGGATCTTGCCTTGGACCCTTGTTTCAAACGCGGAGTCTAGCGCTTCTAAGGACCTCCGCAGGGACACTTTGTTTCCACACACCTGGGCGACCAGTGACTCCGCAGCAGGTACCAGGCGCTCGTCGGCTCTCGCACCAAGCACGCTTCGCATGGCCGGAATGAGTCGTGCCGGAGCGGAATCGGGATCGATGACCTTGAGGCAGCGTTCGCAGTCCGCGTCGTTTTGCCGGTAGAAGTAGGCAATGGCACGTACGAGGATTTTCCACGAAGCCAAGGGACCGCGGTGGGAGACTTCCGGCAGCAACAGGGCGGCTTCTTCGACAGGGCCAGCGGTAACCGCCGCAAATGCTCTCACGAGCGCAGCAGCGGATATCCGAAGGGGGTGGTCAGCTGTGAGCGCCGCACACTCTGCAAGGGCCGAGAGATCGTACACCTGACGCCTGACAGCGTTTTCGATCGCCCTTCGTATTTCCTGGGGAACAGCGGGGTCGTTAAGAGGTCTTAGCAATGCCTCAAGGTTTCCGTCGGCAGCGCGGACGAGAACGCCGACGTCTGCGAGCCTTGCCGCCGCGCAGGAGTAGCGCTGGTACACGAGTTCGAGCAACGCTTTAGCTTCGTCTTTCAGGCCGGTTTCCCATAGGGACCGAACGCGCGCCGCATAGGCATCCACCAGCAGGGCTTCCGATTCCGGCCAACCGCAGCGCTTATGAATGTCTTTTGCCAGCTCCACGGCAGGTCTTGCTTTGCCTTTGGAGAGGAGGTTGCGCACTTCTTCCTCCTGCGGAACTAGTAGGCTTGCGTCCGTACCGCGAAGCGGTGGATGGAGCAGTGTGGTTTCCCTGTGCTGTTTCACGCCCATCCCTGGGGCCTCCCTCATTTCCTTTCTCGAAGCAACCAAATTAACTGATCTTGCGACCGAGAACAATATGAGAACGCTCCCCCTCCTGTGAATTCCTTGTGGAGAACCGCAAACGATGCAAAATCACCGGGCGTTGCGACCGGTACCGCCCGGCGCGAAGCCACAACATCAGCCGCGCAGTCTATGCCGTGAAACCTTTCATCCCTGGCCGGCATGGGAAGGTTACCTGCGAGTCAAAATCGACGAGCACGGTCATGTGCGCGACGTGGACGTGAAGGGCACGACGGACGAATCTGTGATCAAGCCTATCCCCGCCGCTCTGATTAATTGGAGGTACGAGCCTGCCACAATCAACGGACACCCGTCGCTCGGCTTCGTGCAAGTGAACGTGGAATGACTTAGCCAGTTTTGAGGATCGTCGCGACGAGTGCGTTCCTCAGCCTCGCAACCCTCGATGCAACCCACAGTAGAGCCGACATGTACGTACTTGCAGGGACTTACGCAGCCGTCCGTGACCTGCAAGTTGTTAACGGTGTTGGATAGTCGCAGACTGAAAAGGCTGGTGTCGGGGATATTTTCAATCCCGTCCGCTCTCGGCAGGGGGGCTATTGAGTATCGCCCGATCCAATCATCTGGTAGTACTCGTCAACAGCGTCATTCCATTCCTGGATGTCGGAATCCGTCAGAAACCGCATGTTCTGCTCGGTAACGATCCGGCCCGTTTTGTTCATCGCGTAGACCAGAGCGGGGTCCATCCCAGACTCTCCGGCTGCTTGCACGAGAGCTCTCCACGTTTCTTCCTGTGATTCAGCGTTGAGAAATTCAGGGACTGACGAAACGAGGTTAAAAAAGAGTGGATCTTCTGGTCCGGGTTCGCGTCCGAACTTTTCCCTGAACAACCGTTTTTGTTGTGTAATGGCTTCAGCAGTTGCATGATCAATGGGAATAATCTTCTTGGCGTGCGCTTCTGGTGCGCGCTTGCCACCGGATTTCCCCTGTCGCTGTCTTCTTGGCATGATTGGCAACCTCCGATGATTTTACCGGACCGTGCGCCTGCAGTCCCGTTGGGTCGCTCTCTGGTAGTTCCGCCTGCAAGATCGGCTTTTTTCGCACTACGGATTACGCTACGGTTTTGCTCCAGCTACCGGGGATTTCCAATGCATTAGAGGTCGTCCGCCTCTTGTAAGTCCTCTATAGTCGAGTATGGGCCGTTCTTTCACGGCGAAGACGCGGGCGTGTGAGCGCCAGGAGGTTTTCCCATGTCTGACAGCACAAAGCAATTCATGGAGCCGGGAACGGAGACGGGTTCACACTGGCGGTGCTTCAAGAGGCGGTCGACGACTCTGGCGCACGTCCCGATTTTTGCGGCGAATAACTCGAACGGCGTTCCCGGCTGCGGCGATTCAATCCTGGCGCCCTTTTGGCACATTCCTGAACCAGCCATGGAGAAGCTCATTAATAACGATGGGGCCGTCCAGATTGGGTCCGCTGACGGGGTCAGTTGGTCAATTGAACGGCTGCGTGCATGCTCGCAATCGCGCCGTGATGTGAACGTGATGCAAGTGGCCCACAAGGCCTTATTTTACCGCACAAAACCAAACAGGCACTTCTAAGTAAGCCTTTGTAAATCATTCATTTAGCTCGTCTTCTGGCGTCGATCCATCGGCCTCAAAATCCGCCGGGCTTCGGCCCTTGGGGGTTCGACTCCCCCTCCCGGCACCACTATATATAGTGTATTTTAAATAACTTACATTGACTAACAAACCCGCGTGCGCAATACGGGTGTATGCTCTTCCTATGATTACGCTCTTTCGTAGGCATCTCTCGTCCTGCAAGTTCAGGACCCGGAAGCATAGAAACTGCCAGTGTCCCATTTGGGCAGAGGGCTCGGTGCACGGTGAGAAGGTGCGCCGGTCGCTCGATCTGAGGAGCTGGGAGGCGGCGGTACGCCTGATCCGGGAATGGGAGATTCACCGGCCTTCGGAGGTCCTCACGGTCCAAAACGCGTGCGATCGGTTCTTGGAAGACTGCCAGGCTCGGAAGTTGAGTGGTGGGATGCAGACAAAATATAGAAACGTCACTCTGGAACTGGGCAGGAAACTTGGGACGCTGCCGCTGCGTTCCGTGACTATCGACGATATTCGGCGCATTCGCGAATCGTGGAAGCTTGCTCCTATGACAACCCAAAAGCGCCTTGAAATGGTGCGGAGTTTTTTCCGGTTTTGCGTGGATTCGGGATGGGTGGAAAAAAATCCGTCTCGGGCGATCAAATTGTCTGTCGTTCGCTTCGCTCCTACACTGCCGTTTTCCGATGAGGAGATAGAACGGATTTTGTGGGCCTGCGAAACGGTCCGGGAAATCCATCCGAAAATACCGGCCGGAACGGAGAAGAAGTTGAAAGCGCTCATTCTCCTCATGCGGTATTCAGGCATCAGGATCTCGGATGCTGTGATGATGAAACGCGATCGGATCAAAAAAGGAAAACTCTTCGTTTATACACAGAAGACCGGTGTGCCCGTTTGGGTTCCGCTGCCAAAAGAAGTGCTGGATGCTTTAGCCGGGTGCGACGAAGGGGATGGATTTTATTTCCGGCGCGGCGTTGGCACAGTGAAGACGGAAATTACGGAATGGCAGCAGAGGTTGAAGCTGGTGTACAAAATTGCCGGATTGCCGGATGGGCATTCCCACCGTTTGCGGGACACATTTGCCGTGGCGCTTTTGACGAAAGGCGTTCCGCTTCAAACGGTGTCAGTTCTTCTTGGGCATTCGTCCATTAATACAACAGAGCGTCATTATGCTCCTTGGGTGAAGGCGAGGCAGATTGAGCTTGAGCGTGCTGTGACGGCGACGTGGGCCTGAAAATACCGTCCTCGAAGTTTTCATCCTCCTCGGGGGCCACGCCCGAGGGAGGCATTCTCGGAAGGAAAGCTCCCATTGCAGCTCGTATCTGTTCTCTAATGCAGTCGGTGTGACACCGTAAACCCGTCTTGGGTTTAGGGCGGAGTCGCGGCAATTGGCGCTCGACGCAGCAGTGAAAACGACTTGGGTCTCATAATATCGGTCAAGCATGGCCGATCATTGAGAGCTATTCTTTCGCGTGCTTAAGGTTGCCCTGCAAAGTTTTGAAGGCGACTTTCGCGAACGCTTTACAAAATGCGCCAAAATCTTACGATTAAGCTAGAAGTTTACAAACCAGGTGCCCAATGAAGATCGAAGTCGAATTGCGTGACAAATTTGGCAGAGAAGCCGTAATCAGTTTTTCTGACGCTGCCATCGATACGGAATGCTCCCACGACATGCAGAAAACCCTAGAGGCGGATTTAAAGGATCTTATGACGGTGTTCGGCGGGTTGACGGGTAAATTGGCGTCTTGGGGAGGATCCAAACGACGTCGTCGACGAAGAACCCACTACTGTTGAATCTATCGAAGCTGACGTAGATGCCGCCTCTTGAGTCGCCAATCTCCTTGACGGTCTGCCCCAGCATGGGGAAGTCCGCGCCTCCAGCAAGGCCACCTGCGTTACCCGAAATCGCGTAGATGTTCCAGCCTAGTGTCGGATTCGAACTCTGGCTGGCAGCCACCA
>Ga0070699_100004076_pt1 | contig 12915 bp, 9 predicted proteins | sample KBSK1503metaG_FD_65473 | JGI IMG/M metagenome (GOLD analysis project Ga0070699, IMG submission 65473) | Corn, switchgrass and miscanthus rhizosphere microbial communities from Kellogg Biological Station, Michigan, USA - KBS K1-50-3 metaG | ecosystem: Host-associated > Plants > Roots >...
AGCTCGCGCAGGCTGAAGGGCTTGGTGATGTAGTCGTCGGCGCCCACATCGAGCCCGGCGATCCGATCGCTTTCGGTCGAGCGGGCCGTCAGCATGATGATCGGCACCTTCGCCGTCTCGGGCCGCCCGCGGATGATCCGGCAGACTTCGATGCCACTGAGGATCGGAAGGTTGAGATCGAGGATGACCAGGTCGGGCGCCTGCTCGGTGACGCTCCTGAGCGCGGCATCACCGCTGCTGGCAATCTCGACTTCCATGGCGGTCTCCCGCTCGAGGGCGTGTTTGATGAGCCCGGCAATGTCGTGTTCGTCTTCGACGACAAGAACCCGCGTCCGCCCTGTTTTCATCGGTATCACCCGCTCACCGTAGTGAACGGGCGTTTCCGTGCGGTGACGAGGGCGTTAAATGTGGGTTACAGGTGCGACGGGATCACAGGGGTCGAAAGGGTGCGAGGGGTGCGAAGGGTGCGAGAAATGCGCAGCTAGCGCGGCGTTCCGAGGACACGACGGATTTCGGCGATGAGGGCGTCGGGCGGGCAGGGCTTGGGCACGAACCAGTCGCATCCGGCCCGAGTGGCGCGCTCCAGCTCGCCCGACCCGTCGTGCGCGGTCAGCGCGACGACGGGGATGTGCGACGTGCGCGTGTCGCTCTTGAGGCGCCGCGTCGCTTCCCATCCGTCCATCACCGGCAAGCTGAGATCCATCAGCACGACGTCGGGAGAGTGCGCCGTTGTATCCGCGATCGCGTCGGCGCCATTGCCCGCTTCGAGGACATCGAAACCCGACAACGTCAAGTGTTCCGCGTACATCCGGCGCAGGTCGGACTGGTCTTCAACGAGGAGGATGAGTGGCCTATCGCGCGGCACGCGTCGATTATCACACGGCGCCGGAATCGCTGCGGCGGAGGGTAAACAGAGCAGTAGCGATGATAGTATCCCGCGTCACATGTCTTTCCTGGAGCAGTTCCCGGCGCCCGCGGCCGATCATCACGTGGATCAGGACATCAGGGCGCGCTGGCTGCCGGTCCTCCTCGTTCTTTTCGTCGGATCGGGTTGCGCTGCGCTCATCTACGAAGTCGTCTGGTTCCAGCTGCTTCAGCTTTCGATCGGCTCATCGGCCGTATCGCTCGGCGTGCTGCTGGGGATCTATATGGGCGGCATGTGCCTGGGCAGTTTGCTGCTGCCGCGATACGTCGGCGCACGGCACCATCCGCTGCGCGTCTATGCGTTCCTGGAGCTTGGCATCGGGTTCTTTGGCGTGATCGTCCTGTATGGCGTTCCCGTCATCGGTGGTCTCTATACCGAATGGGCCGGCACAGGAACGGCGAGCCTCGTTCTCCGGGCGCTCGTCGCCAGCATCTGCCTGCTGCCCCCCACGCTGTTGATGGGAGCCACGCTTCCGGTTGTCGCGCGCGGCGTCGAGGCGACGCCAAACGGCGTCTCGTGGCTCGGGTACTTCTACGGCGGCAACCTCGCCGGTGCCGTAGCTGGCAGCCTGCTCGCGGGCTTTTATCTGCTGCGTCTCTACGACATGCCAACGGCGACGATGGTCGCGGTGGCGTTGAACGTGCTCGTGGCGGTGATCGCGCTGGCGGTGGCGCGCGTCATGGAACATCACCCCGCGCCCGCCGTCATGCCCGATCGACGGGAGTCCGGCGTCAGCCTGGTATATGTCGCGATCGCGTTGTCAGGAATGACCGCGCTTGGTGCCGAGGTGATCTGGACCCGGCAGCTGTCGCTGCTGTTCGGCGCCACGACGTACACCTTCTCGCTGATTCTTGCCGTGTTCCTGACGGGGCTTGGCATCGGCAGCTCGATGGGCTCGAGTCTGGGGAAACGCTTCCCGCACTCGCGTGCGGCGCTTGGCGTGTGTCAGCTGCTGCTCTGCGCCGCGATCGCGTGGGCCGCGCACGCCACCGGCGCGTCGCTGCCGTACTGGCCGATCAATCCTTCGATCGGGAAGAACCCGGTCTTCCAGTTCGATCTCGATCTGCTTCGTGCACTGTGGGTAATGCTTCCCGCCGCGACGCTGTGGGGTGCGAGTTTTCCGCTGGCAATCGGCGCCGCTGCTCGCAAAGGACAGGACACGGCCCGTCTTGTCGGCGGTCTTTACGCCGCCAATACCGTCGGCGCCATCGTCGGGGCGCTTGTAACCAGCCTCGTGCTGGTCGCGGCGGTCGGCAGCCAGGTCGCTCAGCAGATCTTGATTGGGGTTTCAGCTCTTTCCGGGTTGCTGATGCTGATCGTGCAGGGGTCAGACCCTGGTGACAGGGCGACTCAAAGCCTTGAGTCGCGCCGTCACCAGGGTCTGACCCCGATTCTCGCAATGATCGTCGTCGGCGCAGTTGCCGGCTTGCTGATACGCGCGGTGCCGCCGCTGCCCGGCATTCTGGTGGCGTACGGCCGGTACGCCGCGACGTGGGTCGGCATCAACGAGATCATCTATTCCGGCGAAGGGGTGACCGCATCGGTGGCCGTATCCCGTACCCCGGCGGGTGTCCTCAACTACCACAATGCTGGCAAGGTGCAGGCCTCGAGCGAGCCTCAGGACATGCGGCTGCAGCGCATGCTGGGGCATCTCACGACACTCGTCCCCGACAATCCGCGGCGGGTGCTGGTCATCGGGTGTGGCGCCGGCGTCACCGCGGGGGCTGTCTCGGTGGATCCACGCGTGCAGAGCGAAACGATCGCCGAGATCGAACCGCTCGTCCCACAGGTCGTGTCGAAGTATTTTGCCGAGCACAACTTCAATGTCGTCGCAAACCCCAAGGTCACCGTGCACCTCGATGATGCACGGCACTACCTGCTGACGACACGAGAGAAGTTCGACGCGATTACGTCGGACCCGCTCGATCCCTGGGTCAGGGGCGCCGCCACCCTCTACACGCGCGAGTTCTTCGAAGTGGTCAAGGCGCATCTCAACCCGGGCGGTGCCGTCACGTTGTTCGTGCAGTTGTACGAGAGCAGCGACGCGGCCGTGAAGAGTGAAGTCGCGACGTTCCTCGACGTGTTTCCCGGCGGCGTTGTGTTCGCGAACACGTCGAACGGCCTTGGCTACGACCTGGTGCTGCTCGGACAGCTGAATCCGCGGCCGATCAACGTCGACGCGGTCCAGGCCCGGCTGACAGCAGCGGTCAACGCGCCGATCGCGAAATCGTTGAGCGAGATCTCAATCTATTCCGCAACGGACCTCTTTGGAACGTATGCAGGCCGCAAGGCCGATATGGCCGGATGGTTGAGCGGCGCGGCGATCAATCGCGACAGCAATCTGCGGTTGCAGTATCTTGCGGGGCTCGGCCTGAACCTCTATCAGAGCGATGCCATCTACCGGAGCATGATTAGGGACAGCCAGTATCCCGAAGATCTCTTCGAGGGATCGCCGGCCACGCTTGCCGCGCTGCGCGAAAAGATCAATCAAGCGCTCGGCAAATCATGACAGCGGATCGCCTTACACCACGGTTCCAGGGCGAATCACGCCGCCTTTCGGCACGACGACAAGCCCACCGCGGATGTACCAGCCCTCACCGTCGGCGTGGTCGACTTTGCGCTCGTTCACAAGCCGTGCGCCATCACCGATCCGTGCGTTCTTGTCGATGATCGTGCGATCCAGGACCACGTCGCGGCCGATGCCGAGCCGCGGCATTCCGTCGGGCGCCGCGCCGTCCTCGTAGAAATCCGCGCCGAGAAGCACAGAGCGCGACACCCTGGCGCCCGCCTCGATGTGCGTGCGGATGCCGACGACGGTCTCCTTGATGTTGCAGCGGTCGAGGAAACATCCGTCGGTCACGATCGAATCACGTACATGACAGTCCGTCAGCCGTGAGCCCGGCAGGTAGCGGAGATGGGTGTAGATCGGTCGCGTCGGATCCCAGAAGCGGAACGGTGCCGCCACCCGCCCGAGCATGACGTTTGCCTCGTAAAACGATTCGATCGTGCCGACGTCCGCCCAGTACCCGCGATAGAGATACGGCTTGACCTTGTATTTGGCGAGCGCCCCTGGTATCAGCTCGCGCCCGAAGTCGAGTCCGGATTCGCGTTCGAGCATGTCGAGCAGGATGTTTCGCGAGAAGACATAGATGCCCATCGAGGCCATGAAGGGCTGTTCATCCGTGTGGCGTCCGAAGCTGGCGCCGGGCGGGATGCTGCGCCCGATCTCCTGGAGTCGATCCCGCTGCGGCTTTTCTTCGAATGCGACAATGCTGCCGTCGCGGTCGAAACGGAAGATACCCATCTGCGTGGCGGTTGCGGAATCGACAGGCTGGGCGGCGATCGTGATGTCGGCGTGCTGATCCACGTGTGCGCCGATCAGCTCGGTGTAATTCATCCGATAGAGATGATCACCTGCCAGGATGAGGTAGTACTTCGCCTCGTGCAGCGCGAAGTGCCGGGCAGCCTGCCGCACGGCGTCGGCCGTTCCCTGGAACCAATGAGGATTGTCAGGGGTCTGCTCGGCCGCGAGAATCTCGACAAATCCCTCTGAGAACGTATCGAGCCGGTACGTGGCCGAGATGTGCCGGTTGAGCGACGCCGAGTTGAACTGCGTCAGGACGTAAATGCGCCGGATGTCGGCGTGCAGGCATTCGCTGACCGGTACATCGATCAGCCTGTACTTGCCACCGATCGGCACTGCCGGCTTCGACCGTGTCGCGGTCAGTGGAAACAGGCGGGACCCCTGGCCCCCACCGAGAATGATCGCGAGTGTCTCGCTGGTCATGAACGTCGTCACGCGGTGCAAATCACCAGGCGCAGTATCCGATCAGCCCGGCGGTGTCTCGGTCATCGGCGGCGTCAGCGGCAGCCGTGTCACGAACGTCGTGCCCCGACCAGGACCGTCGCTCATGGCCTCGATGGTGCCCTCGTGCAGCTCAATCAGCCGCTTCGCGAGCGTCAAGCCTATTCCAAGGCCTTCGCGAACCCGATCCGGCGAGTCGTCACTCCGCATGAACATGTCGAAGATGCGTGGCAGCACGTCCTCCGCGATGCCGATGCCCGTGTCGGTGACGGTGACAATGGCCTGGGCGTTCTCGACCGAGGCGCCGACGGTGATGCGGCCGCCGCGGTCGGTGTACTTGACGGCGTTGTTGAGCAGATTGGCAAATGCCTGTGTCATCCTCGCGGAATCGGCATCCACCCAGATCGGGTCGCGCGGCAGCTCGATGCTCAGAACGTGTCCGGCCACGTCGATGAGCGGCTGCGTCGTTTCGACGGCGCTCTGCAGTGCGAGTCGCAGATCTATCCGTTCGCGGCGCAGGTCGATCTGATCCCGCGTGATGCGTGACACGTCGAGCAGGTCGTCGGTCAGCCGGACGAGCTGATACACCTGGCGCTCCATGACCGCGTACGCGCGGTCGGCCACGAGCGGATCGTGCCCTGAGCGCCGCAACACCTCGAGGGCATTGCGGATCGGTGTGAGCGGATTCCGCAGCTCGTGGGACAGGATTGCCAGGAATTCGTCCTTCGTCCGGTCTGCCTCGAGCAGCTGACGCTCGGCGCGCTTCTGCTCGGTCAGATCGACGCACACACTGACGCACCCAGATACCTCGCCGTTGGCGGCGTACAAAGGCTCGACGTCGTTCTGGATGTAGCGCACAGTGCCGTCCGCCCGCAGGATTTCGATGTCGTTCCTGATGGACGTGCGATGCGCGATCGCGTACTGCATCGGCAGTTCGTCGGTCGGAATGTCTTTGCCGTCGCGTTGAATGCGGTACCGCGGCTGTTCGCCGGGCGGCGGCGTCAGCGAAACGTTCGTGCCCGCGGGCACACCGAGGAGCTCCGCCAGGGCGGCATTCGCGGAAATCATGCGGCAGCCGGGATCGTGCGCGATCGCGATTGCCACAGGGGCGTGCGAGATCAGCGCTTCCAGCCGTTGAAGGCGCGCGCGCAGCTCATCGCGGCTCGCGCCTTCCGGCGATCCAAAAAACTCGAACGGGGCGTTCATCAGGCGACTCGACTTCTTTTAACACATCCGTTGCAGGTTCGAGATCGAGCCGTCACGCAGCCCATTTAAAGTGTGCAGGTATGCACGTGGGTATACCACGGCGTTTCGCCGCACCACTCGCGCAGCGATGGCGCTGATCGCCGACGATGCCCGGTTCGTCCGAGCGGAGTCCAGGGGATGATAATCAGCGTCATTGTCTGCGCGCATAATGAAGCGCGCTATCTTCCGGCCTGCCTTCATTCCGTTCTCGCCCAGTCCCGGATCCCCGACGAACTTCTGGTTGTCAACAATGCGAGCACCGATGAGACGCCCCTCGTGGCGTCGCAGATCCCGCACGTGCGTGTGGTCGACGAGCCGCGCAAAGGCCTGGTGGTCGCGCGCGAGACGGGGCGCCGTCACGCGCGGGGCGACCTTCTGATTTATCTCGATGCGGACTGCCGCGCACCGCTGACGTGGTTGGAGCGCATCGAACGGCGATTCGCCCGTGACGCCGCACTTGTCGCGTTGTCCGGTCCCTACCGGTACTACGACTGGGACTGGACGGGGCGGGCGTTGATCCGCGCCTACGATTTCACGCTCGCTCCGGCCACGCAGCTGCTGGTCAAGCACCTACTCCGGATCGGCACCATCTTCTACGGTGGCAATTTCGCCGTCCGGAAGGAGGCGCTCGAACGGATCGGCGGCTTCGACACCTCGATCGAGTTTCACGGCGAAGACACCAATGTCGGCCGGCGGCTGTTCGCGATTGGCAAGGTGGGGCTGTTCCACGATTGCTACCTGTACACGTCCGCGCGCCGCTACGTCGCGATGGGCAGAGGCGCGGTGTTTCGCCTGTACGTGCGGAACTTCACGTCCGAGCTGTTGCATCACCGGCCGAAGGATACCGCGCACCTCGACGTGAGGACCTGATGCCCGGGTACGAGCCATTCCTGCTCTGCGACTTTCACGTTCACACGCGCTGGAGCGACGGGAAGCTCACCATCGCCGAAGTGGTCGACCTGTACGGGTCCACAGGGAAATTCGACGTGGTCGCGATTACCGATCACATCCTGATGAAGAAGGACCTGCTCGCGCGCGCCGGACGGATTGCCACGCTGGGACGCCGCGCCTTCGGGGTCCGCGAGGAGGAGTTCGAAGGGTACCTCGCCGATATCCGCACCCAGGCCGCGCGCGCGATGCGGCAGTACGGCCTGCTGCTTGTCCCCGGTGCGGAGGTCACCCAGAACCGTCTGCGCGGACGCAAGAACTCCCACATCATCGCGCTCGACATCAAGAAGTTCATCAGCGCCGATCAGTCGGCTGATGCCATCCTCCGCGAGATTCGACGGCAGGGCGCCTTGAGCGTCGCGTGTCATCCGCACCACCGGGCTCCGCGCCGGTTCGAAATCAGTACCTGCTACTTGTGGGATCACCGCGACGAGCTGTCGGATCTGGTGGACGTGTGGGAAGCGGCCAACCGCGACGATCTGTTTCCGGTGACCAGCCTCAAGCATTTTCCGTACGTCGCGAACAGCGACTTCCACAAGCCGAAGCACCTCTACTCGTGGAAGACGCTGGTGCGGTGCGAGAAGACGTGGCCCGCCGTCAAGCAGGCATTGAAGAGCAACGTCGACGTCGCGCTGACACTCTTTCGCAATGGATCGTGGGCTGCGTGAATTGATGCCCGGTTGCGCCGGCCGTCGCCCTGCGGCTGCACGTCGATTTCACGCGGGCGATACGCTACCGACACGCGCGGCGGGTAGCGTGGTTCGTGCAGCGGCCGGGTCACTCCCGCTGCAAGGACGAACGTCATGAATGCCAATCCTGAAACGAGCGCGCACGATCCCGCCGACGAAACGTTTGCCGCGGCGCTCCGCCGGGCCAAAGCGGAGTTTCTCGAGATGCCTGGGCTGCGTCTGACACTTGCGCAGGCGCAGCGGTTGTGGGCGCTCGATCGGACGTTGTGCGATGCTGTCCTCGCGGCGCTGGTCGAGGCGCGCTTTTTGGTTCAATCGGGCAAAGCCTCCTTCATCCGCGCCGACTAGCATCGTGGATGCAACGGCTTCGTGACGTTACATACTTGTGATGTGAGCCCGGTAAAGACTTGTGATGTCACACCGGTAAAACGAGTGGTGGTCAGAAGGCTGAAGATCCTGATCGTCGCACTCGTGACGGCTGTCGTCGTCACGCCCATGCTGGCGCAGCAGCCACGGCCGAGACTGATCGTCTTGCTCGTGGTTGACCAGTTCCGCGGCGACTATGTTGACAAGTTCCAGCACCAGTGGACCGGTGGCTTGCACCGCCTCCTCACCAATGGCGCCCGGTTCCGTCAAGTCGACTACCCGTTTTTCGACACTGTCACGTGCGCCGGCCACGCTACCATCGCGACCGGCAGTTTGCCATCGACACACGGCCTGGTGATGAACACGTGGTGGGATCGTCAGCGACAGGCCGAGGTCACCTGCACCCGTGATACGTCCACCGCGGTGGTGTCGTACGGTAAGCCGGTCAGCGGCTACGGCGACAGCGCGACGGCCCTGCGCACCTCGACCCTGGCGGACGAGCTTCGCGTGCAACTCAGCCCCTCCGCGCGTGTCATCGGGTTCTCGTTGAAGGCCCGCGCTGCCATCCCGCTGGCTGGACGCCGACCGGACGCCGTGGCCTGGTTTGACGACTCAGGGACATGGGTGACATCGACGGCGTTCTCACGTGCGCCAGTCCTCGACGTGGCAGAGTTCATAGGACGCCATCCTGTTGAGAACGACTATGGCAAGACCTGGGAGCGGACGTTGCCTTCGAGCGCGTACCTCTACGAGGCTCCTGCGATTGGCGTCCACCCCTCCGCGGGCAAGACCGCCACCTTTCCGCACCCGCTTCGAGGCGCGTCGAATGGGCCTGACCGCCTGTTCTATGCCCAGTGGCAGAGCAGCCCGTACTCCGACGAGTACCTATCTCAGATGGCGCTCGACGTGGCGACGCGCATGCGTCTCGGACGCGGCGATCAGACGGACATGATTGCTCTCGGTTTCTCAGCGCTCGACAAGGTGGGACACGACTTCGGCCCCGACAGCCATGAGATTCAGGACACTCTCATCCGACTCGATCGGACGCTCGGTGTCTTCCTCGCGGGTCTCGATCGACTCGTCGGCGCCGATAACTACACGGTAGCTCTCACCTCCGACCATGGGGTGTCACCGATTCCGGAACGGATGAAAGCGGCGGGAGTGGACGCGGGAAGAGTGGCGACGGTTGACGTGACGACCGCCATCGAAACGTCCCTCCAGCGGACGCTTGGCCAGGGGCGTTACGTCGCAGGTATCGTCGACGGCGAGATCTACCTCAGAGACGACGCCTTTGAACGTATGCTGAGTAATCCCGCGGCTCGCTCCGCTGTTCGTCGGAGCGTGCAAGCAATTCCTGGCGTGCTGGACGTCTACACGCGCGATCGAATCGAGGCGAATCAGTTCGAGGACGACCCGATCGGCCGGCGCCTCGCACACAGCTTCGATCGCGAACGAAGCGGCGACATGACGGTCGTGCTCCGGCCGTACTGGCTGATGTATGTCGGTGCCACGACGCACGGTAGTTCCTACGAGTTCGATACCCGTGTGCCGCTGCTGTTCTTGGGAAAAGGGATCGCGCCTGGTGAGTATCTGCAGCCCGCCAGCCCCGCGGATGTGGCCCCCACGCTTGCATTTCTCTCCGGCGTGACACTTCCTGGCGCGCAGGGACGTGTGCTCACTGAGGCGCTCGTGCGCACCGCACCGAGCGTGCAACACACGCGATAAAGCTGTCGGCGCGGCGAGCCTAAACGCTTGCCCTGCTTACAGCAGCAAGACCAACTCCAGCAGGATGAGGATGACGACCGTGAGCTCGAGGAACTCGCCCCGCGCCATGGCCGTCTGCTCGACGGTGAAACGATAAATGTCGTCGAGCGTTTTCAGCTTTTCCTGAACGCTGCCTTTCCACTCGCTGAGCCCGAGCCGTGCGGCGGCGAGACCAAAGAGCCGCGCGGCGTAGACGTCGCCCACGATCTTCAGCGCGTTTTCCGTTCTGTCGGTCAGCTCGTTGACGTCGATGAACAGCGAGTGGAGCTGGCGGGCGGCGCGCGTATAGCGCCGGGCCAGCCAGTTGTACAGCCAGCCTGTCTTCTGCAGTTGCGGGTAAATCCGTTCCAGCTCCGCGTCGAGCAGCCGATCGTAGTACCGGAACTCGAGGAGTTGCGAGTTGGCGAACTCGAAAATCTCCAGCGCCGCGAGCGCCCCGGTCTCCGTGTCGCGGATGAACGCGCTGCTCCAGGTCGGGATGACGAGATCGTCGGCGAAGTAGGAGATGTGGTGTCGAAGAACCTCGTCGCGCTCCTCCGCGCTCAACGCGCTGCGTTCGCCTCTGAGGAGTTGTGCGATCGTGCCGCCGTGCGTCGCCAGCAGCTCGTCGGCGGTCTGGCCATCGTCGGTATGCGTCGCCGCGAAGACAAGATAGTCCTCCGCGAGGAACTCGTCGCGCGGCCGCGTAATGGCGGCGCTTATCCGCTCGACGAGCCTTCGGGCGAAGCGCTCGGCGTTCTGTCCGAGCGCCGAGTTTTCGTGGCAGGCGAGCCCGTAGTCGACCCATGCCTCCCAGGTCCCCGAGAACGCCCTCGTCAGCGCCACGGAGATGACGCCGTAGTCGAATGTCTTGAACCGCACGGTGAATCCATCCGTGTCCGGCATGCCGACGACACGGCCATCCAGAGCGATCGGCGGCTGCCGGTATTGCACGTACGAGGGTGTTGTCGGCTTCGGTGACAGCCGTGCCGCAACACCCGCGCCGATCGCGCCCTGGACGCGCGGGAGGTCAATCGCTTCGGCGACGTCAAACAGGAAAAACGCGGTGACCGATCCGGAGACGACGCTCGGCATCATTCGATCCTAGTTGGCCGAACCCCTTGGAAAGCAGGCATTTCCAGGGGCTCATCCGGAGGCGGATGTTCTTTTAACCCGACCGGATCGCACCTGTCACGGCTCCGTTACATCCTCCCCCTACGCTCGATCCGGAAGCTGATGCAGGCTCAACGATTCGTGACTCGTGGAGGAGTAACCGAGACCATGCAGAACACTTTAAAGGCATTACGGGGATTGACGCTGGCGGCGATCGTCCTCGCCCTGCCGGCGGCGGCGATGGCGCAGGGCGACGGCCGGTTTTCCGGCACGGTGCTCGATCAGACAGGTGCGTTCGTTCCCGCTGCGACCGTGACGATCAAGAACCAGCGGACCAATGAGGAGCGCACGGTAACCGCCACGAACGAAGGGCGGTATGTCGTACCCAACCTCAAGCCGTCGGTCTACACGATCCGCGTTACCTTCGGCAGCTTCGAGCCGCTCGAATACACCGACCTGACGCTTGCAGCAGGCCAGGAGTTCAGCCTCGATCTCGAGCTTCGTCCCGCGGGCGTGTCCGAAACGGTCACGGTGACCGCCGACACAAAGGTGCTCGACCTCAGCTCCGCGCGAATCGGCGCGAATGTCAGCGAGCGCGAGGTTGCGAGCCTTCCAGTGAACGGTCGGCAGATGTCGCAGTTGCTGCTGCAGGCGCCGGGCTCGCAGAACGCGGGCACCGGAACATGGCAGGACATCCGTTTCAGCGGCCGCGCGGTCGAGCAGAACGTCATCAAATACGACGGCATCGAAGGTTCCGCGATCATCGATGCGGCGCCGGGCAACGTGAACGGCGAGAACAACACGCCATTCAAGTTGCAGGCGAGCCTCGAAAACGTCCAGGAATTCCGGGTCGAGTCGAGCGGCTACCCCGCTGAGTACGGCACCGGGACAGGCGGTCAGATCAGCGTTATCACCAAGTCCGGCAGCAACGCGTTCCACGGCTCGATCTTCGAGTACGTCCGCAGCGAGAAATTCGATGCGCCGAACTACTTCGATTCGACGCGCAACATCGACGGCAGCGTGATTGAAAAGCTGCCCAAATCGAAACTGAAGCAGAACCAGTTCGGGGGGTCGATTGGCGGTCCGCTGATGAGGGACCGCGCGTTCTTCTTCGGGAGCTACGAAGGTTACCGCCTGGACGCCGGCCAGAACTTCATCGAGGGCGTACCGAGTGCGGCCGCGTGGGGACGCGCTGTGCCCGCAGTAGCCGGGTTGCGGGCAGGGTTTCTCGCGCCGGGCGCGGTGGTCCTGAACGCGGCTTCGGCGAATCCCGATTTTGACATCGCGCAGCTCCAGGCCATCCAGCGCGTGAAGGAAAACGCATTCAGCGCCCGGTTCGACTACAAGATGACCGCGGACTGGTCGAGCTACGTGCGCGTCTTCCACGACCAGGGAACCAACCGAGAGCCGCAGGGGGTGACCGGTCGAGAATTTCGCACGACGGCGAACCCCTCGAACGCGGTGTTCGCGCTGCAGGGTCTGCTTGGCACCGGCATGACGAATGAAGTCAAGGTCGGCTACAACGCGGCTCCGTCCACTTCCCGTGGAGTGGCACCGGCGGGCTTCGAAAACCTCATCATCAATCTGAGTGGATCGGTTGCCAACACCGGCATCGCCGGACAGGGGGCCACATCAGGGCTGGCCCTTCCCGGAGGGCTTGTTCGCGTCAACAGTGCCGGCAACGGTCGCTCGGCTCCGTACAATCCGTACTCGCTGACCTTTGCCGATTCCGTGAACATGGTCGCCGGCAATCACTTCATGAAGGCGGGCGGCGATGTTCGGATGATTCGGATGAGCACCGATCAGCAGGGTGGCATTACGTACAGCTTTGCCAACCTTGCCGCGTTCCTGGCCAACACTCCCGCGACCATTCAGTACTTCGGAGACTTGAGTGAGCCAAGCCCGTTTCATGACGGCGCCACGGGCATGAAGCACATCGAGCAGGAGTACTACGTGGCGTTTGCGCAGGATGAGTGGCATGCGATGCCAAACCTCACGCTCAACTACGGCCTCAGGTACGACTACTATGCGCCGCTGCGCGAACGCGACAACCGGATCGTCAAGTTCAACATCGACAACGG
>Ga0070699_100004077_pt1 | contig 12914 bp, 15 predicted proteins | sample KBSK1503metaG_FD_65473 | JGI IMG/M metagenome (GOLD analysis project Ga0070699, IMG submission 65473) | Corn, switchgrass and miscanthus rhizosphere microbial communities from Kellogg Biological Station, Michigan, USA - KBS K1-50-3 metaG | ecosystem: Host-associated > Plants > Roots >...
GAAGGAGCGACTCATGTCGCTCGACGCGGACGACCTCAAGGGATGGGGCGACTGAGATGACTTACATCACCGACCGCCGACGGCCTCGGCGACATTCATGAGGAACATGACATGACCGACATTCTGGAGTCTGACCACACAATCGACGACAAGACCGTGCCCGAGCGGCTGATCACGCGGAGCGGCGATCCGTCGCTGGGCGGGACGACGTACTCGGATACCCGTGAGACGACCCGTAGGCCGTTCCAGGGTCGCCCGATCACGTTGAAGAAGATCGAGCGCACGGCCGACCCACGCGGTGGCTCTGGCGCTCCAGCGCAGCACGGGAACGTGTTGGGGGATGGGGACGAGAGCCGCCGGTCGATTACCGTCGAGAGCGTCGGCGACCGCTCGAAGACCCTCTACTCGGACACGGCGGACGGGCACTCGACGATACCGGGTGGCGAAAGCTCAACGACGAAGGCGATCCGTCAGCGCGGCAAGGTTGTCGCCGCGTACGAAAGGACTGAGGCCGTCGTCGCCGAGAAGAGCCGTGAGCGGACGTTCGAGGAGAAACTGGCCGCGCTCAAGCGCCGCACGCCGGAAAGCCTCGTGCAGCGCGACGAGAATCAGGTCAGCGGGCCGCGCGTGGCACCGAAGCCAGAGGCGCAGTCATGAACGACTTCGAACGACTCGCCGCAATCGCGATGACGAGAACGATGCCGCGTCCGGCCTCTCTGCTCCTCGTGGGCACGGGCCGCCGTGGGAAGTCCGAGGTCTCGAAAATCACTACGGCCTTGTGGGCACGAGGCGGCCCTGGGCCGACCACTGACGCAGGGGATGGGCCGCGATGAATAACAGCCAACACCCGACCCTCGGTCAGATCAAGGGCTTCGTAGCCGCAATCGACGATGCACGCGCGGCAGGCATAGACCTCAGCGTGCTTCCCACCACCGAGCTTCTGAGAGTGCAGGACTGGTTGCGCAACGCCAAGCCGATGGCCCTCATAGCGCGCGAGACCTTCGAAGCCACCATGAAGGAAGCGGCCGAGTACGACCACTTCTATCAGCAAACGTTGGATCGCGTCAAAGCCGGAGCCAGCGAGAAGGACTTCGTCATCCTGCCCGACGCAGAGTCGATCGCGGGCTTGCGCGACGCCATCATCGTCATCCTGGCGCGCCGCATGTTCGACCCGACGGTGCCTCTCGACGAGGCGTGCGGCCTGATGGAGATATTTCTTTCCGTCATTCCGTCATGGGAAGTGGTGACACCATGAACGGTAAGCGCGCAAAGAGCCTGCGCCGCGAAGACCGACGCCTTCGCCGGGCTTTCTTGGATGCGGTCGGCATGAGTGAGGCTGAGGCACGCGCGCGGGGAGATGCCCCGGTTGCACTTGCGGATCAGCTTGAGGCTGCCAACCGCGAGATGGAGCGCATCTTTGACCACCTCAAGCAGGCACAGGGCGCGAGCGTGAACATGACGAACACGGACGACATTCGCACCCCGATCCTCGAAGAGATGTCACGTCGCCTCGTCACCATTCGCGCTGCCACAACGATCACGGCAGGCCATGCCGTGATCACCAGTCGAGGTGAGGTCAAGGAGACCACGCGCGAGTGGCCCGTTCCGCTTGGAGTGGGGCCCGGCGGTCTGTCATGTCCTCATCTCTCCTCACCAGCGCCCGTCTTCACGTTCCTCTGTTATCCGACCCACCTGTGTGAAGCGTGCTTCGTGGAGTTCGGGGCCGGGCTGCGCGAGGAATGCGACCGCTGCGGGCGAGTGCCGGGTGCCGAAGAGACCTTCACTCGCGTTCGCGTTCGTGTCGGCTGTCAGATGGTCGAGGCGATGTTCTGCCCCGGCTGCATGGTCGCGGTCGAAGGCGACCTGCCTTGGCCGAAGTGGGTGCTGCCGTAATGTCTACACCCGCTCTCGGCCGCTCGCACTCCGACGTGATCAAGCTGGCACGCCTGATCGTCATCCCGAAGGGAGAGCGCGACGACGCATGGATGCAGGACTACAACGCGCTTCGGACGAATCTCGGGCCACTCAACTTCAACTCGGCGGTAGCGATGGTCAAGGTCTGGAACGACGACGGACTTGTCGAGTGGGTCGCCACACATCCTGACAAGGCTGTCGCTGCGCCGAAGGCTGATGAGGGCCGCAAGAAGGCCAAGCGCGCCCGCCGCATCGCGTCCGGCCACGCGACCGAAGAGGACTGGAAGGCACACGTTGAAGACCTTGGGGCCGATCTCGCTCCGGCGGGTGAGTTGCTTGCGCAGACGATGTTCGATCCGTCCGCGATCCCGTTCGAGGGCGAGCCCGCGCCGAAGATCGAGACCTTCACGCCAGCGGACGTAGCGGGTGAAGCCGAGCGCCAAGCCGCCGAGACCCTCGGAGATGTCGATCCCGAGTGGGCGCTGCCATCGAAGCTTTCGCGATCGCTCTTGGACATCGAGTTCCGTCCCCCGCCGCCACCTCTGGTCGATCCCTTCCTCGCACCTGAAGGTTGGACAGTGCTCTACGCGCCGGGCGGAACCGGCAAGGGCTTCGTCTCGCTGTGGCTCATTCGCCAACTCATCAAGCTCGGCATGAAGGTCGTCATCATCGACTTCGAGTCGCACGAGAACGAGTGGCGCTCGCGAGCCGAGTTGATGGGCTTCACCCGTAACGAACAATCCCGCATCGTCTACGTCGCCCCCTTCGTGTACTGGGAGGGCGAGGCCGGGTCGCTCAGAGAGATCGCCCCCAAGCTGACCGACGACTTCCTGCGCCCCGACCGGCAGGTGGACTACGCCTTCGTGGACAGCTTCACCTTCGCGACCGGCGACGACGACGGCGCGATGGGCGGCAAGCGAGCGGCCACCGAGTTCTATGAGGGCACCAAGGTTCTCGGCCTCCCGGGCGCAGTCTTGGCCCACACGCGGGCGGACGCCGAGCGCCTCCCGGCCAAACCTTTCGGCAGCGTCCATATCCTCAACGGCGCACGCGAGGCATGGGCCTACGCCAAGGATTACGACCGCTCCCAACAGCAGACGGAGACTGCACCCGGCCGTCTCGTGATCGAGACGAGGAACACGAAGCGCAACGAGGGCGCGCAGCCGGTCAAGCACGAGTTCTTCACCTTCGAGTTCGCAGACGGGAGGATCACCGCCGACCGATCAGACATCCATGTCGAGCGGCCCCTGATCGACATGGCGACGGCCGTCTTGGCGCGCTCCATCAAGGCGCTGGACATCAAGACCCTGGCCCGCATCATCGCCGCCGATGAGGCCCCTGACGGCAAGACCCCCGACGCCGAAACCCTGCGCCGGACGATCGACCGTCACAGCGACCGCATCGACAAGCTGGAGACCTCCCCCGTCACCTACCGCATTCATAAGGACGAGGTGACTGAGTGATGAGCCCCAACCCGTGTAGTCGGAGGAAGCGGCCCATAGACGACAGCGACCGGACAGTGTCCGGTTTGGTGTCTGATAGGAGTCCTGCGCGCTTGGCCGCCCAAGCGGCCCAAATCGGACAGCGACCGGACAGTAAACCGGACAGCAACGGGCCGCTGCTGAACTCGAATCCATATGGTGACCGGACACTGACCGGACACCAGACCAGACACCAGCCCGATCACATCGGAGACCGGACAGACACCCCCCGCCCTAGGGGTGTCGTCCTGTCCGGTCGGGCCGCTCTGCTGAGACCTCTAAGGCTATGGGCCGCTGGGTGTTTGCGTGTAGGTCGAGCCGACTCGCAAGCACGGACCGGTCGCGTGGCAGTCGCCGATACCATCGAAGAGAGGCAAGGCTGATGGGAAGACGCAAAACTGAGCAGACACTCGCGATCGAGGCGATCCATGTCGCCGACCTCGAAAAGGGATTCACTAGAAATGACCGACACCACACGCACGCGAAGGTCGTGGCGGCGATGTTCAAAGTTTCTCGTCAGCGCGTGAGCGAGATTTGGCAAGACTACGACGAGGCGGCGCTCGGTATAACGCACCGGAAGGCGTCGAGTTCAAAACCTGGTTCGCAGCCCGACAGCGGCCCGGCGGCAGGGAAACCAGACGGCCAGAGCCCGCCATCCCCGCCGGTCGTCGGCCTGCGCGCGGATCGGCCCGACCTCAGCCTCGTGCCGAGCGATCCCGACCTCGCGATGTGGCTGTCGATGCCTGTCGAGAAGTGGACTCGCGACGACGAGCGCACCCTCGACGAAAGCGAACGGCTCGCGGCCACGCTCGCGTACCACAGCTTCAGGCTCGTGCATGTGACGCAACTCCAGCGCCTCATCGGATTCGATCGCGCACGATGGGAGGCGATGTTGCGGGAGGACGAGCCGCTACGCGTCCGGCTCGCGGCGTGGCGTGCTCAGGGCGTCATCAAGAAGATGGGGAAGCTCAACGAGCTTTCGGAGTACGGCCGCGACGACATCGCGCTAAGCGCGGCGATGAAGTTGCTCGAACAGGCGGGCGGCGCGCCGGATGCGTTCTCGCCCGCAGTCCAGAAGTTGCAGATCGAGCAACACGTCACCGAAGAGCGCGTCGTGTTCCTTGGCGAGGCGAGCCTTTTCCGGCGGCCCCTCGACATGGCGCAGCGACTTCTCGACGAGTCGAATCTCCAGGCGGCCGCTGACGTGATCGAGGGCGAGGTCGTCGAGGTGGAGGCGGAAAATGCCTGATCTGTTCTCTAGGCAGATGCTCCAAAACGGGCCCGGCATGCGTCAAAGGCGTGGCCGAGCCTCTTCGCTGAGATCGAAATTTCTCGTGTGGTTCGCACGTAATGCAGCGCGTTTGTGGAAAAGTACCCCCGGTGTTTCGGCATGCACGATTTTCGCCATAGGGCGATTTTCGACAAGTCGGTTTGCACAAGCTGGCCGAGGGCGGCCCCACATCGGGGGCCCTATCTACGGGGCCGGGATTTTCGGGGGCCGGGTTCCTGGGAATGTGCCCCGGCACACAGGGCGGCCCGTGCCCACAGGTGGCTATGCGCAGGCTTCCCACATGCGGCCTTACAGGACAGCCCACGAGGGCACGCATGCGCGAGCCTTGTGCCTTGGCCTACATGCTGGCGTGGCTGCCAGCGTAAGGGCTCACACATGGGGCCGCTTCATGGCGCATGGGCTCTTCATGAGCGAGTGGTCTTCATGCACGGGCTCGACCTCGACCTCGACGAGCCCGGAGGGTTCTTCACGCATTCGATCGAGTGCGCCGGGCGGCAAGTGGTGGGCACCTCGAAATGATGCGCGATGGGTCTCGGATGTCCCGGTGAAGCTGAGACCGACCATAGCGCTCGCGGCGAAACCTTGCCACCTGCGTGTAGGTGAGGGCGGCCCATCGCTTTCGAAGAGCGGCCCGTGCCTACAGTATTCGGACTGTACGTTGACCGGGGGCCCCTCCGCGATCCCCAATCTCGATCGGGTCTCGAAAGCCAGGGGCCGCTCGCGGCGCGGATGGGCGAAAAGAAACCTTGCGCTGGGTATGAGTCGGGTGGACGAAACACTATGACGCGCGAGCTTGAGTTCGGCCTGATCGACCTCACGGACACGCGCATCCCCTACTGGCTGCGCTGGATTTCCGCAATCGACCGCGTCGAGCCCGGCGTGCCGTTGCGCTGGCCCTCGGACACAAAACGCGAGTATCTCGTCCCTGTCGAGTCGCGCCCGCTGGGCGACGTGTGGACGCTCGACTTCCTACGCACGCGTGTGCGCGAAGTCCTCCTCGAAGTCGAGAAGGCCGAGCCCGATCCCGAGCGCGTCGAGCAGCGGGCCCAGGAGATGTACGCGACCGGCGACCTCATGGTCGTGCACTTCCATCCCGACGAGCCGATGCTTCGGCCCGAGGGTAGCTGGCAGGATCGCGCACGCGAGGGGTTCGTCAGCGCGGGCGCGCCGGGTTCGCTCGCCGCTGAGGAACGTGAGCGAGCGGCCCAAATTCGCAAGATGCTGGAAGGTCGCCGATGATGAACGCCGCATCGCCGCGTCGGCGAACGTCAATCACTACACCCGCGCCAGCGCGCCGCGTCGTCAGCGACCGCGACCGCGCGCGTTCGTCGCCGATGGGTCTCGCGTGGTTGGCGACGCAGGACTCACCCGAGCCCTATCGCGCGCAGCCGGTGCACGCGCTCCTCAACTCGCTGTTCGTCGCGGGCGTGAAGGCGGCCATGAACCCGAAGATGCCCTCGAACTTCCGGCGGCAGATTTGGGAGATTCCGTCCCGGCATGGCAAGTCGAGCATCTCGTCACTATTCGGGCCCGCGTGGGCCCTCGGCATTTCCAACGGCGACCTGAACATCGCAGTCGTGTCGTACGGCCAGGACTTGGCCGAGACGTTCTCTCGAACCGCTCGCGACACGATGGAGCGCTTCGGCCCGCGCATCTTCGGCCTGTCGGTTGACCCGAGGTCGAGCGCGTTGAACCGCTGGGGCACGATCGGTCGCGACAAGCTGGCTCGGGGTGGCGCGTACAACGCGCTGTCGATCGACGGCCCGTCTATGGGTAAGGGCTTCAACGTCATCGTCCTCGACGACCCGATCAAGAGCGCAGCCGAAGCCCTGTCGCCCGCAGTGCTCGCGAACCAGCAGAAGGTCTTCGAGGTGCTGCGCGGTCGTCTCGCCCCTGGTGGGTTCTTTCTCATCGCTGCCCAGTCGTGGGTCGCGGGTGACATTCCTCACCTCGCGTTGCGCGAGGGCACGATCATCGAAGGCACCGGCCGTTGGCTGCCGGTCATCCTGCCGCTTGAGGCCGAGCCCATCGGCCTTCAGCACGGCCTCAGTATCAACGTCCCGGACGCGCTCAACCGAAAAGTCGGGGATGTGCTTTGGCCGAACCGCTACAGCGACGAGGACATCCGTGAAAAGAAGTTGAGCCCGATCGTTTGGAACGCCAACTCACAGCAACGGCCGAGCGCGATGGCGGGCTCGAACGCGGTCTTCACCGAAGCCCTCTTCGATACGACCTACTCGAACTACGGGCCCGACCTCTTCAGGCTCACCCTTCGCGGCGGGGCACCTGAGATCGTCTCGCGCGCGAACCTGCGGTTGATCATCACTACCGATGTTGCGGCCAGCGTTGCGAGGAGGGCCGACTACACGACCTACATGTTGTGGGGTCTCATCAATGGATCGAACCGCCTCATCCTCCTCGACGTTCTGCACGAGAAGCTCGGCATCGTCCGAGGTGGCGAGATTTTGCAGACGTGGGTCGAGACCATCCAACCGTCCGCCGTGTGGATCGAGACGACCGGCATGCAGCTTGGCATCGCCGAGACGTTGAAGGCTCGCGGTCTACCGGTGAAGGAATTCCAGTCGCGCAACTTCGGCGACAAGTACGTAAGAGCGGGCAAGGCTGCGGCGAAGATGGCGGCGGGTGCGGGTGAGGTTTTCCTGCCCGAACGTGCGTCGTGGCTCTTTGACCTCAAGCAGGAGATGCTTTCGTTCCCGCTTGCGCCGAAGGATGATCAGGTGGACGCGTTCTCCCAGGCGTGCATCGTCGCCAACATGAATCAGCCGCTCGACCTGCGGATCGTCCGATGAAGCTCCACCTCACGACCAGCTATCCGCATGACCTCGTGCAGAACGTCGCTGTGTGGGCGCTACGCGAATCCTTCACGGATGAGGAGTTGGAGCTTCTCGACGACAACGTGATGACGATCGCGAATCGGCCGACCTCGTTTTCATTCGCGGGCGACAAGGGTGGATGGGCGTACAACGACAAGACCGCGATCGTTTACTTGCACGACGGATTCGAGAAGGCGGCCGATGGGAGCGGCCTTCTACATCGCGATTTCGCCGAGCAGACGATCGACGGCGTAGTTCACGAAGCCCGCCACCTCGTGCAGTACGCGAGGGCGCGACAGAAGGCGGCGATGTCGCCGATCCCGATCACTACCGAGACCCATGTCGAGTCGGTCGTGGACGATGACGACGCGGAACGACGCGCCGCCGAAGAGCGACTCGTCGATCAGATCGTGCAGAAGAGGCTCGCCGAGGACGACCCGGACAACGACCCCGATGAACGCGAGGCCACGGCCGCCGGTCTACGTGTGCTCATCATCTGGAGAGAGGAGCTTGTTCCGTTCCAGCGCGACCAGATAATGTTCGGTCGGCTGAAGCCGCCACCTTACCGCTGGGGCTAGTTGAGGTCTCGTCTTCGCAGGGCGTCGAGTTCTTCACGTCGGACTCGTGCGGGGAATAGCTGAGCCTTGACGTAGGAGCGGGCCACCCGTCCGGCATCACTATCGTCGTCCACGTGCAGCGCGCGCCATCCCATGCACACAGCACGGAGGCCGGACTCGTCGCCAACCATGTGCGTCGGGGAAAGGGCGAGAGCGATGAGCGCTCCGAAGTAGCCTCCGAGAGTCGCGGACAGCGCATCCGCATTCAGACCCGGTCAGCAGAGAAGCCACCTCCCGCCGCAGGTGGCCTCACGTCCCCGTGGGTTTCAACCGCTCAGCGAGCTTAGCGTCCGAAGGCTCGCGGTTCAAAACCTTTGCTAAACCGTTGCGCTTAGACTGGTGTGTGGGTACCGAAGGTTCGTCGGCCTCTAGGAACTGACGTGGCGCGTGTCTCCGATGCGGCCCGTCGTGCCATCGTCACTGCCAATGTGTACGTAGTCACGTCGCGTATGTCGGTCGGATCGAACGAGCCGATTCGCGCGGGTGCCCACCGCGTCGCGCAGTCGGTTCTTGCGATCTTGCCGATAGGTGAGGTGGCGAGATGAGCGACACGAGGCTTAACCCATGAAAGATCGAGTTCTGTTCACGGGGCCGAATGCCCTGATAGATGCGGAGTCTGCGCTCGCCGACGCGGGCCTTCAACGCAACGCGCGGAAGGAATCGAAGTGGAACTCTGCAAAGACTGAACGCACCTTCTTCTACGAAGCGCCCGGCGACTTCAGGCTTGAGGTCACCGCAGTCGAACTCCAAGATGGGTCGGTCGCGGTCAAGGGTCAAGCGTTCGAGAAGAAGTCCGCGCCAGTCCTGAAAACGAAGATGGCCGCGATCAACGAATGCGCGGGCGCATGCCGTCTGCGTGACGCCGCCGCTGCGAAGGCTTTTGACCTTTCCGAGTTCGAGATCGACTGGTTCGATGGACTGCCTGAAGAGATCGACCGCAGGGCCGCGCGTCGGGCCTACACGCGGTATCAAGAGGTGGCATTTCAGCGAATCACTGCGCCGATCACGTTGGCGTCGGTCGTTGACCAGAAGTCTTTCGATTTGGCGTACGCGAATGATCCAGTGTTCCGCGCGAAGTTTGATCAGGTCGCGAAAGAGCGAATCCGCGTAGCGCGTAGGGCGGCGATCCTGGCCGTGACCGGCCCCAAGGTTGAGATCGAGCCCGCAACACTCAAGCCTTTTGTCCCGCCGGACGTGAAGGCGAAGGTCAATGCCATCCTCGAACCGATGCGCGTGATTACGAAGATGGCGAATCTTCCGGGGGAGATGCGTGGTGCGCTCAATGAGTACATCGCGACCGCTGAAAAGGCCGCAGGGATTGCTACGACCGCGTCGATCGCGCCGAGCCGATTCAACGTTCGTGGTCGTAAGTCGGTCAAGTCGCCCGCTCGAATTGCGCTGGAAAAGGAACTCCCAGGCTTCCTCACCGAGTGACTCGAAGGCTCTTCGTTCGCGATCGTTGATGTCCACTGGGCCTGACGCGGTACTCGGTCATTGCTGCATCCTCCACTCGGCTGGAGCCATCCTGTAATCGTGCGGCCAATCGTCGCTCGCGTCGTCGCGAGACCCCGTCGGGCGATCTTCGTGGGCAGAGTACCTAGCTGACCACCCCGTGGCGTGCGCAGTGTTTTAGGCTGCCGCCATGACCGGGCCGCCGTCGCAATGACAACCCCAGAGGTACTCGGGCTTATCGCCCAGGTGCTGGTCGCGGCGGGAACCGGTGCTTTGGCGTTCTTCACCTGGAAACTAGCAAGAAGCACGTCGCGCTCTGTTACAGAGGCTCAGTCAGAACGCAAGCTGACCGAGCAGGCACTGGCAGCTTCGAACCGCATCGCGCAGGCAGCAGAGAACGAGCTGACGGCAATGCGGGAACAGGTCGCGGCGACTCAGACCATCGCCGAAGAAGCAGTCCGGGAACGCGACCTTCGTTGGGAGCCGATGATCACGGCGCGACTCGTTCAGGTGCCCGGCAACCCGCCAACCGAAGTCATCCTTGAGAACCTGGGCACCGGCCCTGCCATCGACTGTATCTATGTCGCAGTTGTAACCGATCCTGCCGGTCTGAAGGCTTGGTACTTGGTTGGCCCTGTGAACCTTCGGAGCGGCGAACGCCGTGAGGAAGTCCTGAACGCACCCGTTGGTATCGAACAAGGGACTACCGAAGCGTCGGATGACACATCCGTCGAAAACGGTCGGCGCGTACGTCGCTACTTCGAAGTTTTCGTCAGGGCGTTCGAAGGACGCGCGCCAACCGAATCGAGAATCAGGCAAATGGTTGGACTCGACTTGCCCCAGGCAGTTCTGTTTTATCGGCCCAACGATCTTAGCGGTGCTCTTGGCGGACGCGAAGAAGCCTTCGTATGTCGCTGTGCAAACGGTCATGTCCATCGGTCGCTACCGCATCTGATGGGACCCCAAGAGCAGTTCGCACCGAACGATCCCGACTACACCTGGTTGGATTGGTACAAACGGATTGCTCGGACCGGGTTGTCGCGTCCACCGTTACCCCCAAAGCCGGATGCCCGGAAGACCCGGTCGGAGCCCATCTAAAGTCGCGATGGGGGCAGCACCGGTCCTGAAGACTTGGGATCAGATCAAGGGAAAACCGGGAGACTGGCCCGCGATCCTGATCGGCAACGGAGCCAGCATGAACGTCGCGTCCACATTCAACTACCAGACGCTATTCGAGCAGGCCTGCAAGATGCCGAACGAGCACCAACTGGATGACGTTGACCGCGCTTTGTTCGCAGAGATCAAGACCGTGGACTTCGAACTTGTGCTTTCACACCTTCGGCAGACGCTATTGGTTGCGCGAGTGCTGGGCTGGGACAAAAAGCACACTGATCAAGTCCAAGGGAAGTACAACCGGGTTCGTCAGGCGCTCGCAGCGGCAGTTCGCACCGTTCACCCACAGCACGGCAAGATTGGTGAAGACCGGCTCAAGCACATAGGTCTTGCGCTCATGGCCTACAAGTGGGTCTTTTCCACCAACTACGACCTTATCGCGTACTGGGCCGCAATGAAGGCGGGCATCAACAATTTCTACGACTTCCTTGGGGGCCAGCCCTGCCGCTTCCGATCTGAGAACGTTGCCAGGGCTCCGGGAGACAAGACCAAGCTCCTGTTCCCCCACGGAGCGCTCCATCTATATCTCGCTACCGATGGCAAATATGAAGGAATCGTCCACAAGCGCGTTTTTGATCAGGACGCCAGCATCCTTGATCAATTGCTCTATCTGCCGGAGCCGCCACTAATCGTTGCGGAGGGCAGTCCCGATGACAAGCGACAAGTCATCTACAGCCACCGCTACCTAACGTTTGCATATGAGCAACTTGGCAGAGTCCGGGACCAGTTCGTCATTTTCGGCTCGGACCTTGGAAGTACCGACGCCCACATCGTGCAGGCCCTGGAGCCCAAGGGCCGCCGCATCGCCGTGTCGATACGCACTTCGGCGAAGCAGGCCCAAAAGATGGCGCGCATCCGTGACGTGCTCTCTGACGCTGATGAGGTTCTTTTCTTTTCAGCCGAAACTCATCCGCTGGGCGATCCGAATCTCAATGTGGCGTAGAGCGCCTATGTCGTGTCTGTCGGCGATGACAGTTGTTTCGATCGCCTGCGTCGCGGCTTGGTCGGCTCGCTCGCAGCAATCGGTACCGCTGTTTGGGTAGCCGTCGATCCTTCACTTCGAAGCCGCAGCGCCGCCAAGAACCGACTCACGATGAACGGAACCAGGCCATATCCGAGCAACGAGAGTCCGGTCGGTAGTGATGCCGCGTACAAGATTGACACAGGCGACCACCCATGCCACCAATGAACGTTGCTGAGGCTTGGACCTACAAGCAGTCCGACCATCGCGATAGAGCCAGCAATCACGGCCTGAACCGCAGCGAGCGATGTCAGGTCCAGCACTGACTGGCGCGCCATGCCGGGCAATGGGCCCTCCAATTCCCTTGAAGCCGCCTGCGCAGATTCGTCTGTCATCGCTTCTGGTGGTAGTTGAACGCCCGCCTCTTGAAAGGACTGCACAAGAACCTTCCATCCGTCGGGTGTGAGCTTTACGTCGCGCAAGTCGGTCCCAAGAAGCGTGTGCGTGAACTGCGACATGCCAAAGAGCCACACAACGGCAAGCGCTAGTACGGATGGAAAGACGACGAATGGTTCAGGGGCATAGGTGGGCAAGATCAGACCAAGGACAAACAGCAGCCACCACCCAACCCAAAACGCGTCGAATGGGATGTACCTGGCCTTCCTCTCTGTCTTCTTCTCCTCGATGAGGCCGACGCCAATGAGCAGCTTGCGACTCGCGCTCGACGTGCCGCGCGTCAGTCGAATACTGGCAGTTAGTTGGCTACGACCTTCAGCGAACCGAAGACGCACTCGCTCTCGAATCGCTCTCAGAAGGTCAACCGGCGTTGTCACGTTGTAAGTCTGCTGCTTGGTGACGACTTAGTCGCCCGTCCCTAGGACAAATCGAGATCGAAATTGCACCCTGCCGTCCACCGGAACAGACCCGTGCCTAGCCCACCTTGGCCCCCTGACTGCTCAGATCGCGTGAAACGTGAGGCCTAACTCCCTTCGAGCTTGTGCCTCTCTTCCCACACGGCCTGCCAGTGCTCGCATGTAACCGCCGGGTGTAACTCGCACGTGGTCATCTCGAACCTCTCGCCCGCCAGCCGATAGGAGCACCCGCCGCACGGACAGCAAGCCCGGTCATCGTGTCTGACTAATGCGACGTGGCACAAGGGGCAGAATCCCTCTGCCACGTCCGCGATCGCCC
>Ga0070699_100004078_pt1 | contig 12914 bp, 11 predicted proteins | sample KBSK1503metaG_FD_65473 | JGI IMG/M metagenome (GOLD analysis project Ga0070699, IMG submission 65473) | Corn, switchgrass and miscanthus rhizosphere microbial communities from Kellogg Biological Station, Michigan, USA - KBS K1-50-3 metaG | ecosystem: Host-associated > Plants > Roots >...
ACCCACTGATGCCTGCAAGGAGAAACACCCCGGCTGCGCCGGCGGGCAGTACGGACCTGTGTCACCGAGACGAAACGAGATGCCTCCGAGCTACGTGGGCGGCACAGGTGCCGGGATCAACCGCGCGAATGGCCCCGAGGACCGCGGCCTCAACGAACGGTGTCTGGCCGGCACCATTCCGGACTTCGGTAATTTTGTTGGCGGATTCAGTCGACTCGTGCAGGGTCCAGGCGTGATTTCGATTTTCTACGACATGGGCCCGGGGCTCGGAGGCTTTCGCAATATTCCGATCACAACGGCCCCGCACCTGCCTGCGACCATCCGCCAGTGGTGGGGAGACTCACGAGGCCGATGGGAGGGCGACACGCTGGTCGTCGACGTCACGAATTTCTCACCGAAGTCGGACTTCCAGGGCGCTCACGAAAACCTGCACCTCGTTGAACGGTGGACGCGTCTCGACGCGGACACGATCGAGTATGTCGTGACCATAGACGATCCGACGACGTGGATCAGATCGTGGACCGTTAAACAGGAGCTGAAGAAGCAAAGCGACGCGGCGAATCGCATCTATTATGAGCCGCGGTGTCACGAGGGGAATTACGGCTTTGCGGCGCTGCTGTCGGGCGCACGGGTCTCGGAGCAGGCATTCGCGGAAGGACGCGGCCCCGATCCCGCGACGATGTGCACGATCATCGTCGGATGCGGAGGATTTGTCCGCGGCGGATTTGCCGACGAGGGGCCGGATGCGGACCCGTTTCGAACCCCGCCACCGGTGCCCTGACTGGTCCAGGTTTCCAGACGAGCGCCAGGAATGATGATTTCAGCGCGAGAGGCACTCGCACGCTTGCGAGAGGGGAACGGCCGCTTCGCGACTGGCGTTCGAAGCCGTGACATGCTCGCGAGCCAGACGCGACGCAGCGAGCTGGCGGCAGGTCAGGAACCATTCGCCATCATTCTCGGATGTTCCGATTCACGCGTCCCCGCAGAAATCATCTTCGATCAAGGCCTGGGCGATCTGTTTGTCATCCGCGTTGCGGGGAACATCGTCGCTTCCTCTCAAGTCGGCAGTGTTGAGTTCGCCGCAGAGCGGTTCGGCACACCGCTCGTTGTGGTTCTGGGCCACTCTCGGTGTGGGGCTGTTCTGGCCACACTCGAAGAACTCATGCGGCCGAGGGAGAAGCAGTCACGGAATCTGCGGTCGATTGTCGACCGCATTCGGCCATCCGTGGAAGCCTTACTGGCGACAGAACTCAAACACGACTCGGAGGCTCTCGTCCGGAATGCCGTTCGCAGCAACGTCCGCGCCTCCGCAAACCAGCTGCGACACGGATCGGAAGTCCTCGAGCCGCTGATTCAGGGAGAACGGCTCCTCGTCGTGGGCGCCGAGTATTCTCTGGAGACCGGCGTCGTCGATTTCTTCGACGGTGTGCCGGAGGCCGGATAAATCCACCCCCCAAGGGAGATCCCCGCACTGTCAGTACAGGCATCTTGACGGAGACCCCGAGCGTGGAATGAAAACGCCGGAGACGGTGCGGTCTTCGCGTCTGCTATCGCGCCGCAGGCGGCCGCACGCCGTCCTCGGCCAGCCGGGCCCGCCCGGCCGGACTGGTGAGCAGCGCGGCAAACCCTTTGGCGGCGGCCGAGGCGCTGGCGCGGTGCCAGAGTGAATACGTCGTCGCGAGGTCGAACTCCTGCGGGAAGGGACCCACGAGCGCGGCGCGGTTGGCCTGAACAATCTCGCTCGTCTGCGTGACACCCAGGTCAACCTGACCTTCCAGCACCAGACGCATCGTCTCCACGCCGTCCTGCGCGAGCGTCGCTTTCTTCAGCACCTCGTCCTTGATGCCCAGCGATTCGATCACCTTCAGAAAATGTGTTCCTGCGGTGGCGCCGCGGGCCGGATCGGAGAACGCGATGCGGCGCGCCGAGAGCAGCGTCGCCTTCAGCTTCTCCGCCGTGGAGATATCCGGTTTCGGGGAGCCCGGCGGCGCGGCAAAGCCGGCTACCGTGTCGCCCAGCCGATAGCTGACGCTGTCCGTGAGCCGGCCGCTCTTCTCACCCTCGCTGATGAGCGCCTGCGTCGTGATGAGAAGCGCCGCCTGCGGATCCGCGAGGAACTGCTTGTTCGTGGCTCCCGCCGTATCGAAAACCACGTTGATCTTGTGGCCCGTTTTGGCTTCGTACTCCGCCGCGAGTTTGAGAAACGGGGCCTTGACGCCGGCGGCGGCATAGACCTTCAGTTCCTCGCCAGAAGCTCCGGAGGCTGACCAGGTCACGGAGAGCGCCAGGGCGAGCGGCAGAACGCGTAGTCGCATGGCATGGATGTCCATCTACTTTTGCTCCGGGATTTCCATTTTGGCCACCCTGGCCACGCACCCTTATACACCCTGGACCCGGATCGCTCCTCGGAGCTCTGTGCGACCTTGATTTCCGACGCCTTCTCATTCCACATCGATAGTCTCGCCCGCCTGGCGATTGACGCACGGCGCGCATTGTAGGATTGCTGACAGCTTCCCTCAGGGTATCAGCCATGCCATCTGGTGACCGACGCCCGGTCGCGGGCGCCATCTTCTCGAAACGTGAAGCGATCCTGATCGCGTCAGTCGCGATGACGGTCGTCGCAACCGCGACGGCGCTCTTGTCGACGCAACTGACGCTCGATGATGCCTATATCACCTTCAGATATGCGCTCCATCTGGCGGAAGGGTACGGCCTCGGCGCATGGAATCATACCGGCGAGCACGTCGAAGGCTATTCATCGCCGCTGTGGACGGTGCTGCTCGGCGGCGCCGCGTGGCTCGGCGTCGACGTTCGGATCGCATCCAAAGTGTTCGGGACTGCGGCGGCGCTGATCGTGATGGCCGTGCTCTTCCGGCGCCGCGACGATCGTCCGGCCATGCTGACTGGCGTGTTCCTCGTGCTGTACTTGCCCTTCACGTTTTACGCCGCGTCGGGCATGGAGGCCGTGGCGTTCTGCAGTCTCGTCACGCTGGCGCTGGTCGGTCCCGCCGAGTGGCAACCGATCGTCGCGCCGCTCCTCGTTGCGACCAGGCCCGAGGGCGCGCTTGTCGCAGGTGTCGACGTCCTGGCGCTTGCCTGGCGGCGTGAGCGCTGGCGATGGGTCGTCACGACGGCGATCGCCGTTGGGCTGACGTTCGTGGCGATCGAGGCTCACCGTTGGGTGGCCTATGGAGCGCTCGCGCCCAACACCTACTACGCGAAGGTCGCGGGCGGCGGTATCGGACACGTACGGCTCGGCCTGGTGTACGTGGGCAGCTGGATGCTCGCGCACGCAGTGGTAGTCGCCTTTCTGATGATTGGGGCCGTCGCCGTCAGCCGCGCTGGCGATCGCCGTGGGTTGACGTGCCTGGGGCTCGTCGCCGCGTACATCGTCTACATGGCGAGCGCGGGAGGAGACCCACCTACCGCATTCCCAGCCTGGCGCCAATTCATCCACGTGGCCCCGGCCTGGGTGCTCGTCGCGATGACAGGTCTGACCAGCGTCGTACGCGACAGTCGGTGGAGACAGGTCAGTGCCGCGGTCGGGCTGGCGCTCGCAGCGGACGTTGGCGTGTTGCTGGTGCTGGGAGGCGGCGGTCCGCGACCGGGCGTCGCGGTCTACAACGCGTGGATCGCGTCGATCGCCAGTCCGACAACGACGATCTCCAGCAGCTACGGAGGCGCGCTCCCGTTTCTCGTCGATGCAGTCCACATCGACGCACTGGGATTGAATACGCCTTACATCGCGAGGCACGGCACGTTCGATCCCGACGGCCCTCAGGATTCGAAGTCCGACATGCGCTGGGTCATCGAGCAGCGCCCCGACATCGTCGAGGGGTACCTGTCGGGGCTGACGCTTCTCCGCGGCGCCGGCCCGGACGAGATCATCGGTGCGCGCCGCCGCAAGATGATTCTCGAGATGGTGTCGTCGCCGCGGTTTCAACGCGAGTACGTCTTCGTCCGCAACGCGCCGTACGATCGTCTGGACCGGGCCGTCTTTCTGCGCCGCGACTTCTGGGAGGCCCATCCACGGCGCGACATGCTCGACTGCGTGCCGGTCGCCGAGACCGCGGTCGCGGCGTTCGCGAGCCGGTGAGCTTCACCGGAGTCTCAGGCGCAGCTTTTCAGAAACCGTCTAGTAGGGGTAACCTCGAAGCCTTCGCGTCTTGGGCTTCCACTCAGGGAGGGAAGCGTATGCATCACCAATTGGCATCTTGACCTTCGGCAGACTCTGGGCGTCGAGTATCTGGTCCTCCGGGATCACATCGTTTATGTAGAGCAGAAAGGCCGTCAGCGCGTATACCTCATCGGCGGTTAGCGTCCCCTCTCTATTGAGAGGCATCGCGCGATTGATGTAATCCCATACCGTCGTCGCGAACGGCGAGCGGATCGGCAGTATTCGCCCCCGTTCCCAGGTGTCAGTCTTTGGGTCAGCTGTGCCTTTCAAATTGGGAGCTCTGCCCTCCCTCCCCATCTTCCCGTGGCATGCCGCGCATCCCTTCTCCACATAGAGCTGCGCGCCATCCTTGGCGGTTCCGCGCCCCGGCGGGAGCTCCGCTCCGTCAGGACCGATGGAGATATCCCAGGCACGGATTTCCTCTGCGCTCGGCGTGCGTCCCACACCATACGTGGACGACTGCGCCAACACCGACGCTTCCAGGAGCAATCCCCCGAGGAGCAGCACACACGCGAGAAACCTATGCGAGCCCATTTTTCACGCTTCCATCGCTTGCGATCCGCCACGGCTGAATGGTGTTGTCCAGCCCGGGCACCTCGCCCAGGGGCACGTTGAAGAACTTGGCGACCTGGGCTCGCGACGGTTGAACCTGGCCCAGCTCGTCAAAGCAACGCGATTGGAGCTCGGTTTCTTTTCCGTCCCAATTCCACTGATAGGCGAATCGGGTGTGCGCCATGCGAGCTACCGTCCCCCGAATCTCGGCGTCGTTCCAGCGCCGGCCGCCGTCGGTGGAGACCTCCACCCTGCGAATTACTCCGCCCCCTGACCAGGCCAGGCCGCTGATCTCGTAGAAACCCTTGCCGGGCAGCTGTTGTCCGGCGGACGGGAACGTGATGACCGATTTCGGTCCGACCTGGTAACCCAACGCCGTCTCTTTCGCGTCCTGACGAAGATGCCCGTAGTCGTTGTAGTTCATGTAGTACTGGTCAACGAGCTTGATTCGCCGCAGATACTTCGTTGAGAAGATGCCTTCGAAGCCGGGAACCAGCAGCCGGAGCGGAAAACCCTGCTGGGGCCGCACCGGCTCGCCGTTCATGCCGTAGGCCACGATCACGTCGTCCAGGGCCTTGGCGAGCGGCATGCTCGACGCGCCCTTCACTTCCTCAGCCCCTTCCGCAACGAACCAGGATGCTCCGCCTTTCACGCCGCACTCCTTGAGCAGCGTAGACAGGAGCACTCCGGTCCATTCGGCGCAACTGGTCATCCCGTGCGTTTCCTGAACGTTCTTGGCCTTGGGCGTCGACCGGTTCCCCGCGCACTCGATGAAATGAAGGCGGGTGACGGAAGGGAGGCGCTTCAAGTCCTCCATGGTGAAGGTCAGCGGACGGTCCACCATGCCGTGGATCAAGAGACGATGCTCCCGGGGATCGATGTCCGGGATAAAGGAGCCACGGGTAGTCGCCACGTAGTGAAGCGAGGATGGCGTGATCACCCCCACCGAATCCTGAAGCGGGGTCGCCACGTGAAAAACCAGCCCGAAGGCATCGGGAGAAGGCCTACCACCGTGGGGTATGCGTACCGAGGTCACGAAACGGGAACGCTCGCCGTAGGCGATCAGCTCCTTGCTGCCCTTGATGAACTCTCCGTGTGCTGGTGTTTGGCCTGCTGGTGTTTGGGCGATCGCGGGCGCTACTGCTCCCAAGGTGAAACCACCAGCCAACGCGGCGCCGCCTTTCAGGAATTCCCTACGATCAGGTCGTTTCGAACCCATCGGTCTCTCCTTCGCAGATGAGGCTACCCGGAAATCGTTTCCCCGCCGGGTCGAAAGTATACGCCCATCTCGGCGTCCAATCGAGCACAGTCCGGAGTGCCCTTGGACCTCGCTTGTCACGCTTCGCAGCATTGTGTCGAAGTGGGCGATGACGCGTTGTAATGGACACGTTGCGAATGTGCACGGTCATGGCGGTCTCCTGTCAGGCGATCCGTCGAGTCTCATCCGACACCTCGCGCAGCGCATTCCTGATCCGGCCCCACCATCGACCGCAGCCGCGCCTCGTGCTCGCGCACCGCGTCACTCGCCCGCGCCGCCGACCAGTTCGAGTTGCGGATCGAGCGATCGCGGTCCGGCGGCCAGCGGCGTAGCATATGTCGCGCGAGCGGACACTGAACGTCGCGCGGCAGAGCGGGCAGCGCCTCGATCAGCACGGGCACCGCGTCCGCGCTCAGCGACGTCGCGTACGCGACGTCGAATCGGACTGGCGCGTCCGCCGACGCCATGCGCGCGACATTCGCGCGCGCGATGATCGCATCCGGGTTGATGACGAACAGCAGCGCAACCGTCGCGAGGCCGGACGCCAGCGTCCCGATCGCGAACGAGTCGCGGCGGCCGCGCAACACGGTCGCGGCGAGCCAGAACAGCATCGCGCCGATCCAGATCAGCAGCACCATCGCGTAGAACCGCGACTCGGTGAGCCCGTAGCTGGCGTGATAGAGGCGCAGCCGCTGGAACGCGGACGCCATGATCGCGAGCACGAGCCCGATCTGCACGCCGGCGAGGCTGCGGAACACGAGGTCGTCGCGTCGGCTACGACGTTCGAGGAGCCAGTCGGCCGCGAGCAGGACCGGCACGACGAGGAAGACCGCGACGACCAGCTCGAAGAAGCCGCGCCGCGCGTACTCGGCGTACGTCAGATCGGGCGTCACCTGGACGAGCGCGTCGCCGCCGAACAGGTAGCGGAACTGCACGATGACGAAGACCAGGAACAGCAGATCGAGCGCAGCCAGCGCCGTCGCGACTTCCGTGATCCCGAGCGTGGGGCGTTTCGGCGTGAGGGCAACCAGTGCACTGTCCCGCCACAGGACGCGAAGGGGCGGCAGCTCCGTGCCCGTCAGAAATCCGCGCAGGTAGCCGGTCGCGAGCCACGCGGATACGGAGAACAGCAGCAGGTGACTCACGATCGGCTCGACGTCGATGCGCACGACGTTCAGCACCAGATCCGCGAACACGGCGTCGGCCGACATGAACAGCGCCCCGAACACCGCGACGAGCGGTGTGGCGATCACGAGGCCGCGCGCGACGGCCGCGGCCCTGCGCCACCTGGCCGTACGGCCGGTCTCGACACGCGGGGTGGAGAGTGTCGCATCCACAATCGCAAGCGTCGCGGCCGTCCACGCGTGCAGTGCGCCCAGCGCCAGCGCGCCGGCGTATCGAAGCACGCCCGCGCGACGCACCCACGACGCGGCGGGACGATGAGCCGCGAGCGCGAAGCTCAACGTCGCGCAGCCAAGCGCGAATAGCTTCAGCGGCGGAGCGTCGCGCCACGCGAGGCCGGCCGCGAACACGACGCCGATCACCAGCCATGCGACGCGCTCGCGGTCCAGTGCGAGAGCCGCGCGCCGGTGCAGCGCGAGCGCGGCGACCGCGACCGACGCGATCCACAGCGACAGGTTCAGCCCCACCGGGCCGGGAGCGCGCAGCAGCGCATCGCCCACCACGCCGAGGACCACGCCCGCCACGAGCAACGCCGTGACGCCGACGGGCGGCACGGGATAGAGGCGAGCCGCCCCCACGAGCGCCTGGCCGATGACGCCACTGTCGGAGTACCCGTCCGAGGTGCCGAGGCCGACTCGTTCGTCTTCGATCCGCCCGCGACCCGCCTGCGCCGAAACCGCGTCGTCACTCATATCCGGTGTCCTCCTCGTCCTCTGCGGCCGGCGATTGCCGGTGCAGAAGGATCGCTTCGGGGACCCCGCCGGGTCTTCACGGGGGTGTGAGCATTGCGTGAGATTCCGGTGAGCGAGGCAGGCGTGGGGCTCAGGTGCGGCGGAGAGGGGCTGGCTGGTCACCGCCGCCTGACGGCAGGAATCCGTCAAGCCTCCGAACTCCTCCCTACAACGGAACGGATCGCCGATTCGTTCCTGCTCCTATCTTTTCGCCAGGGCTACACCGTGTGCCGCCTTCGTGATGATCGCCGCGACCGCTTGCGGCTGCGACACGTAGACGGCATGACTTCCCTTGACCTCGGCAACCGTTGAACCGGCGCGCTTCGACATCAAGCGCTGCGCGTCGGGCGGAATCATCCTGTCCTCCGTCGACACGAGATACCAGCTTGGCTTCGACTTCCACGCTGGCTCGCTGACGGCGCCGTTGAGCGCCTCCAGCCCCCATGGCACCTGCGAGTCCGCCATGAATGCAGCCGTGTCAGCGCTCACATCCGCGGCGAACGACGCTTGAAACTGTGTCCGATCGAGGAACAGATAGCCGTCCTGAGGCGGCAGGATCGGAGGCACGGGCGCGCCCGGCGGCGGGTTCTTGATCAACGCGGACACGGACTCGCCCTTGTCCGGAGCGAACGCGGCGATATAGACGAGGCCCGCGACCTTCGGATCGTTGCCGGCTTCCGTGATCACGACGCCCCCGTACGAATGGCCAACGAGAATTGCCGGGCCGTTCTGCGCGGCCAGCGTGCGCTTCGTGACCGCGACGTCATCCGCCAACGAGGTGGTCGGATTCTGAACGATCGCCACGTTGTAGCCGTCCTTCTTGAGAACGTCGTAGACGCCTTGCCAACCGGACCCGTCGACGAACCCCCCGTGGACCAGAACGACGTTCTTAACGCCCTCAACAGCTCCTTCTTGCGACATACAGACCTCCCCATAGCCGAGCACCACTGCAATGATCGGCACAATGCCGAGAAACGCTCGGCGCGCATCGGTTGCTTTCGACATCTGATTCATCCCTGATCACGGAGGCCGTTTCTCGCGGACCATCCATTCACGGATGTACGCGGGGCAATGTGCGAGCCGGATGCTCTCCATTTCACAGTGCAGTAAGAACTGCACGACCTCCACGTCCACGAGGCTCACTTCGCTCAGGTCGAGCACGACGTCGCGCGTCCGCTCCGCCTCAACGGATCGGCGCAGGTCAGGCAGCTGCTCCGCGCGGATTCGCCCGCTCACCATCAGCGTGGTCGTTCCGGTGTCGGTCACGCGCGTGATCTTGAGCATCGGGATTGATGACGAACGTCGGCACGACGAAGGGCAAACCGTGCGCCATCCGTAAGTCGTTGCGCTCTATCGGCGAACACGCTCACCCGCGCGAATCTTCGGGAGGGCCGCTCGCGAAGCTTCGTGAGGCCAGGTCTCCGAGACACCTCGTTGATGCGGCCCAGAGCGAGGGCAGGGCGACAATGGCCAGGTCGGCCTAAAATGCGTGGTGGCCGGCTCGAAGTGCCGGCCAGGCGGTTTCACGTGACTGAGTCAGCCCATCCACCCAAGCGCGATCGTGAGGCGCTGACCCGCGGGGCCACCGAAGAAAGCTTTCGGCTGATCGTCGAGTCGATTCCCGGTCTGATCGCGGTCATGACACCCGAAGGCGAGGTCGAGCACGTCAACCACCAGGTGCTCGAGTATTTTGGCCGCACGCTTGAAGAACTGAAGCAATGGGGCACGACTGATGCCGTCCACCCGGCCGACCTCCCCCGCGTGAAGGCCGCGTGGCAGCACGCCGTCGAGACCGGCCTGCCTTACGAATTCGAGCACCGCATCCGGCGGGCGGATGGCGGGTACCGGTGGTTCCAGTCGCGCGGCCTCCCGCTTCTGGACGTCGAGGGTCGGATCGTCCGCTGGTACAACCTGCTCACGGACATCGATGCCCGCAAGCAGTCGGAGGAGAAGCTGCGGCGGAGCGAAGCCGATTTGCTCGAAGCGCAGCGACTGAGCCATGCCGGCAGTTGGCGACACGATCTCGCGTCGGGCGCTTTCACGGTTTCCCCGGAAGTGCTTCGAATACGCGGCGTCGACTCGGCGGAGCCTCTGTCGACGATCGACCGGATGTACAGCGGGATTCATCCTGACGACCGGTCGAGGGTCAGGGGAACCTATGAGGCCGCGCAGACGCAGAAAGGCGAGTTCGACGCCGAGTACCGCATCGTGCTTCGTGACGGCACGATCAGGCACCTTCACACGATCGGCCATCCCGTCATGAACGAGCGCGGTGACGTCGTGGAGTACGTCGGCACGGGAATGGATGTGACCGAACAACGGCAGGCGCAAGCCGCACTGGAGACTGCCTTCGACGAGATCAAGCGCCTGAAGGACCGGCTCCAGGACGAGAACCTGGCCCTTCGTGAAGAGATCGATCAGGCCTTCATGTTTGAGGAGATCGTCGGCGCTTCCCCAGCGCTGAAGTCGGTGCTCTCTCACGTGTCGAAGGTAGCGCCCACCGACGCGACTGTCTTGATCTCAGGCGAAACCGGCACTGGAAAGGAGCTGATCGCTCGCGCCATCCACAAGCATTCACGTCGTGCGGACCGGGCGTTTGTCAGCCTGAATTGTGCGGCAACTCCTCCTTCGCTGATTGCCTCAGAGCTGTTTGGCCACGAGAAAGGCGCCTTCACCGGTGCTGGGCAGCAGCGCCGTGGCCGCTTCGAGCTGGCACACTCCGGCACGATCTTCCTCGATGAGATCGGGGAGATACCGATGGATACGCAAATCGCCTTGCTGCGCGTTCTGCAAGAGCGCCAGATCGAGCGGGTCGGAGGAAGTCGCGCGATTCCGGTGGACGTTCGAGTCGTGGCGGCGACCAACCGCGACGTGTCAGCCGCCATCGCCGAGGGCTCATTTAGATCGGACCTGTTTTACAGGTTGAACGTCTTTCCCATCCACGTGCCGCCGCTCCGAAAGCGCCGAGAAGACATTCCGATCCTGGTCGAGTACTTCGTCAAGCGATTTGCGGAAAACATGGCGAAGCGGATTCGTCAGATTGACAAGCGCACGCTGGAACTCTGCGATCGTTACCCGTGGCCTGGCAACATTCGTGAGCTCCAGAACATCGTCGAGCGATCGGTCATCCTGTGCACCGGCGACACGTTCTCGATCGACGAAGCGTGGCTGTCGAGTCAGGCCCATCTTCGCGCGGACGGGTCAAGCCCACTCCCAGCAACGCTGCAGGATCAGGAGAAAGAGATGATCGAGTCCGCCTTGGCGAAGAGTCGAGGAAAGGTGGCTGGACCGCGAGGGGCTGCCGCCAAGCTCGGGATTCCCGCTTCGACGCTGGAATCGAAGATCAAGCAGCTTGGGATTGAAAAACGCCGATTCACCACAGCGTCTTGACACATGAATGAGCCCGAGTGGCCGCCGAAACGCGAAGTAGCGCAGGCGATCCGACCAAAGGGAGGATCGCTATGTCGCGATCTTCTGATCGACGCGCGTACCAGCTGCGATTCGGGTATGTCAGGTTTGCATGGGCCGGGCCCGCCGGACGGCTGGAATGGCTAGGCCTGGCAGAGGATCTCGCCGTGGAGGACAGCGTACCAGGCGTCGGGGTGCGTCGCCCAGCGGCGCCACCCTTCGGCGATCTCGCGCAGCTCCTTCTCTGTAGCGAGGCCTTCGGTGACCGCTTGGCGCGCGATCGCGGAATCGGTCATGCGATCGGCCCACAACCCGCCCCACCATGCGCGATCGTCGGGCGTCGCGAAGCACCATACGGAGGCGCCGGGTAGCACTTGGTCAAAGCCTGCGGCGTGTGCCCACGCAAGGAGGAATCGGCCCGCGTCGGGCTCGCCCGCGTTGCGGCGCGTAATTTTTCGGTACAGCACCAGCCAGCGGTCGATCGCGGGCTCGTCGGGGTACCAGCGGAAGGCGCCATAGTCACCGTCGCGCGCCGCGACCAGCCCGCCCGGCTTGCACACTCGCTTCATCTCGCGTAGCGCGCGAACGGGATCGGGGAGATGCTGGAGCACTTGATGCGCGTGCACGACGTCGAACGTGTGGTCGTCCATCTCGAGCGCATAGAGGTCGCCGACCGAGAACTCGACGTTCGGACCGCCGCCAGCGTCGCGTCGCGCCTGCTCGATCACGGCGGCCGACGCATCGATGCCGAGGACGCGTCCGGGCGCAACCCGCCGGCCGATGTCAGCCGTGATCGTGCCCGGCCCGCACCCGAGGTCGACCACGTGGGCGCCGGATATGAGGTGCGGGGCGAGGTAAGCGGCCGAGTTGTCGACCGTGCGCCACTTGTGCGACCGCAATACGCTCTCGTGGTGACCGTGCGTGTAGGTCATTGGTGTTCTCAGTTCGCCGGTTGACGACGACGGCCACTCGAAGATCAGGCGCTCGCCGTTTGTGCATCGCGCCACTGTTCTCAGGGGCCGGCCAAGCGCCCGGGACGATTTCCGCAACTAAATTAGCCGTAGCTCACGCGAAGCGTGAGCGGAGGCTGGCTGGGTGTTAGGGACGATTTTCGAACTTGGTTCGTCCAGACTGCAGCCTAATCTAACCTTCGATTCGGCGGTACGCTTACGTAATGCGACCCCTTCGGTATTCCATCAACGTCACATTAGACGGGTGCTGCGATCATCGTGAAATTCCGGCGGACGAAGACCTACATCGTCACGCGGTGGAAAACCTCGAACAGGCCGATGCTCTCCTTTTTGGCCGGGTGACTTACGAAATGATGGAGGCAGCGTTTCGGCCGCCGGCGCGGACGGGAGCGAGGCCTGATTGGATGGAACCCTTCGCCCGGACGATCGACGCGGCAAGGAAGTACATCGTGTCGAGCACCCTGGTCCGGGTCGATTGGAACGCGGAGCTCGTGCGCGGGGATCTGGGGAAGGCCGTTCAACAGCTGAAGCGGGAGTCGGGTAAGGGACTGCTCGTGGGAGGCGTGAAGCTCCCGCTGGCGTTGGCGGAGCTGGGATTGATCGATGAGTACGAGTTCGTGGTGCAGCCCAGGCTG
>Ga0070699_100004079_pt1 | contig 12913 bp, 17 predicted proteins | sample KBSK1503metaG_FD_65473 | JGI IMG/M metagenome (GOLD analysis project Ga0070699, IMG submission 65473) | Corn, switchgrass and miscanthus rhizosphere microbial communities from Kellogg Biological Station, Michigan, USA - KBS K1-50-3 metaG | ecosystem: Host-associated > Plants > Roots >...
GCCACAGTTTCGTATTGCCCGAGACAGACCATCGCAGGCGCCGCGGCCACGTCTGCAGACATGCCCAGATCACCCACATCTGCGGCCCATAATGAGAGCGCCGACGCGACCTGGAGGCCGCGCAGATCGGCGGTTCACGTGCGTCGCGGCCCATAAGGCAACGACGCAGCGTGGCGAGCGGGCGGCGCCACTGCGCTGCACTGGCTGGCGGCGGGCATCTGCTGCGAAGGCCGCCCGGCGACCAGTGGTTCTGCCCTACCGTCGTTTTATGCCTGCCAGGAAACGGCCCACCCCCGAGGACACCGTGACCGCCCGGCAGACCCTGCTCGACGGGCTCGCCCGCGATATAGACATCTTTGAACTAATGAGCGAGCTTTTGCCCCTGCACCCGCGGGACAACACCTTCCCCGGCGAGGTGTTCCTCCGCCTCGCCGCGGACGCGCTGGACTGGTGCGGGGCCAGCCGGGTCGACCCGCTGCCCCTGGAGGGACTACGCGAGCGGTTCTTGCCCGAGTGCACCTTCCGCGGCCGACAAAACAAGAAGCTCCAGTACGCGGTGCTAGCCGCAGCAGCCTTCCATGGCGGGACCGAACCGGACCTGCTTGATGAGGTCGCCTGGTGGCAGACCGACGATTTCTGGCAATACGCCCTGTTCGCGACAGTCGCCTACATCCGCGCCGCCGCCAGCCGGGCGGGCGTGCCGGTACGCCAGGCATGCCAGGGACCTGGCCCAGCCCTCCGGCGACCCGGCGCCATAGTGACTCGTTCGGGACGCTGTGGGAGCGGTCATCGGACGGTGGGGCGGCCGATAACAACGGCGGTTCGCGTTCGTGCTGAGGTCGCGGTGCGTCACCGCAGGATGGTGGTAATAGGCATCGGCGGCTGCGGGCAGCTCTGCCTGACGGTGGCTGCCACCGTCAGGCGGAGCATCTCCCGGCCGGTGCGCCTTTACCGGGCAGCGCCTGCGACGTAGGCGGCGACGATGTAGGTCGCGTGCCGGTCCAGGCTGCCGCGGGCGCGGTCGTACCGCATCGTCGTTCTCGGGTCAGCGTGTGAGGCGGCCTCTTGCACGTCGCGCAGCGGGACCCCGGCATCCAGCGCGGCGGTGATGAACGCGTGCCTGAGCGTGTGGGGCGTGACGGCCTTGGCGATCCCGGCGCGGCGGGCGGTCTTGCGGACGATCCGCCCGGCGCCGTGCCGGTCCAGCCGCCGTCCGTCCGCGGCCAGGAACACTGGCCCTTCTGTGCGCTCGCCGATGGCCAGGTCGATCGCCCGGGCGGTGCGCGGCGCCAGCGGGGTGGTGACCACCTTGCCGCCCTTTCGGGTGATCGTCATCGTCCGGTGCCCGCGTTCCAGGCCCAGCTGCTCGATGTCCGCGCCGGTGGCCTCTGAGACCCGCAGCCCGTTCAGCGCAAGCAGCGAGATCAGCGCATGCTCGCACGGCGGACCAAGCCCGGCGGCGACCAGCAGGGCGCCGAGCTCGTTGCGATCCAGGGCGACGGCGTGCGACTCGTAATCGACTCGCGGACGGCGGACGTGGGCTGCAGGGGAATGCACAAGGAGTTCTTCTTCGACGGCGTACCTGTAGAACCCGGCGATGGTGCACAGCCGCCGCGTGACGGTAGCCCGGGCCCGGCCCCTGGCCTCCAGCTCCCGGGCGAAAGACTCGATGTCGGCTCGGCGGACGGCGAACAGGGCCAGGGAGCGGGCGCGGCACCAGGTGGTGAATTGGCGCAGGTCCAGCGCATACGCCTCCCTGGTCAGGCCGCGGTATCCAGCCAGGAATCCGGCGAGGGCGAGGCGTTCGGCGTCGGTGAAGGCGGGCTGGATCGTGGCGAGCGCGGTGGATGGGGCGGCAGTGGTCATCGGGCACCTCCCGGCCGGGCTGGAACCCGGAGGCGCTGGGCCAGTTGCGGGTCCCAGCAATTGAGCGGAACCTCAACGTAAGCCGCATTAGCCAGTCACAGCACGTCACGGCCCGTCCGGCGAGCGGGCGATGACGGCAGCGGAGATACGTCCGAGATCGCCGACTCGGCGCGCCTCGCTGGCCGACGTTCCACCGCTGGCTTGGCAACCAGATCTACCAGATCTGTACCCGAGCGGACTCGACCAGGTCCGGCGGTTGAAGGTAGCCCGCTGCGTCTATCGCCACGCAGCCCGTGCTGATCTGGCAGGACATCGTTTCCATGGGCGGTTTGCCGAAGGCCAGGTTTGGATGGCATCATTTCGATGCTCGCTGAATGCCCCTTTCAGCTGAACCCCGCCGCTGAGGTCGGCTACGTGATTCAGAGGATGCTTCAATGAACATTCGGGCTCTAGTGGCTAAAGTTGCTGGCGAGGCTTCTGGTGCCGTCGTCCCATTTTCCGGTCCGGCCGCAGAGGCAGTCATGACTGAGCTACTCGGTGTGCAAGACGAGCAGCTGGAGATCCTAAGGGAATTGAAATCCACAATCGGGCGCCTTCTAGATGTTCCGTGGAAATCGGCCCGGATCTATATGGAAGAAGCAGCTATTCCAGGCCGCAGCCCCGAACAGGTGCGGCAGTCCCTCGAGCACGCCGCAGAAAAGCTCCATGAAGCTATTCCGACTCAACCGGACTCTTCGCCCGGCAGGGCGGATGCCCGCGTCATGCTCGCGATCGTATTTGCGATCCTTGGTGACCATCAGGCATCCAGATACCATGCCGAGATCGCTTATCGCGAGGCGCGTGCAGCAACCTGGTACCTGGTCAAATCGTTGAGCTCGCTGCGTCGAACGGAAAAGCAGGAACAGTCAAAACTGATTCGCTCCTGGTACAACGACATTGAATGGACAGCAGCATATCTAGGAGACCCGGACGCTCAGAACGTTAAACTGGTAAGGGACAACGTCCTGAAGATCGACAACATTCCGGGTCAGGCGGTCCATCAGCGGTCGCCCAGAAGTGATCTTCCAGTGCGGTGGCGTGAAGGCGCACGGCTTGACTTCGTATATGTTGCGTGGAAAAACGCAGTAGGAGGCCCTGGATTGGAGGAAGAGTTCGGGAATCAGTCGCTGGCGCAGGTCCTTGATGGGCCCCGCCCTAATCTTCGGCCAGCATACGTTCTGGATGCCCTACGCGATCAAGAGATGGGCTACTTTACAGGCTGGGAGGAATGACAGCGCACTGCTCATGCCAGGGTCAGATTCACGTCGCGCGATGTCCCCGTTCTCTTGATCCCGGCCCCGCCCCCTGTCAAGCCCGGCTCACGTTCCCGCCAGATCTCGCCCACGATGCACCGCGCCGCCCGGCCAGCAGCTCGTCGCTTACCGGCAGCCCCGCGGGAGCGCCGCCTGGACCGGGGCGGCGGAAGACCCGGCCGGGGCCCGGGACCTGTTCGCCAAGCTGCTGCCCGTCCGCGAGCGCATCTTTGGCCCCGACCACCGGACACACTCGCCACCCGTGACCGCGTCGCCTGCTGGACCGGGCGGGTTGGGGACGCGGCCGCGGCCCGGGTAATGCTGGCCGACCTGCTGCCCGTCCGCGAGCGGGTGCTAGGCCCCGAGCACCTGGACACCCTCGCGACCCACTACAACCTCGCCTACTGGACTGAGCGCGCAGTATCACAAGCGGTAGCCTCGGACCGCTGTCTCATCTGACGAGCGGCACCTACACCACCAGGCGTCACGGTGCCGGAGACGGTGGCCAGAGGGCTGCTGGTCGCCGTGCATGCGCACGGGAGGGCACTGGATGACGCCACCACAGGATGAGGCGGTGCAGCGTGATCGGGCAGGGCGGCTGACAGGCTCACGTCTGGCGCTGCGGCCCTCCGGCTGCGGGCGGAGTTGCTGACGGAGGCGGCGAGCCAAATGGAAGCTGGTGCGGCGGAGCTTCGCGGTCTCCGTGGCGGGCTCGGGTCGTAACCCGGCAGCGGATGGAGCGGGCAAGCCAGCGCCGCGTGGCTGATGGGCGGCCCGCCTGCGGCGTTCAGTGCTGCCGCTGCAGCGCATCGGCAGGCGCGGCCGACCCCGGCAGAAGGGAGACCGGCTGCCTGCTCTCGCCGCGCTCGCGGCCACCGCCGCGTTCACCGAGGTCACCGTGACCAGGTAGGGCAAGATCGCCGCCATCATTTGCCCGTGGCCCCGGTCTTCGGCACCCGGGCCATCACGGATGTGCTGATCCGCGGCCGGTTACGACCTGGGCCTGGTCACCACCGATACCGCCCCACCGCCGCGCAGGTGATCGAGCGATACGTCTTCCGGTGGTCCATCGAGGTCGCGATCGATGACGCCCGGCAGTTCTTCGGCGCCGGGCAGGCCCGCAACCGCACCACCCGCGTGGTCAAGCGGACCGTCCCGTTCCTGCTCGTCTGCCAGGCCATCATCGCCTGCTGGTTCGCCGCCGGGGGCACGACCCGCCAATGTGGCCGAACACCGGGCTCGCGCTCCCTGGTACGCCAGTAAGGCCCAGCCGTCGACCGCCGACATGGCCGCCAAGTTCCGTTGCGTTATCGTCGCCGCCAGATTTCGAGCATCTCGCCCTGAGTAGCCGATACCCGAAGAAATGAGCGTCTTCCGCCTGCCCCGGGAAGACGCCGCCGCATGACCGCAAAGCCGAGTCAATACTGGCGCGAATTAATACCCTGACAACGCTCGCGCGCGGAGCGATTCAGGAGGCAATCGGCGCAGTCTAGTGCCCAAAAGTTAGGCCCGCAAGAAGTGTCCTATGAGCCCGGCAGGCTCACGGTCCTGCCAGAATGCGTACTGCCAGGTAGACCAGCACACCTGTCAGGCCTGAGCAGATCGCCATTACCAGGGAGATAACGCACAACCTCGCAGTGCGAGGCCAGCTATCCAGCGCGGACAAGATTGTTGTCCACTTACTGGACCGGTCTGAGTCCTCTATGGAATTATTCTTCGGGCCCATCATTAATCACCTCCTTTCTGCCCATAGTGGGGTGGGGCACAGGAGTGATTCACGGGCGTGTTCGTTATGGCGGATGCATGGGACCTCCAATGAGTAGGGGACAGGGGTCCACCACGATATCGTGTGCGCCATTGGGCGAGCAAGAGGTCACATGCGACCGGTGCCATGGTCGCCGCTGCCGTAGGCCAAGGAACTCGGCGTCGTGTCGCTAACCCCGGTGCGTGCCCAGGAGGCCTGCGTGGCAGGGGTCGGCTTCCCAACCCCTCCAACCGCAGTCAGCGTAACCGATCGGCCTGGATTACCAACCTCAGGAGTACCGCCTCTGACATCTCTCGACGCGCCACCTACCGGGCCGGGATGCGGGGCGGAGTGCCGGGAAGTCGCACACAGTCCACAGGCTGAACAGTTCGAATCTTGAATACTGGTGTTATGCGCGTCACGATCGAGCCACCCGAGGGGTGGGAACCGGCCCGCGCACTGCTGGGCGAACTGCGACAGTTGGGCTACGAGATCGAGGAGCACATCATCCTCGGCAAGCGCCTGTTTGCAGTTGGCGCCCAGCATCCGGCGCCCGATAAGCCTTGACTGTGCCGCGGATCGACGGCAGCCGCCTGATCGTCCGAGCCTTCGTCTCCGGCCAACCGATGCCCCATAAGACTGCGGCGTGCTTCCAGCGCAGCAAGGGGCGAGCGCTCGTTTGACAAGACCTGTGCAGGCCCCTACGGCATCGACGAGTCCGCGCACTGACTACCTTGAAGGTCGCGCAGCCGACAGCGCAGATCAACCGGATCTGCGACCGACTCGTCCGGCTGTGCGGCGCCAAGGGCGCCGCACATAGCGGATATTTCGCGTCAAGCTCGTGGGTGTTGGTAACAGAGAGCGACGTCGTGTTGGACCGGCAGGTCGTCGCGTTGAACCGGCCGGCCATCGTCTCCGGCATGGGCTGTGGTGCCACGCTTGCCGGGGCACACTGGCAGGGTGACGTCGAAATACGACCGGTACTGGGCGGCCTGCCTGGGCCAGATCCAGGCAGCGCTCGGCAGCGCCGCCGGGGGATTGCCGACCGCAGTTGCTACCCCGGGCCTGCGCGACCTCGGCGAGCGGCAGTCCTGGTACGGGCTGGCCGAAATCCGCGGCAGCGAGCTGATACGCAGCTCGATGGCGCACGCCACCTCACTGGGCAGGACCGTCGCCGCCGGCGGGATCTGCGCGCCATGGCCCCAGGACACCTTCCGGCTCACGGTCAGCACCGCCGGGGACACCGTCACCATCACCACCGCCGGCCCGGCCAGCCAGGCTGCGAGGACGGCCGCGCACCGGCAACCGCACCGCGCACCTGTTACCCCTGCCGGGGAACTCCCGCCAGCACCGGCCGTCCGCACGAGCCCGGCCCCGGCCCAGGTCATGGCGGGCCGGGCGGGACCTGAGGAGTTCTACCAGCTGCTGTTGTCGTGTGACCCGTTGATGAGCAGCAGACCGCCTGCAGGTCGGTGTAGTATCCGGTGAAGGTCTTCTGCCCGTTCAGCGTGATGCAGATCGGGCCGCCCGCCTCGGCGGTGCTGTTGCCAAGGTTCACGTTCCAGGCATGGTCCAGCACGTACGCGCCGGTATCGTCGGCGTTCGCCGATGCGCGGTCGATGGTGACGTCGTGGGTGTTCTGCAGGTACACCCCCCAGCCGGTGTCGTAGTCGAAGGTGTTGCAGGCCTGGCTCTTGGGGCAGGCCGGGACGCCGCCGATGCTCAGGTAGGCGGAGTTCAGCGCATACAGGCCGTCGGCGTTGTGCGGGACCTGGCCGTCGGCGGTCGCCTTCAGCTTGCTGTTCGGCAGCGTGATGTGCGAAGAGCCGTTGATGAACAGCGCGTTTCCGGTCATCTTGTTGAAGCTCAGCTGGTCCAGACTGATATAGGACGAATCGTCGAGCTCGGCGCCGCGGCCGTCCTCGTTGGCGGAGATATTAGAGATCGTCGTGCCGGCGGGATTGGTGACATCGACCAGCACGATCACCGGGTCGGTGAACGGGACGCCTGAGTAGTTGGCGGATATCCCGCTGATGGTGAATGAACGTGTGATGCCGCCGCCGGAGTTGTCGACCCTGACCGCCCATCCGGTAGAGCCTCCGCTGGGGGCCGTGATGGCCCACAGGGTCCCGGCAAGGTTATTTAGCCTGTTGAGAGGCCCATTCGCTTGAGGATCTTGCGGTCGGATCCGTTGAGGCGGCGGCGTTCGGCGGCGATGTTGGTGACGCCGTGTATACGGAGCAGGTTCAGGGCCGCGTTACTGACAGTGGCCATGAAGCGGGCTGCGCCGGGTGCGCGTGCCCGGGAGGAGTCTTCTTTCATGTCGACGTCCCTGATGTAGTGGGTGGTCTCGGTGGCGGCCCAGTGCCCGCGGTTGAGGGCGAGCAGGTCCGCCGGGGAGGCCTGGCCGGAGCTGGCGGTGGTGAGGATCAGCACGGTCTCGCTGCGGGTGGTGCTCGTGCCTTTCCTGTCTTTGAGGGTGGTGTACCGCTCGATGAGGGCGGCTTGCTGCATGCCGGGGTACTTCAGGCCGGCGGGAGCGGCGGTGACCTGGATGCTGCGGGTTTCGATCCGGCCGCGGCCGGCTTCGAAGGTGGCCGCGGTGACGGGGATCTGCTCCCAGGCGATAGCATCCAGGGCCTGGTAGGTGCGGGGCTGGTTGCCCTTGATGACGAAGATGACGTGCCCGCCGCGGGCCAGCACCCGCCGGTTCAGGTCCGCCAGGGAGTGCAGCGCGTCCACGGTCAGGCACACCCGGCCAGGTCCATCCCGTCGATGACCGGGCCGATGACAGTGGTCTCGTTCGTCTTCCTGTCCACGGCGCGCTGGGCGGCGTTCAGCCGGGTGCCGTGCCAGAAGAACCCCAGGTGCTGGGGTGCTTCCCGGCCTTTGACCTTCGCGCCGCGGGATGCCTTGCCGTCGGCGCCCAGCCCCCGCAGCGCGGGAACGCGGCGGGGGTCGCCGTAGGCCGCGGCAGGGAACACCGGGTGGCCCGCGGGGACCGGGACACGGCCGAAGGCCGAGCCGGCCGGGAGCTTGGCGCGCCCGCCGGCGATCGCCTGCGCGCTGGCCGCGACCGCGGCCGCAGCGGCCTTCCGCGCCTGCCTGGCGGCCTTGCGTGCCTGCTTTTCCGACCTGCCGCGGGCTGCCCGCTCCCGCCTGGCGGCCCTGCGTGCCCTGTCCCGCGCCTTGCGGGCCCCGGCTCTGGCCTTGCGGGCCGTGTCACGGCGCTGTTCCTGCAGCTGCGCCGGGGACAAGACCTCGCCCGCGGCGGCCAGCTCGGCCGCGTGCCCGCACAGCAGGTCATCGGCCAGGTCATGATCGATCAGGCCGGCGACCCGCCGGATCGTCTTCTCCGACGGGGCAACGCGGACCCCGGCCCGCTTGTGCCGCGGGCAGCCCAGCGCCCTGAGCACCCGCTGCGGGCGGCTCGCCGCCCACTCCCCGGCCGCGGTGAACGAGTCGCACCCGGCCAGCCTCGCTGCTATCGAGATCGCGATCACGCACGGCAGGGTGAACCGCACTCCCCGCGGGTCCCGCGGGTCGGGCAGCCGGCCCAGCCACTGCCACAGCGAGGCGGGCGCGGCGGGATCAGGTGAAAGCACGTGAGCAGCAGTGACAGACTGGACGGGCAACGGGGCCACCTTCGGGACGGAGACGTCAGGAATCCCTGTCCTACCGGGGCCCCGTTTGCTTACCACCAGCACGACACGCCGGAATCCGCCAGATCCTCCCCGTTTTCCCCGCCGCGCATCCCGGACCCGCGAGCATGCACGCGGCGCACCAGCCCTCGCCGGCCGCGATGCCCCCGGCCTGCCGGGCAGCAGGAGACCCAGGACATCAGTCACGCAATGTGACCGTCACCATGGTCCCGTTAATCACTCACCGTCACATCTACTTTGCCGGGACCCTGTGATGGCCCACGGGCCGATCACGTAAGGACTGCTGGGAGTCCCGTTTCCTGCCGTGACGCAGGCGCACCCCGCCGGCGATCCGGGTGCGGTGAAGCCGGAATCGGACGTGATGGTGATGGCGCCGTGCTGTGCTGTGCTTCCCGAGGCAGCCGCCGAGGAAGCCACCGGCGCGCCAACCGAAACCGCCACGGCTGTGACGGTAAGAAAGACAAAATGTCGCATCAAGTACCCTCCTTTTGAACCTAAACCCGGCGTGCGAGGCTGGTGATGGTGTGACCGGTCACGGACCGGGTGCGGTGTTGCGCGGCCAGCCGTGTTTCTCCTGGTCAGCGCCTCTATCGGCGCGTTGAAGCAGTGACCGCGCGCGGGCAGCGGATTTCATGCTCTCCAGCGGCCCCTCACTTGAGCTGAGCGTGTAGCGGCACTCCACTGCGGCAGGCAGACCGCATCGTGCCGTGCCGTGCTGACCGATGGAGGCCGGGCCGTCCAGGAACATCACCCCGGTGCGCATTTCCCCCTTCCTCCTGTCTGCAGCCGGTCGCAGTAGCGGCCAGGACGGGCGTTGATGTCCGCGTACCTGCTTGCTCGCGAGCACTGGCCTGCCGGCCGTGAACAAGCCATCCCGCGGGACTGGTTAGCCGACCAAGGCGCCGATCGTCTGCTGCGCCTGGGACAGCCCGGCGCCAGAGGGCTGGGGATGCGCTGGGCGGCGGGTGAGGTGGGTGGTGTTTGCGTCGGCTTGTGCTTGTAGACGAAGGCCCGCCGCAGCTCGGGGTAGCGCTCGCCCGGGCTGGAGAAGTGGCGGCTCATGATAACTAGTTCGGCGGCGCGGCAGGCGGCCAGCGGATCCCGTTTCTGGGCCGCGGTCAGCTGGCGCACCTCGGCGGCCGGCCGCTGTGGGTAGTCGGGGCTGTGGGCCAACTGCTGGGCCAGGGTGACCACCTGCGCGCGGTAGGTGGCTGGTGCGCCGCCGATCACCTGGCCGATCAGGCTGCACTGCAGTGCTGAGGCGGGGCTGACCCGGCATGCGGTGGGCACGGCGCGCTCCTTCCTTTTTCTCCAGCTGGCCGTTGATAGGGGCCGGACCCGGCTGCAGCGGATAGTTGCTGGCTTGCTGCCCGGCCGGGTGTAGCTGCGTTCAGGCGGTGGCGGGCAGCTTCCGCGCCGCCGGTGCCCGGTCCGCGACCATCGCCTTGATGCGGCGGACAACGCGGCCCCCGCCGGGTGCGCTGCGTAACTGGTCGGATACCGGGTCTAGTGCCTGGCCTCTGCCGGCCTGCGGGCCTGACGGCGGGGGCCAGGCCGAAGGCCGGGTGCTGGGAGCGCGCGGCGGACCTGCTCATCTGCCCGGGACCATTGGGCCAGGCGGGAGCGTGCCGGGCTGCCTCATTCGCCTGAGCCGATCAGTTCCAGGCCGCTGGAGAAGCCGAAGGGCAGGGCCGCGATCGCGGTCTGGAAACCGGTCGCGGGGTCGATCTGGTACAGGCCCGGGTTCTGGACGAAATCGGTCGCGTACAGCTTGCCGTCCCGGCCGAACGCCAGCCCCATCACGGTGTTCGATCCGACCAGGTTGACCAGTTTCGTCGCCCTCCCCGTGGCCGGATCGATGCGGTACAGGATCGCGGGTGTGAGCGACGGGTTGAGCGTGGTCGTCACCCCCAGCAGGGTCCCGTGCCGGTCCACCGTCAGGTCCATGAAGAACTGGGGCGCTCCGGTCCGGCCGATCCGGGTGAATCTCCCGGTCCGCACGTTGACCGTGTACAGCGAGTTGTAGGCGGCCGGGCCGGGCGTGCACTCGAACGTCTTCGGAGCAGGGTTACAATCCCCGACCGCATACAGGGTCCCGGTGCGGCCGAAGCCCATAGCCATGACCGCCAGCCCGCGGACCCGCACGCCGAACAGGTGCGCCCGCCCGGTCTGCTGGTCGATGGTGGCCAGCTGCTGGGCGCCGAACAGGGACCCGCACATGCTGTACAGCGTCCGATGAGGCGAGAGCGCCAGCGACCCGCAGTCTCCGCCGTGGGTCGGCCCGACATCGCGAGTGGTCACGGCGGCGCCGCGGACGGCGACGGCGAAGATCTCCGCGCCGTTCGGCAGGCCATTGCCAGCCCCCGAGGTGGTGTAGAACACCTGTCCCGCGCCGCCACGGGGGCCGCTCTGTGCGGCCATGGCCCCCGACGGGGAGATGACCGCATTCGCGACCGCGAGGACCGCGAACAGCATCGCTGATACCACCAGGACCCGCAGGCTACGGCCAGCCGAGGTGGCATCCATGGTCAGACTTCTTTTCATCTCCTGCTCCTTGCTCTTCTCTTTGACTCTTTTCCTTTTGACGGCCTTCGAGCGGGCGGCTCCCGGTGACCACTGCAGCACCGCGTCAATCTGGCACTGAGGGCGGCAATGTTGGATGAAGGCCCGGCCCGATGCTTGCTCATGGCTTTGCGGCCCTGGTCTAGACGAGTACGAACGGGTTGCTGTGGATGATGGAGACGATCTGGGCGTCCTGGCTGACCAGGGAGGCCATGCACTGCAGGGTGTGACCGGCCAGCGGGCTGCCGGGACCACCGCCGGGCACGGGGACCGCGAAGGTCCGGGTGCACTGGTAGTCGGGGCCGGTGCCGCTGAAGGTCCACCCGTTGGCCGCGTCGAAAGCCTGGTGCAGGGTCTGGGTAGGCCAGCCCTGGGTGACCGCGGTCAGGTCGATCGCGCTGATGGTCAGCGTGTACGGGGCGCCGGAGCTGGTCCGCGAAGTTTGCGGTTGTGTCGTGCCCGCGAGCTGCTGGCCGGCCCGGATCCTGCGGGGATGGCAGTTCCCGCCCAGATGCCGGCGCTGACTTTCGTTGCTTGCCTGTGCCGAGGGCTGCGGCTATGCGGAATAGCTCGATAGGAGCTCGGGCAGCGGCCCGGAGGGTGGGGTGCTGAGGTCAAGGCCGGTGGAGTCGGCCAGGCGGCGCTTGAACCACAGGTCGAACTCGTCCTGCGACCCGGAGAACAGGGACAGGGCGTGGCCGAAGTCGGGGCTTTCCATGTAGGCGACGAACTGGTCCCCGCCCGGGGCGCGGACGAGGTACCAGGCCTCCTTGGTGATGCCGATCCGCCGTTCGGACCGGCCGTAGTCGGGCTTGCGCTGTTCTTCGAGTTCCCGCATGAAGTCCCTGGCGTCCGCGGTCTTGCCGGGCGTGATGAGGACCACCAGGCAGATCTGGTCCATGGCGTCCTCCTTCCGGGCCGCTGCGGCCTCGAGCCGCGCGGCCCGATCGTGACGTGGGACCCTCACTACTAGTCGGGCATCGCCCGGCTAGGGCAGAGGTCCGGGTGCGGTAGGCCGATGCAGGTGGGCGATCGGGGGCTTGGCCGCGAACGAAGAGGCCTTCTCGGCGATGAGGGCGTGCGGGGACGCGGCGGTGGTCATGGCAGGCGCGTCTGCAGTTCGACGAGCCGGCGGGTGGCGTAGTTCATCTCGCGCACGGTCAGGCGGAGCCGGTACCAGAGGAACCGGAGCCGCTCACGGCAGGTCCAGGTGACCAGCTTGTCGGCGTGCTGCGCCTGCTGGTCGGTAGTGTGGGGGTGGTTCATGACAGGTCCGTTTCGTTCGGGCGGTGCCGGCCCGGCGGCGGCCGGTGATCCGCGGCTGGCTGCCGGGCTGGCGGTGGCATCGCCTCCTGCTGCCGGTGGTGCCGCCCGGCCGCCCGGCTCGGATGGGAGCCGTAACCAGGCAGGGAACGGTTGTTCACCGGCGATGAACGGGACGTCGAACCCCGGCGGTCAGGTGCGCCAGGTGATCGGGGCCCGCGGATCCGGCGCGTAGCAGCAGAACGTCCCGGTGTGGATGGTCGCGTCGAGGTGGTCGGCGAGGGCGGGGCTGTGGGCGCGGATCCGTGACAGAGCGGCCCGGATGGCGCGGGTGATGTTCACCCGGGCCCGCTCGGCCGCGGATCCGGTTGTGCGGTCCCGGCCGCCCAGCCCCACGGCCGCGGCCAGCTCGTCGGCCAGGAACTGCATCTCCTGGCGCGCTCGGGCGGCCCGGACCGGATCGGCCCACGACGTCGCCTCGGCCAGTTCCTCCTCCAGCTCGCGCAGCCGCGCCCGGTAGGCCG
>Ga0070699_100004080_pt1 | contig 12912 bp, 10 predicted proteins | sample KBSK1503metaG_FD_65473 | JGI IMG/M metagenome (GOLD analysis project Ga0070699, IMG submission 65473) | Corn, switchgrass and miscanthus rhizosphere microbial communities from Kellogg Biological Station, Michigan, USA - KBS K1-50-3 metaG | ecosystem: Host-associated > Plants > Roots >...
CGCGCGCGTCGACATGGGATAACTCTTGCGGACGCGGCGTGGACGCCTGCCGTCGCGGCGCAGACCCTTGCCGTCGCGGCGCAGACCCTTGCCGTCGCGGCGCGGACCCTTGCCGTCGCGGCGCGGACCCTTTGGGTCCGCGAACCTTAGTCACCGTTGTCACCCTGGGCCAGATAGAACGACAGGCTTTCGAGCGAGACCGTCAGATCAACGCTCTTGAGCTTCACATTGTCTGGGACGTGCAGCGCGCCCGGCGAGAAGTTGAGAATTCCCTTGATTCCCGCGGACACGACCTGGTCGACGACAGGCTGCGCATGCGGAGCCGGCACCGCGACGACCGCGATGTCGAGCCGCTCCCGCCGCGCAATGCGCTTCAGATCCTTGATGTCGTAGATCGGTACCCCGCCGCGCGATTCGTGACCGATCTTTTCGTTTGCCGCGTCGAACAATGCTGCGATCTCGAACCCTTCCTGGCGAAAGCCGGGATAGTCCGCCAGCGCGAGGCCGAGATTGCCGGCGCCCATGATGGCGACGCGCAACCGGCGATCGAGGCCGAGAATCTGGCGTAGATGGCGCCGCAGCTCCTTGACGTAGTAGCCAACGCCGCGAACGCCGAATTCGCCGAAGTAGGCGAGGTCCTTCCGGATCTGCGCCGCGTTCAGGTGAAACTGCTCGGCAAGCGCTTGCGAGGAAATTGTCTCGACGCCGCTGACATCGAGCTCGTTGAGGCAGCGCAGGTAGATCGACAGCCGGTTCGTCGTGAGTTCCGAAACCTGATCCGGCGTTTGGCGCCGCTTGTTCGGCCGATTCACAAGGTTCAATGCTACCATCTCGCGCCATGGCGCAAACGACCACGCGACCGTCTGTCGTCCCTCAACAAGGAACGTTTCAGCCGTACATCCCTGCGTCGCAATCGCCCGCCGAGTTTACGGTGCGTGCCGTGATCCTCGGCTCACTCTTCGGGCTGCTCTTCGGCGCGTCCACGGTCTATCTGGGACTCCGTGCCGGGCTCACGGTGGCTGCATCGATCCCGATCGCGGTGCTCGCGATCTCGGTGCTGAAGAGGCTGGGCGGCTCCACGATCCTCGAAAACAACATCGTTCAGACGATCGGCTCGGCCGGCGAGTCGATTGCGGGCGGCGTCGTCTTCACCGTGCCCGCGCTGATCTTTCTGGCGCCGGACGGCCCGGGGTATTTCAACTACGTCCAGATCACGATGTTGACATTCGCGGGGGGCATCCTCGGCGTGCTCATGATGGTGCCGTTGCGGCGTGCACTGATCGTCAAGGAACACGGCGTCCTTCCCTTCCCGGAGGGGACCGCATGCGCCGAAGTGCTCGTCGCGGGGGAGCGCGGCGGCAAGCTGGCGGCGCTCGTCTTTGGAGGGGTCGGTGTGGGCGCCCTCTGGAAGGCGTTGTCGTGGATTCTCAACCTCTTCCGAACCGAAATCGGCTACTCGACGCCGCGCACGAGCCAATTCCCGAACGCGACGCTCAACATCGATGTTTCTCCCGAATACCTTGGCGTCGGCTACGTCATCGGGCCGGCGATCGCCGGCACCATGTTCGCGGGAGGCGTACTGTCGTGGCTGGTGCTGCTGCCGCTCTTGACAATCCTTGGCGCCTACATCAACGTGCCGTTCCCACCGATTCACCCGAACTACGCGAACAATCCCGCAACGGGTCAGCCGTTCCTGATTTCCGAAATGGCGCCGGGGCAATTGTGGAGCGCGTACATCCGCTACATCGGCGCCGGAGCCGTGCTTGCCGCCGGCCTGATCACGCTCGGCCGCACGATTCCTACGATCGTCTCTTCCGCCCGCGAGAGTTTTCGCGACTTCTCCGCCGCCGGGGGCGCAGACACCAGAGTGCGGACCGAACGCGACATTCCGATGATCGCCGTCCTTGGTGGGTCGCTGCTGCTCGGCGTGTTTCTAACGGTGATGCCGAACCTCCCGACGTACGGCAACCCATTGGCCGCGGTGTTGATCCTGATTTTCGGATTCTTCTTCTCGACGGTGTCATCGCGCATCACGGGCCTGATCGGGACGTCGTCCAACCCGATCTCGGGCATGACCATCGCCACACTGATCCTCACGTGCCTCCTCTTTGTCGCGCTCGGCTGGACTGGAGACATGTACTCGCCAATCGCGCTTGGCGTCGGCGCGATCGTGTGCATCGCGGCTGCGAACGCGGGCAACACGTCGCAAGATCTGAAGACAGGCTATATCGTCGGCGCGACGCCGCTGTACCAGCAGATCGGGCTGGTGATTGGCGTCATCGTTTCCGCGTCGGTCATCGGCCTCACCATCCTCTACCTCCACAACAACCTTGGGGGCATCGGTTCGGCGAATCTCGCGGCGCCGCAGGCGACGCTGATGGCCACGATCATCAAAGGGCTTCTCAACCAGAACCTGCCGTGGGGACTCGTGCTGATCGGCGTGTTCTTGTCACTGACGCTGGAGCTGTGCGGCATCCGCTCGCTTTCGTTCGCGGTGGGGTCCTACCTCCCCATCGCAACCACGGCGCCGATTTTTGCCGGTGGGCTGGTGAGAGCCTGGGTCGAAAGTAAGACGGGGAAGGCGGAGGAATCCGAATTGAGCGCCGGCACTTTGTTCAGCTCTGGCCTGATTGCCGGCGGCTCGATTGCCGGAATCCTCTTCGCCGTCCTCGTGGGAACGGGCACGATCGGGCCGTTCCAGAGCATCGGCAACGCGGTCCCATTCCTCCACAGCGATGGCATATCCGGGCAAATCGCGACCGCCTTCCTGTTTCTGGCGCTGGCGGTCATCGTCGCCCGTACCGCAATCCGCAAAGTAGAATGAGGACGTGAAGGGCCTCGGCACCTGGGCGCTCGCCGTTACGCTGGTCGCATCGACGACGGCGGAACCGGCATACGCCCAGGCCGCCGCGCGGCGCCTCACGACGATCGACGGTCTCCGCAGGTTCTCCAGCTACTTTCATCTCCAGAATGTCGTGCTTCGCGGCGAATTCGCGGAGGCCGGCAATCGCGTCGTGCTGCGCGGCGGAGACACCGAAATGCAGGTGATGCTGAACGATGTCGCCGCCGCCGACGGCCCCGTGGAAGTGCGCGCGCAGCTGATTGACGTCGGACGGCTCACGGCGACCGATCCCCGGCTCGCACGCTATGAGAATCGCCCGGACCCCGAACATTGGCCGATGCCTGGCGAAGAGCTCGTGCTCAGCGTGTCCAATGTCGCGAAGGCGGATCCGGTTGCGACACCGACGGTCCGCGCGCTGGCGCTCGAGCCGTGGCGCTTCGAGGGTCAATCGGTGACTGTCACCGGTCAATTCGGAGGGCGGAACCTGTTTGGCGACCTGCCCGCGTCGCCGGCTAAGACCAAGTACGACTTCGTGCTGCGGGGAACCGAGGGGGCCGTATGGGTGACCGGCCTTCGACCCAAGGGTAAGGGGTTCGACTTGAACGTCGACGCGCGCGTCGATACCAGCAAGTGGCTTCAGGTAACCGGTGCGGTCAAGCGCGAACGCGGCCTCATCGTGATGGAAGCGCGGACGATCCTGCCATCGTCTGCGCCAGCGACACGGGTTGTCATCGAAGAGCCGCCTCCACCGCCCAAGGAGCCAGGCGAGGTCGTATTCAGCTCCCCAACCGATGGCGAGACCAACGTGCCCGTGGCAGCGCCAATCCGCCTGCAGTTTTCACGCGGTATCGATCCGCCGACGCTCACCAACCGAGTGCGCGTTGGTTACGTGGGCGGCGATGCCCCGTCGCCGCCAGGGGCCTCGGCCACGATCGAGGTGCAGATATCCTACGACGCAGGCACGCGAGCGGTGGAGCTGCGCCTTTCGAAGCCTCTTGACCCGTTCCGGACGGTGAAGGTGGAGCTGCTGGAAGGCGTCAGGACGTTCGACGGCGCGCCCATCAAGCCCTGGACGGTCACGTTTTCCCTGGGCGCGAACTAACCCCAACTCCCAGCTCCCAAGGCCCAACTCCCAACATGGAGTTTGGGTTAGGGAACAAGCTGGAAGGCGGTGACCTGCTTCACGCCATCGAGCGTCGTCTCGATGGCGTAGTCACCGGGCGCCAGGGCGGCCAGCGCCGCGTCCACGACAATCCAACGAAACTGATTCGTCGAATCCGGCCGGTCACTCACTTGCACCGGGATCTGAATCGGCTTGCCAAGGCGATCGAGCATTCGCGCGGTGGCAGTCGAGGTCGAACGCGTCGGCATCTCGACACGGATCCGGTCGCTGCGTGGGAACCGCGCATCGGCCGTCATCAGATACCGTGGACCCGTTGATGGACCGCGGCGCCAGAGAAGCCCCTCTCCCAGCGCGGGCATCTGATTCGATACCACCACACGGCCGGTGTCGGACAGGGGCAAACCGACCTCGTTGTTGGGACGCAGCCGGACGCGGACGGCGTACTCTCCAGGTTTGAGGCCGCCAACGTCGGGTGCGCGCACCGTGAACGACGCGTCGGTGGCAGGCACTTCGACCGTCCGAGACGCAATCTCGCGTCCGTCCGCGCTGACGACGGTAACATCGGCGACGGCACCGGCAGTCCAGGCAAGTTCACGCCGCGCGCGGTAGTCGAGCTCGCCGACAACCCACAAGGTCGCGTCCGGATCGTCGCCTGTCCGCGCGGTCGCCGTCCTGATTCGGAACGCCGCACGGGGACTCACCGCCGCGACAACGCCGAGCGCCGAATTTACCGCCGCGGTCCCGCTACCTGCGGAGCTCAGGACGTCGTCAACGCTCGATCCCCGATACCCTCGACGCGCTCGAATGACGATGCCTGGGCGGAGCGCCCGGACCGTAATCGATCTGAACTTACCGTCAAGCTTCGCATTCGTCGAGCGATAGCCAAGCAGATCGTAAGCGTTCATGTCGGCAGCGATGCGCGTCGCTGCCGCCTCGAGCGCAGTAATAGTCGTCACGGTAACGCCATCGGTGTTCCCCGAGAGCTGGCGCATGGCGTCCATGCGCGATGCCGGGTCGCGCTCTTCGTTCTCAACGGCGGCAGGAGGCGCGCCGTTGGGCGTCTGGTCTGCGGCGAGCCCGCGCGCATAAATCGTGTAGAACGACGCCATCGCGCGGTTTGCCGCGTCCGCGATCCGGTCGAGTCGCAGCGCATCGTTCATCGCCGCGAGCGTCAGCCGGTCGGCTTCGCATTCGGTGCGAGCGACGCCATCGACCTCACGACCCCCGGCGTCACCGGTGTCATCCCCTGGACGAGTGCCGCCGCCTTGCCCACCTCCACCACCTTGTCCCCCGCGCCCGCCACCCGGAAATCCTCCACGCCCGCCACGGCCGCCGCCTCCCCCGCCGCCGAAGCCGCCGAAGCCGCCACCGGGACGACTGCTGGTCAGGTTGCCCCCGATTCTCGAGCTTGGTCCAAACAGGCGCCATCCGTCGGTCAAGGTGATGACCGCCGTGCGCTCCTCTCGTCCTGCCAGGAACGACATCAGGCGTTCAAAGGCGTCAAGGGTGACCTTCTCCCGATGGCGCTCCTGCATCTCGCTCGCCACGTCGCGATACTGGTTTGCCGGAAAACACTGTGCGTAGCTGTCCTCCTTGGGATCGCGCGACCCGATGCGGGTTCGCTCCCACGTGGCCTCCTTCTGGAGGATTCCGGAGATGACCGAGCCCTTACTGCCGAACTCGACGTCCGCAGGCGTCATGTCCGGCGTCATCACGCCGACGACGTCGTCATCGTCCACGAGGCGATCCAGAAAGCGGATCAGCGGAATGCGGACGTCGCGCGCGCGCTCGAACCGCATGTGCGCGGTGTCGAGAAACACCACGAACGACCGCGATGAGCCGCTTGCATGTTTCAAGGTTTCAATCTTTTGCGGGACGCCGTCCTCGCTCAGATCGACGTCGGAGAGGGCAAGATCCGGGACGGGACGGTCATCCTGCGTCGCATGGATATCGACGCGTATCAGCGCTCCCGCATCCGCTTTGGAGTCAGCAGGAGGAGCGGGCACAGTTTGAGCGACCGGTGTCGCGACGAGCGCGACCCCTGCAATCAGGCCGAAACAGAGAGCACGCATGTTGCCCGTACTGCGGGAGCTGGCCCTTGGAGTGTAGATCGTTTCGGGATCCGGGATCCGTATCCGGGACTGGGGACTGGGGACCGGGGACTTCGGATATGGGATTTGGGATTTGGGATTTGGGGTTTACTTCACGTCCACACCGGCCCTTCATCCAGCAGCATCCGGATCCGGTCGCGCACCCGTGCGATTAACGCGTCTCGATCGTCAAGCGTCAAGCCGGCGGTCTGGATCGGCTCTCCGATGCGGACGCTGACGTGGACCGGCCGGACGATCGCGCTTCCTTTCCGCATCGCCGCCCGCCCGCCCTGGACCGCAACGGGGACGATGGGCGCCTGGGCCTGAATCGCCATGATGAAGCCGCCTTTCTTGAACGGCAGCAGCTCTCCGCTACGGCTTCGCGTCCCCTCGGGAAAGATCAGGAACGAGTTGCCCGCCCGGAGGGATTCCGACCCGCGCCCGATCGACGCGAGCGCCCGCTCGCGGTTGTCGCGCTCGACGGCCACGAATCCGCCCACGTCGAATACCGTCCCCATGATCGGGAGCTTGTGAAGCTCGGCCTTGTAGAGGATGTGCAGCTGCGGGTGCAATGCCCTGAACAGCACTGGACCGTCGACGTTGCTCTCATGATTCGAGCAGAACACGACGGGGCCCGGGGGCAAATGCTGGCGCCCGGTGACCTTGTAGCGGATGCCCGCCAATCCCAGCGCGAGCCCCACCCCCGTGTGTCCGAGGGCGTAGAGGCCTCGCTTCCAGCGAAGCCCGGCGGCAAACACAAGTCCAATCGGCCCCGCGACGGCGATATACGCGACCGTGGCGACGTATGTAACGACCGAGCGAAGGGCTGCTACGACGGCCATCAATGCACAAAGCTCAATGCGGAACGCTCAATGCTCAAACGTTGGGCATTGAGCTTTGAGCATTGTGCATTAGGCATTGTTCGACACGAAAAAAAGCCCGGGCGGAAGGTCCCGCCCGGGCGGCGAAGAAGGGTGGAGGCAACTGCGCGAAAAGGGGTTCTACGACGCGCGCGCGGCAGCACGCCGCACGGTGGCCACGACCGCCACAGCGGCCTTGACCGGCTTCGTAATCTTGGTGCTGCGCGCCGCTGTCCTGGCCAGGTTGCGCGCCTTGACCACGAAGCACTTCTCAAGCGCCTGGTCGACCCGCTCTTCGACCGCGATTGCCTTTTCGCGGATCACCTCTGAGATCTCAGAGATGATCAACGCCTTGGCGCGGTCGAGCATCCGCTTCTCGCGGAAGGACAGGCTTTTCGACTTGCTCAGGAACGTCAGGCTCTTGAGCACGTCCGCCATGTCGTAGATCGAACCGGTGCGCATCTTGTCGGAATTGTCCTTGAAACGACCCTTCCAGTTCTGATGGTTGTCGATTTTGCCGTCGCCCAGGAGCGAGAAGAGGCGCTCGACCTCCTCATCCGTAATGGCCTTGCGAAGGCCAACGCCATCGACGTTGGCGACGGGTACCAGCACCGTCGTGTCGTTCGACACGATGCGCAGGTGAAAGAAGCCGCAGGTGGTGCCTAGGATTGTTTTTTCTTCGATTCGTTCAACGATACCGAGCCCATGGTTCGGGTAGATGACCTTGTCGCCGACCTGGAATGTCACGTGTCCCCCGTAGCAGGAAGAATGGGTGTGGTAGGACCGGTCTCGAACCGGGAACTGCACTTCCAAGTATAGACCACTTGACCGAGGATCGGAAACGAAAAACGCCAGAAAAGTTGGCAATTTTGGCATTTCAGCCCGGCGATTTGACGTTTGGCTGCAGGACTGTCGCTGCATCGACGGCCCCAGCCGACCCCTAAACCTCTCACCGACCGAGATTTGTCAGGCCCCACTTGGAGGGGCATGGGGAAATTCGCGCGGTTTTCGGCGGCTAGGCCCGCGACGAGGTGAGCTCGATGATCTCTTCAATCAGTTGGTTGTAGGTTCGCCCCGATTTTCGGGCCGCCATGGCGAATTCGGCGCGCGAACTGAGCCAGGGATTGGGGTTCACCTCAATCACGTGCACGCGGCCATCAGCCTGGAGCCGCATGTCGACGCGACCGTAGTCGCGCAATTCGAGCGCCTGGTAAGCCGCGAGGGCCGTCTGCTGAAGGGTCGCCATCGTGTCTTCGCTCAAATCCGAGGCAATCGCTGATTTGGTGTCCCGGTACGCCTTCGTCCCCTTTCCCCACTTCACTTCGGCCGCCGCAATCCGCGGTGTGCCGTCGGGAAGCTTGGAGAGATCGAGTTCGACGACCGGCAGCGCCTCCGGCTTGTCGTTACCGAGGACGCCGACATACATCTCGCGGCCGTCGATGTACTCCTCGATCAGAACCGGGGAATCGAAGTTCGCGTGCAACCAGTCCATCCGCTCCATCAGTTCGCGGATCGAATTCACCACGGCGCTGAACTCGATGCCGATCGAGCCATCCTCTCGCGCCGGCTTGACGATGACCGGGAACTCGAGGTCGTGGGAGAAATCGAGACGGCCGCGGAACGACTTGGCAAACGTGGGGGTATGGATGCCGTGGAAGGCAAAAATCTTCTTCGCGATCGCTTTGTCCTGCGCCAGCATCAGGCCGTGGGTTCCCGACCCGGTGTATTTCTTTCCAATCAGCTCCAGGAAGCCCGCGATCTTGAAATCGGCGGTGTCGTCGTCGGCAAATGATTCGACGAGGTTGAACACCAGGTCGCAGTCGACCCGCGCGAGTCCGAGCAGGCTCTTGATCGTGCCGTCGATCTCGTACATGACCGGCTCGTGACCGAGCTTGGTCAACGCGTCCGCGACCTCCTCCTCGACTTCCTTCTTGTCGAGGGTACGGACTACGGGCGACTTGTCGCCGGCGGCGGCTTCCTCGCCCTCGTCCATGAGGACACGGTCGTAAAGGACGACAATCTTGAGTCTGCCCATCAGGTTTCAAACCGGCCGCTGGTGAGGAAATTCATCGCCAGCGTTGTTGCGAGCACCGTGACCTCGACGAGGTATCGCGGCTCCTCGCCCACCTCTCCCCATAGGTTCATACGCTGGCAGGTCCGACAGATCGAGTCGATGAGCCCGCGGACGATCGGCCGCCGGACACCTGTCCAATACGTGATCTTTTCTACCAGTTCGGGCGTATGCCTGCTCACAATATCGGCTGCGGGCTTCGATTCCTTGCGTTTTCGCGTCAGGAAAATCTGACCGAGGTGGCCATCGAGGGCGATGTCGATACGCGCCTGCCGCTCCTCCTCGGCCTGGCGGTAGAACTGCTCCACCGTCACGCTAATGTCTTCCGGCGTGATATCGACCTCACCCGTGTTGACGATCGGCTCGACATCGGCGACGGCGCGCGCCACCCGCTCCACGTAGCGGAGCTTCTGCATCGCCGGCCAGCCTTTGTACTTGCGGCGCCATCCCGAGCGCGGCGTCAGCCAGACGGCAAACGTCTCGGCGAAGTCTTCGTCGGGGTGTTTCTGTGCATACCAACCCTCGATGTGCCGCACATAGTGTCTGCTGAACGGCACCGGGCGGTAATCATCGCGATAGGGGCGGAAGAACGGACCGAAGAGCCGTCTCCACTCGGGTGTCGTGTAGAGACGATAGGCGTAGTTGAACACATGCCCCGCCTCGTGGCGCATGTACATCAGGATCTGACGGTCGCTTTCGAGCGCGTCCACGGCCTTCTCGAGCCTTCGCAGCTTCGCATCAGCCAGATAGAACGGGATCCCGAGCACGGGCTGCTGATCGGGGCACCCCCATTCATCGGTCAGGTAGCAGACCGGTCGAAACTTCCTGAACCCACGGCGCTCGAGCTCTTTGTACAGCTCGCTGATGTATCCCTCAACCGGGGAGCCTTCCACTTTGAGCCCGAGCTCGCTGACCTTCTTGCCAAGGACGCCGCGAATCTCCGGATCGAGCGATTCGAACTTGACCACGTGATGCCGATTATAGATGCGCCCGCTGCCTCTGCATTTTTCGTCCTGGTGCGCATCGTGCAATCGGGGGCGTGAGGAAACTGTTCATGGCAAGCGTCACCCTCCGCGATCTGTATGCAGCCGAGTTGCACGACCTCATGAATGCCGAGACGCAGCTCCTCGCCGAGCTGCCGGTGATGGCGGCGCGCGCGACGTCTGCGCGACTGCAACACGCGCTGGACGAGCATCATGCCGAAACAAAAGTGCATATCGAGCGGGTGCGCCTTCTGATTGAGCACTTGAACGAGCCGGCGCGCGCCACCCCGAGCGGCGCCATGGCCGCGCTGATCGAAGACGCCAGGCGTCGTTTCAGGGAGACCGAACGGGGTGACATTCTCGATGCAGCGCTCATTGCGGCCGTTCAGCGCATCGAGCACTACGAGATGGCGTCCTACGGTACCGTCCGCAGCTATGCGGAGTCGCTTGGGGACTACGACGCTGTCCTGATCCTGCAGCAGACCCTGGACGAAGAGGGACACACCGATCACACGCTCACCAAGCTCGCCGAGCGCGGGATCAATCAGGCGGCCAGTGAGGATCTCGTCGAAGACGCCACGCGGTACCGGTCACGCCTGCGATACATCGCGGCAAAGGATCTGCCGGGCTCCAGCGAAGAAGGGGAGCTCCACCTTCACAACCGTGAGGGCGGCGAGCATCTCGGTGTCCTCGACGGGTTTATCGTGGACAGCCAGTCCGGCCGGCCGATTTACTACATCATCGACTCGCGCGGATGGTTTGCCGGCCGCCGCTATGTCGTGCCGGTCGGCCAGATTGAACCGTACGAGGGAGCGACGGCGCTGCATACGACGCTGACGCGCAAGGACTTTGCGCGATATCCCGAGTTTAGTCCGAGCGCGTTCACCGCGATGGATGACAGCGACGCGCTGCGGTACGAACGGCGCCTGCACCGCGCGTTCGCGCCGGACACGAAGCCCTATAACGGCCGGCCCGTGTACGAAAATCTGCCGATGTACCGCACACCTCCCTGGCTGAAAACCGGCGTCTGGATGAGCGAAGCCAGTGGCTTTGCGGTCACATCCCCGCACGCCGGCTCCGACGTCATCGCGCTGCGCCCGGTGCCGCCTCCGACGCCAGCCACGGGCGCTTACGAGCGCACCACGGTTCCGAGCCCCGGGAGCGAGCTGGTGATGGCCAACGGCGACCCCGAAGGCCGCGGCCCCTCGACTTCGCTCGGGACGGGTGAGGAGACCGACCGACACGTCCCTGACAGCGGAGACATCAACCCGCGAGCCACGGAACAGCCGAAGACGACCGATCCGCGAATCGAACGGTACCGGGATCGGTAAATCCCAAATCCCAAGTCCCAACGATTCAAACCGTATTTCTTGGAATTTGCGATTGGGATTTGAAGCTTGAGATTTGGGATTTGGGATTTACTTCGGCCCCAGGCCGTCGTCGCCGTCTTTTCCCTGATCGCGGCTGCGTTCCTCGTCCGTATGGCGCCCGGATCGATCCCAGTCGCCCCGCGCCTGGTCGCGGTTTGGATTGCGGTACGTCGGCTCCGTGCGATGCTGGATTATTTCCGAACTGATCTCTTCGAGCACTTCCCGGCGCGCGGTCTGAGCCTTCTTGAGCTCCCTGCTTTCGCGTCCCCTACGATTCGCCATGACGACCTCCCAAATGCTCGTGTAGAGCACTTGGAGGTGCAAAACGGACTCCCGATTCGCAACCTCCAATTCCCAACCCCAACTCCCACCAGTTTGGGATTTGGGGTTTGGGATTTGCTTACGCCGAGCACTCCCCGTCCATGACGACGGGGTCGAAGGCCTGACTCTCGCCGAGATCGATGAAATCATCCGCAGTCGTGTCCTCCGGACGCAGCTCGACAAGGTCCTTGAGCCGCTCGGTCGCCACCGTGGGTGCGATGCGGCGGTAGAATGCGCCTAGCTCTTCGGTGTCGCTTTCCCGCTGCTCACGATAGAGCGCGAGAAGGCGATCCACCGCATCCGTTATCCGTCGCGCGGGGATCTTCGCGACGACCTTCCCGAAGTGAGCCCCCTCATCGGTAACACCGCCACCCACGAGCACGAAATACTGCGGGAGCGCCTTCCCACCGACCTTCCGCACGCTGCCTTGAAAACCGAGGGACCCGATGTGATGCTGCCCGCACCCGTTCGGACAGCCGCTGATCCGGATGATGCCGGACGGAACGAGATCGACGAGGTCCGGACGGGCGCTGAAGTACTCGGTGAGCACGCGCCCGAGGCCGCGCGACTGCGTCACCGCCAGACGGCATGATTCGGCGCCGGGGCAGCTCACGACGTCGCTGAGCGTGAGGGCATCCGGCGCATCGAGTCCCGCGGCCGCGAGCCGCTGATAGAACGGTTCGATCGATTCCGTCTTGATCCACCGGAAGAGAACGTTCTGCTCCACCGTCAGCCGCATCGTGCCGTCGCCATACGCCTCGGCAAGATCCGCGAGGACGCGCATCTGACCTGCGGTGAAGTCGCCAAGGGGCAGTCGCACGATCACGTGGCAATACCCGGCCTGGCGCTGCCTGCTCACGTTGTTCCGCATCCAGCGGAGGTATGAGTCCGGCAGCGGCTGGAGCCGCACCGTCCCGGGATGCACTCCGGGGCCTCTCATCGGGGTTATCGCCATTGCGGCCACTTTCTGCAATGTGGGCGCGGCAGCGGGTATCCAATCGGGCGCGCTCTCGGGCACGACCGCGGCGGGGTTGAACGGCAGGCTGGCCCCACCTTCGCGGCGAAAACCGGCCAACTCCTCTTCGAAGTGCGCCCTGAACGCATCCCAGCCGATCGCCCGGACGATGAATTTCATCCGGTTCCGCGCCGGATGTTTGTAGTCCCCGTACTTGTGGAAGACGCGGATGACCGCCTCCGCCACGTTGAACATCTCTTCGACAGGCAGGAACTCGTACAGCGCGTAGCCTGTGAC
>Ga0070699_100004081_pt1 | contig 12912 bp, 16 predicted proteins | sample KBSK1503metaG_FD_65473 | JGI IMG/M metagenome (GOLD analysis project Ga0070699, IMG submission 65473) | Corn, switchgrass and miscanthus rhizosphere microbial communities from Kellogg Biological Station, Michigan, USA - KBS K1-50-3 metaG | ecosystem: Host-associated > Plants > Roots >...
TGCTGTCACACGGGAACGCTAAGGAAGACGACCAATGGCCTGGAACACCCCGACCCTCGTTGAGATCTGCATCGGCCTCGAGATCAACGGGTATCTGCCGGCCGAATTCTGATTCCGACCTTGTTGGGTCGGTCACTTACCGCCCTGGTATTTGCTGGCCGACATGCCGTTTGGCATGGGCAGGAGACGCGCGGGTGCGGCCCGCGAAGTCGGCTGCGGTCAGGCGAGGCTTCAGCTTCCATCGTTGCGGTCACGCTCAAATTGTCGAATGCGCCGAGCTGCCTGCTTGGCTTCCAGATGAACGGTACCGTCGCTCAAGCAGCCGAATCGCGCGGTCGCGCTTAGGTGCGCCGAGTGAAATTACATTCCGGTCAAACATCCCGTTTATCAAGCGGTCGCGGTGCCTAACCGCTGGGCGTGCCAGCGGAGATGGCTCTCGATAAACGTGGAAATGAAGAAGTAGGAGTGATCGTAGCCTTCGTGCATGCGCAGCGTCAGTGGAACACCGGCTCGAGCGCAGGCACGTTCCAGAAACTGAGGCTTGAGTTGGGTTTCCAGGAATGGGTCTGCGGCGCCTTGATCGATGAGTAGTTCTGTCAGTCTTGCGCCATCCTCAAGCAGTGCACAGGCATCATATCTTCGCCAAGTCTCCTTGTTGTTACCGAGATATCCACTCAGCGCCTTCTCGCCCCACGGGCAGTTCATCGGCGAGCAGATCGGCGAGAAAGCCGATACTGACGCGTAGCGACCTTGATTGCGGAGGGCGATGGTGAGGGCGCCGTGTCCCCCCATGGAGTGGCCCATGATGCTCTGGCGCGCGACATCGGCCGGCAGTTCAGAACTTATCAGTCCGAAAAGCTCACGCTCAACGTAACTGGCCATTCTGTAGTTTCGGCACCATGGGGGTTGCGTTGCATCGACGTAAAATCCAGCACCCAGTCCGAAGTCGTATGAGCCAGCCTGGTCGCCCGGTACTGCATCCCCGCGCGGGCTTGTGTCGGGAGCGATCAGCAGGAGCCCGAGTTCGGCCGCAATCCGTTGCGCACCCGCCTTCACGGTGAAGTTTTCCTCGGTGCAGGTCAGACCGGACAGATACCACACGACCGGAACCGGACGTTGATCAGCCCGTGGCGGGACGAATGCCGCAAATCGCATCGCGGTTCCTGTTTCGGACGACTGGTGCTGGTAAGTGAACTGTGTGCCGCCGAAGCAACGTGACTGAGAAACGACATCCAGTGCCATGATCTCTCCAATCGCTCACCCTCCGATCCTCGGTACCGCAGCGAATCACCTGGTGTGCCATACCAGACGATGCTGCACACTACCTTTCGGTGAGCACTACCGCTCTTAACTTGGGCTAACAGTTGCGGAGCGGCCGCCAGCGCCGCTGCCAAGGGATGAAAGTCGGCTGCAGTCCGGGCGAGACCAGGTAGGCACACAACTGGAAGCGCAGAAGCGACGCGAGACCCATACCTGCGCACATGCAGCGTGAGGCCGTCCTGGGCCGTTATGAAAACGCTCGCGAAGCGCCGGTCCGAGTGGGTCCCTTGGGCGAACGCTAAAGCTCTGCTCACGTCCTCTGCCTGTTTTGCCGAAAGTCACGGCTAATCCTGCCGTGAGCAGATCGACCTTGCACATAAGCGACGCGACCGTCCGCAACTGCTCCGTCACCCAGTCGCGAGCTCGACCTGCGCTAAATCGCGCGGTCCTCTGTGCTGAGCTCGGTGGGTGTAAAGCCCGCACCCTGCAGGCCGAAGGCCAGCGCCATGGTGAAGCACCCCGCGTGTGCCGCCGCAATCAGTTCTTCGGGATTGGTGCCCTTCTCATTTTCGAACCGAGTGCGGAATGAATATGGAGTTTCCGCGAGCACGCCGGAGTCGCTGGAAAGATGGCCGCTGCCGGCACGACCGGTGTCGTACCAAACTGCCTTTGCCCTACGGATCATGTGGAGTCTCCTTGTCCGTCGTTTCCGAATTGTTGCCGTAACTAGACCGGTTGCTTCAGCACGCTGGCATCGACAGGCATCTTGCGCAGGCGCTTACCGGTTGCGGCGAAGATCGCATTGGCGATGGCGGGAACGATCGCCGATGTCCCGGTCTCGCCCATGCCACCCGGCGGCTCCGTGCTTTTGACGATGTGAACCTCGATGGCCGGCGCCTCGTTCATGCGCAGCACCTGATAGGTATCGAAATTGGTCTGCTCGACACGGCCGTTCTTCAGCGTGATCTCGCCATGGAGGGCGGCGGTGGCGCCAAAGATAATTCCGCTCTGGATCTGCGCCTGCACCGTGTCGGGATTGACGACGGTGCCGCAATCAACCGCGCAGACTACATGGTGAACGCGAACCGCTCCGTCCTTCGACACTTCGACTTCCGCGACATGCGCCATATAGGTTCCGAAGACGAACTGCAGCGAGACGCCGCGGCCGCTTCCCTTGGGTAAGGCCTGTCCCCAGCCCGCTTTTTCCGCGGCAAGATCGAGGACCGCCTTGGCGCGCGGCGACTTCTCGAGCAGCGCCCGGCGATAAGCGACCGCGTCCTGTTTCGCGGCGGTAGGAACGGAACCTGATAGATCGCCTCGATTTTAGTCGTCGCGCTCGCTATGGCCTTCTCGACGTCACCGATGGTCTGCGCCACTGCACCCGAACCAAGCGATGCCTGTTCGAGCTCGTGCGCGACATCCGCCGTGGTGAGCCTGGCATGCGGACCGTCGACCCATTCGATTTTGAGCGCTGCGAGGCCTTTCTTCGCTGCCCCCATATGGTCGGCGACCACAGCGACGGCGTCATGGAGGCGTACGATCTGGCGCACCCCCTTGATCGTGTTGGCAGCCGCATCATCCACGCTCTTCAGGCGCCCGCCGAACACGGGCGACTGCGCCAGCGTTGCGATCTTCACGCCGGGCGGACGCGCGTCGATGCCATAAACCGCCGTTCCGTTGACCTTCGCCGGCGTATCGAGCCGCTTGGCCGGCGTGCCGATCAGCTTGAAATTCGCAGGCGCTTTCAGCGCGACACCAGCAGGGACCGGCATCTTCGCTGCCTCGGCGGCGAGCTCGCCATATTTGAGGCGCCGTCCGGTCGGGACGTGGACCACCTTGCCGTCCTGCGCGCGACACGATGTGGGATCGACGTCCCAGCGCTTGGCCCCGGCCGCAACCAGCATGGTCCGCGCAGTGGCGCCGGCCTCGCGCAACGGCTTCCACGCACCGCGCATCGCGTTCGAGTTGCCAGTCGCCTGCACGCCCAGCAGCGGGTTGGCGTAGAGCTTCTCGTTCGGCGGCGCGTGCTCGAGCCGCACTTGGTTCAAATTCACCTCGAGCTCTTCAGCGATCAGCATCGGAATCGCGGTGTAGGTGCCTTGGCCCATCTCGACATAGGGCATGGTCAGGACGATCTGGCCGTCGCTGCCGATGCGGATGAAGGCATTCGGCGCAAAACCTTCGAACTGAGCGGCTTCGCTTCGGCCGAGAGGCAGGCTGAGACTCAGCATTAGTCCGCCGCCGGCGGCCCCGCTCGCGGCCAGAAAACTGCGCCGCGACAGGTTGGTGTCAGCAGCACGAGACGCGATGTGATTGCGGATCATGGTCAGCCTCCTTGTCCCGTCGATTGCGGGGCCTGCTTGATCGCCTCGCGAATGCGGACATAGGTCCCGCAGCGGCAGATATTGCCGGACATCGCGTCATCGATGTCGGCATCCGTCGGATGCGGGTTGCTCGCCAGCAGCGCCGAAGCCGACATGATCTGGCCCGACTGGCAGTAGCCGCATTGCGGGACCTCGCGGTCGAGCCAGGCCTTCTGAATTCTGGCGCCCGCCGCCGTCGCGCCGATCGCCTCGATTGTCGTGATCGCGGAGTTGCCAATGCTGTCGATCGAAGTGATGCAGGAACGGGTGGCGACGCCATCGACATGCACGGTGCAAGCGCCGCATAGCGCCATGCCGCAGCCGAACTTCGTGCCGGTCATGCCGAGCACGTCGCGCAAGACCCAGAGCAGCGGCGTGTCGCCGTCGACATCGACGCTGTGTGTGTTGCCGTTGACTTTAATGGTGAAGGCCATGGCGTCTTCTCCTTCCTGAGATTTCCCTCAGCGTTCTCGCAGTGCGCTTAAGGGCAGGCGCTTGTGCTTCGATGTCATGCTGACCGAGGAACGCGCACAAGTGCCATTGACGATGATCGACGGCGGCATCGAAGCGAAATTCTTCTATTACAGAGCGGCATTTGTCGGGGCCGCCGGCGATGCCCACCGCTTTTGCGCCGGCGAGCTTGGCGAGTTGCCCGACCAGTGAGCCCACTGGTCCACTCGCGGCGGCCACAACAACTGTTTCGCCTGGCTTAGGCTTGCCGATCAGGTTGAGGCCCGCATAGGCGGTAAAACCGGGCATCCCGAGCACGCCGAGGCCGGTGGTAATTGGCGCCACGGCGGGATCCAGCTTGCGCAAGGCTGTGCCGGCCGAGACCGCATGCGTGCGCCAGCCGGTCGGGGCCAGCACGATGTCGCCAACGGCATAATTGGGTAGGTCCGACGCGATCACCTCGCATACGCTCTCGCCGGTCATCACCTCGCCGATGCTGACCGACTTCGCGTAAGATTTGCGATCGTCCATGCGGCCGCGCATGTAAGGATCGAGCGACAGGTAGAGCACGCGCAGCAAGACGCCGCCCTGCGGCAGCTCGGGCAACGGCACTTCCTCCAGATGGAAGTTGTCGAGCATCGGCAACCCCTTGGGGCGGGATGCAAGCACGATCTGTTTGACCGCGGGATCGTTCATGATTGTCTCCGCACGATGCGCTCGGTAGCCGGCAGGCTGGACCGACGGCATGTTTGTTCACGCGCGCGCGACGGCATTTGCGCGCTGCGCCTCGCCTTGCCCAAACGAGATGTTCTCGCCGGGAACTTCGTAAAGGGTGATCAACATGTCGTCCGGCGACACGCCCGCGGCCGTGGCAACGCGCGTGTTGATATCTTTCAAAAGTGCAAGCCGCGTCTCCTTCGGCCGTCCTTGGATGAAAGTGACGTCCAATATGATCAGATCGTCGGTGTACTGCATCCCGACGAACGACGGCGTGTGCCGAAAGCGGTTCTTCGGCAACTCGAAGATCAGTTGGTAAAAGTCTTCGGGCGGCACCCGCAGCGTGTTCATCAGGGCGGCTTGTACGGCGCCGGATACCTTGGCGATCCGAGCCTGGTCGTAACGGCCTTCGACGACATGGATTTTGGCGAGCGGCATGACATGTTCTCCTTGTCGCTGTTTTCAATGCAACGCTTCGATCGCCAGCGCGATACCTTGACCGCCACCGATGCAAAGCGTGACCAGGCCGCGCGTCAGACCGTCCCGGCGCATCGAATGGATCAGCTTCGTCGTCAGCACTGCACCGGTGGCGCCGATCGGATGGCCATGGGCGACGGCGCCGCCTTCGACGTTGACGACGTCCTCGGGCAGCCCGAGCTCGCGAGCGACAACGATGGCAACGGCTGCGAAGGCTTCATTGATTTCGGCGCGCTCGATGGAGCGAATGTCCCAGCCGGCGCGCTGCAAGGCCTGCTTGACCGCGGGCACGGGTCCCAATCCGAACATGCCCGGCTCGAGCGCGGCGATGCCGTAAGAGACCAGGCGTGCTGTCGGGGCTAGACCCCGTTTCTCGGCCCAAGCACCGTCGGCGAGCACCATGGCCGAGGCGGCATCGTTCAGTCCGGGGGCGTTGCCGGCTGTGATGGTCCCGTTAGGGCGAAACGCGGGCTTCAGCCGGGCCAGTGTTTCGACCGTTGTGTCGGGTCGATTGTGTTCGTCCTTATCGAAGAGCGTCGGGCCTTTCTTACCCGGCACTTCGACCGGCACGATCTGTGATTTGAAATGACCGTCGGCTTGCGCGGCGGTGAACCGCTGCTGCGAGTGCAATGCCCAGCGGTCCTGCTCCTGGCGCGTGAGCTGATATTTCTCGACCAAATCTTCCGTGTGCCAACCGGAGTGGGCGTTCGAGAACGCATCGTTCAACCCGTCGCGCAATACGCTGTCATAGAGCTGGCCATCGCCCATGCGGTACCCCCAGCGACCGCGCGCGATGAGATAAGGCGCCTGGTCCATGTTCTCCATGCCGCCCGCCACCGCGACGCTGATGTTGCCGAGGGCGATCTCCTGCGCTGCCGAGACGATGGCTTGCGCCCCCGAGCCGCACACGCGGTTGACCGTGAGCGCCGGAATTGTCACCGGCAGCCCGGCATGTACGGCTGCTTGCCTGGCCGGATTCATCTTGGTGCCCGCCTGCACGACATTGCCCATGACAACCGTTTCCACCTCATCGGGGCGGAGTTTCGCGCGAGCAACCGCGGCGCCGATCGCGACAGCCCCGAGATTGGGAGCCGGCACGTCCTTCAGGCTGCCGCCAAAGGTGCCGATCGCGGTGCGAACCGGTTCGGCGAAAACGACTGTACGCGATGTCATGACAAAGCCTCCTGATGGTCCAAAGTTGCCTTTTTGCTGAACGCGTTATTTCACTTCTCCCGATCTAAACTTGCGCGAAACCTCCATCGACGCTCATCGGATGTTCCGAACCGGCCAAGCGGCGTGGCGTCAGCGATCATCTGGCGGCGCTCCCCCCGGCGGGCGAAGACGCCAAGAGATCGCTCAGGCCCGGCGTGTCGATCGAGCCCGGACTGATCGCGTTCACGCAAATACGTCGATGCTTCAGCTCCGTGGTCCTTCGTTTACAAACTGCCTTGCGGTCGCGAGCCCGATACCGCTGTTCCTCCCGTTATCAGGGCGATCTTTCCCTCAAGCTTGCGCATGCAAGCCTCCTCGGAGTTGGCGTTGATCTCTTGCGGCAGAGTCGGCGTGAGGGTCACCGCTCGAAAATTCGGTAATGGGCTGGTGGCGAGGCTGCGCATCGCGCACGGTGACTACGTCTCGAGGAGCGTGCCAAGCAGGGCGGGCCACCGATTCTCGAAGTCGCGTTCCCGTTGGAGTCCGCGCTTTAACAGAGCTTGAATTCGCTGCTGCGTTTCAGGCCACGTCAGCGCGGTCTGAAAGGAGTTGAGCGCGTCGAGGAGCCGGTCGGCGGATGGCAACGAGACCTGGTTGACGAGATTCTTCGCAGCCGCGATGGCACGCCGGTCGAATGAGGCGATCCGGCGCGCGAGCTCGTCAACGAAGCCGTCCAGCTCAGCGTCCGGAAGTGCCCGATTGACGTATCCGTATCGTTCCGCGGTATCGCCGTCGAAGTCGTTCGCGCCGAGAACGATTTCGAGCGCGCGGCCACGGCCGACTACATGTGGGAGGCGTTCTGTACCACCGCCGCCGGGATGCACTCCCACCCCGACTTCCGGTTGGCCCAGTAGCGTGTTCTCGCGCGACGCGAAGCGCATGTCGCAGGCGAGGACGAACTCGCTGCTCACGCCCCGGACGCGGCCTCGGATCTTCGCGATGCTGACTACCGGCGACTTGGTGAGACGGACGAACGTGTCCATCAGGATCGGGAGGCCGGAAGGCCCGACAGCTGTGGTGATGTTCCCCGTCTTGCCGGTCAAATCGAAGTGGGCAAGGTAGAAGTCAGGATTCGCGCTCTCGAATACGACGACACGCAGGCTCGGGCTGGCGTCCATTCGAGCAAGCAGATCCTGAAGGCCTTCGAATATGGTGGCGTCTACAACGTTGAAAGGCGGATAATCGAACAGAACCCTCCAATATGCAGACGTTTCCTCGATGACCCGCACGTGCGCCGCTGATTCACACATGATTCACGCTCCGTGCTCCGACCACGATAGAGCGTGACGGCGAGGTGATGTTCGCCCCTTCATAGGACCGCATGCGCGCGAGCGCAGGTTCGGTGATGCACAATTTCAAGAAGAGATTTCGTTCGAGTGCCAGACCCTGTGCCAGCGGCGTCTCGGTGGCGTTGCGGACGAGACGCTTGATGTAAGCAACCGATTCCGGCGTATGTGACGACAGGCGCCGTGCAATCTGCATGGCCCGATCGAGAGCCTTGCCGCTGACGGTTTCGTGCACCATCCCCTTCCTTTCGGCTTCACGTGGAGTGAGGGGATCACCCATGAGGATGTGCACGAGCGCGGCTGGCGTTCCGATGGCGCGTGGCAGCCTTTGCGTGCCGCCGGCGCCGGGAAGGAGTCCAAGGTGCGCCTCCGGCAATCCGATCAGGTAGTCACCATCCTCAGCGATACGAAGGTCGCAGGAGAGCGCAAACTCGAATCCACCCGCGAGCGCTGTGCCGGAAATGGCGGCGATGACCGGCTTTGGCATGCTCTCGCACAGCGCCATGGCCTTGTCGAAGAATCCACCATTGTAGGTCGCATTCTCGGGCCACTCGCGGCCGGAAGCGCGCAGGGACTCTGCGAGGCGGATAAGCGCAGCGACGGCAAAATGACGAATAAAATAACCGGGTGCGCCGCCAGTCACGACGACAACGCGAACGTTAGCGTCGCCCGCGAATCGGTCCAGCGCCTCGGTGAGCGCGTCGCCCATCTCCTCGTCGAAATAGATGCGCCTTGCGCTGCCCAGTGTAATGACCGCAATTCCATCGGCTACTCTTGTCGTCAGAACATCGGCGTTCACCGGGTCCTCCTGAGTTGCGAAGAACCAAAATTGCCGGTAACTTGACACTCACAGGTGCGTACGCACATATTACTGGTGCAATCGAGCGGCCTCCGCAATACGTGTATAGTAGGTGTTTAATCACTTTCTTGTGAACCGTCCTGGCGGGAGTCCTGACCGAAGCACGGGTTTGACGCATGAAAGCCAAGACACGCAATGAGTTGCTGACCGAATGCGCCTGTTTCGACCTGCGCAGGGCGACGCGCGCTGTTTCGCGCATGTACGACGACTTCCTGCGCAATACAGGGCTGAACATCACGCAGTTCTCGCTGCTTCGCCTGATCTGTGTTGAAAAGGAGCTGTCGATTTCGACGCTTGGCCGTTACATGGTCATGGATCGGACCAGCATTACCCGGGCGCTCGCTCCGTTGGGGCGGGACAGGCTGATCTACAGTCGGACCGGCGCTGACAAGCGTATCCGGATCATTTCTGTCACGAACAAGGGCCGCAAGCTCGTCGAGAGTGCCGAACCGAAGTGGCGCCAAGCACAGGAGGCGCTGATCGACACAATCGGCGAAGATCGTTGGCGCGCAATGTGCACTGTTTTGCGGGACACCACCCGCATGGTGCGGCACCGGACCATCACGGCGGACTAATCGCGATACGGACGTCGAAAAATGCCATCCCATCCATACGACGAACGGTCTTGCCCAAATACCGTTGCCGATTCTCCGGCGAGACGATCGGCGGGATCGGATGATTGGGCGGCGGGGCGATGCCACCTTGCTGGTGAGACGTGAGATGATCTCCCGATATCTCGAGGACTTTGCCGTCGGCCAGATCTACGGTTCTGGTCGGGCACGCATTGAGGGCGATAGGATCAAGAGCTTCGCCACCGAGTTCGATCCACAGCCTTTCCATCTCGATGACGATGCCGCGCGCAACAGCATATTTCGCGGGCTAGCGGCCAGCGGCTGGCACACGGCGGCGCTCACCATGCGGCTGCTGGTTGAGAGCGAGCTTAAGCCCGCAGGAGGCATTGTCGGTGCCGGCTTCGATGAATTTCGCTGGCCGCACCCGGTACGCCCGGGAGACGAATTGCGAGTCGAGAGCGAGGTCATCGAGGTGCGCCCATCGAAGTCGCGCCCCGAGCAGGGGCTGATCAAGGTACGGACGACCACGTTCAATCAGGACGGCAAAGCCGTCCAAATCCTGGTGTCGAACTTGGTAGTGCCACGTCGCCAGAGGCAGCATGCCGCAGGAGCAGATGTCCGATGAGCAGGCGTCTGCAGAATTGACGTAGCTCACCACCGCACGTGTGTCCCAGCATCATGTCGACCTCGTCATCAATGATCGACACACGACGAGATCAGATGTTCCCCGTCCTGGAGCCGCAGGAGATCGAGCGGGTACGCCGGTTCGGTAAGGTTCGCTCCTATGACGCGGGCGAGGCGCTGGAAAAAGTCGGCGATGTGGGCCCTGGCCTGACAATCATCCTGGCCGGTCACGTCGACATTACCCAGCATGACCAATCCGGTCGCCGTACGCCCATTATTAAGTATGGCCCAGGCTCGTTCATGGGAGAGCTCGCGCAATTGGCGGGCCAACGTGCTCTGGTCGATGCCCACGCGCAGGAACCAGTGGAGGCGCTGATAATCCGGCCGGAGAGATTGCGGGCGCTGCTGATTGCGGAAGCTGAGCTCGGCGAGCGCATTATGCGTGCCCTGATCCTGCGTCGGATGGGACTGATCGAAACGGGAGCGGGTGGACCGGTGATCGTGGGACGCGCCGGTAACGGCGACGTGCTTCGGCTCGAGGGCTTTTTGCGCCGCAACGGCCATCCGCGTCAAAGGCTCGATCCCGAGACTGATCCGGAAGCCAAGGCGCTGATCGAACGGTTTCACGTTGATCCCGGTGAACTGCCCATCGTGCTGTGCCCGGGCGGAGAGCTGTTGCGCAATCCGAGCGAGAACGAGCTCGCACGTTGCATCGGTCTCGTGGGACCGATCGATCCCAACTGGATCTACGACGTGGCCATTGTGGGCGCCGGACCGGCAGGCCTTGCTGCTGCGGTCTATGCAGGTTCCGAAGGTCTCTCCGCGTTGGTTCTCGATTGCCGTGCGTTCGGCGGCCAAGCCGGCGCCTCCGCTCGCATCGAGAACTATCTCGGCTTTCCCACCGGCATCACTGGCATGGCGCTGATGGCGCGCGCCTACAATCAGGCGCGGAAATTCGGGGTCGAGATGGCGATTCCCGATGAGGTGATCGGGCTGGAAGCGTCCGACCGCCGTGACAACGGCCGCTTCGTCCTGAAGCTTTCCAGTAATGAGCGGGTCAGCGCCCGCTCGGTCGTGATCGCGAGCGGGGCGCACTATCGGCAGCTCGCGGTCGATGGTCTCGAATCTTTCGAGACTGCGAGCGTCCACTATTGGGCTTCGCCCCTCGAGGCAAAGTTGTGCGCCGGGCAGGAAGTCGCACTGGTGGGTGCCGGCAATTCGGCAGGGCAAGCGGCAGTCTATCTGGCGAGCCAGGTGTCCAAGGTGTGGCTGCTTGTGCGCGGGCGAGACCTTGCCTCGAGCATGTCGCGCTACCTCGTTGACCGCATCGCGGGACTCTCGAACGTGGAGGTATTGACGAAGACCACCATCACCGGCCTTGAAGGCCACGACGGGATGCTGGAAGCGATCCGCTGGCGGAGCGCTACTGGTGAGGAAGTGCGTCACCCAATCCAGCATCTATTCCTCTTCATCGGGGCGGAGCCCAACACGGATTGGCTCTCAGGATCCGGTGTAGCATTGGACCGCAAGGGCTTCGTATTGACAGGCACGGATGTTAGCGGGAGCCGGTACCCTCTGGAGACAAGCCGAGCGGGGGTATTTGCTATTGGTGATGTGCGCGCGGGCTCGGTTAAGCGCGTCGCTGCGGCAGTAGGCGAAGGCGCGCAGGTCGTAGCGACGCTTCATCGCGCCTTGGCGGCTGCTGGCCGTGAACAGACAACCGTGGCGCCGCCGTGAAATAAGGGCGGAAAATAGCAGCGCAGCTTAAAGCAACCCTGCGCCAGCATGATCCTTAAATATCACTGCATCGCGGCACGCCCGCGCCCAGCTCAGGGTAGCTTGTCGAAAAAGAGATAAAGGGCGGCAATCCGGCCGTCCCGGGCAATGATGAAATCAGTCCCGGCGTAAGCCGACGGCTCACCAGGGCGGCCCGATACCCATTGGATCCGCCCGCCGTTGCCCAATTCCTCGGGCTCCGCAATTGGCTGATATCGAAAGTCAGGGTGAGTAGCCCTGATCGCGCCCGCGACGCGATCGATCTCGTCGCGGCCAAGGTAGACACCCCTGCTTGGATCGTAGAACACGCAGTCTTCGGTAAAGATCTCGTCGATGGCCGCGCGCCGACGCGCGGGGTCGTTTTCACCGAAGACGTCGTGAAGATTGCGGGTCAGCAAGGTCGATATGCTGTAAGACATGGCTTGTCTCCTCCCGGCATCGAGCGCGCCTTGCGATATCTCGACCCGAACGGCTCTATTGCGGACGAGGCGGGCGCTTCTAGCACTTCGAGACGTGGGCCGCTCAATCGGCTCGATTGTCTCGCACGCGATTGACCCCAAAGGCGACGTTGTCGGGCATTCGTCTACAATGATCTATCGCTAGACGTCCGCGATGCAGGATTGCCGGACGCAGGCAGCCCGGCGCTGACATCCTCGATCATGTTGCGTCGTTCGATCCAGGCCCGCGCCACGCAACGTATCCTCGATCACCTGTTCGCGGAGTTTGGGTGATAACGGTCCACCGGCAAGCACGAGGCCTACAAGCCCATCTGGCCGCCGTTTTGCGACGATCTGCGCCACCTTGTCGCCCATCGAATGGCTGACTAGCACGTAGCGACTGAGCCCGAGTGTGCGTGCAACAGTCTCTGCGTCGTCCGCCATGGCGCTAAGATCGTATCGCCCATCTGTCCCAACGGAGCCGCCGCAACCACGCTGATCGAGAGCGATCGCGCGCGGCCTACCACCGAGCCGGTCAATCACGTCTTGCCAAGTGCGTGATGAGCCGCCCCAATAATGCAGGAAGACGAGCGCTGGGTCGCCGTCGCCGGTTTCCGCGACCTGTATGGCTGCACCGTTTGTGTTGATGATGGGACACTAGGCTCACCCCCTTTTGAGCGCAACGTCGGAAGCAAGTGCGTCTCAGCCTACCTCATGTGAGGCGCAAACGCCCGATCATTCAGGTGACGTATCCGCTCATGCACGATGAGACTCAAGGTCGTCGTGCCTCATCGGAAAGAGCGAGGGCATTCCAATGGTCGATACCACGATTGGCGCAGCTGGAACCATCCAACCCGCCGAAGTGAAAGACGTAGAACT
>Ga0070699_100004082_pt1 | contig 12907 bp, 10 predicted proteins | sample KBSK1503metaG_FD_65473 | JGI IMG/M metagenome (GOLD analysis project Ga0070699, IMG submission 65473) | Corn, switchgrass and miscanthus rhizosphere microbial communities from Kellogg Biological Station, Michigan, USA - KBS K1-50-3 metaG | ecosystem: Host-associated > Plants > Roots >...
CGCGCGATCAGCTCCTTCCCGGTGCCGGTCTCGCCCTGGATCAGGACCGGGATGTCGGAAGCGGCCACGCGCTCCAGCGTGGCCAGGAGGGCCTTCATCGCCGGGTCGTCGGTGATGAGGCCCTGGGCCGCGTCGTGCTGGCGGAGCCGCACCCTCAGCGACACGTTCTCCCGTCGCAGCCGGGACTTCTCGGCCGCCTTCTGGACGAGGACCTCGATCTCCTCCATGCGCGCCGGCTTCGTCACGTAATCGTAGGCGCCCAGCTTCATGGCCTCGATCGCGGTGGACACGGTGGCGTAGCCGGTCAGGACGATGGCCTCCATCGGCAGATCGTCCTCGTGGATCTGCTTCAGGATGTCAATGCCGCTCCCGTCGGGCAGCATGAGGTCGACGAGCGCGACCTCGAAGTCGGATTGCTTCAGCTGCTCGCGCCCCTCGGCCACCGTCTCCGCCGCGACGGCCATGTGGCCGCGCGCCCGCAACTCGTCGCAAAGGACCTCGGAGAGGGCCTTGTCGTCCTCGACGATCAGCATGCGGACAGGGCTCGTGTCGGCCATGCTCTTCAGGTACTCCGCGCCTCGGCGCCCGAGACCGGGAGCACGAGGGACAGCCGCGTGCCCTTGCCGACCTCGCTGTCCACCCGGATCTCGCCGCCGTGCGAGGCCACGATGCCGTGGCAGATCGCGAGCCCGAGGCCCGTACCCTGCCCGACGGGCTTGGTGGTGAAGAACGGGTTGAAGATCCTGTTCAGGTTCTCCGGCGGGATGCCGCTGCCGTCGTCGGCGACGGTGAGGATGACGGCGTCGGCCCCGTCACGACGGGTCTGCACGTCGACGTGGCCGCCGGGCGGCGTCGCATCGAGCGCGTTCATGAGGAGGGCGATGAGGGCCTGCCGGAGCTGACCGTCGTCGGCCCGGATGTGAGGGAGACCCGCCTCGAGCTTCAGGGACAGCGCCACCTGCTTGAGCTTCATCTGGTGGCCGACGAGGTCGGTGGCCTTCTCGGCGAGCGCGTTGAGGTCGGTGATGCGCGTCTCGGGCCGCCGCACGCGGCTGAACTCGAGCAGGGCGCTGATGATCTTCTTGCAGCGGAAGATCTCCTCGTCGATCGTCTTCAGGTAGCGCGGGAAGTTCTTGAACGAATCGACGGCGTTCAGCCGCGGGTCGTCGGCGACCTTGAGCAGGCTCTCCGCGCGCAGGGCGATTGAGGCCAGGGGAGTGTTGATCTCGTGGGCCACGCCGGCGGCGAGCTGCCCGATGTCGGCGAGCCGCGAGGCCTGCTGCAGGCGCTCCTGCTGCTCCTTGAGGTCGTTGACGTCCTTGATGATGATCACCGCGCCCTGGAGCGCTCCCTCCGCGACGTTGTAGGGGGAAGCGGTCACCTGCTGCACGCCGGGCAGGCTCTCGAAGCGCACCTCCTCCGTGCGGGCCTCGCCGTCGGCGAGGCTCTGGCCGATCGGGTCCGCCGAGCCGGGGCGAGGAACGCCGAGCAGCGCCGGATAGGGCGCCCCGACGATCTCGCCGATCGGGAGGTCCAGCACGCGGGCCAGGCCCAGGTTCGCCCGCACCACCGTGCCGTTCCGGTCGATGAGGGCCACCGGGTCCACGATGGCGTCGAAGGTCCGCTCCCACTCGTTCTTTCCCTTGAGCAGGTTCTCGACGAGCCGCAGGTGGGGATGCTCCTGGGTACCGGAGCTGACGAGTAGAGCGAAGGGGGGGCTGGAGGGACGCTCGGCCAGACGGCCCGATAGCCGCGCCGCCTCGGTGGGGGTGGCGACCACGACCGCCAGACCGACCTGCGCCTCCAGAAGGTCGTCGAGGTCCTTGAAGAAGATCACGTCGACGCCCCGGCCACCCAGATCCGAGGCCCAGTAGGCCCCTTCCGCCCCACTGCCGAGGACGCCGACGCGGAGCCGCTCAGGCTCGCGCTCGTCGGACATGCGCGGGAGTGTAGCACGGAGGTCCGAGACGTGTGGGATTTCTTCCCGCAGCCGGCTCATCCACAGTTTTTGTGGAAAAGCTGTGGACGGCACGGTCAAAAGAAGCAAAAGACGCCCACTCGCCCGGGTTGCACATACTTGCAGCAACGCGGCGGTGACCCGGAAGGGCGCGCCTACTCCACGGCGACTTTTCGCGTCCGACCGGCGGCGGGCGGGCGAGGCGCCCGATCCATTCGCTCGAGCTGCCACCGACAGAAGAGGATCACTCCCTCGAGGACCTGACGACGGACGAGCCGGAGCTTTTCCCGGTCGACCCCCGCCTCCTCGAGCATCTCCGAGACCATGCAGCACGGACGCCGGGCCTTCGACTCACGAGCCATGGGCCTCCTTCTCGCCAAACGCCACGCGCAGGCGCTGATCCGTGAAGGCCGCCCCCAGCAGGCGGCGCGCCGCGAGGCTGCGGGGGAGCAGGACGTGGCGCCGCTGGTTGTCCACCTGCACCACCAGCTCCTCGCCGCGGGTCCAGACCTGGATCCTGTCCTTCTCCGCAAAGGGGAGGCGGATGTAGAGTGCGTAGCCCTTTCCTTCCTTCTTGACCTCGACCGGCTTCTCCTGGAAGAAGACGGCGGTGGGATCGGATTCCCCGAACACCTCGCGGGCGAAGACCTCGAGCAGGGGCAACCCCACCATCTCGCGGTCGAACAGGCGAGCCTCGAAGAAGGGGAGGGGATCGAAGGACTGCCGCGCCTCGGCCAGGTGGCCGGCCTGGATGGCCACCCACCCCTGCAAGTAGCCCGAGCGCGCCTCGGGCGGCAGCACCCGGTTGGCCACGACCGCATCCACGGGGAAGCCGAAGAGGTTCAGGTACGTGTAGAGCCGCTGGGACTCGTTGATCACCATGCGCTCGGGGTTGAGGACGATGCGGATCGACGATCTCCGGGGGTCCTGGAGGAGCGGGCTCATGCCTTCGAGCTCGTCGTAGACGCGCTTGACCGCCGACAGGACGTCGTCCGAGGGCAGCGGCATCGACGTGACGCGGCTGGCCACCGGCCGCACCGAGCGCAACACGGTTTTCTGGATCGGGAAGATGCGCTTGAAGTAGAAGTTCAGGATCTCGGGCACGCCCAGCATGCGCACGGTCTCGCCCGTGGGCGCGCAGTCGATGATCACGACGTCGTAGGCTTTCGACTCCGAGAGCCGCTTGACGCGCAGGAGGCTGAACAGCTCCTCCATGCCCGGGAGGATGGCCATCTCCTCCGCCACCGCCTCGTCGACACCCTGGAACGTCATGAACCGCGTGAGCCACTCCTGGATGACTCCCCAGTGGCCGGCCAGCTCCTCGTTCACGTCGATCTCCAGGGCGTCGAGATGGGGAGCGATCGGCGTGGGCGTGCCCTTCACGGGGACGTCGAGGGCATCGGCGAGGCTGTGCGCGGCGTCGGTCGAGACGACGAGCGTGCGATGGCCGAGGCCGGCCGAGCGCACGGCGGTGGCGGCGGACAGGCTCGTCTTGCCGACCCCACCCTTGCCCGAATAGAGGATGATGCGCATCAGCCGCGGGCCTGCGCGTGAATCTCGGCCTTCTCGCGTCGCCGCGGGCGCGCGCGGCCGCCGCCGCCGAGGATCCTCTCGCCGACCTCACGGAGCCCGCGCAGGTCGTGGACGTCGGCGTCCAGCTCGGGCACCAGGATGAGGGGCTCGGCCACGTCCGCCTCCAGCCGCGCGATCCCGCGCCTCTCGCGGCGGGAGACCCGGGACTGGTCTTCCATCAGGCGCAGCAGCCCCCGGGCCAGCTCGGCGTCGATCGTCGCGGGGCGGCGCGGGACGGGTCCCGCGTCGGCGAGCGGGTCGGGGTGCACCCGATTGACGACGAGCCCCACGAACGGCATGTCCTTCTCGCGCAGTCGCCGGTAGAAGTACCGCGCCTCGTCGAGCGTGGACCGGGCCGGCCCCGCCACCAGGACGAAGCCGGAGTCCTCTCCGCGCAGCAGCTCGTGGACCCTCTCCGCCCGCTCCTTGAACCCCTCGTACATGCCCTCGAAGGCGAGGAAGAACTCCGAGAGGTCCTGCAGGAACTGCAGGCCGAGGAAGCGGTCGACGAGGTCGAGGGCGAAGGCTCCGGTGCGCGTGGCGACCTTGAGCGTGAGCCGCCCCGCCACGAAGTAGGGCTTGAGGAACCAGCGCAGCACGCTCGCGTCGAGGAATCCCATGAGGCGGTCGGGAGCCTCGAGGAAGTCGAGGGCGTGGCGGGTGGGCGGGGTGTCGAGGACCACGAGGTCGAAGCGCTCGTCGGCGGAGAGCTCGAGCAGCTTCTCCATGGCCATGTACTCGTGGCTGCCCGCGAGCGCGGAGGAGACCTGCCGGTAGAAGCGGTTGTCGAGGATGCGGCGGCGCGCGGCCTCGCTCGAGGCGTGCTTCTCGACGAGGGCGTCGAACGTTCGCCGCGTGTCGAGCGTCATGGCCCACAGCGCGCCGGCGGCCCGCGGCGCGACGCGCGAGAGGTCGAGCCGGCGCGGGCGGCCCTCGAGCGCGGCCAGGCCGAGGCTGGTGGCCAGGCGCCGGGCGGGATCGATCGTGCAGGCGAGCACCCGCCGTCCCTCGAGCGCGGCCTGCAGGGCGAGCGCGGCGGCCGTCGTCGTCTTGCCGACACCCCCGGAGCCGCACACGACGAGCACGCGGCGCTCCGCGAGCGCGGCGGCGAGCGCGCGGGAACCGCGGTCGGCGGCGCCGGACCTCACGCCGCCTCGAGGCGCCGCGCCAGCCGCTCGAGGGAAGAGGGTCCGATGTCCTCGTCGAACAGGTAGGGCAGGCTGACGGTCGGCAGCGGGAGGAGACGGCGCAGGCGCGCCTGGTAGAACCGGGTGAGCTTGCGGCGGCGGATGTGCCGCCGGGCGGCGGCGAGTGCGGAGCGCAATCCCACCCCGCGGGCGAGACGGCCGGTGGCGTCCTCGGCGGCGAGGCTCAGGATCTCGGCCTCCTGCTCGCGGGTGAAACGGCGCTCGTGGCATTGGTTGAGGACGAGGGCGATCGGCCGCAGGCCCAGCTCGTCGAGGGCGGCGCGGTGCAGCTCCTGGGCCTCGACGACCGCCATCTCCTCCGGTACGGCCAGGAGCACGAGGGCGGTGCGATCGGCATCTTGCAACAGGGCGAGGATCCGACGGGCGTTGCTTCCGATCGGCCCCGCGGGCACCGCGCGCGAAGCGGCCAGCGGCACCCCGAGGAACGCGAGGCCGTGGCCGGTGGCGGGGGCGTCGACGACGATCAGGTCGTAGCGGGGCCGCGAGGAGAACCGCGAGGCGCGCGCTTCCTCGAGGACCATGATCTTGCCCAGCACCATCAGCTCGGGGAGGCCGGGCGCGGCCGCGAAGAAGCGGCGGTAGACGGGGCTGTCGAGCACGCGGCGCGCGAGCATGTCCACGCGCACCACCCGCCGGACGTACTCGTCCATCACCGCCGCGGGATCGAGGTTCACCGCGAAGAGGCCGGGGCGGACCTCCGCCTCCTTCGTGCCGACCCGGGCGACGCCCAGATAGCGCGACGCCTCCAGCGGAGCATCGATCTCCACGATGAGCACGCGTTTGCCCCGCGCGCAGGCGGCCAGCGCCAGGGCCGCTCCCACGACGCTCTTGCCCGTGCCCCCCTTGCCGGAGAGGATGACCAGCCGCCGCGAGAGGAGTTCGTCCAGCACCAGCCCGAGACTAACACGGGCTAGAATGCGCCGATGGCCGCCTCTTCTCCGCCTTCGCCCTCACCCCGGCCGCGCCAGGAGAAGGTGGTCATCGTGATGCCCGCCTACAACGCCGCGAAGACCCTCGAGGACACCTTCCGCGCCATTCCTCCGGGTCATTACGACGAGGTCGTGGTCGTGGACGACCACAGCGGGGACGAGACGACCGAGCTCGCGCGCCGTCTCAACCTGAAGGCGATCCGCCACCCGCACAACGTGGGCTACGGTGGCAACCAGAAGACCTGCTACATGGAAGCGCTGCGGGACGGCGCCGACATCATCGTGATGCTCCACCCCGACGGCCAGTACGACCCCGCGATCATCCCCGAGATGATCCGGCCCATCCAGGAGGGGCGGGCCGACATGGTGCTCGGGTCGCGGATGATGGTTCGCGGCGGCGCCGCTCGCGGCGGCATGCCGCTCTGGAAGCGCATCGCCAACCGCTTCCTGACGACGGCGGAGAACCTCGCCATGGGCCGTCGTTTCTCGGAATGCCACACCGGTTACCGCGCCTACAGCCGGCGCTTCCTGGAGACGGTGCCCTTCCTGCGCAACGACAACGGCTTCGTCTTCGACACCGAGGTGATCTTCCAGGCGGTGAACTTCGGCCTGCGCGTGGAGGAGGTGCCCATCTCGACCCGCTACTTCGCCGACGCGTCCTCCGTCGGCTTCGCCACCGGTGTCGTCTACGGGCTGGGGACGCTCATGACGGCGCTCCGGTTCGTGCTCCACCGATCCGGGATCGTCCCCTGCGCGAAGTTCCGGTCCTGACGGCGCGGACCGCCCTCTTCACCGGCCTCGTCCTGCTCGTATCGGCGCTGGACCTGCTCCGCGCGTACACCGGGCCGTCCCTGGCGCCCGCACAATGGGCCGCGGGAGCGGCGGCGGTCGCGGCGCTGTGGTCGGTCCTGGGCGAGCGAGACCTCCGTCCGCGCGAGCGGCTGCCGTGGGTGGCGCTGGCCGCGATGCTCGTCCCCACGTACGTCGGCCACGCCCGGCGGCTCGATCTCGGCGACAGCATCCACTACTACACGTACCTGCGCTCGCTGCTCTTCGACCACGACCTCGATCTGGCCAACGACTACACGCTGCTGGGCTGGTACCCGCAGACCAACGTCCTGCCGGTGGGGGCGCCGATGCTGTGGAGCCCGCTCGTGGTTCTCGTGCACCTCGGGCGGCAGGCGGCGCGCATCTTCGGCCTCGGACCACCCACCGGCACGGAGCCGCTGTATCAGGCGGCGGTGTGCCAGGCCACGCTGCTCTACGGCACGGCGGGGCTCTTCCTCTTGATGGGCACCTTGCGGAAGTGGGTGCGGCCCGCGGCGGCGTTCTGGGCCACCGTGCTCGCCTGGGTCGGCTCGCCGGTGCGCTTCTATCTATCGGTGTTGCCGGGCCTGGCGCACGGCGTCGAGTTCTTCGCCGCGGTCCTCGTGTTGCGCGCCTACCTGTCCCTGCGCGAGCGCCCGGATCTCCGCCGCGCGCTGAAAGCCGGGGCGGCGTGCGGGCTCGTCTTCCTCGCGCGCTCGCAGGACGGGCTCCTCCTCGGCCTGCCGGGCATCGAGCTCGCGTGGCGGTGGCTGGGCGGCCCCGGCCGGAAGCGATACGCCCTCGCGGCGCTCGCCCTCGTCGCCGCGTTCGCTCTCGTCGCGCTTCCGCAGATCGCAGTCTGGCAGGCGATGTTCGGTACCCCGCTGCTCGTCCCCCATGAGCGCCTCCACGGCGCGGACTTCCTGCACCGCGAGGACCCGCAGCTGCTCGGTACGCTCATCTCCCCCCGCGGCGGCCTGTTCACGTCATACCCGGTCATGCTGATGGCCGTCGCCGGGCTCCTCGTCCTCGCCGGGCGCGACCCGCGGTACGTGCTCGCGTGCGTGCCGGTGCTCCTCGCCGGCTGGTACGTCAACGCCATCGTCTTCGACTGGTACCAGGTGCGCCGCTTCACCGGTGTCGTCCCTCTCCTCGCCCCTGGCCTCGCGGTGGCCCTCGTCCCCGTCGTGCGGGCCGGCGTGATCGTGTGCGCGCTGCTCGCGTTCCTGGTCCTGCGCTACGACATGGCCGTCGACGCGCTGCGCTCGACGCCAGGTGATCCGGCCCCGGTGCGGGCCGTCGTCTCGCGGGCGGCCGACGGAGTCGCCACCGGCACGTACGAGCTCGTGGCCCGAGCCTCGCCCCGAGCCGCGACGCGCCTGCTCGGGGCCTATACGGGGGAGCCCCTGCTCGAGGGCGAGGTGACGACCGTGGACCTGGGCGCGGACCCCGCGCTGCTGCGTCTGCCCGTGCCCGCCCGTCACCTCTCCGCGCCCACGGTGGAAGACGGAGTGTCCAGCCGCTGGGTCAACGACCGCGAGGCGCGGCTGTTCCTTCCCCTGGCCTGGAACGGGGCGGTCATCGTCACCCTGCGGGCGAGGGCGCTCGAGACGGCCGAGCCGCAGTTCATGGAAGCGTCGTGGAACGATACCCCGGTCGGCCATGTCGAGATGCGAGCCGAATGGGCCGATTACCGGTTCCACGTTCCGGCGACCGCCGTCGTGCCCGGCACGAACGTGCTCGTGCTGCGCTTCGCCCGCGGCCCTGTCTACCACCGCGTGCGCGGCGAAGGGCCGCGCGAGGTGCGCCCGGCCGCGCTGTCCACGCTGACGCTGCATCGTCAACATTGAGCGGGGGGGTGCGGCGGCGCCCCCCCCAGACCCCCCGCTCGCTTCGCGGGAGTGTTGCGCGTTTCTGCCTGCTCTAGCGCACGTAGCCGAGCGCCTTCAGCTGTTCGAGCTCCGCGGCGGTCGGGGGCCGGATGGGCGTGGGCTTCTCGGGCCGGAGGCTGAGGACGAAGCGCTGGAGAGCCTGGCGTTGGGCCGCCGCCCATGCCGCCTGCGCGTCGGCGAGGTCACGCGTCTCACCCGGGTCGGCGATCACGTCATAGAGCCGCTGGGCGCGGTCCGCCGCCTGGAAGATCAGGCGATAGCGGTCCTCGGTGATGGCGTACGTCGGCACGAGGTCGGTGTTGCGGGTGACGACCCTGGTTCCCGGAGCCCCGCGAAGCAGGCTGCGGCCGACGAAGGTTCCGGGAGGGATCTTCACGCCGAGAGCGTCGGCGATGGTGGGGGCGAGGTCGAGCAGGCTCACCACCTCCTTCACCCGTGACCTCCGGGGACCCTTTCCGGTGGGGTGGTGCACGATGAGCGGCACGTGCGCGGCCTCCTCGTGCACCTGCTTCATGTGGCCGATCCAGCCGTGCTCGTGGAGGCCCTCTCCATGATCGGCGGTGATGATCACGAGCATCCGGTCCCAGAGGCCGGCCTGCTCCAGCGTCTGCCTGAGAAAGCCGACCTCGCGGTCGACGTAGGCAAGTCCGCCATCGTAGAGGCGCACGAGATGGTCGAGCTCCTCCGGCGTGGCGGTGACGCGGCGCTCGTTGACGGCCCAGAACCATTCCTTCTCCCGGCGCTGCTCGAGCGTCAAGGGGGCATCGGGTCCGAACATCGTGTTGAAGGGCGGCGGCGGGTCGTAGGGGAAGTGCGGCTCGAGGTAGTGCACGTAGGCGAAGAAGCGACTACCCCGGCGCCCTTGGAAGAAGCCGGGCAGGATCTGGCGGAACGCCTCGGCGCGGGTCACGTTCCCCAGGTTGACCTTCTGCGTGTAAACGGAGTGCAGCTCGTCGAAGCCCCGGTCGAAGCCGAAGCCACACGCGACGGGATTGCCGATGAACCCCTCGGCATGGACCCCGCCCGCCAACAGCAGCTCGGCCAGCGTCGGGCGCTGCGCCGAGATCCCGACGTCCTCGTCGATCCCCACCCGGTGCTGGTCCGGATACTGTGAGGTCCATACCGAGGCCATCGCGCTGCGCGTGAAGACCACGGGGGTGTACGCGCGCTCGTAGACGACGCCCTCCGCGGCGATGCGGTCGATCTCGGGAGTCGTGCGCCGCCCGTACCCATAGCAGCCGAAGTGGCGGGCTCCGGCGGCGTCGAGGAGGACGAGCAGCACTCCGGCCGGGCCCGGCGCGGGCCGCGGCTCCGCGTCGTCCCGGATCGTCCCGTCCGTGCCCTCCGCGATCACGCTTCCGAGGTCGCCCATCACCCGAAGGCCCTGCCAGAGGCCCCAAGCTGGCCGCCGGCCGCCCTCGGGGCTCACGCGCAGGACGATGCTGGCCGCTTCCTCGGCCGCGATCGGTAGAGCGAGGGCCACCTCCTCCGCCTGCCGATCATCCGAGGCGACGCGGCGCCGCCAGACCTCGCGCTCGGACCCTGCGCGGTCGCCGAGGGCCACGCTGAAGACGACCGCGGCCCGCGCGGCGCGAGCGCGGGGATGAAGCTCCGGCGTGAACCGCAGCTCCGCACGCTCCGGTGCGCGGAAGGCGAAGTGGACCGCGCTCGGTCCGGCCTGGACGACGGCGCGGGACTGTCCGTTCTGCGCGATGCCGAGCGCCGGCGGAGCCCCGTCCCGGCTCAGCCACTCGAGATCGGCATCGTCGGCGCGGCCGACGGACAAGCTGTAGAGCCGCGCCGTTGGTCCGCGGCTCGAGGCTTCGCCCTGCGCGCCGCGCGTGCCCGCCGGCGGGGCGAAGTCCAGGTAGAGACGGTTGCCGCCGCGGCGCTGCGCCTCCGCCGGGAGGCGGAACGAGTACCGCCGCCGGCCCTCCTGGAGGACGAGCCGCCCCACCGCGGTCTGGTTCAGACGGACCTCGGCCGAGGCTCCCGCCGCGCCGGGCGGCGCCGCGTCCAGCACCGCGAGGCGGGGCGCGGGCACGTTCCACCGAAGCAGCACCTGGGGGTTGAGCCCGGCGGCGACGTAGCTCTCGGAGTCGGGCTCGCCGGGTGAGCGCTCGAACCCCTTCTCCTGGAACGGAGCAGCGGCGAGCGTTCCAAAGGCCAGGTATTCCCAGGGGAACTCCACTTCCGCGGAGGGCGTGGCCCGAACGAGGTCGTGGACGACTGCCTTGTCGGTGCGACGGCACCCCGCGGCCATGAGAATGGCGAGTGCCACCAGCCCGGCTCGTCGCACACGTGTACCCATCGTCATCCTAATTGCGTCGGAATGCCCGCCAAGTTCCATACACGAAAAACGCGTTTTCATTTCACCATGCAGATCATATGCGGAGATGGAGGGGGCAGCGCGGTCGCCCCGGGGAGCGCCGAAGCCGCTACTTGCCCGTTATCGAGAGCAGCTCGATCTCGAAGACCAGCGTCGAGTTGGCGGGGATGGGGCCGTTGGCCTGGCTGCCATAGCCGAGGCTGGGCGGGATCGTGAGCCGGCGCTTGCCGCCGACCTTCATTCCCACGACTCCCTGGTCCCAGCCCGCGATCACCGCCCCCGCGCCGAGCCGGAAGGTGAAGGGCTGGTTTCGATCGTACGAGCTGCGCCATTACTCCACACGCGCGAGGGAGCGTCAAGCCGTCCCGCCGCGGGCCTCGTACCTCCGCCACGGATCCGTCGCTCGATCGTCTTCGGCTGACGATTTTGTCGGGACGCGCGCGACCGCGCGGGCGCCGCCGCGGTGCGCCCACCTTTTTCCGCGCCCCGAGTCGCTCGCGGCGGCCGCGGCGGCGCCGCCGACGCCTCCCGACACCGCGTGAATGCCCGCGCGCGCGGAAGCGACCGACGTTTCCGCGCCCTGCCGCGGGCGGGGCGACGATCCTGTCGCGTCGCGCCGCGCGGCGCGCTGAACCCCGCCGTGAGTCGCGCGGCGTTCAAAGCGGTCGAAGCCGGAGGGTTAGCGCCGCGGTGTCCTCGCGAAGCGCGCCGACGAGCGGCCTGGAACACGCCTTGCTGAAGCGCTCGCATCGGATCAGTGAGCGAGGAGGCAGATCGTGGAACGCAGCATCATATGGAAGAGCACGGCGGCGGTGGCGCTTGTCGGATCGATCATCGGCGTCGTGTGGGCCGGCGCCGACGACAAGCCGACTCCGACGCCGACCGCGGCTCCGTCGGCGGCGCCGTCGCCCGAGGCGAGCCCGGAGACGTCGCCCCCGGGACCGGCGCCGATCGAGATCACGGGCTTCGTCGACACGTACTACAGCTACAACTTCAACAAGCCGCGCGGCGACACCCCGCTGCGCAACTTCGACACGAAGCACAACCAGGTCAGCCTGAGCCTCATCGAGGTGGCCCTCGAGCAGAAGCCGACGGTGAAGAGCCGCCTCGGCTTCCGGGCCGATCTCGACTTCGGGCCGACGACCGACCTCGTTCACGCGGCGGAGCCGGGGGGCACCGACGTCTTCAAGACCTTCCAGCAGGGCTATTTGAGCTGGCTGGCCCCGGCGGGCAAGGGGCTGCAGCTCGACGTCGGCAAGTTCGTCACTCCCTTCGGGGCGGAGGTCATCGAGGCCAAGGACAACTGGAACTACTCGCGCTCGCTGCTGTTCGCGCTGGCCATCCCCTACTACCACGTCGGCCTGCGCGCGACCTACAACGTGAGCGACAAGGTGACGCTCAACGGCTTCCTGGTCAACGGCTGGAACGACGCGGTGGACAACAACAGCGGGAAGAGCATCGGGCTCTCGGCCACGATCAAGCCGCATCCGAAGCTCACCCTCGTCGGCAACTTCATGGGCGGGCCGGAGCAGAAGGACGACACGGCCGACAAGCGCTACCTCTGGGACGGCGTCGTGACCTTCAACGCGACCTCCACGCTCAGCCTCATGGCCAACTACGACTACGGGAAGGACCGCTTCGCCGGCGTTCCCGTGAAGTGGCAGGGAGTGGCCGGCTACGCACGCTGGCAGGCCATGCCCAACTGGGCCTTGACCCCCCGGGTGGAGTGGCTCGACGACGCCGACGGCTTCATGACCGGGGTCAGCCAGAAGGTCAAGGAAGTCACCCTCACCAGCGAGAACAAGATCGACGGCGGGCTGCTGGCGCGCTTCGAGCTCCGGCGCGACATGGCGGGCGAGCCGTTCTTCGTCAAGGACGGCGCGAAGGTGAAGGCCCAGAACACCTTCACCGTGGGCCTGGTCTACGCCTTCGGCACCCACTTCTGAGGGTGCCGGCGGCGTCTCAATTGCGGAAAGGAAATCAAGAGAAATGAGCGTGAAGGACGTGATCAAGCTGGCGAAGGACAAGGAAGCGAAGATCGTCGACCTGCGCTTCATCGACATGCCCGGCCTGTGGCAGCACTTCTCGATCCCGGTGGCGGACATGACCGAGGAGCTCTTCGCGGAGGGGATCGGCTTCGACGGGTCGTCGATCCGCGGCTTCCAGACGATCGACGAGTCGGACATGCTGCTCTTTCCCGACCCGGCCACCGC
>Ga0070699_100004083_pt1 | contig 12907 bp, 8 predicted proteins | sample KBSK1503metaG_FD_65473 | JGI IMG/M metagenome (GOLD analysis project Ga0070699, IMG submission 65473) | Corn, switchgrass and miscanthus rhizosphere microbial communities from Kellogg Biological Station, Michigan, USA - KBS K1-50-3 metaG | ecosystem: Host-associated > Plants > Roots >...
ATGCCTGGACGATCTCTCTGCCGCCAACACTCATTCGCCCACTATATCTCCTGTTATCCTTTCTGAGGATGGCAGGTGAACCCGAATTTCCAAGAATCGTGCGCCGCCGTTCGAGACTTCATGGCTGGGGCGTCTTCGCCCTCGAGCCCATCACCAAGAACACCCGCATCATCGATTACGCGGGCGAACTGATCGATCACAAGGAAAGCCTGAAGCGCGAAACCCGGTACCTCGAGAACGAGTGCATCTGGTGCTTCACGGTCAATCGGCGCTGGGTGCGTGATGCGAACGTCGGCGGTAACCTCGCGCGGTTCATCAACCACGCCTGCAAACCGAACTGCTACAGCCACATTCGCGGCAGGACGATCTGGATCCGCGCCTCGCGCAACATCGAGGCGGGCGAGGAGCTGACGTACAACTACTACACCGATGGCGAGAAAGTGATTCCGTGCCGCTGCCGGCCCGGGTGCAAGACGCGGCTGTAATGAGAACACAAAGATATTTCTTTTTCTTTGTGCTCGTTGTGACCTTTGTGGCTTCAAGTCTTCGTGATCGTGGGACTGCGCAGACCGATATCAGCGAAGCCGACCTGACCGCCGCCAGCAATGGCCGCATCCTTCGAATCGGCTCTACCCTCGACGGCCACGTCACGCTGATACCGCTCGAAGCCTACGTCTCGCGCGTGCTGGCGGGCGAAGGCGATCCGAGAGCCGGCGACGCGGCCCAGCAGGCGCTCGCGATTGCGATTCGCACCTACACGCTGAAGAACAGCGGGCGCCACGCCCGTGACGGCTACGACCTGTGCGACAGCACGCACTGTCAGGTGCCGCGCCCATCGACGCCCACATCGCGGCGGGCGGCGATGGCGACGGTGGGCCAGGTGCTCACCTATCGCGGCGATGTCGCCGAGGTGTTCTACTCGGCCTCGTGCGGCGGCCGTTCCGAGCGCGCGGCCGATGTCTGGCCCGGTGCGGACTACCCGTATCTGATCTCCCGCCGCGACGACGTATGCGAGGACGATCCGGAGTGGACGGTTGATTTCGCGTTGAAGGACGTGCAGCAGGCGCTCGAACGTGTCGGCTTCGAAGGCGACCGGCTGAGGGATGTGCGAGTGGACGGCCGGACCTCGTCCGGGCGAGTGGCGCGCCTGCGCCTCTCCGGCATGCGTCCAGATGTGATTGCCGGCGACCAGTTCCGGCTTGCGCTTGGCGCCGTCGAGCTGAAGAGCACCGCGTTCACGGTCGAACGGCGCGGCGGCGACCTGCGTTTTGCCGGCCGGGGGTTCGGGCATGGTGTCGGGATGTGCGTCATCGGCGCCGCGCGGCGGGCGATGCGCGGCGAGACGGCACGCGCGATCCTCTCCCAGTACTATCCGGGCTTGGAGTTGACGCCGCTGTCTGGCGTGGCGATCCCGTCTGAGACGCTGACGTCTGCCGCGCCGTTCGCGCGTCCTGTGGAGCCGGTGGTCGCCCCGCCTCGCGCCAGCGGCATCTCGGTCACGGTGCCGCGCGCCTCGTCCATCACCGCGTCCGATGTTGAGCGCATGGCCGCCATGGCTCACGACGGCCTCGCACGGACGCTGGGAACGTCGGTCCTTCCGATGACCATCCGCCTTCATGAGACGCTCGACAGCTTCCGTCTCGCGACGAACAGGCCGTGGTGGGTGAGCGAAGTCGCCGAAGGAACGGCAATCGACCTCGCTCCCGCCGTCGTGTTGGCACAACGCGGCGGCCTCGAAGCATCAGTTCGGCTGGCTGTGGCGGAGCTTCTCGTGGCGGGGCCCCTTGCCGGACGCCCCGAATGGGTGCGTGCCGGCGCCGCGCGCTATTTCGCTCGGGGCGCCGCTGTCGGACCCGTATCGTCCCGGACACCCTGTCCGACCGACGCCGAACTGCTGCTGGCTGTGTCTGCGACCGCGCAGCGCGAGGCGGAGACGCGCGCCGAGGCCTGCTTTGCGCGCGAGCTGGCGAAGCTCAAGGACTGGCGGGCCGTCCGATAGCGAAGTTCCACGCCCGACGAACCACCGGACGACCAGCGACCAGCGACCAACGGAACCGGCGAAGCTACGCCGTCCGCAGCCGCGGTTGCCGCGTGCTCCTCCAGACCATCACCGCCGACACGATCGTGCCGATCACGGCGACGACGATGAACGCGACAATGATCGCCTGGAACAGCTCGGACTCGAGCATCCGGAGGACGCCCCGGCCGTAGATGCGCGCCAGCGCGGCCTCGCTGCCGAAGCGAATGAGCCGCATCAGCGCGAAGGTGCTGAAGAAGATCCAGCGGTCCACCTCGAGCGCGCCGCACGTCAGCACGAACGGCGTCAGCGGGAAGGGAGGCGGCAACAGCGCCGCGAAGGCCATCGCGACGGCGCCCTGTCTCTGAACGCGGCTCCGGACCCGCTCGAGGCGGCGGGGCGAGACGAAGCGCTGAAGGCCAATCTCGCCACCCTTCTTGCCGATCCAGTAGGTGACGGCGGCGCCGGTCAGCGAGCCGGCCGTGGCGAGCAACGGGTACATCCAGAACAGCATCCCGTTGCGCGCGGAGAGATAAATTACGAGAGCGTCAACACCGAATGGCAAGAAGACCACCATCGTTGCGTCCAGCAACGCCAGCACGTATGCGCCCCACCAGGAAAGGAAGTAACCGAACGCCGCATGAAACAGCCCCATCTACCAGCAGATGCCATCGTAGTGCGCCTGCAGCGCGGCAAAATTGATCGGAAGGCGCACCAGATCGATGACCGTCTGGTCGGGCCGGCACCGTTCAACCGCCGCCGCGAATTCGGGTGCGCCGTTGCCGATGACGATCACGTCCGACTTCGCGATGACGTCGTCGACCGAGTCGCACAGGTGACGCGACAGGTGGGGAATCTGCTGCTCGATGTATTGCTTGTTCGCACCCATCAATCGCGCCAGTGACACGTTGCGGTCGTAGATGCACAGCTCGTACCCCTTGCCGAGGAGCGCTTCGCCGAGGATCACCATCGGGGATTCGCGCAGATCGTCGGTGCCCGCCTTGAAGCTGAAACCGAGGATTCCAATGCGCTTCCTGCCGGTCTCCACGATCTGGTCAATCGCGTGCTGAATCTGCAGCCGATTGCTCCCAAGCAGCGAATTGATCAACGGCATGTCGAGATCGACCTCACGCGCTCGATACTGCAGCGCGCGCACGTCCTTCGGCAGGCAGGAGCCGCCGAACGCGAAACCGGGCTTGAGGTAGTAGGCGGAGACATTCAGCTTCTCGTCGCGGACGAAGATGTCCATGACGTCGTGGCTGTCGATGCCGAGGCGCTTGCAGAGGTTGCCGATCTCGTTGGCGAACACCACCTTCACCGCGTGCCACGCGTTGCTCGTGTACTTCATCATCTCGGCGACGCGGATGCTGGTGCTGAAGACCGGCGCCTCGATGTTGTCGTAGAGCGACTTGGTCGGCGCGGCATCGTACGAGTGGTTGTGGCCGACCAGGGTGAGCGGCGGCTGCCGGAAGTCCTTCAGCGCCGTCCCTTCCCGCAGGAACTCGGGGTTCACCGACACGCCGAACCCTTCGCCATATTTCTTTCCCGATCGCGCTTCGAGCGTCGGGATGACGTGCTCGTGCGTCGTTCCCGGCAGCACCGTGCTTCGCACGACGACGACGTGGTAGTCCGGCTTCTCCTTGAGGGCGTCGCCAATCTGCTCGCAGACGCGGATCAGGTAGCTGAGATCGAGGCTGCCGTTCTTGCGGCTGGGGGTGCCCACGCAGATCAGCGACAGGTCGGTCTCGGAGACCGCTTCCGCCGGGCTCGTGGTGGCGCGAAGGCGGCGCGCGTCGACGCCGGCCTTCAGGAGGTCCTCGAGTCCGGGCTCGACGATGGGGCTGTGGCCGGCGTTGACGGCGGCAACCTTCTCTGGATTGACGTCGACGCCGATGACGTCGTGGCCGTCGGCAGCGAAGTTCGCGGCCGACACGCTTCCGACGTAACCCAGGCCGAATACGGCGACTCTCATAGCGTGGCTGTCCTCTCAGGCTGCGGGACGGGATCCGGGATGCGGGATCCGGTGGTTCGGGGTTCGGGGTTCGAGGTTCGGGGTTCGGGGTTCGAGGTTCGGGGTTCAGTGGTTCGTGGTTCGGTCATTCGCGCCGGATTCGACAGCGTCTGCACGCCGTCGCCATCGATAAAGGTGCGGTACCAGAGCTCGAGGTTGACGAGCGCCCAGATGGCGTCGCCGCCGGCCGTCGTGCCGTCGCGGTGCGCGCCAAGCAGCCGCTCCACCGCTGTCGGATTGATCAGGCCGCGCTCGCGCGTCCGGCGATCCAGGAGCACGTCGCGAACGACCGGCTGCCAGCGGTCGCGCGTCCACTGGCCGAACGGCACGGGGAAGCCCATCTTCTTGCGCGTGAGGATTTCGTCCGGCAAAAGTCCCCGGAGAGCCTCGCGCAGGATGCGCTTGGTGGTGAAGCCGCGCAGCTTCAGGCGATCGGGCAGCCGCGCCGCGAATTCGACGAGCACGTGATCGAGAAACGGCACGCGGCTCTCAATCGACGCCGACATGCTCATCTGGTCCTGCTTCATCAGCAGCTCGACGAGATAGGTCTTCATGTCGGTGTGCAGCAGGCGTCCGAGGAGGCCACTGCGGCCGTTGACTTCGTTGAAGTAGGCGAGCGACGACGCGTACGCGTCGCCGCCGGCCACGACCGTGGACGAGAGCAGCTCGCGCTGCTGGTGCAGCGGCATGCCCGCGAAGTTGTCGAGGAACATCGCCGAGACGTGGCGCGGCATCGCCAGAAACGACCGCCGCGCGTAGCGCCCCGCCTTGCCCGGCAGCCTGGGCACGACCGACTCGGCAACCGACGCCCGCACGGCGGCGGGCACCAGGCGCTCGTAGACGGTGCCGGCGCGCCAGTTGATGACCGCGCGCGGATACTTGCCGTAGCCCGCCAGAAGCTCGTCGCTCCCTTCGCCCGTGAGCACCACGACGACGTGCTGCCGCGCGAGCACCGACACGAAGTGCAGCGGCACGCTGGAGGGGTGGGCAATCGGCTCGTCCTCGTGCCACACCAGGCGCGGAAGCGCGCCGAAGAAGTCGTTGTCGTCGATGACGATCTCGTGCGCGTTGGCGCCGATCGCCCGCGCCACCGCGCGCGCGTATTCGAGCTCGCTGAACCGCCGGTCGGCGAATGCCACCGAGAAGGTGTCGACGGGACGATTGATCTCGCGCGCCATCAGCGCGGCAATCGCGCTGCTGTCGATGCCGCCGGAGAGAAACATGCCGAGCGGCACGTCCGACATCAGCCGCAGCCGCACGGACTCCTGCAGCAGGCTGCGGAACCGATCGATGAGCGCCCCGTCGTGCATCCGCTCGAGCTCCGGATCCGGACCGTCGAGCGGCAGATCCCAGTACTTGTCCGTGCGGACGCGTCCCCCTTCGAAGACCAGCCGATGCCCGGGGAGCAGCTTGAAGATGCCCTCGAACATCGTCTCTTCGCCGGCGGTGCCACGCGTGGCGAGCACCTCGGAGAGGACCCGGTGATTCGGCTTCGCGGCCACGAGGCCGCTCTTGAGGATGGCCTTGATCTCGGACGCGAAGAGCAGCCGATCGCCGGCGAGCGCCCAGTAGAGCGGCTTGACGCCCAGGCGGTCGCGCGCAAGCAGCAGCCGCCTCGCGGCGCTGTCCCAGATGGCAAAGGCGAACATGCCGCGGAAGCGATCGACACACTCGTCGCCCCACTGTTCGTACGCGTGGACGATCGTTTCCGTGTCCGACCGCGTCCGGTAGGTATGCCCGGCTCCTTCGAGCTGCGCGCGTACGTCGCGGTGGTTATAGATTTCGCCGTTGAACGTCACCCACACCGCGCCTGTTTCGTTCGAGAGCGGCTGGTGCCCGCCTGCCAGATCGACGATGCTCAAGCGGCGGTGGGCGAGGACGGCCTGCTCGTCGCAGTGCAAGCCGGCGCCGTCGGGACCCCGGTAGCTCATGACGTCGCGCATCGCGACCGCGCGGGCCCAGTCGTCAGGCTCGAGTCGATCCGCGGCGACGATTCCGGCGATGCCACACATCTCAGGCTGCCTTCACAAGCACGGCGTATTCCAACGGCTCGGCCGCCGCGTCGCCGTCGATGAAGTCACGGAACCAGAACTCCAGCATCAGGAGCGCCCAGAGGCGGCGTGAATGATCCGTCCGCGCTGAGAGGTGTTCGTTCCACAACCGCCGAAGCGCCGGACGCGACACGATCCCCCGGCCGTCGAACCGCGGGCCGAGCAGCATCTTCGGCACGAGCATCGCCAGCGCGCCGGGCAGCCATGGATGGCGCGGCGGCTGCCGCACCGCGGGTGGCAGAAGGCGCGCAGGCAGCTGCGGCATCAGCAGCGTGCGCAGCGCATGCATCGCCATGCGGCCACACTGCTTCAGCGAAGTGGGCGTGAAGGTGGCCAGCTCGACCATCTGCCGATCGAGGAACGGGTAACGCAGCGAGATTCCCGCGGCCGCCGCCGCACGACCGGCGAGCGCCAGCGTGTTGTCGGGGAGACACGTCCGCGCATCGACGTACATCGCACGATCCACGGGATCGTTCGTCAGCCGCGAGGCATAGCGTTCCAGGTGGCGAAGGAATGGGTTCGCTTCCCGCACCTCCCACGCGAAGGGGCGTGTGTAGATCGACCGCCGCTGCTCGTCGTCCCAGAGGCGGCAGGTGAGCTTCGCCGTCCGAAGGTCGCCGGGTCGCATGAACCGTGCGAGCAGCGCCCGGCGGCGTGCGTTGGGGGCCCACAGCACGGAAGCGCCATGGGCGGACAGCGCGACGTCGGCGTGCTTTGCCGCGGCCTTGCAGATGGCGAACTGCGTGACCGCGGAGGGATCCCCGATGGGTTCGCCGCTGATGGCCGTGAGCTCCTCGATGAGCGATGGCGTCGGGGCGGCGACCGTCTCGAGCTCGCGAACGCGGCCAAGATGTGCGGCTGCCGCGTCGCTGCGCGTCAGCTCCGATGCATCCTGATCGATGTCGACCGTGATCGGCACGCCGCATGCGGCCGGCGCGGCCGACAACAGGGCGCACGACGCGATGCCGCCGGAGTAGAGCAGCCCCGCGTGTTTGTGGTCTTTCAGATCGCGCCGGACCGCGGATTTCAGCGCGCCTTTCAGCGCCCACGCAACGTCCTCCGGCGAGCTGGTCTTCGACGGAACCGGCAGATCCCAGAATTCTTCGACGTGCAGGCGCCGGCCGTCGACGATGAGGAAGTGCGCGGGTTCGAGCTTGCTGACACGGCGGTACGCCGTCAGCGGCGCCGGAATGTAACCGAGCGCGAGGTACGCGTCGATGCCGCCGGGACACCAGTCACGCGCGACGCCGGGATCCTGCATCAGCGCGGAAATCTCCGACGCGATGACGACGCCGTGACCCTGGAGCAGCGCGAAATACAGCGGGCGGATGCCGATGTGATCGCGCGCCAGGACGAGGCGGCGCCTGGGCTCGTCCCACACGGCGCACGCGAACGGGCCGCGGAGACGCTCGAAACCGCGCGTGCCCCACCGGTCGTACGCGTGCGCGATCAGCTCTTCGTCGGTGCGCGCGTGGAACCGGTGTCCCTCGCGTTCGAGCTCGGAGCGGAGCTCGCCCGCGTTGGTCAGCTGGGAGTCCGAGACCGCACGGATGTTCTGCCGGTCGGTTGCACCGATGGGCGAGACGCCCTGCGGGCGCGCGGCGCCGCACCAGCCGAGCGCGATGCCGGGCGCGGCGAAGAGGCTCCGGGCCTCGAGCGGTCCGCTGGCCGAGGCGTCGAGCATCCGATCGAGTACTGACCGCTCGAGGATCTCGGCGCGATCGAAGCTGAGTCTGCCGATGATGGCACCCACTGGTATTCCCTCTGGCGGGGGATCGGGGATCCTGCGATCCCCGGTCCCCGGTCCCTGATCCCTGATTCCCTAATCCCTACTTTTTCGACAGCACGACGTCCGGACCACGGAAGTTGATCCGGTTGTTCTTCGCGTCGGTGCCTGTAAAGTCCGTGCGCGTGTGGTGCTCCACGCCGCTTGCGCTGCAGAAGCGTGTGGTGAGCGTGGTCTTCGAGCCTGCCCCAATGACGATGCCGAGACCGCTGCGCGTGCTCAGCACGGCGCCGTCCATGAAGTCAGTGCGATCGCTCAACGTGATCTCAACGGAGCCCACGTTGTCGAGGATCTGCGTGTACGTCCACGTGTTGGTGAGCGAGCAGTTCGGAATCGGGTTGCTGCTCCACGGGACGGGGTTCGGCGAAACCGTCACCTGCAGCGGGCTGCCGCCCGACGGCGCGGGCGCAGGAGCCGGTGCTGGTGCGGGCGCAGGAGCAGGCGCCGGTGCGGGCGCTGGAGCCGGGGCTGGCGCGGGTGCCGGAGCCGGAGCCGGGGCTGGCGCGGGTGCCGGAGCCGGGGCAGTCGTGGGGGAAGGAGCGGTAGGGGTAGGTTCGACACTTCCACAATTTGCCGTTGCGAGGGCCGCAGCCCCCAGGAATGCCGTGAATAGCCAAATCCTTGGAACGTTGAACCGTCTGGTCACCATGAACTCTCCCTCAAAGGCAAAATCTCTTCACACCGTCCGGGGCGCACCTCGTCCAACGCAAAAGGCGCACCGAAACGGAAGAGCGAAGAGGAGGGATCCCGGGACCAGTCGCCGAGGGTGATCAGAAAAATGCCGCCGCCGCTCTCAACGCGCAGTTCGCGGGGCGGCTCGGAGGCTGCGAGGTGCAGGACGCCGTCGGTGATGCCGGCATGGAGGTCGCGCATCGGTTCGCTGGCGGCGACGCTCAGCCAACCGTCGCGGAGCGCGAGCGCGTGGCTCGCATCGACCAGATCCAGCGCGACCAGCGAATCGCCGCGCGTCCGGAAGTGAATGACGCGCGCGTTCGTCTGGTACTTGAGGATCCCGCAAGCCCGGCTGTCGCGTGATGCCGGCTCGCCGGGACGGATCAGGTAGGTCGATGCGAGGTCGCCCCTCACCACTCGCGCCGCGATCGACTGTCCGGCCGGGTCGGCGGTGACCGCGAGCCGTTCGAGTGTCGGCGCACTCGCGGCCTGCGACCCGCCAATCCACGTGACCATGGAGAAGGGCAGGCTTGCCGTCTGCGCGATGCGCGCCGTCCACGTCGGCACCAGCGTCCCGTAGACGGGCGCAAACCAGCCGAGGCCCGACTCCTCGTCGCCGTGCAGGAGCGACACGTCGCCGGCATCGAAGAGGAGCCACGCCTCGTCGCCCTCCAGATGCGTGGCCCGCAGCCGCCGCTCGCCGTCGGCGCGAACCATCCATCCCGGATCGAAGTGCCAGTGGGCCGCCGCCGAATGCACGCCGCGGTGCGGGTACGTAGGGGCCGGCTTAAGCCGGCCCCCACGATCCTTCTGCTTAAGCCGGCCCCCGTGATCCTTCTGATGAAGCTCGTCCACGACAAACACGCCGGCGCCGTCGGCGCGCACGATCGAGCGCCGGTGCTCGATCGGCGCGTAGCCGTCGTGGACCGCCTCGACCCAATCGAAGCCTCCGCTGTGACGCGACGCCTCCAGGCGCGCGGCGGCGGTGGTCTTCCAATGGAACGGACCGCCCGGCGTTGACTGCGGGCGGCCGTCGACCGCGACGGTGTTGTGATTGAAGCTTCCGCGCATCCGGTCGCGGAGCTGCGCATTCATGGTGTAGGTCGATGTGCCGGGATCGACCAGGAGCGGCCGCTTGCCGAGACGGAGCGTCAACGACAATGCGTCCGCGTGCGCGTGGCCACCGTTCATGTAGCCGTGAACGCCGGCATCGAACACCGCGTGATCGCCCTCGCCGGCGCGAAGCACGACATAGCCGGTATCGGCGAGGGTAACGGACCTCTGCGGCGCGGACCCTTCAAGGTCCGCGACCCGCCTCATGGCTTCCGGCGCCGCAATCCACAACGCTTCCTCGGGAATGCCCCAGGGTGCGAGATCCCGACGGTCGAGCGCGAGCGCTGCGACGGCGAGCGAATCCCGGACATCGTTGCACTCGCGGCCCGCAATCGGCCACAGCATTCCCCCGTCGTCATCGCCAATCAGCGGAAGCCGCCCGTCGTCGTCCGCCATCGCGCGCGTGAACTCCGCGAGTTGGGTGGCAACCGCGGCAAACGTACGGGCCGCATCGACGTCGGCGGCGCGCCGCGCCGTGAGCAGCGCCAGCAGATAGAAATCGAGCGTGTAGCGCTGGTAATGCGTGGAGCGTTCGGCGTGGCCGCCGTCCGGAAGGATCTGGCGCTCGATTTCCTTCAGCAGGATGTGGCGGCCGGTCGCGACCCAGCGTTCGCTGGCTGCGAGCTCGGGAAACGCGTGACCGGCGACATACAGCGCCAGCGCTTCGCCCGTGAGGTGCGTGTTCGGGCTGAAGTAATAGGACAGGTGGTGCTCGACGTGCCTCAGTTGACGGTCGATGGCGACCAGGAAGTCGGCGGTGGGCAGTGGGCAGCGGGCAGGGGCACCGGGTTGTCCGCTGTCAGCCAGCAGGAAGTGAATCGCCATCGTCCACGAGATCGTGCGGAATCCGATCTCGAGCATGCTCGACCAGTTGATTCCGGTGAGCGGCGGGTTGTCCGCGAGCCAGCTCTCCAGCTGTTCGACGATCGCGCGTGCGTAGCGCTCGTCGCCCGTCAGCCACCACGCGCGGCCAAGCTGCAGCCAGTGCTGGTGACGATTGAACTCCCAGATGATCTTGTGATCGCCGATCGCCGGATCGAGGTACGGCACCTCCGCCCAGCAGATGCGTGGCGCCTGCCGATGATGGACCGGGTCGGAATGCCAGTCGGCGAACCGCAATCCGCGGTAGCCGAGCAGGTCGTAGTCGCCGGCGAGGATGCGGTCGGCACGCCCGGATGCGTCGGCAGCGGCCGCCGGCCACCGCCTCGAGACCTCGCATCGCACCGATTCCGCCAGCGACGGGTCGATCACGCAGCGCGCGCGGCGCTGCGCCAGCCGATCGACAAGCCGATCGTCGACGGCGGCCCAGTCCTGCCGCGCGATTGCCTCGCGCGTCGCCGCGTCCACCACGTCCGGTGCGAGCGCGCCGACGAGGTCTTCGCGGCGCCAGCGGGGCGTCGTCAGGCGCGTTCGGATGCGGTCGCCGAACGTGCGCGCGAGCGCCGACGCGCGCCACCGGCCTTCCTCGAAGGTCATCCGCCGGAGGCGGCTCAGTTGGCTTTGCTTCATGCGGGATTGGATGGCGCGGTCGTCACCGATTGCGTAGCGACCCCTCCGTGCCGGCGCCGCGACACCAGGCGATACGCGCGCAGCCAGCAGTCACGTACCACCGGCCACTCGTACGCCGACAACGTTTCGTGTGCGGAGCGCGCAAGCCTTCGCGCGAAGGAAGGATCGGCCAGGAGGTCGAACACCCGCGCCGCCAGCTCGTCGTCGGCGTTGTCGGGGACGAGAAGACCGTCGACGCCGTGTCGAAGGATGGACGGCACGCCGCCCACGCCGGTGGAGACGACCGGCATCCCACTGGCGAATGCCTCGAGCACCGACAGCGGCATGTTGTCGATTGACGGGGCCTGGACGTAAATGTCCGCAGCGTCGTAGTAGCGCGCGATGTCGGACGGCGCGACGCGGCCCGCGAACGTGACGTTCCGAAGGCGAAGCGCCGCCGCTTCCGCGCGGAGCGAGGCATCCTGCGATCCGCTGCCGACGAGCGTCAACGTCGCGTCGGCGTAGCGCGCCTGGACCCTGGCGAACGTCCGCAGCACGCACGGCAGGTTGTACGTGGGCTCGAGGTTGCGCGTGCACAGCAGCCGTGGAGCCAGCGGGGTGCGCGGCCGATAGGTGAACCGTCGCACGTCGATCGTGTTGTGGACGACATCCGCGTCCATGTCGAACGAGAACAGGACGTCGCGCAGGAACGTCGAGGGGACGACGTTCGCGTCGACGAGGTGGCGCATGACGAAGCGCGCGACCGCGGAGCGGCGCAGATGGTCCGGCGCCTCACCGCTGTGGTAGTTCAGAATGACGGGCTTGCCCAGCAGCCTGGCAACGATGACGGCGGGCAGTGGCGCGAGGAGAAATGAGGTGTAGGACGCCGAAAAGGCGTGGACGATGTCAGCCCGCCGGAGCTCACGGAACAGGAGCGGCCAGTAGCAAAGCTGGGTCACGACCGTCCGCAGGTACTTGATTCGAAGCAGCCGGTCGAACGGCGCCGGCGGCACCGGATCTATAGGGACGATCCAGGCGTCAACGGCCGGATCCCGCTGCCATCCTTCCACCAGACGCTGCGCCTGGACGGAGTGGCCTCCCATGATGCGCAGGGAAGCGACGACGAGAGCGACTCGAAGCCGTTTGACTTGGCTCGGGGGAGGTGGCAGGGAATCTTGCATACGGCAGAGGTATCTCGGCGCTTCAAGGGTGCAAGGCATACGCCGCACGCAGCAAAGCAGGCCGAAAACGGGGTCGCGGCGCCGCGCCGTCGGCGATCGTGTCGCTTACAGATCTGAGATAAGCGCGCCAATTCTCTGACGATTTTCCGGCGGCCTCGTCGGCGATCCATCACGACATCGCGGAATTCCCTAACGTTTCCGCGAACTCAATCCGTCTACCTGCACGGTCTTTCATTCGCACTAAGGCCCGCCAGCAGTTTCGGCATTCCCAATCAGACGTTCGCTCCCTCGATCCACTTCCGAGTGGTCGGTCGCCGCGCGGAGTCGACGCGCGTGTGACGTGAGGGTGTGAGCCGACCACTCGCTGGGTCTCTGGGGTTCCACAAGTTCCCAAAACAGTGACATCGCGAGAACGGCGGAAGTGTGCCTTCCGCCACGGGACCGGAGCTGCGGGGAGGAAGCATGCTCTTGGGTACCCGTCGGATTCTCTCGATTCTCTGCGCCGTCACGTTCCTGCTTGGCGCATCGCAAAACATCGTCTGGGCGCAGTCGAAAGCCGCCGGCGGCTTCATCGATTCGTCCACCGGC
>Ga0070699_100004084_pt1 | contig 12903 bp, 9 predicted proteins | sample KBSK1503metaG_FD_65473 | JGI IMG/M metagenome (GOLD analysis project Ga0070699, IMG submission 65473) | Corn, switchgrass and miscanthus rhizosphere microbial communities from Kellogg Biological Station, Michigan, USA - KBS K1-50-3 metaG | ecosystem: Host-associated > Plants > Roots >...
TACTGCCGGAGACGCTGGCGCCGATCGCCGGTACCGATCGCGTGGTCATGGCCGTCGCGCACCGGACCGCACCTCAATTGGGCGTCCAGTTTCATCCCGAGTCGATCCTGACGCCGGATGGGGGCCGAATCATCGAAAACGTGATGCAGTGGGCCATCGATGCGCGCCAGTGACGTCCTGGAGGCCCTGAGCCGGCGCTCGCTCTCCCAGGAGGAGAGCGCGAGCACATTCTCCCGCTTCGTGGCCGGGGAATACTCCGAGATCGAAATGGCCGCCGTCCTCGCCGCCATCAAGACGCGGGGAGAGACACCGGAGCTCATGGCCGGCGCCGTCGAGGCCCTCCTCGCTTCCGCGGTCCCCTTCCCGCGCCCCGAGTATCCCTACGCCGACTGCTGCGGGACCGGGGGAGACGGCCATGGAACCGTGAACATCTCCACCGCCGCGGCCTTCGTCGCGGCGGAGCTTGGAATCCCGATCGCCAAAACGGGGAATCGCTCCGTCTCCTCGCGATGCGGCTCGGCGGACGTGCTGGAGCGAATGGGGGTCAAGCTGGATCCATCGCCGGCCATCGGGCGGCGCTGTCTGGACCAGGCAGGAATCTGCTTTGTGTTCGCGCCCCAGTACCACCCCGGCGTGCGGCACGCCGCGCCGGTGCGCCGCGCGCTGGGAGTCCGGACCGTGTTCAACCTGGTGGGGCCGATCGCCAACGCCGCCCGGCCGCCGTGGCAAATGATGGGGATATACGACCCCGCCCTCTGCGAGCCGGCTGCGAGAACACTCCAGCTGGTGGGCCGCCGGGTCGCTCTGGTGGTGCACGGCAGCGGGCTCGATGAAGTGGCGCTGCACGGGCCGACGACCGGCATGCTGCTTCGCGACGGTGAAATCCGCCCGGTGACGATCAGCGCGTCGGACGCCGGCTTGCGAAAGGCGCCGCTGGAGGCGTTGATGGGCGCGGGCCCCGAAGAGAACGCCGACTGGCTCGGTACCCTGCTCGAGGGGAAGGGGCACGCCATTCATACGGCGGCGGTCGCCCTCAACGCCGGAACGCTGGCGTGGAGCGTGGGCAAGGCGGACACCCTGCGGAAGTGCGTGGGTCTCGCGCGCGACGCGCTTGCCGGAGGAGGGGCGGGGCGTCGGCTGGCCCTGCTCAAAGAGCTCTCCCATGGCGCTTGACGAAATCCTGGCCCACAAGCGAGCCGAGGTGGCGGCCCGGGAGGGATCGACTTCACTCGAATCGCAGCTGACGCGCTGCACACCCAGCGACCGCGACTTCGAGGCCGCTCTGCGCGCCCGCCGCCCCGGATTCATCCTCGAGATCAAGTTCGCCTCGCCTTCGGCGGGCGTGATCCGGGCCGATGGAGATCTCGAGCCGGTTCTCCGGAGCTACGGCCTCCACGCCGACGCGGTGTCGGTCCTCACCGACGAGCGGTTCTTCGGCGGGTCGCTCGCGCGACTGACCGAGGTGCGGCGGCGGCTGCCCCAGCCGGTGCTCTGCAAGGACTTCATCCTGGGACCGTACCAGGTGGCGGAGGCGCGGGCCCACGGGGCCGACGCGATTCTGCTGATCCTGGCCGCCGTCGACGACGCCACTTGGCGAGCCTGCGCCGATCTCGCGACGCGCTTCCGCATGGCGGTCCTCACCGAAGTCCACGATGCGGCCGAAACGCAGCGGGCCGTGGCCCTCGGCGCCCGGATCATCGGCGTCAACAACCGCGATCTGCGCACGCTGACGGTCGACATGAACACCACGCCCCGGCTCGCCCCGGAGATTCCCCGAGACCGGCTGGTGATCGCGGAATCGGGAATTTCCTCCCGGGATGAGGTCGCCTCGCTGCGGGCCCACGCCGACGCCTTTCTGGTCGGAAGCGCCCTGATGCGTGCGGCCCGGCTGGACGCAGCCGTTCGACGGCTGGTCTACGGGCAGACGAAGGTGTGCGGCCTGACTCGGCCGGAGCACGCAATGGCCGCGGTCACGGCCGGCGCGACCCACGGCGGCCTCGTCTTCGTCGATGACTCCCCCAGGAAACTGACTCGCGACGAGGCCGAGTCGGTCCGTCGCGCTGCGCCGCTGGAATGGGTAGCCGTCTTTGCGGACCGACCTCCGGAGGAAATTGCCGGCCTCGCAAAGGGGCTCGAGCTGCACGCGGTGCAGCTGCACGGCAATGAAGGGCCGAAGGAAATCGCGCGAGTCAGGTCGCTCGTGCCCGGGGGGTGCGCGGTGTGGAAGGCGGTGCGGGTCAGGGAGCAAATCCCGGCTCGGGCCGAGACCGGAGCCGATCGCCTCTTGTTGGACGGCTGGACTGCAGGGCGCCTGGGGGGCACGGGGACACGGTTCGACTGGTCGCTGCTGGAGCAGTACGCCGAGCGGTCCGAGGTGATCCTTGCTGGAGGGCTCAAGTCGGACAACGCGGAGAACGCCGCGGCCCTGACTCCCTGGGCGCTCGACGTTTCTTCCGGTGTGGAATCGGCACCGGGAACCAAGGACCCCGCCCTGCTCCGGCAGTTCTTCATGGCGCGGCGCCGGTTACCGGGACGAGGAGACGACGAACGATGAGACTACCCGGCCGTTTCGGCCGCTTCGGCGGATCCTACGTCCCCGAAATCCTGGTGCCGGCGCTCGAGCAGCTCGAGGCGGCATTCCTCGACGCCAAGACCGACGCCAATTTTCAACGCGAGCTGGACGACCTCCTGCGGCACTACGCCGGCCGTCCCACACCGCTCTACCGCTGCCGAAACCTGTCTGAGGGACCGGTCACCATCTACCTCAAGCGGGAGGACCTGCTCCACGGCGGCGCGCACAAGACCAACCAGGCACTCGCCCAGGGTCTGCTGGCGCGCCGAATGGGCAAGCGTCGTCTCATTGCCGAAACCGGGGCCGGCCAGCATGGTGTCGCCACCGCGCTCACCGGCGCGGTGCTTGGCCTCGCGACCCGCGTCTACATGGGTGCGCTCGACATGGAGCGACAACGGCAGAACGTGTTCCGGATGCGGCTCATGGGCGCGGAAGTCGTCCCGGTGACCACCGGCTCACAGACGCTGAAGGATGCGATCAACGAAGCGCTGCGGGACTGGTCCGCCAGCTACGAGGACACCCACTATCTCCTCGGAACCGTGGCGGGGCCGCATCCGTTTCCCACAATGGTGCGCGACTATCAGCGCATTATCGGCGACGAAGCCAGGGAACAGATTCTCCTGGCCGGCGGCACACTGCCCGACGTGGTCGTCGCGTCTGTCGGCGGCGGCTCCAATGCGATGGGCATATTCACCGCCTTTCTCGAAGACCGGGAGGTTCGGCTCCTCGGCGTCGAAGCGGCGGGCGAGGGTCTCGAGACCGGCCGGCACTGCGCCACGCTCACCACCGGGCGGCCCGGAGTACTCCATGGCGCCTTCAGCGTGACCCTGCAGGACGACGAGGGGCAGATCGGGGAAAGCCATTCGATTTCGGCGGGGCTCGACTACCCCGGCGTCGGGCCCGAGCACGCCTGGCTCAAGGAAACCGGACGCGCCGACTACACCACCTGCACCGACCGCGAGGCGCTCGCCGCCTTCGGCGCGCTGGCGCGGGCCGAGGGCATTATTCCCGCGCTGGAATCCGCCCACGCGCTGGCGGCCGCACTTCGTGAGGCTGCAGCGTCCTCAGGTCCGCGCACCATTCTGGTCAATCTCTCCGGGCGGGGCGACAAGGACCTCGAGACGGTGATCCGGGTGCAGGGCGAAAAGGGAACCGCACCATGACCGGCAACGGACACGCGCGCGGCGCCCGGTATGCGGCGCTGTTCGAGCGACTGAAAGTGGCGGGCGAGGGCGCGTTCATTCCCTTCGCCATGCTGGGTGACCCCGACCCGGATCGAAGCCTCACGCTGGTGCGCTCGCTGATCCGCGCCGGGGCGGATGCGCTGGAGGCGGGTCTGCCCTTCTCCGATCCGGTGGCCGATGGACCGGTGATCCAGGCGGCGGCAACCCGCGCGCTTGCCGCGGGGGTTCGTCAGGCCGACTGCTGGAACATCCTCCGCCAGACCCGCCGGGAGCATCCCGACATTCCGATCGGCTTGCTGGTCTACGCGAACCTGGTCTGCCATCGGGATCCGGCCGAGTTCTACGCCGCGGCGGCGGAGGCTGGGGTGGATTCGGTGCTCGTGGCCGATCTGCCGGTGCTCGAGTCGGCACCGGTAATCCGGGCGGCGCGGGCAGCGGGCATCGCGCCGGTGTTCATTGCCCCACCCAACGCCGACGACGACCGGCTCCGCGCCATCGCGGCGGCGGGCGAGGCGTACACCTACGTCACGTCGCGCGAAGGCGTGACCGGCACGGACGAGCGGCTGAAGCGGGACCAGTCGGGCCTGATCGCCCGCCTGAAGGAGCTGGGTGCGCCTCCGCCGGTGCTCGGATTCGGCATTGCGGCCCCGGCACACGTCAAATCGGCGCTGGCCATGGGGGCGGCGGGCGCGATCAGCGGGTCGGCCGTCGTGCGTCTGGCGGCGGAGGGCGGTGACGTCGAAGGATTCGTGGGGGCGATGAAAGCTGCTACGCTCAGATAGTCATCGAGAGTGACTAGCGGGGCCAGCCTTCCGGACGGTGTTCCATCAGCAGGATAATCGGAGCGCGAAGATCGCCCGAGAAGATGGTGCTCTCGAGGGGCATAGTGCGGTCGTGGTCGTCCGGGAGCATCCCGATCGAACAGGTGAGGGATACATGGAGCACCGGCTGGTCCAGGAGCGCAGGCGGCGGCGTGCGGGGCGGACCGAACGCCATGCCGTCGCGCACCCAGGCGGTTACACGGCCGGAAACGTAGACCGGCTGCTCGCGCAGATTTTGTAACATCCGGTAGGTCAGCGTTGTGGACTCGCCGCCACGGGTCACCACACCGAAAACCGGCGCGTCGAACCGTCCCGAGCGCGGGAAGAGCGCCACGCCATAACCCAGGCTTCGCTCGCTATCGTTTGTCGTAGCAAGCGCTTCCGTCAACAGGTCATGGACGGCGATCAGGTTCTTTGGAATCGGATCCACGTTCACTATTCCGCCTTTGCTGGGCTTCCGGTACCCTCCAAGGCAGGTCCCGGGCCACCCCCCGGTCCCGGCAACATGATGATGCGGACCAACGTACCCCGTCCTATCTCGCTTTCCACCTCGACCCGGCCGCCCCACCCCTCCACCAATCGTTTGACGATGGGAAGCCCAAGCCCCGAGCCGCTCGTCGAAGTGGACCAGCGCGGCTCGAAGATCATGGGAAGCAGGTCCGGCGGGATTCCGCCGCCGTCGTCTTCCACCTCCGCGATCGTCCCGATGATGCGGACCTGGATATGGGACGCCTGAGCGTTGCGGGCATTCTCGAGCAGATTCACCAGAGTCTCCCGCACCTCGTCGGCGCGCGCCTGGGCAACGGTGCCCTGCTCGGCGTCGACGGTGATCTCGGCCCCCTCGGCCCCCAGCCGGTAGAGATCGGCCACCTCGCGCGCGATCCGCGGCAGCGACACCGCCTCGAGCGGACCCCGTTCCGAGGCCGGCGCGCCGAACCGGCTGAACGAGCGCGCGATCCGGTCCAGGCGATCGATCTCCGAAAGGATCCGTTGCGTGGTGTCTTCGAGGACGGCGCCGATCGGCTTGCCGTCCTGATATACCCGGCGCAGATGCTGCACGCCCAGGCGCATCGGCGTGAGCGGATTTTTGATCTCGTGGGCCACCTGATTGGCCATCTGACCCCAGGCCACAATGCGCGCCACCCGCTCCTGGGCATCACGGGCCCGGCGCACGTCCTCGGTCATCTTCTCGAACGCCGCGAAGACCGGGGCGAACTCGAGAGGCGGGCGGAGTTCCGGCATCACGGCGGGTTCGCCCCGGCCGAACGCCAGCGCCGCGTGCTGGAGGTCCGCCACCGGGCGGGCCAGCACCCGCGCCGCAACGCGCGCCGCGAGCAGCGATGCCGCGACCCCCGTCAAAGTGACGAGGAGAAGCAGCAGCGCGAGGTCGCGCTGGCGCTCGGACAGGACCGGATCGGCCGCCACCAGCGACATCGCGAGCGCCGCCGCGCTCTGATCGGACAGCCGGACGGCGCGGTAGCCGATCCGGCTCTCCACCACGCGCGAGGGACCGGCGGCCGACGCCTCGCCGTGGAATGCCCCGCCATAGAACGCCTCGGGATCCATCAGGGGACTCACCAGTCCAAGGGCCTCGAGGAGTCCGCCGGTGGAGCCGGCGAGCTGCTCCCCGTTCCGGTACAACAGGAACGCGGCGTCGAGACGCTCCCCGAGATCATGGAGCTCGCGCGAGAGGGCGGCGGTGTCGGCCGGGAGGGACGTGCCCGGCGAGATCACATCGCGCAGGGACTGGTCGATCATCCGATCCTGGCTCTCCCGAATCTCGGTGCGCAGCCGGCCCAGCCCCCACGCGGCAAATCCCACGGTGGGCGCGAGGAAGAACACCGCCAGGGCCGCCCCCAGCCGGGCCTGGTAGGACCGGAGGCGCGGCACCCAGGTGGGCCGGATCGGTCCTAACCCGCCCAGCAGCGCCGCGAGCCACCACAAGCCCGTCAAGACGGCCACGTCGAGGGTGATGACCAGCGCACCCCGCACGGCGAGGCCGCCCGGCTGTCCCAGCTCGACGGTACCGAAGACATCCCGCGCGATTCCCCCGATCGTGACGGTGTGCTGGCCCATCGCCTGCCACCCCTGGCGATTCCACAGCGCGAGCCCCGGCTCGGCTGTTCGGGACGACGGCGCCGGTGACAGGGTCAGCCGATAGAGCGGCGAGCCGGAGGGATCGGCCGCGAGCAACCGTCCCATGCGGGACGGTGGCACCAGCGCGGACTTCGGCCCGATGGCGACGGTGAGCACCACGGCGGTGTCGCGCCGGACCGTGAGCAGGTAGTGCGCGGCCGGCTCTCGACGCAGCGCTTCCACGCGAATCGCCTCGTCGGGAGGGAGGTTCCGTACCTTTTCCGCCACCAAGTCCAGCGGCAGATCGAGCTGGTCGAGCTTGAGCTCGATGGAAGGAGTTCCGTCGGACTGCCAGACGCCCAGCTCGACCGGGCGGCCGGCACGGCTCAGCGCAGAATTCCGCCACAGGGCGTACAGCTCCGGCGCGGAGCGGGGCACCTCCACCTTCGCGAGGTCATCACCCAGCGCACGGAGCGCTGACTCGGCGGCGGGGTCGGGATTGTCTCCCAGTGCGACCATGTCGGCGCGCGCGGCGCGGAGCCGACCTTCCACTTCGGCTCCCCAGGCGAGCAGGGCCGTCGCACTGCCCGCCACGATGCCGATGCCGAGGATGGCGGCGCGACGATTGGCGGGGCGGGTTACCAGCACGAGTGGCGGCAGCCACAGGAGTGTGTACCAATCGGGCCAGCCGTAGCGGGCATTCCACACCATCACGCCGATTCCAGCGGCCACGACGGCCAGCCCCGCGCCAAGGAGCGGTGGCCACCAGCCGCGCTGCGGCAGCTCCCTCCCCCGCAGCAGCGCGGCCGCCAGCGTCATCAGGCCCGCGGAGAAGAGGAAGAGGGTGAGATGCCACACCAGCCAGAGTCCCATCGAAACGCCGGAAGCGGGCGGCATGATGCCGCGGCCCAGCTCGGCCAGCAGGTAGGGCGCGCCGGCCAGGAGCATGATGCCAGCCAGCACGCCGGTCCACCGGCGGGTCGGTCCCCGCTCCCAGAGCAGCGCCCCGATGAGCAACAGCACCACGCCGACCAGCGCGAGCGGCCCGGCCGAGTGGGAGACCGGTCCGAGCATCGTGCTGCTGAAGTACGAGGCATCGAAGGGTTGCGGGATGCCGAGGTGGGCTCCAATCGGAGATCGGAGCGCGAGGAGGAGAGGCAGCAGCGCGAGCGTGATGCGCGCAATCCCCGCGGGCACCAGCCAGAGCGCCAGCACCAGCGTGATCAGGAGTGCGAGGGCGACCTGGCGTCCCGCGGCACGCTCGGCCCGGGCCACTGCATTGGGCTGTTCCGGTGGAACCAGCTGCGCGCTGAAGAGCACCCGGCTGCCGCCGGAAACGGGCAGCTCGTAATCGAACACATCCGTCGTGTTGGGCGCCTGGTCAGCCGGAAGGATTCGGAGACCGACCTCCGTGCGCTGCTGGAATTGGGCGGCGAGGCTTCGCTCCTGGTCCGGGACGGCTTGATGTGCGGCGAGCAGGACCACGCCTACCGCGGTCCGGCCCGCCGTGTCGTGGCGCCGTACCTCGAGCACCGCGTAGAATGGTGTGAGGCGGACATCAACCGAATCGCCAGCCGCAGAGGGGAGCAGGCGGAACCGGCCGCTCCAGATCCTCGGCTCGGCGGTGGCCTCGAAGACCGCTGCCCCCGCCTCGAGCGCGGTGCCGCGGACCAACCCGGCGATCGACCGGAAGCCCGCCTCGGTGGGAAGACGAGCCGCATCCAACCCCCGGCGGGCGAGGGTATCAGCCAGGAGCCGCGCGTCCCGGAGCTCGTCCGACAACCGGGCGGAGGCCGACTCGATGCGGGCCTCGCGTTCATCCGGCCACCGGTTTGCGAGGCGCTCGAGGCGCAGCTGCCCGGCGGCCAGGGCGATAGCGAGCACGGCCAGCGGCACCAGCAAAGCGACCCGGCGCTTGAGGGCGATGGTCAGCAGCGCCAGCACGAGCGCAGCGAGGGCAACCCCTCGGGACGGAGCGCGGAGCCACTCACCGGCTGCGGCTGCGAGGCCGATGAGACTGAGCACCCACCAGGGAAAGGAAGCGGTCAGATGGCGCGTCCGCTGCGGTTGAAGGAGATGACTCCAGCTCGAGCCGCCGAAGTCCTGACGGCCACTCGCCGGTTGCTGATACCAGCCGGGACGGTCGAGGCCAGGGGGCCGCACCTCCCCCTGGGATGCGATACGGTCATTCTCGGGCGGCTCGCCGACGACCTCTCCGCGGCGACCGGCATTCCCATCGCCCCGGCCATCGAGTACGGGGTGCACGCCACGAAGGACGAACCCGCACCCGGCACCGCGGCGCTCTCGAGAAAAACCCTACACCGCGCGGTGAACGAACTTATCGCGCTGTGGGAGGAGGTGGGAGGAGTCCGGGACACCGTCATTCTCACCGCGCACGCCGCCGATCCGCATCTCGAAGCACTCTCCACCATCCGTACCTGCGGCCGGGTGCGTGTGGCGGACATTCTGGCCCTCGACAGCCTGCCACCGCTCCTGGAGGCGCGCTTCGGTCCCTGGCACGGCGGAGAGGTCGATACCTCGCTCATGCTGCACCTGGCACCGGAGCTGGTCGATACCCAGAAACTGGCTCCAACCCTCCTGGCCTCGGCGGAAAAAGGGGCCCGGTTTTACGAAGCGATTTTGAAAACCCTTACCGAACGCCTCGCATGATTCTTCTCGTTTCGTAACTCTTGCCACCCCATTATCTTAGATAGTGCTCGTCGCAAGCTGAAACCTTTGCGATCGACGCAACGTCATAAGCGGAGTCCATCTCGACCGTTCGACAAGGAAGAACTGCCATGACTCGCTGGACCTTACTCGGTCTCTGTCTCGTGTTGCCGGCCGGTCTCGCCGCGCAGCAGCCGTCGGCCGCCGCCGTGCCCCCCCGGCCCGCCCCGACCGTCAGTCTGACTCTCGAAGAGGCAATGCAGCAGGCGCGCCGGAGCAGTCCGTTGTACCGGCAAGCCTTGAACGATGCCGGCCCCGCCAACTGGGCGGTCCGCAACGCCTACGCGAATCTGCTGCCGAGCTTCGACGTGGCGAGCAGCATGAGCTACACGGGCTCCGGCGCCTCGACGTTCGGCGGCACGACGTTCAACCAGTCTTCACCGTCGCTCACATCGGGGTATTCGCTGAGCTTCAACTGGCAGCTGTCCGGGGCCGAGCTTGCCGCCACCGGCCAGCAGAAGGCCAACCGCAAGGCGGTGGACGCCGACATCACCAACGCCGGCGAACAGCTCCGCAACGACATCGCTTTCCAGTATCTGACGGCGCTCCAGGCGGTGGCCCAAACCGAGGTGGCGAGGCAGAGCGTTCAGCGGAACGGGGACTTTCTGACCCTGGCCCGCGCCCGGTACACGGTGGGACAGAACACGATGCTCGACGTGCGCCAGGCCGAGGTGACCAAGGGGCAGGCGGATGTGGCGCTGCTGCGAGCCCAGCAAACCGAAAACGAAGCCAAGCTCGAGCTGTTCCGGCGGATGGGTATCGCGATTCCGGCGCAGCCGGAAGTGGTGGCGCTCAGTGATTCGTTCCCGGTGACCCAGCCCCAGTTCGACGTGCAACAACTCCTCAGCATGGCCCGGGAGGAGAACCCGTCGATCAAGGCCGGGAGAGCCAGGGAAAACGCGGCCTCCTGGGCCACGAAATCGGCCAAGTCCCGGTTCCTGCCCACCGTAAGCGTCTCGGCGGGCATTCAGGGATTCACCCAGGAATTCACCAACGAGAGTCTGATCCTCAACCAGCGGCTGAGCGGCGCAATCTCCACGGCAGAGAATTGCCGGTTCCAGAATGCGATCATCCAGGGACTGCCCGCGGGCGAGCTTCCCGGCTTCCCCAGCGGCGGCATCATCCCCGATTGCAACTCGTTCGCGAACCTGGACGCCACCGGCTCGAACCTGGACCCGACGTTCCGGACCAACCTGCTCAAGAACAACAACGTCTTCCCGTTCAGCTTCACCAAGCAGCCGTTTCAAGCCCGGCTCTCCATCTCCTTGCCGATCTTCGACGGCTTCGGTCGCAACCTGCAGGTCGCACAGGCCCGCGCCAGCGAGGATGACCTGGCCGAAAGCCTCCGGGCCCAGCAGCTCGTAGTCGAGACGAACGTGACGGCCCGGTTCTACGGCGTGCAGAACGCCTTCCAGACGATTCAAGTGCAGGAACAGAATCGCCAGTCGGCCCGGGAGCAGCTGCGCCTGGCCCAGGACCGTTACCGGCTTGGCGCCGGCTCGTCGCTGGAAGTGTCCGACGCCCAGAACAACATCGCCCGTGCCGAAGGCGATTATGTGAACGCCGTGTACGAATACCACAAGGCCATCGCGCTGCTCGAGTTCGCGGTCGGCCGCCCACTGCGCTGAAAGAGGATTGCTCATGTCACGTCGTGCCAAACTGACCCTGGGGCTCGCGATTGTCGTCGTCGTTGGCGGCGGCCTCTTCGCCCTCACGGCCGCCAAGAAGGGCGGCCGGGCCACCGAGGTCCGACTCGAACCGGTGGGTGTTCGCGACCTGGTCGCCGCGGTCACCGCCAGCGGGAAGATCGAGGCGGAGACCCAGGTCAACGTGAGCGCCGATATCACCGGTCGGATCACGTCGATCGGCGTGAAGGAGGGCGACCTGGTCAAGAAGGGCCAGTTCCTGCTCCAGATCGATCCGGACCAGTACCGGTCGATCGTCAGCCGGCTCGAGGGCCAAGTGGCTCAGATGGAGGCCTCGCTGGCTCAGGCCCGCACCAACCGGGACCAGGCCAAGCGGCAGCGGGACCGCTCGGTGGACATCCAGAAGGCCAACGCCGAGCTGATCGCGCGGGAGACGGTCGAACAGGCAATCCAGGCCTTCGACGTGGCGGAGGCCAACCTCGTGGCCGCGCAGGCCGGCGTGGCCCAGGCACGGGCCGCGCTGGATGAGGCCCGATCCAACCTGGGCAAGACCCGCCTCACCGCCCCGATTTCCGGGCGGGTGGTCCGGCTGGCGGTCGAGGAGGGCGAAGTAGCGGTGCCCGGCACGTTCTCGAAGGAGACCGGCCTGCTGATGACGATCGCCGATCTCTCGGTGGTGCTCGCGAAGGTCCAGGTGGACGAGACCGACGTCGTGCGACTCTCGCTCGGCGATTCGGTGTCGGTCAGCATCGATGCGTTTCCCGATACGTCGTTCGTCGGGCGCGTGACCAAGATCAGCAACAGCGCCAAGCTGTCGCAGACCGGCTCCGCCGCCAGCGGCTCGACCGACCGCGCCGTGGACTTCGACGTCGAGATCACGCTCGACAAGCCGCCGGCGGGCATCCGCCCCGACCTGTCCTCCACCGCCCGGATCGTTACCGACACCCGCAAGCAGTCTCCGGCGATCCCGATCATCGCCCTGACGGTGCGGCAGCATGAAGACGTCCCCAACGAAGTGACCTCGGGCGCCGGCACCAAGGTAGGCGCGGCCCCCGTCACCGATAAGAAGCCGAAGGAGCGGGAGGGCGTGTTCGTGGTGAAGAACGGCGTGGCCATGTTCCGTCCGGTAAAGGTGGGTATTGCCGGCGATGAGTACTTCGAGGTAATCGACGGGCTCAAGACCGGCGACACCGTCGTGGCCGGCCCGTACCAGTCGGTCCGGGACATGAAGGACAGCACCAAGGTGAAGCCGCTGCGGGACCTGAAGGGCGCCGACGCCCAGAAGAAGACCCCATGAGCGACCTCGTGATCCAGATGCGGGACCTGGCGCGCAGCTATGTCATGGGCGCGGAGACCGTCAACGCGCTGCGCGGGGTCACCCTCGAGATCCGCCGGAACGAATACGTGGCCATCATGGGGCCGTCCGGCTCGGGCAAGTCGACCTTGATGAACCTGGTCGGCTGCCTGGACACGCCGACGGCGGGCGAGTACTGGCTCAACGGGCAGGAAGTGTCCCGAATGCCCGACGACGCCCTGGCCCGGGTCCGGAATCGGGAAATCGGCTTCGTGTTCCAGACCTTCAATCTCCTGCCCCGCGCCTCGGCGCTGCAGAACGTGGAGCTGCCGCTGGTGTACGGCGGCGTGCCGTCCCGGGAGCGCCGGGAGCGCGCCAAGACCGCCCTCAGCAGGGTAGGCCTGGGCGATCGGATGCAACACCGTCCCAACGAGCTCTCCGGGGGGCAGCGACAGCGCGTCGCGATCGCGCGGGCGCTGGTGAACCAGCCGGCCATCCTGCTGGCGGATGAGCCGACCGGCAACCTCGACAGTACCACCAGCGAAGAGATCATGCGGGTCTTCGAGGGGCTGCATACGCAGGG
>Ga0070699_100004085_pt1 | contig 12903 bp, 12 predicted proteins | sample KBSK1503metaG_FD_65473 | JGI IMG/M metagenome (GOLD analysis project Ga0070699, IMG submission 65473) | Corn, switchgrass and miscanthus rhizosphere microbial communities from Kellogg Biological Station, Michigan, USA - KBS K1-50-3 metaG | ecosystem: Host-associated > Plants > Roots >...
ACAAATTATGGAAACCCTCCCAACCAACCTCGACCCCAACAGCGAAGAATTCAAACAAAACGCCGAACATCATCGCGCCCTTGCGGATAAACTCAAACAACGCCTTGCACGTGTCCGTGAAGGCGGCGGCGAAAAATATCGCAAGCGACAGGAAGAACAGGGCAAACTCTTCGTCCGCGAACGCATCGAACGTCTGCTCGACCCAGGTTCACCCTTCCTTGAACTCTCCGCGCTCGCTGCCACCGACCTTTACGATAACGAGGGTCCAGGTGCAGGCATCGTTACCGGCATCGGGCGCGTCTCCAACCGCGAAGTCCTCATCGTCGCCAACGATGCTACCGTCAAAGGCGGATCATATTTCCCCATGACGGTCAAGAAACATCTGCGCGCCCAGCAGATCGCCGAAGAGAATCATCTGCCCTGCCTGTATCTCGTCGATTCGGGCGGGGCGTTTTTGCCCCTGCAGGACGAAGTTTTTCCCGACGTCAATCATTTCGGTCGCATCTTCTACAATCAGGCACGCATGTCAGCGAAAAAGATTCCGCAGATCGCGGCGGTGATGGGCAGTTGCACGGCGGGCGGCGCGTACGTCCCTGCGATGAGCGACGAAGCCATCATCGTCAAAGGCACGGGCACGATTTTCCTCGGCGGACCTCCGCTCGTCAAAGCCGCAACAGGCGAAGATGTCACTGCCGAGGATCTCGGCGGCGCGGACGTCCACACGCGACTCAGCGGTGTTGCGGATCATTTTGCGGAAGACGACGACCACGCGATTCAACTCCTGCGGGACATCGTCGAAACGTTACAACCTGCAAACTTTCAAACGGTTCTTTCCAAGCTTGAAGTTGCTCCCCCTGAAGAACCTTTATTCCCCGCTGACGATTTGTACGGCATTCTCCCAACCACTTTCCGCGCGACCTATGATGTCCACGAAATCATCGCCCGTCTCGTCGATGGAAGCAAATTCCGCGAATTCAAAGCGCGCTACGGCACGACTCTGGTTTGCGGGTTCGCGCGCATCCACGGATACCCCGTCGGAGTCATCGCCAACAACGGAGTCCTGTTCAGCGAGTCCGCGCTTAAGGCAACTCACTTCATTGAGCTATGTGACCAGCGCAGCATTCCGCTCGTTTTCCTGCAAAACATCACCGGCTTCATGGTGGGGCGTGAAGCCGAAATCGGCGGCATCGCCAAAGACGGCGCGAAGATGGTCCACGCGGTTGCGACCACCCGCGTCCCCAAATTGACCGTCGTCATCGGCGGCTCGTTCGGTGCAGGCAACTACGCCATGAGCGGTCGTGCCTACGGCTCAAGATTTTTATGGATGTGGCCCAACGCGCGCATCTCCGTTATGGGCGGGGAACAAGCGGCGAATGTGCTACTCACCATCAAACAGGAACAACTCGCCCGCGAAGGCAAACCTGCCATGTCCCAAGCCGAAGCCGACGAATTCAAACGTCCCATTTTGGAGAAATACGAAAACGAAGGCAATCCCTATCATTCGACAGCAAGATTGTGGGATGATGGTGTAATAGATCCGGTGGATACGCGTCAAGTGTTGGGGTTGGCGTTGTCAGTTGTGTTGAATTCGCCGATTGAAGAGCAGAATTTTGGAGTCTTCCGAATGTAGAAAGTAGTATGTGGAAGGTGGAGAACGGACGAATGAATTACCCAGATTGGCAAAAGATAGTTCCAGACGATATAACGCAAGATCCTTTGTGGAAACTCGAAGTTTATCGTCTCGGCTTGTTTGTTGCCGATATTGCTTGGCAGGATGCACTTGCTCTGAACAAGAATCCACTCACGCGTGATCTTGCTGATCAACTCTATCGCGCCGTTTGTTCCATCTCTGCAAACATTGCAGAGGGATACTCCCGCTCAACCGGCAAAGATCGCGCGCGCTTTCTTGAATATTCGCTCGGCTCTGCCCGTGAAGCAAGAGATTGGTATTACAAATCCCGTCATATGTTGAAAGAAGAAGTTGTAAAACATCGTATCAATCTTCTTACGCAAATCATCAAAATGCTCAGCATACTTACTCCTCATCAACGCCAAAAAGGAATCCGCGAAGAACAGGCTACTTACGAAACATCGCCACAACCATTAGACTTCTCGCTCGATCCAGAAATACCTTTCCCTTAGCCCACTTTCTACTTTCCACTCTCCAAAAGGATCTTCACCATGACCTTCCCCCAATCCTCAGGTAGCCCCCACCACTTCCTCGCCAGCCTCGCCGGCGGCTGGACGGGCACATCCAAACTTTGGCTCGAGCCAGACAAACTCGCCGATGAATCACCCGTTCTAGGAACCATCACCTTGGTGTTAGAAGGACGCTTCGCCATCTACCTCTATCAAGGCTCTATCGAAGGCGAAGCGCAGCATGGGATGTTCACCTTCGGTTACAACACGACAACCGATCAATACGAAGCCTCGTGGGTGGATTCGTTCCACAACAACACTGCCATCATGTTCTGCACTGGCAGCGCTACTGAAAATGGATTCTCCGTTTTGGGCAGTTATCCCGATCCCACCGGCGGACCGGATTGGGGCTGGCGCACGGAAGTGGAATTGCTCGATAAGGACCATCTCGTTATCACCGCTTACAACATCCACCCTGAATATGGCGAAGCCAAGGCAACGGAAGCGAGATTGATCCGTATCAAATAAGGATTAAACGACCATGACCACTCCTAACTACGAATACTATGGCATGCTCGCGGAATTTTGGGATCTCTTCCGCGGGGACACATCTACCTGGGATGATCGTTTCTTCTATCTAGATGCTGTTAAAAAACATGGTCAGCCTGTGCTCGACGTTGGCTGCGGAACGGGACGCATCCTGCTGGACTTCATGGGACAGGGCATTGATATCGATGGCGTGGATAACTCCCTCGAAATGCTGGCTCTTTTACGCCAAAAAGCGGAAAAACTAAATTCGCATCCAACCGTCTATCAACAGGAGATGACAGAACTTTCCCTGCCGCGTCAATATCAGACCATCCTTGTGCCTTCGAGTTCATTTCAACTTTTACTGGACGAGTCACTGCCACCTCTGGCAATGGCTCGATTCTTCGATCATTTATTGCCGGGTGGAGCTCTTGTCATGCCTTTTATGACGCTCTGGAAGGAGGGCGATCCGCTGGAAAGCGAATACACGCGTGAGGTGGTACGACCCGAAGATAGTGCAACGATTCGTCGCTGGCAATACTCCCGCTATAACCCCGAGACAGAATTGGAAGATACGATCGACCGTTATGAAATTATCCGCGATGGCAAAGTGATCTCTGCTGAAGAGCACAAGCAATCGCCTGGAACTCGCTCATACACGCAAGAGCAGGCTATGACGTTATATCAAAAAGCAGGCTTCAAGGACATTCAAATCTACAGCGAGTTTACGTTCGACCCGGTCAAATTGACAGATACTATCTTCTCGATCATAGGAATCAAACCATGAACATCCTCATCATCGGTGGTACAAAATTTTTAGGACGGCACCTTGTAGATTCAACTCTCGCACGCGGACATAACGTGACTCTCTTCAATCGCGGCAAGACGAACCCGAACCTGTTTCCGCAAGTAGAAACGATTCTCGGCGACCGCGAACATGACATTGAAAAGTTATCAGGCCGCGAATGGGACGCGGTGATCGATGTTGCGGGGTATGTGCCGCGCATCGTCCGCCTCTCAGGTACCAGCTTAGAAAGAAGCGTCGGGCGCTACGTCTTTATTTCATCTATTTCTGTCTATGCAGACTTCAAGAAGATGGCCATTAATGAGTCTGATCCCGTTGGCAAATTGGAGGATGAGTCCGTTGAGGAGATCACAGGTGAAACATATGGCCCACTCAAGGCGTTGTGCGAAAAGACAGTCCAGGATCTGTATGGTGACCGGGCGTTAGTCATTCGGCCAGGTCTGATTGTTGGCCTGCACGACCCAACCGACAGATTCACCTATTGGCCCGTACGTGTGGCGCGCGGCGGAGATGTACTCGCACCCGAAGGACCCAATGCACCCGTGCAGGTTATTGATGTACGCGATCTTTCAGATTTCATCATTCAATTGATCGAAGAAAATGCGTCAGGCATTTATAACGCCACCGGGCCTGATTATGAATTAACATTGGGCAATATGCTCAAGACCTGCAAGCAAGTGAGCGGCAGCGATGCAAACTTCAAGTGGGCATCGGTTGAATTTCTGGCAGACAACAAAGTGGAAGCATGGAGCGATATGCCAGTGTGGCTTCCGAGTACAGGGGATGAGGCCGGTGTATTGGGCGCGGATGTATCCAAAGCCATTCAAGTTGGTTTAAAGTTTCGCCCACTTGAAGATACGGTGCGTGATACGATTGATTGGGCGAATACCCGTCCCGCTGATCACGAATGGCGTGCAGGTTTGAAGGCTGAAAGAGAAAGTGAGTTATTAAAATTATTGAATGCCTGAAAGGTGTCGTTGCGCCTAATGAAAAATATACGCACTGCCTTATGGATAATCATTTTCATGCTCGCAGCTTGTGGCAAACAGGCCCAGTCTATTCCTCCAAGCAACTCAGTTGCACCCGCGACTGAAACATCCATCCCCACCGAGACGAGCGTTCCACCCACCGAAACGCCCAGCCCTCCCACTTTTACTCCTGCTCCAACTACTGACCCAGCCATCTTTGGAGCAATAGGCACGGGTGAAATCCAGGCCTTTGCCCTGGAACCCGTTGCCAATGCCATCTTCAAAAAGACCATGGATGGTTTTGTAGCCAGTGGCTCTGTGCAGGAGTATCAAGTAACAAGTGTGACCATCTTCCCTGGCAGTAACGGTCTGTTGGCAGAAATCATCTATAACGTAAAGACCACCGACCCGCTCTGGCTGACAGATGGCGGCACACAATCTGCCGATGGCTGGATTAATGGAAGTTGCAGTCGTTTCGATTTTTTCACAACGGAAACGGAATATCAACTGAAGAATCGGAGGTTGTGTAGTTAATTTATTGGACTCCTTCAGGCGCTTTGCAAGGCACCTTTTAGGAAACTGCTGAAGGAGCATGAGGAAGTACATATGAAAATTCACGAACCCCGCACACAACTTGACCATCTGATCAGGCAGACCCGTCACAATCTGGTGGCCTTCAGTCAGATGGCAGATACCAAGGCCCAGATCCTGCTCAGTCTTTCCTCCGTGCTCATCTCGCTGTCGCTCACCCAAATTCATGACCCGCGCCTCACCATGGCCATCACAGGTCTGGATTTCTTCCTGATGATTACCATCTACCTGGCCTTGCTGACCGTCATCGGAAAAGTCAGAGTGTTCAATCGCCGCAAACATTCTGTCACCGACCGTGATTACAGCCCGCTCTTCTTTGGGAACTATGGCGACGTTCCGTATCCTGAATACGCCGCTCATTTTGCAGAAATCATGAACGACTCAGATGCCACCTACGAAGTCATGGTAAAGGATATTTATTATTCGGGCGTTTACCTGCTCACCACCAAATACAAATACATGCGCCTCTCCTATATGTTCTTTTTTTCTGGTCTGATTGTCGCCATTCTCATTTACTTCATTCAAAATATATTCTGATGTTCAAAAAAATCCTCATCGCCAACCGCGGCGAGATCGCCATCCGCATCATGCGCGCCTGCAAGGAACTGGATATTAAAACTGTCGCTGTTTATTCCGATGCTGACAAAAATTCACTCCATGCTGGCGCACAATTTGCTGACGAAGCGATTCACATCGGCGCGGCTTCACCCAAAGAATCCTATTTGAATGCGAATGTCTTGATGCGGGCCGCCCACGTCTCACAAGCGGATGCCATCCACCCAGGCTATGGATTCCTCTCAGAGAACGCCTCTTTCGCGGGGACAGTTGCCTCTGCAAAACTGACCTTTATCGGCCCCTCAGCGGACTCTATTCACGCCATGGGCGATAAGGCTGAATCGAAGATTCTCATGAAGAAAGCAGGCGTGCCTACCATGCCAGGAGTTGAAGGACTCGAATCAGAGTATGATTTCAAGAACGCCGCGCAAGAGATTGGATATCCGGTTTTGGTCAAAGCCGCAGCGGGTGGCGGTGGCAAAGGAATGAGGGTGGTAAACCAAGAGAGCGAATTGAGCGAGTCGATCGAATCTGCACGCCGTGAAGCGCTCAATGCCTTCGGCAACGAAAGACTCCTGATCGAAAAATATCTACCCAATGCTCATCATATTGAATTTCAAATCTTCGGCGACCAGCACGGGCATCTCGTCCACTTGTTCGAGCGTGAATGCTCGGTGCAGAGACGTCATCAAAAAATCATCGAAGAAACACCTTCGCCATTATTGACTCCAGAACTGCGCGAAGAAATGGGCAAAGCTGCTGTTGCCGCGGCAAAAGCGGTCAATTACTACAACGCCGGGACGATCGAATTCATCGTTGACCCCGATACACTCAAGTTCTATTTTCTTGAGATGAACACGCGTCTGCAAGTGGAACACCCCGTCACCGAACTCACCACCGGGCTTGACCTCGTCCAATGTCAGATTCGCGTCGCGGCGGGAGAACATTTCCCTTATCAGCAGGAGCAACTTACTCAACGCGGCCACGCCATCGAATGCCGCATCTACGCCGAAGACCCCGCAAATGGATTTTTACCCAGCACAGGCAAACTCCTGCAATATATTGAACCGCGCGGACCAGGCATCCGCGTGGACTCAGGTTTCACAGCAGGCAGTGAGGTGACGCATTTCTACGACCCCTTGCTGGCGAAGCTGATTGTCCATGCTGAGAATAGGGAAACAGCTATTCAAAAAATGCAAGCCGCACTGCGTGATTTTGTCGTCCATGGGGTAATAACCAATATCGATTTTATGCAGGATGTTTTGTCACATCCCGATTTTGCCAACGGAAAAGTCACAACGCGATGGGTTGAGAACACTTTCAACTGGAATCCACCTACTGAACCATCTTTTGAATCTCTAATTGCGGCATCGCTGGCAGATATAGTTGTTCCAAGTTCCAAGTCACAGGTTTCAGGTTCGAATGAGGTTGATCCATACAGCCCCTGGAAAAATCCTAGCGGGTTTAGGAATTAGGATGAGAAGAATAAACATTTCAAATAAGTTCTTGCAGCTTTTGATATTATTGGTAGCCTTGCTAATAAGTAATTGTTTACCTATAAGTACATCGACAAGTTCACCAGTACCTACCTTGTCGCCAATACCTAATCCTACAAATATCTCAACAGATATACCTATGCCTACAAAAAATCCGGATCTAACCCATTTGACGACAAATTGTGTCGCAATATTAGATGCTCCCCCGAAAGATGTGGGATTAAGAAATTCGCTTATCTTAAGCTTAAGCAATACGGCAAGCGAAGGCTACATCTTTAATTTAGAAACGGAGGAAAAGTTATCTCTTAGGATAGAGCCAGGAAACGACAATTTAATTGTGTCGCCCAGTATGCAAAAGATAGCCTTTATTAACTACGATACTGAAGAACTCGTTATTGTCGATACGGATGGCAAAGAATTAGAAACAGTCCCTGGATTCGACGGACACTTTAGTTTGATCAAATGGTTGGACAACAAAAATATAGCGATTGACAAAGCTAATGACAAGGAGCCTCCTTTTTATCATCATTCTTTACTTGTGTTTAATACATTTACAGGCGCCAGAAAAGAATTTCATATTGAAGATTTTCCAAATGCTAATAATGAGTATCCCTACTATAGGGTCTTTCCTAATACGCAACTGACAAAAGTAATTTACCCTATTCATGGAAATGCAAATCCCGCTTCTGGATATGATGGGAGTCCCTATGATGGGAGTCCCATCGTTCTTTGGGATACACAATCCGGCAGCGAGATAAAAAGGATATACTTTGGTGACTCTTTCTTGTGGTCATCTAATGGTACAAAGCTTTTATTGATCGCTCCTGTAAAATTTGATGAGTTTGTCAATTTTTCCGATGATTTACCTTATGCAGGTGGAGATGAAATATTTATTATTAATAGCAAAGGGGAAATGGAACGCCTAACATACCTGACAACAAAATATGAAATGGGTCTTTCTGTTGCATCCTCATGGTCTCCAACTGAAGGATATATTGTATTGGATACGTATAACAAAAATAACCCAGACTTTGGATTATCCAGATTGAACATTAACACGGGAGAAATTACAAATTACTGTATCCATGGTGATTGGGGAGGTGCTTTTTGGTCACCCGATGAAAACCAAATAGCATTCACTCAATGGGATGATTCCAACTCTTCGAAACCGAAAGTATATATCCTTGATTTAGAGAAGAATCTTGCGTTCCAAATCGCAGATGACGCAATAGTATCAGGTTGGGTTATAAATAAATGAACCTTGCATTTGACTTCAATTTTCAATCCTTCCCCATTGACCTGACACCTAGCGGCACAAGCAAATCGTATCGCTCTACGGTGGGAGATAAAACTGTTGACGTAGAAATCATCAGTATAAAAGATGGCCAGTTGGAACTATTGATTGATGGTGACCGCGTAATAACGTATGTTTCGTCCGATGGGGCAAAGAGATGGGTAACAGTCAATGGGCAGACGGTTGTGTTGACCAAGACATCAGGTGCGAAGAGTAGAGGCAAAGGCACGGGGCACGATCACGCGTCAGAGTTGGTCGCGCCAATGCCCGGCGTAGTGCGAAGCGTAAATGTCGCTGAGGGCGAGTCCGTTAGTAAAGGTCAGACTCTGCTTGTGCTGGAGGCGATGAAGATGGAAATCCGCATCCACGCACCGCGTGAGAGCATGGTCAAAAAATTATCGGTAAAGCAGGGACAAACTGTCGAGCGCGAACAGGTGTTGATCGAAATCGAGTAAAGGAGCAGGCATGGCTGAGATCGAATTGCGTGAGGTTCCACTTTTCAGTGAAATGGACGAGCAGGAGGTGGCTGGCATCCGTGCCATCATGGAGGAAATGAAGTTTAAGCCTGGTCAGGTGATCATCCGTGAGAATGAGATGGGCGATTTATTTTATGTAATCACAGAAGGGCATGTGGAGATCACAATTCGGGATGCGGATGGTTCGGATGTGGTTTTGCATGAAGCTGGGCCCGGTAGTTTCTTCGGCGAACTTTCAATGCTCACGAATGAGCCGCGTTCGGCACGCGTGCGCGCTGTGGAACCAGTAACAACGCTGGTGTTGGAGCGCGATGATTTCTTCGAGTTCCTGCGTACCCATACACATGCCGCGATTGACGTGCTGGTGGAATTGGGCGGACGCCTGCGGGATAACGACCGCATTTTTCGGAGCATGGCCAGCCGCAACGTCAACGAAGTGGAAGAGGAGCAGATGACTTGGGGTCAGCGTATCGCCGATAAGGTGGCAGACACAATCGGTTCGTGGCCCTTTATCACCACACAAACGATTATTCTCATTACCTGGATCACACTCAACGTAACACTTAAACCGAATGATCGTTGGGATATTTACCCGTTCATTTTGCTCAACCTGGCGCTTTCTTTTCAAGCTGCCTATTCAGGGCCGGTGATCATGATGAGTCAGAACCGCCAGGCCGCCAAGGATCGTCTAGCAGCGGAGATTGACCATGATGTAAATACCAAAGCCGAGTTGGAGATCAACAACCTGATTCGGCGCATAGATGAGTTGGAATTGAGTATTGAGGAGAAGCATAAGGAAGTGAAGAAACTCGTTGGTGATGGAAAGAAAAGAAAGAAGAAGGTAGCCCTCGTGGTGCCGCGCGCACAAAGAAAAACGGCGAAATAATTTATAAACTCCGGTGGTCTCAATACGCCCTCAGCTGTTGCTTCGGGCTACTCGACCACCAAATAATAAAGGAATCATCATGCCCGGTAAATATTTTGATGAACTCGAAGTTGGGATGAAGTTCAAGCACGCAGGACGCACCGTCACTGAAATGGACAATGTGCTCTTCTCTGCGTTGACGATGAACACGCAGCCGCTTCACATCAACGAGGATTTTGCTTCAAAGACGGAATTTGGTCAACGGCTGGTAAATGGTGTCTTCACGTTTGGACTCGTTGTTGGCTTGACTGTGCCCGAACTTACTGAAGGCACGATTGTTGCAAATCTTGGCTATGACAAAGTTGTGCACCCAAATCCTGTCTTTCATGGGGACACGGTCTATGCCGAAAGTGAGATCATCGAGAAGCGTGAGTCGAAGTCAAGACCAAATGCGGGAATCGTGCGAATCAAGTGCTGGGGCAAAAAACCAGACAGTACAATTGTGGTGGAATTCGAGAGAACGGCGATGTTCCTTAAGCGTTCGCAAGTTTGAAAGTTGAAAAGTTAGCTAGTTCAACCTGTCAACCTTCAAACGTTCAAACCTGAAAACGGAGAAACATGCATTCAAGAAGAGCCCTGTTATACATGCCCGGTGATGACCGGCGCAAGATCGAAAAAGCCACTACGTTGGGTGCGGATTCCATTTGCATGGATATGGAAGATGGCGTGGCAGCAAACAAAAAAGCCGAAGCGCGGGCGGTCATTGCGCAGGCGATGAAGGAACTGGACTTTGGCACATCCGAGCGCTGTATCCGCATCAACAGCATTGGCTCAGGTATGGAGAAATACGATCTCGCCGCGGCCCTGGCTGCAAACCCGGATGCGATTGTTGTCCCCAAGATTGAATCTGCAGAACAGGTAAAGTGGGTCAGCGATCATATTGAAACCCATGAGCTATCGAGCAAAAAGAATATTGGGACAATCCGATTATTGGTCGGTGTAGAAACAGCAAAAGGCATTCTAAATCTCAAGGAAATCGCTTCGGCAGATAAACGCCTTGAAGCTATCATTTTCGGCGGGGAGGACTACGCCGCGTCGGTAGGTGCGGTACGCACAAAAGATGGCATCGAATTATTATATGCGCGGCAGGCAACCGTCACTGCCTGTGCGGCAAATGATTTACAGGCCATTGATATTGTCTTTATCGATTTCAAAGATCCCGAAGGTTTGCGTGTCGAAGCGGAGCAGGGAGCAGGCTTCGGTTTCAGTGGGAAACAGATCATTCACCCGAATCAGGTGTCGCTGGTGCAGGAAGCGTTTACGCCATCCGAAGCTGCAATTGAATACGCAAGACGAATCGTCGAGTCGTTTGAATCAAGCCAGAAAGAAGGCAAGGGCGCTTACGCACTGGATGGCAAAATGATCGATATGCCATTACTTAAGAACGCACAAAAGGTATTGGAGCGGGCAAAAGCAGCGGGGAAACTGTAACCTTTTCACCATTGTCGAACTCGACAAAAAAATCACTGGGTATGGTATAAGCGGGGCACTAAAGCGCCTTAGAAGGGATTTATAGATTATGCACCAATTGGTTCAATCAGCTATGGAGGCTGCCAGGCAGGGTGACAAAAACACAGCACTGGAACTTATTAAACAAGTTATTAATACGAACCCGGATGATATAGAGGCGCTGCTCGCCTTTGCCAAGATTGTTGACGAGGATACGCGCAAACGACATATACTGAACCGTGTGCTGGCACTCGATGCAACAAATAAGACCGCGCGTGAAATGATGCTGGAAATGGACCGCGCCGAGATTAACCCATATCATTCCCATTCAACAGGCGCGTCTGCACCGAAAACGCAACCGCAGCTTGATGCGTCAGATTCTTTTCAAGGTCACCTGCCACAGGAACCATCCAATATTTCTCTTGAGAAGCCAATATCGTTCCGATACCCGGCAGCCTGGATGGTCATATTGTATGTTTTTACAACATTTTCTTGCTGCGGGACGCTTTGGTTCGCTACCATAAATATTAGAATTAGTTTTCCGTTTCTAACTCTATTCCTGGCTATGGCGCTTGTATTGGGAATTACCTCTTTGACAATTTCTTCCAAGGTTGAGGTAGACGAGAAAGTCATTCGGGTATCCTCCGTGATCCGCAGCGTTGAAATGAATTGGAGTGAAATTGTCAGCATAGACTTCGATTCGCTGAGAAGAAATCTGGAATTGCGTTCCAATATAGGCGAATTGGCGACGATCTCGACGCAAATACAAGGTTATAGAACCATCGTCCAGCTTTTGAGGCAAAAACGACCTGCTCTACTAACAGAAGCAATTTTTTTCCCAAAACCACCTCTACCTTCTCCAGCTGTGTCTGGTATCTTGCCATTAAGTACTAATAACAAGACAAAGCCCTCAGATTCAAACAGACAACCCGAACCTGCATCTCAAACTTCAACATTTTCTTCCAGCCCAGCCGTACCAACAACACAAACTTTGGTTTCAACACAGGCTTCCACGCCACCAGCGAGTCAGCCGCAAGTTACACCTTCTAAAGACTTATCCACCTTTCGCGTCGAAAAACCTTTGACTTTTAGCTATGCTCCATTTTCGCTCATTGTTTTTTATGTTCTGACAGTTTTCTTTTGCGGCACCGGTTTACTGTTACTTTCACAAGGTTCTTCGTCCAGCATCCCACCGCTTGGGTTGGCGCTTCTATTCGGGCTTACAGCTCTATCCAATTCATCGAAGGTGGAGGTTCGAGAGTCAAGTATTCGAGTATTGAACCTTTTGAAAAAGTCTGAAATGAACTGGAGCGATATCGCCACCCTGAAATCGAACGCGCTGGACAAAAAACTGGAACTGACTTCGAACACAGGCGAAACTTTGAAAATTTCTACTAAACTGAAGGGGTATCCGGTCATCGTCGAGATCCTGCGACAGAAACGTGCCGATCTATTTAATACCCAGGCAGCCTCTGCGCAGCTAAATCTGCCAGCCATTGAATCCAGCCCATCACTCTCTCAAAACCAGGGTACTTCAACATTTAGCGAAACCAGGATTCTTCGGAAAAGCTTTTTCAAACAATATGGCCTGGCTCTTTTGGGTGTTTTTTTCTGTTTGCTTTTTGTGTGGATGGCATCCATCTCAACTGAAGAGAGAACAGCCTTCATTGCAGTTGC
>Ga0070699_100004086_pt1 | contig 12901 bp, 12 predicted proteins | sample KBSK1503metaG_FD_65473 | JGI IMG/M metagenome (GOLD analysis project Ga0070699, IMG submission 65473) | Corn, switchgrass and miscanthus rhizosphere microbial communities from Kellogg Biological Station, Michigan, USA - KBS K1-50-3 metaG | ecosystem: Host-associated > Plants > Roots >...
GAGCGTCTCGACAGCCCGCCCTTCAGGCTCGCCGCCGGACAGCTGCCGGAGCAAGTCAAAGACATGTTGAAGACGGCGGATCGCAGGCGCCAGTACGCCGCCGCCGGCGATCGCTGACGCCGGGGCAACCTCCCCGATCCTCATACGATTTCGTAGGGTGGGCAAAATCGCCTGCGTAGTATCGCCGCGCATCGCGCACGCGATTTTGCCCACGCGTCGATGCACATCAAACGCGTGGGCAACGGCGCGCCCCACGTCGAGCTTCCGAGGACGCGTCTGCGCGCCGTTTGCCCACCCTACCGCGGCTCAAATCGCGCCGAGGATGACACACACGCTCCGCGTCCTTCGCCGTGTCAGGCGAAGCGCACGGCGTAGATCGGAGGCAGCGTGTGCGTCACGCAGGTCCAGCTGTCGCCTTGGTCCTCGCTCACCCACAGGCCGCCCGTCGTCGAGCCGAAGGCGAGCCGTTCGCCGGGCTCGTCGAGCGCGAGGGCATGGCGATACACGACATCGTAGGCGTGCGTTTGCGGCAGGCCCTTGGTCAGGACATCGAAGGTTTTGCCGCCGTCGCGCGTGCGCGTCACGGCCAGCTTGCCCTCGCGCGGGATGCGTTTCTCATCCTTGATTTCAGGGACAAACCACGCGGTGTCGGGCTCGCGCGGATGTACGACGACCGGGAAGCCGAACGCCGACGGCTCGACGCCGGTGATCTCCGTGAACGTCTTGCCCTCGTCGGAGGAGACGAAGATGCCGTTGTGGTGCTGCACCCACATGCGCTGCGGCGCCGCCGGACACTGCGCGAGGCAATGGACATCCTGGGCGATGGGGTCGTGGGTCTGCTCAGGGGGAGCGTATTCGGCCCGCATGCCTTCGCCGCGTAGGGTCCAGTTGGCGCCGCCATCCTCGGTGAACCAGATGCCGCCGGTCGAGACCGCAACCCACACGCGGCGCGAATTGCGCGGGTCCACGCAGATCGAATGGATACCCGGCAGATCCGCGCCGCCCCCCATCCACTGCTTGCGCTTGGGGTGATCCCAGAGCGAGCGGACCATGTCCCAGCTCTGCCCGCGATCGCTCGAGCGGAAGAGCCCGCCCGGCAGCGTTCCACACCAGATGACGCCGGGCTCATCGCGGCCGCCGGCCGCGAGCGCCCAGATGCGTGCCGTGCTCCAATTGAGCGGCCGGCCCCACATGTCATTCTCCTCGTAGCCGTCCGGTTTGGGCGGATAGGCCGGCGCAGCGATCTCCTCCCACCCGTTCGCTGTCGAGCGGTGAAGCTTGACGCCGAAATGACCGTGGTCGAGCGCTGCGTAACGCCGCCCGTCGCGACGGTCGCTGAGCGTGAGGGTGACATTGTCCCCCAAAAACTCGACCGCCGTGATCTCCCACTGCTTCGCCTTGCGCGCGACCGTGAACAGACCTTTGCGAGTGGAAACGAGAAGCGTGTCGTTCATGCATCAACCTCCCGACAGGGCTTGGAAGACGTAGACGGTGCTCGACTCGCTCACCGCGTCGGTCAATCGCGCGCGGTCGCGGATCATGCGGCCATCGACGAAGATGGTCATGTGTTTGCGCAGCCCGGACTGGTCATCGAGGACGTAGCCGCGCGCCTGCGGATTGTCGGTGAAAACCGCTTCAAGAACGTCGCGCACGGTGCGGCCGGAGGCTTCGGCCTCCGGCAGCGCGACGTGGCGCTGGATGTTGGGCGTGAAGACGACCTTGGCCATTGATCGCGCTCCCTTATCGCGCTCCCTTATCGCGCTCTCTTGATCGCGTTTCCTTCATCGCGTTTCTTTGGGCGGGCACCCGGAGCGCGTCCCGACCGGATGGAACTCCTTCGCCCGCCATGCCCGCGCTTGTTGCGGGCATCCGCGTCTTTTTTTGGGCTTGCTGGTTCCAATGAAGGCGGGTGGCCGCAAAGGCGGCCATGACGTCCGCGCATGGGGTCAATTCACCGAGACTGTCGAATGGAAGCTTGGGAGCGGCGTAGGGTGGGCAAAATCGCCTGCGTAATATCGCCGCGCATCGCGCGCGCGATTTTGCTCACGCATCGATGCACATTCAACGCGTGAGCAACGGCGCGCCGCGAGTCGAGCTTGCGACGGACGCGCGCGTCTGCGCGCCGTTTGCCCACCCTACGGCGGCGAACGATCAGAAGAAGGGAAGGCTCCGCGTCAGGCGCCGCCAAAACCTGGCAGCGCTGGGATATGGGCGCGCACACGCCCACTCGATTCTTTCGATGGCTTTGCGCGAGTTCTGCAATGAAATTCGATTGTATGGCGATTGGAGGTGGGAGCCCTGAACCGAGATCGCGCTGCCCGCCTTCATGGCTTCGATGAGAGCATCCGGAAGCGCTTGCGCGCGCGTCGACAGCGGCAGCGCCGATTTGAGCGATGTCGGCACCGAAACCGCGAAGGTATCGTCATCGATGACCAGTTTGATGTCGCCCTGAATGTCGGGTCCGGGCGTCGAGAAATGCAGGGTGAGCGGCGATCTCGGCTGCTCGCAGCGGACGAATATGCAGAACCAATCGCCCGGGTTCTGCGCATCATCGGCACAGCCCTGAACGGCGCGATCTTGCTCGCCGGGAAATTTGGCCGACGTCCAGGTTGTCGCGTGCGCGTTTCCCACCAAGGCAAAGGCCATGCATCCGATGAGTAGGCTCAGCATCGCGAATCGCATCTGACACTCTCCGGGAGTCACGGGTGTTACGAGCAGCGCAGCGCAGGCCCCAGGGCGGCGGGTCGGCGACCTATAACTGAGACGACCGCCTCGGCGCGCGGATTTAAGTCCGCGCCGCTTGCACCCTGACATCGCGGAATTATCAAATTGTTAACCGACCGGCGGCGGACGTCTGGGTTGCCATCCGCCACGGCAGCCGCAATTGCGGACCGCGGGGTCGCAAAACTCAGGCGCGGGCCGCGAGGTCAGGGCGGGCGCGGTGACGCCAGACCGACGGCGGCATTGCTCCCCACTCGGAATAAAAAAGGCTCTCGATGAATCGGCCTCCTCAATTGAAACGTTGAGGATCTCGAGATCGCTCAGTGTCAGAGCGGCGGCAGAGCCACAACAAGAGACGAAGAAACCCGAGGCTCGAAACCCTTCCGAAGAATAGAACCACCGATCAGCGCGTGACGTCGCAGGCGTTCACGGTGTCGATCAACAAGGTCTTTGGACCACAGTCGCCGAAAGCAGAGGGTTCAGGTTCGCGCTATAGCGTCTGCCTATACGACCGAAATGTGACGGGGATCACAGATCGCTCCCCGTCCCCCCTCTACGGTCGCCACAGCAACATCCGGCGCCAGGAGGGAAGACATGGCACCGAAACCAGATAGGTTCGCATTTATCTTCGGGATGGCTGTTGCGGTGGCGATGACCATCCTAGCGATCACGACGTGGGCGGCCCCTCCGAATCCTGAGAGCGACTCGGCTGCGCCGATCCCGCCGAGGCAAACGATTTACCGGCCTGATCACCCGAATGTGTACTGAGGGCCGGCAAGCAGTCGGAAGACAGTCGGGTAGGTCCAACTGAAACCATCCCGTACCACGAGCGCTCGCGGGTTTTGCTCGGCCGCCCGCACTGGTAAATCGCGATCGTAGGCAATCGTCCGCTTTGCGCCCGCAGGCGGACCATAGCCGACGTCTCGGTCGGCCCGCTTTATGCCATGAACGGACTCGTGCACGGCCTGCATCGTTGCAATGATTTACTCAGCTTGTCGGCGATAGCCCCCAGACTGGGCGGTGGCAGGAGCGCATCAGAGACCACGCTAGGGCTGTGGCCCTGAAAGGCGCAGCTCACGCTCGGCACGAAGTACGTTGCTGTAGAGGCCTGCAATCCACCAACGCCCACTCGCGGTAACATTGAGGTAACCGATAGCGGCCTGGATGTGCGGAGAAATGTTGTTCCAATAAAACTGCGGATATTTATCGACGATGTCCGCCGGCGACTCATAGCCGAGCTGCCTGTTCAAACCAATCTCTTCAAATTCGTAGTAAAGCGCATTGGCTTTTCTCAAATAGTGAGGATCGCCAAGCTGACCGATGAGATCTGCGGCGCGCAAGAGGGCCCCTTCTTCGTCAATTCCCTGCTCGTCGTCCTTCTCGTCAGTGGTCGATGCGTATGGGAATCGCGTGAATCCGATCGCACGTGCGATCCGCGCGCTGTCGAGTTCCTCGACTGCCGCAACGCGATCCAGCACGAACAGCTGCGACCGCTCAACGTGATATGGAGCAAGTGCGGCGTCGGAGGATCCGCGCGGCAATGAAATCTTGCGGCCGGTCGCATCAACGACATAGCCATCGTCCTTGTCCCCTTTGACGACGCCACGGACATACCCAATATCATGCGCCAGGCAGGCGACGATGAAGTTCGAATAATCGGCCGGTGTCGAAGGCTTCAAAAGCGCACGGCCCTTGAAGATGTCGTGGCCGGCCAGAGTGACGAGCATCGTGTGCTCGACGTTGTGGTAGAGGGCATCGCTATTTGCGATGCATTCAAGTGCGAGCCGGGCGGCAAACGGAATGAGTTCCGCCAAGCGCGCATGCGAAGACCCGAACCGATCCTTCATATCGGAGGCGAGGAACGAGCCCAGAGCATCTGCCGCTAGCGCGGGTAGCGTAATCATGCATCGTGGCCCGAATGCTTGTTGCACAATAATCATGGATTAGTGGTCACAGGTCAATTCGGAAGCCGAGCTGCGCGACGGCCATTGCAATCAACACGGTCTTTTGATTTCGGTCGTCGAAAGCAGAACTTTCAGGTTTCGTCCCAAGCGTAGCGGCGGCAATGATCGAGGTAGGCGGCCTCGTGCGACCCCATCAGCTCGACCACGCTCAGCCAAAGCCATGACGACGCATGAGATCCAGCAGGGTGACAGGATTGCCGGCATTGGCCAAAATCGCCAGCCGGCGAAGCGCTGGGACAACCCCGCGCAAAAGCTCGAGTTGTTTGCCGGCAAGATCGCTCTGCTGGAGCGATAGGCCCGCGACATCGCCACCCGGTCGCGCCAGCCTCACGACAAAGCCAGTGCTGACCGGGTCTCCAGCCCCCGCGAGGACGATCGGAACGACCGATGTCCCCTGCTCTGCTGCGAGAGCACTTGCGGTTCCCGCGGCAACAATGACATCGACTTTCTCCCCGACGAACTCGGCAACGATCTCGGCTGTGCGCTCGCTGCGTTCCTCCGCCCATCGAGCCTTGATCGCGACGGTGCGACCTTCGACCCAGCCGAGTTCGCGCAGCCGCTGCACGAAAGCGGCGACCCGCCGGTTCTCAACCGAAGCCGTCATCGGGCTCGAGGACCCGATGCTCGGCAGCCCCGGCGTCTGCTGCGCGCGCGCCGCGAACGGGCAGGCGGCGGCCGCGCCGCCGAGAAGCGTGATGAACTCGCGCCGTTTCATTGAATATCCCCCATAATCCCCTACCCGCCCCAACCATTTGGTTGGAATGGGACCCCGTGTCTTCCGGAATGCTCCCAATCGGTGACGTAAGAACGCAAAGAAGCCCCGCGTTGGCGGGGCTGAGTTCGGGAGGAACTATCGAAGGTGAGCACCGCATATGCGGTACCGGTCGACTCGAGTGAGACTAGCGCGGCCGTTACGCTCGCGATGTGATGGCGATCACAAAAATGCGCTTTTTTGCCGCGTGTTGCAGAAGATGCCCGCCGGCATGACCGCTCTTTCACCGAAAGCGGACGTCAATCCGAAACTCGCTATGCCGCCTTGGTGCCAAAAGCCATTTCCTTGCTATAGCTCGCTCCAGCCGCGAGGAGCCGGCGAGGTTGCCGCCAGGGTGTGCCCGCGCTGGCGGGAAACGGGCAAAATGAGCCGGCGACTGTAAGGCAGGCCAAACGTGGGAGCGATTAAGCACGATCCGGGAATGGACAAACCTCAAAAGACACCGAAAGAGCTTGAGGGCATGCTGCGCGCAGCGCTGCAAGAGAATCGCGGTGCAATCGTCGACGACTTCAACATCCGTGTCTTTCGAACAAAGGCGGCGCTCCCTGACTGGGACGCAGAGATCCTTGGAGAGAAACGCGTCGTCCAAGACGATGTCAAAGATATCTTTGCAAGCACCACACTCGACCTGCAGAGGCAGTTCGGATTAGCCGACTGACTGCCGCGGCCCGCTGAGACCTATCGTCCGCTCCACGCATGTTCCTCGTAGTGCAGGCCCAGCCAGTCCATTCCGTAGTCGTTTTGTGGGTCTCGCATGATGGTGTGGATGTGATTGGGCTCCTGAACGGCGAATTCGATGATCAGCCGAGGTCCATGAAACCGATAGTAGAAGGGGCTGCGAACATCGTTGGTCGGACCGCGCCACGAAAAGTGCAACTGGTCGAGGCCAGCGCGTTGAATGGCATCAAGGTGCCTCTCGGCCGCGTCAAACTCCGCGTTGCCCACGTACTCTTCGACCAACGCGAACAGCAATTTCTTTTGTGGCGCATCGAGATCGCTGACAGGAAGTCCCTCGAATCGGCTCAGGCTGTTGCGCCGGCCGACGCCCGTCAGCACGTCGGAAAAGAGCGGCTCGGTGGAGAGGACGGCGACCTTGGCCTGCTGCGGATGGAGCGAGCCGACGAGATCGAGGCCGCGCAGCCCTTCGTGACTGAGTACCGCAAACCCGGCATATGGTCCCGTCAAATCCTCCAACGGCTGAGCGCCTAGGAACAAGGGCGCGGCCGTCACCCGGCCGCCGGCAGAGGTAAACGTCGCGCCGAGATGATGGCCCGTAAGCAACCAAGCCCAGGGTTGGCCGCGCACCGGCTCGCCGAAGATTGCAATCCAATAGTTCGCCGACCCCATGCTCTCGATCGCGTTGCGTCCGGCCCTCGGCCTGGGAGGATTGTGTTGCAGGTATTCCAGCTCCTCGGTCCGCAGAATGTCGTCATGGCGCATGATCGCTGCGATCTTGTGATAGCCCTGGCTGCTCGTGGAGGCGCGCAGCAGATCGTGCAGTCGGCGCCTGCTTTCCAAGCCAAGCGCGCCGACATTTATTCCAACCCGCGGAACGAGAGCGACCGGTAGATTGCTCCACGATGTCCTTTGATCCGCTTGGAGCGGAAAGGAGACGGCCCTGCGCGCGGCTTCGTCGAGCGATTCGAGAAAGGCCGTGGCGGCGTCCCGCATACGCCATGCGGAATCCGTGTCCGCCGCGGACGGTGACTGGCTGGCGCCCTGCGCAACGGCTTCGCGCAATTGCTGGGCGAGCAAAGCCGCAGCGGCAAGACTCAATCCGAAATGTCGTCGGTTCATGACGGCTCTCTCTAATTTTTGAATGAGCTGCGGAGCTTGATCTCGGTCAGCCTAATGCTTGCTTGAGCCAGTGGACATTGCGTTCCCATTAAATCCTCGTAAGAAATGTTCCGATCGGTAGCGGCGCTTTCCGTCCGTCGGTTGGACGATGCCGACGTCGGCAGCCGCCGAACGAATTCGACGCGTGAGGAAGTCCGCTTCGCCCCTCAAAGCAGAGATGCGCGAGCTTGGCTCGATCTGTTCAGTGCCATTGGCCGAGCTGCGCGCTAATTGGCGCGCCGATAGCGCCTGGGCGAGTCGGGGGAACTCCAGCTCCCGGCGGAGGTCCCGTAGGCCGTCCCGGGGAATGGATTCGGGTAGCAAAAGCCCCCAAGGCCGCGCACCGTGGCCATGCATTCCTCTGACGAGGAATAGCCGCAACTCGTGCTGCCCAGTCTAAAGGTCCCGCACCATGTGCCGGCATGGGCAAAGGTACTGGTCAACGACATCCCCCCAGAGCGATTGCGACAAGAACGATCGTTCGCATGATCGCCTCCTCGACAGGCGAAGGAGAGTCCCTCAGCCGCGGAGCACTATAAAGCAAGACGGGGTCATCGCCCGCAGACAATTCCTGCATCTGACGGCGGGCGAGTCAGGCCGCCCAGGGGCGCGAGGACCCAGCGAATGTGAACTGGTTCATACGGCGGGTGCGGGGCTAGCGCTATAGGCATCGCAATGCGCGAGGAGACGCCGATGTCTGATGCTGCCGCCCGCTCGAGCCATTCATCGCTGCTTCCGACCCCCTTGGTGCTGTGCCTATTCTGCATGTTGGGTCTGCTGCTCGCGGGCGTGATCATGCTGATAATCGCGCCTGAGTACCTGACTTGGGTGGTGTCCCTCATCGAATGATATTGCGCGACGAGCTTGTCGGCGATGGCGAACAGCGTGGGTGGGTCCGCGGTCGGCGATCTCGGCGATCAACGTGGTTCGCCGGCGAATACCTGCTGCAGCGCTGACAGCCGGTCGAGCGCGGCGGGCGGCAGCGGGCCTTTTTGGACCGCGGCGAGCGCGTCCTCGAACTGTTGCGGGGTTGCCATGCCGACCAGGATGGTGCCCATCGCAGGATGCGAGAGCGCAAACCGCGTGGCCGCTTCGGTCAGGCTCGCGGCAAACCCCTCCTTCACCAGGGGCATCAGTCGGCGGGCGCGCACGATATCGTCGTCGTAGCTCATAGCCGAGCCGATCGGCTCGGGCGGCGGGGAAGCAATCGGATGGCGCTCGGCCGAGCCGGACAGCGCGCCGCCGGCAAGCACGCGGATGCCGACGACGCCGACGCCGGCCGCCCTGGTGTGATCGAACAGCCGTCCATAATCCTGTGCCGGATAATTCGCCAGCAGCCCGGCGGCCGCGGACGGGTTGAGCATATTGTAGACCACCTGAGCGCTGTCGAAGACGCGCGCGTCGATCACCTGATGCAGCGCCGCCGTGTCGCCGATTGCGGTGAGCCCGAGGAAACGCGTCTTGCCCTGCTGACGCAGCCAGTCGAACGCCGGCACCACGTCACCGAGCACCTGGCGGACGCTTAGCGCTTCGGAGCCGCCGGTCTCGGTGATCGCATTGTGCAGGTGGAAGATATCGATCCGGTCGAGGCGTAGTCGCGCCAGACTGGCTTCGAGCGACTTCGCCACCGCGCCGGCAATGCCCCCGAAGTCGGCGCTTGGCAGCCGCACCTTGGTGCCGACGGCCACGTCGGCCGGTTTGAGCTTTTGCAGCACGCGGCCGAGATTCTTTTCCGATTCGCCATTGCCGTACTGGACCGCGGTGTCGAAGTAGTTCACGCCGGTGGCGATCGCCCGCGCGATGGTGCGCTCCTGATCGCGCGGATCGCCGCGCACCATCAGTCCGCCGACCGCGCCGCAGCCGAAGCCCAGCACCGACAGCCGCATTCCGGTGCGCCCGAATATCCGCGTTTCCATCGCCGTTCCTCCGCCTGCGCGAGCGCACCGTGCACGACTGCCGCGGCGTCTTTCGGCCTCGATCGGGTCTTTGCAACGGCGCCAAAAGGCCGACGCTCACCGGCCGCCGACATTTTCGAGATCGAGCACAACGCGCCTGATGTCCGGTCCCATGTCCTGCGCGTAGAAACCGAGTTCGGCGCACATTTCCAGCATGGCCGTGTTTTCGACCAACACGTCGCCATACACGCGCCGCAGACCTTTTTTTTCTTTGGCGTAATCTATGACGCGCTGCATCAGTAGCCAGCCGAGCCCATGACCCTTGAACCGCGAGCGCACCAAGATCGCGAATTCCGCGGTTTTTTCGTCGAGCTCGTCCTTCAAGCGCACGAGCCCGAGCATATGACCCGTGTCTTCATCGAGCGCGATGAACGCCATTTCGTGCCGGTAGTCGAGATGGGCGAGCTTATCGATCTCCGCCGCGCTCAGCTCGGCGACATCCGCAAAGAACCGAAGTCGAAGATCCTCGGCGCTGACATCGGCCAGAAAATCCGGGTACAACGCCATGTCTTCAGGCCGCAGCCGGCGGATCAGCACGCGCTCGCCGCCCGGAACCGTTTTGTGCAATTCGCTCGAGCCAGAGTCGCCCTTGTTCGGCATCGGCGCGACGAGTGCCCTTGCGCTAGCGTTATGAAATCAGTTTTATGCCGATTAACGGCCGCAAGCAAACGCACGATCGTTTTTTATTTCATCGATGTGGAATGGCCTCGTCCGCACGCGCAATGAGCGTCGGCGCCATCTCGAGGCCAAGCATTTGCGCGGTCTTAAGGTTGATCACCAGCTAAGTCGGCCTATGATGGACGGCGAGACCACCTGAGGCGCTGCGCTCAAATTTACGACGCGTTCCGCGCAAAGGAGACCTTCAATGTCTGTTCGCCAGCCTACCGCCATTGTTCTGGCGTCTGCTCTTATTGCCGGCGCGCTGTCCATGGTTGGATGGGTGGGAGGATCCTCGGGAGGACGCCTGCTTGTTCCCGCCGCGAAGGCCCAGCGGGCACAGAAAAGCCCCACCGACCAGTTGCGATCCCAGGTGGAAACCCTCATCAATCGCCTGCGCGGCCGCGACATGCCCGAGGGAATCGTGAAATCGAACGGCCGCATCGAGGCCACGCAGGTCGACGTCGCGGCCAAATATCCCGGCCGGCTGGCGACGTTGACGGTGGACGAAGGCGACGAGGTCACGGCTGGACAGAGGGTTGCCACCATCTCGTCGCCCGAAACCGAAGCCCAGCTGCGCGCCGCCCAGGCGCAGGTGTTGAAAGCGAAACAGGCATTGGCGGAAGCCATTGCGCTCATCGCCCAGCGCAAGAGCGACTTGGATTTTACCAGAACGGATTATGACCGTGGAAAAATGCTCATCGAGCACGGGAACATACCGCAGCAGGTGGTAGACCAGCGTCGCAACAAATTCGAGGCGGCGGAGGCCGCATATGTTGCGGCCAACGCCCAGCGTGACCAGGCTGACGCAGCGATCAAGGCCGCCGAGGCCGATGTCGAGCGGCTGCAGGCGATTCTGGTCGACCTGGTGCTGGTGTCGCCGAGAAGTGGGAGGGTGCAGTACCGGCTTGCCCGCGCCGGCGAGGTGGTTGCCGCAGGACAGCGGGTTCTGACCATCCTCGATCTCAACGACGTGTACATGACGATCTATCTGCCCGCTGATGTTGCCGGCCAGCTCACGCTCGGCGACGAGGCGCGCGTGATCGCCGATCCCGTTCCCCAATATGTCATTCCCGCGACGATCAGCTTCGTCGCGACCGACGCCCAGTTCACGCCGAAGAGCGTCGAGACCGCCGAGGAGCGGCAGAAACTGATGTTCCGCGTCAAGCTCCAGGGGGACCCGAAGGTCTTGGACAAATACCATCGGCAGGTGAAGACGGGCGTCCGCGGCCTCGGCTTCGTCCGCACCGATCCCAAGATCGCATGGCCTGAAGAACTGGTGGTGAAGCTTCCCCAATGACTGATGCCGTTGTCGCCAGAATCGAGGGGGTAACGCACCGCTACGGGAGGAGGTTCGCGCTCAACGACCTCACCCTCGATATTCCTGCCCGGTGCATGGTGGGAATGATCGGGCCCGACGGCGTCGGCAAGTCCACCTTGCTCGGCCTCATCTCCGGGGTGCGCAAGATCCAGACCGGCAAAGTCACGGTGCTGGACGGAAACATGGCGGATGCCGCCCATCGCAGAGCAAGTTACGGCTGTATCGCCTATATGCCGCAGGGGCTGGGCCGCAATCTCTATCCGACGCTCAGCGTGTTCGACAACATCGATTTCTTCGGCCGCTTGTTCGGGCAGGGCGGAGCCGAGCGCAGAGCGCGCATCGACGAGCTCTTGCCGGCAACAGGTCTCGATCCGTTTGCTAGCCGGCCGGCCGGCAAGCTCTCTGGAGGCATGAAGCAGAAAGTCAGCCTCTGCTGCGCGCTGATGCACGATCCGGACCTGCTCGTTCTCGACGAGCCGACGACCGGCGTCGATCCGCTCTCGCGCCGGCAGTTCTGGGAGCTGATCGATTCGATCCGCGCGCGGCGGCCGGCCATGAGCGTGATCGTCGCGACGGCTTATATGGACGAGGCCAGCCGGTTCGACTGGCTCGCCGCTATGGACGATGGCAAGGTCATCGCGCGTGGCGCGCCGAAGGAGATCCTCGCCAAAGCGCAAAAGACCACGCTGGATGATGCCTTCATTGCCCTTCTTCCACCAGAAAAACGCGCCCAGCATCAAGAGGTCGTCGTGCGTCCGCGCACCATCAGCGCTGATGAGACCCCGGCGATCGAAGCGGATGGCCTGACCCGCCGCTTTGGCAATTTCGTCGCCGTCGACCACGTGAGTTTTCGCATCGCGCGCGGCGAGATCTTTGGCTTCCTCGGCTCGAACGGCTCCGGGAAGACAACCACCATGAAGATGCTGACGGGGCTCCTGCCGGTAACCGAAGGCTCGGCGAAACTGTTCGGAAAGCCGATGGGCGCCGACGACATGGAGGCGCGGCGCAACGTCGGCTACATGACGCAGGCGTTTTCCCTCTACAGCGAGCTCACCGTCCGGCAGAATCTCGACCTGCATGCGCATCTCTACCATCTGCCGGCAAACGAGATCGAAGGCCGGATCAAGGAACTGCTCGAGCGCTATGATCTCAAGGACGTGGCGGACGCGAAGCCGGAAAGCTTGCCGTTCGGCCTCAAGCAGCGGTTGCAGCTCGCCGTGGCGGTACTGCACCGGCCGGCCCTTCTCATTCTCGACGAGCCGACCTCGGGCGTCGATCCGGTTGCGCGCGACGCATTCTGGCGCTCGCTGATCGACCTCTCCCGCGATGACGGTGTCACGATCTTCCTTTCGACCCACTTCATGAACGAGGCCGAGCGCTGCGACCGTATTTCGCTGATGCATCGGGGGCGGGTGCTCAAGGTCGGCGCGCCCAAGGAGCTGGTCAAGGAGCGCGGCAGCGCTTCCCTCGAGGACGCCTTCATCAGCTATCTGGAGGAAGCGGCTGGAATCGACAAGACAAAGAAGGCCGAGGCGCCGCAACCGGCGGCACCGCCGGCCAAGGCTGCGCCGTCGCGTGCGTCCAGGCGATTCGATCCCGGGCGGTTATGGGCTTATGCCCGGCGCGAAACCATGGAGCTGCTGCGCGACCCCATCCGGCTGTCGTTCGCGTTCGT
>Ga0070699_100004087_pt1 | contig 12900 bp, 22 predicted proteins | sample KBSK1503metaG_FD_65473 | JGI IMG/M metagenome (GOLD analysis project Ga0070699, IMG submission 65473) | Corn, switchgrass and miscanthus rhizosphere microbial communities from Kellogg Biological Station, Michigan, USA - KBS K1-50-3 metaG | ecosystem: Host-associated > Plants > Roots >...
GCCGCGCCGTACGCGAAGCAGCCTAACCACGGCTTGGAGCCGACGGTCTCGCGTGTCACGCCGCTTGCAAGGTGGCGCAAGCGACGCGCCACGCGGCCCGCGGCTCAACCCGGTCGTTAGCCAGTCAAGGAGTATTAGTGCGATGTGGGTGTTGCGAGTGACTGGGATGAGGTGTGATCTTGTGAAGTGTCTTGCATACTCGCCGCTGCAACATTATTCCGTCTTCCGTACCGGTGATCGCGGACGACGAAAGGCATAACAGGGGGTGGTGAACACGTCTCCGCCATTGTGGCTAGTATTCGTCCTCATCGCGACTGTTGCCCTGCTGCTCGGGGATGGCCTTTACGCCAGTTACCGAAGGGGCGCCATCTCATACACCAGGTGGTACGGGAGGGACGGGCCCTATCGACGGGCTACAAAACCCTTCCTCTACTGGCTCTGCATGGCTATGACGGGGTTCGGCTTTGCTGTCTGCATACTTGGAGCGGCGCTGATCCTCTTCTTGATGGTGACGGGTTATTAGTGTCCGCACTAAGTAGCTGGGCTGCGGGGTGCGAGCACCACGAATGCCAATACTAGCGCGCACTAGGCCCGCGGGTGAGCACTGAGAGTCGTCTAGCGGGGGGCGAAGTGTCAGCGAGCTGGCTAACCTCGGCGTGCAGCGGACCGGGACCGCGCATTTCTAGTCAGCGCACAGATCGAGTCCAGCGTTGCGCGGTCCCGGCCGCTGACGCCGGGCGTTGGGCGTACTCGAAAACAGAAGTTTGAGGAAGAAATGAAGTTCTTGTCGCTATCTTTGTTAATCGCAATGACCTTCCTTTCTGTTTGCGGTGCAACCATGTCCACTGCAGAGAAGACGCTGCAGGGTGTGTTGGAAGGGGACAGCATCGAGCCTCCCGACGTGAGCAACTCAGCGCTAGAAACTGGCGTGGCGCCATGCATTGCTCAAGCCAAGGCCTCCCTAGCCGAAGCGCGAGTCAAGTACGAGAAGGAGTCAGCTGCTGGCAGCCTATTGCTGCTCTTCCGCCGTTTGCCGAGCGAGGATGGAAGCTGGGAACTTGAGCTCCACCTTGCGGAGGCTTTTTCGGGCTCACAGGTACAGTCGCACCAGTGGATGGGCACTGTGCAGAAGTCGCGAGGCAGTGAGAAGGTTAGCTTTCCGGTGACTGAAGTTGTTGATTGGGTTCTCGCTCATTCGAACGGCAAGATTGAGGGTAACCGGATAGCAGCTTGTTTGAAGAACCTCAAGAATGGGTAGGCGAGGGTACATAGGTTCGACGCCCAACATGCGCATTAAGCTGACGGCGTGCGGCACGCGCTCGCTCGGCAAACACCGCCGGCTCACGCACGCCGCAGCTTATCCGCAGCGTTAGCCGTACTGAATTCGCACTTGAGGAACGATGGGATGAGCCGTAGTTTCGCGGGAGCAGCGATCATGATGTTGCTGGGACTTCCTATCCTAACATTTACACTCATCCCCCTGTCACCAGCTGTTGCTGATCAACGTCGTCAGACCGGTAACGTCCAGGCCATTGAAGCCTGTCGCGTCGACCTTACGGAACTTGCTCGACACGCGGATTTCCGGTACAGCCTTGAGTTTAGCGTCCTGACTGATGCTGCAGGTCACGTTCTGAAGGTGGAACCGAAGTCCCAAGTGAACGAGGCTGCTCAATTCGTCCGAATAGATCAATTCCGATCCTGTGTCCAGCGGTGGCTCCTCTACCCATTTTCTGAGTACAAGGTGATTTTCACGGTGGGCACTACCGGCGATGCGCTCGACCATTGGTCAATAGTAGTAAGCAAGGATGGTGCTGATCCGATAACTCTCATTCTTCCGCGGAGCGAGCGACGATGAGACTTTGGTGACGGCTAACTGCTGCTTGGAGCCGACGGCGTGCGGCACGCTCACGGCATGGCAGAACCCGCCGGTGCTCGCACGCCGCGGCTCAACCATGCGTTAGACGGAACTAAGAGTAGAGGGAAAATTCCTGCTGGACCGGCGCCACTGGGTCTCCTGTATTTCGTGGGGGTGAAGCTAGCTGGGTACACCGTTGCTGGTAGGGGAATGAATTGGAGCTACAAGTCACCAGTTCCGAAACCGTTGACCTTCGGTGTTGCCCGAAGTGGTTTGGGGCTTGGTGTCGGGCTGGCCTTTGGCGCTCTTGCACTCTGGCTTGGCTTCGGCCATTCGGAGCCCATGTTCTACGTGCTATTAGCGCCTGTTCGCTTTGCAGAGTGGCTTCTCATTCTCTGGTGGTTTTATGAACGGGGTCATGTCGGCATCAAGGCGCTCGCGGGGCGCGCTCTTGTTGGCAGCCTTTGGTCGTACCTGCTTGACGTGCCAGCTATCCTCTCAGTGTTCGTGCTGCCTGGTGGTGCATGGGTTTGCTAGGAGGTATTCCAAAGAGGGGTCCGTCTAACCCGCGCATTAAGCTGACGGCGTGCGGCACGCTCACGCACAGCAAGAAGCGCTGGCGCTCGCACGCCGCAGCTTATCCGCATCGTTGGGCGGACATAAAAAATGTTAAGGAGGAATGAGCTCGTGGTTTGTGGACTGACTCTCGTGGCCGCGCTCTTGAATTGTGCTCAACCGTCGTATGTGTTGCCTGTCCCTGACGGCGTACGGGAGCCCTCGCCACCAGCATTGCAGGGCCACATCAGGCAGGTGGGTAATCGAGAGATCGTGGTTATTCCATCCGAGTCTGTCGGTCGAACCACGCAGAGTGTCGCAGTTCGAATTGTTGAAAACACGCAACTTTTCACCGTTTATGGCGGCTATGTCTCCGTTTCGGAGCTGGCTGAGGGGCAAGCCGTGCGAGTGTGGCTCGACAAGCCCGGCCTACCCGAGCATGGTCAGGCAATGGTCGCTGCAGTAATCATGCTAGCTTCGAAGGACCCAAAAGATGGTTGGCCAAAGTGAGCCGCCCAACATGCGCATTAAGCTGACGGCGTGCGGCACGCTCAAGCACTGTAAGAATCACCGGCGCTCGCACGCCGCAGCTTATCCGCGGCGTTAGGCCGGCAAGAAAGTAGGACATGAGCAATGCGTTGGTGGATGACCGTTGTCAGTACGTGTTTAACTCTTCTCGGCGCCGCATGCAATTATTCATCTTCGGATCGGATGGAGCCCAGGGTTCGCGAATCTCGTTCGGAAGTTCCCTGCGGAGGCATAGCGGACAATGATCTTTTCCCTTTGTTCCAAGGTCCTGGGTACATCGGTGTAATCATTCCGTCTGCGTATTTCAAGGAAGACCTGGGTAATCCTGAACACATGGGGCGAAGGCTTGGCGTCCACGCCGAGGATGCTTGGACTCCCGGCGAGGAAGATGTGTCATTAGCGGAAAGCGGAGTTCTTCACGTTTTGGAAGAGGCAGTTGCGAATCCGGTGCTCATTGACCGAGCCTCACGGAATAATCGAGGTCGTGCCAGTCTCGCGAGCGAGATGATATCGAGAATAGCCAAGGAGCTGCCGCATTACCGCCGCCAGTGGGTGGGCATTGTGGTGCATGGGCAGCGTCGGTTGCTCTGCCGGTTTTTGCTTCCGACTGGCCAGTTTGGATTTGAAGATTGGAGATGTCAGCTGATCTACGGTAATGACTTCCAGCATGAGATTTGGGAAATTCAGTACGACCTAGGTCTGGGTACTTATCATGATTTTAACTTTGGCTCATAAGCAGCAGCGGCCTAACCTCGCCTTGGAGCCGACGGCCATAGCCCGGCCGCGGCTCAACGCGCATCGTTAGGGGTCACGAACCAGATGAGAGCCTTACGAGATGTCATCGGCTTAATGATAGTGCTCGTGACGGCAGTCGCAGCCCTGCCTAGCGCAATCGCGTGCGAGTGCGGATGGGTACAAATGAAGGATGGGAAACGCGTGCTGGCTGAAACGCCGCCGTTACTGACCGAGGACGAATTCAACCGATATCCCGCTGTATTTGAAGGAACTGTCAAGCGAATAGACCGCGACTTTCTCCCGAGCAATACGTGTACAGATTGCTATAGGGATCTGGTAGTGAGCTTTGCCGTGTCGAAGGTATGGCGAGGGCAGCTCGGGAACGAGTACAAGGTTCGTACGCCCTATGGTGGTCCAGCGTGCGAGTACCATTTCGAGGTTGGCGGAACCTATCTCGTGTATGTGAAGGAGGGGACGAAGGACTTCAATTACGGCGTGAGCCGATGCTCGAGAACCAAGCTAATTTCCGCCGCTGCTGATGAAGTGCAATTACTCTACAGCTGGGTTGCTCGCGGGAAAGGATCGCCGTGACCCCTAACATCGGCTTGGAGCCGACGGATCCGCGCGTCACGCCGCCTGCAGGGAACGGCAACCGGCGCGCCGCTCGGCCCGCGGCTCAACCCGGGCGTTAGGTTTGCGTGGGGAATTCCGACGTTGGACCGTTTGAGTGGGTTCTGGATCATGGTGGTGGGATGGTCGTGGGTTGTCCTAGGACTTCTGAATTTTGCTTTCGCTCTGTTCTCCGGTTGGACTCTTCGAGGCATTGGTGATCCTTGGATCTATGCATGGGTGATCCTTGGATTGATTGTCGGAGTGCTAACCTTGGTAGCAGCCGTATCGTTTCTCCATCGTCGTCAGTGGGCTCGATATGCATTGGAGTTCGTGTGCTGGTTAGCGCTAATCGTTGGTCTCTACAAGTTACATGCCGAGTATGAGGTCTACCTTGAAGTCGTGAAACTCCACGTGCCCGAGTACGTGCGACCCTTTCGACAATCGAGATGGGCAACCTCGATGGCCATGGCATTCTTCGTAGCATGGATCATATTTCTACGGAGCAAAGGTGTCCGAGCTGTATTCAGCAACACCAATGTGAAGTCGGGCGAAACCTAACCTGCGCATTAAGCTGACGGCGTACGGCACGTTCACGCACGGCAAGAAGCGCCGGCGCTCGCACGCCGCAGCTTATCCGCATCGTTAGCCACACGTGGCAGCTTGAATGAAAACTGTGTCTGTTTCATCACTTCTACCTCTGGGCATAGGGTGGGTAACGCTCTATTTGAATTGTCTTGCTTATGCATCTCTCGCATGGGGTGGTGCACCCCTGCCTGCCTCTCCGTTCGTAAGAGGAGTGGGTCTGCAGACTCGACTCTTGCTGTCTGGGTCTGCGAGTGTCCTGTTTCTTGTGCTAGTCCTGCCGGTCATTTTTGCACCGCCATCCGGGGGTGCCAGAATTCGTCTCGTGTTCCTGGTAATCGCCACGGCTCTTTCCCTCGATCACCTGCGCATACAGTTCCAGTTTTACTCAAAGCACGAGGTGCCGCCATTATGGATTTCTGGAACATTGCTCAGCGTTGGAGGCGAACTCGTCATGCTAATGCTGGTGTGGTCTGTCTGGCTTGTTGTCCGTCGCTCCAACCATGTTCCATCGCACCTCGCACTTGGTTGGTTGGCCAGTTTCTATTTTGTGTGCATAGGCGGAACTCCGTTTGTCTATGGCAGCGGCAATTCAGAGAGCTTTTGGCGGTGGCTAACCTCGGCTTGGAGCTGACGGCCCTAGCCCGGCCGCAGCTCAACCCGCATCGTTAGATTGCTCGGCGGGGGAAATGGCTACCATGTCACGAAAATTGGCTGGGGCCTGGTTTCTGCTCCTTGGAGGTACTCTAGCCCTACTTCTCGCTGAGAAGACCTTCAAGACCGAGGCAGGCGCTTGGATCTCGTTTTGGCCCGAAGCGGTCTCGCTAGTGCTTCTTGTCGCTGTGGTCTCATTACCGCTTCTCGTGGCTGCAGCGGTTCTAGATTTCAGGGCGAGTCGCAAGTTAAGTGTTCGTGGCAAAGCAGAGGACAGGACATGACCCGTCATCAATCTGTCCTGGCATGCACAGCTCGAGGAGTGAGCTTCTGGACATCATGGGAAGTTTCTGTCGTGTACCACAGCTTGGTGGTTCCTCGCGAACGGCCGGATAGGCGGTTACGCAGTTGGGCTCGCAATCTAACCAGCCCTTGAACCCGACGGTCTCGTGCGTCACGCCGCCTGCGAAGTGCAGCAATCGGCGCGCCGCACGGCCCGCGGGTTAACGGCAATCGTTAGACGCCCACGGGGTAATCGAGATGAAGTTGACAAGAATCCTAATGGCGAGTGGTTTGTTAATCCTCGTCACGGGAGCAGCGCCACCAGCGGGAGAGTCATGCACACTAATCGAGGCCCAGGTCATCTCCATGGATGACAAGGGTGACATGCATATGCTTTCCAACTTCGCTCAGATCCTAGCAGCCGGCGAGCCTAGGACCACTAAGCTTGATCTGGAAAAAGTCAAAGGTGGGAAGTTAGAAGCTAAGGTCACCTGGCCATCTTTTTCCACCGATCCCAGTCCCACAATCGATCTCTATGTTTCCGCGCCAGGGAGGGTAGAGAATTCGTCAGTCGAGGCTACCGCTCACCTGGAGAAACTCCTATGGGATTCCCTTTTCGGCCCAGAGCCGTTCAAGTCCAAGCAAGGTTCTAGCGTGCAGCTCGAGGGGTTGGGGTACGTTTTCGCAGTGGCGGCCGTAGCACCCAGCGCCTGTGGCTCATCACTCAAGGATTGAGCGTGGCGTCTAACATGCGCATTAAGCTGACGGCGTGCGGCACGCGTTCGCACAGCAAGAAGCGCCGGCGCTCGCACGCCGCAGCTTATCCGCAGCGTTGGGCCGACTGATGAATAGTCGAGGTTTCTTCCAGGGATTACTCGTTTCGGTGCTAACGGTCAGCTATGCGGTCGCTGGGCAATGTGACGAGCGCAGTAGCTTCATGGATTTTCTCTCTCGTTTCTCTAGGGACCAACAGTTTCGAAACGAAAGAATCGTGTTTCCGCTGCGGGTCGTAGTTGGCAGTCCCTCTGAAGGGCAAATCAAGCAACGGTGGTCAGAGAATGACATTGGCTCGAAATTTAATCCTCCGATTCCAAGTCAGCAGCTTCGGGAGCAAGGCGTTACGCAATATGTTAGCTGGCAAAGCTCTACTGAAGTTGAGGTGAAACAATCGATACCGGAATCGGACAGCTACATAGTGATTTACCGCTTCAAGCTGAGGAGTGGGTGCTGGTTCATGGTTCGCTATGAAGACTCGTCGTACTAGTGAATGTCCGGCGGCCCAACATGCGCATTAAGCTGACGGCGTGTGGCACGCTCACGCACGGCAAGAAGCGCCGGCGCTCGCACGCCGCAGCTTATCCGCGGCGTTAGACGGGCTTCAGACATGGAATTGGTACGGAGTTTTAGGTTCGAGGAGCGCACCGGCTCGATAGTGCCGATTCTTGAGGACTATTCAGTATCCGGGGCGCTGGAACCCGATGGTTCTTGGGCGCGCTCGACCGATCGTCATGACGACCAGCATCTCCTGGGAATCGAGGGCCAGAACCTCGTCACCTTTGTTAAGTTTCGGCTCGAGCCAGGCACCTATCATCTGTGCTACGCCTTCACCGCTCAGGGGCAGCGCGGCAGGGGGCTCGGTAGTGCCGTTATCGAGGAGTTCTTGAGCCGGGCTGCGGTGATTCATCCGGACTTTGACGTCCTGGCCGAGGTTGTGTCCGAGAACTCGGAGGCAGTTGAGGCCATCCTTAAGAAGCGAGGTTTTCGTCAGGTAGGATCGGGATGGTGTCTGAAATTGAGCAATCTAGCTCACGGTAGAGCCGTCTAACCTGCGCTTGCAGGCGACGGTGGGCGTCGGGTTATTTGCTGTAGGAAACAGCGGTGTTCGCCCCCCGCGCCTGAACCGCGAACGTTAGCGGGACAATTCATGAGTGGACAGGCATTCATAGCTGGGCTACTGATGCTCCTTGCTTCTGAGACAGCAGGAAGCGCTGATATACCCTCCGGTGCCGCCAATTGCAGTCTTCAATCTCCGCCTCCGAGCTCGGGAGAAGTGATGGGAGAGGAGAAGGAACTCGACCTCAAGGTGTTTCCGCGACGCAAGGACTTCCCATCCCAATACACTGGGTGCCAGACTAGCTGGGTAAGAGCGGGTAATGGGTGGCGGCGCTTTTCCACGGCGTACCTAGAACGAGGCAAGCTGGTCGCGCTTGTTAGGCATGGGTTTGAGTCTGGCGGAAAGGCCGATCTTGTCTGTCGCTATAATGGCAAGAAGCTCGACTCGAGTAGTGATCAAGAGTGCCCGAATCCTTCCGGCGCAGTCCTGCCTTCCATGCCTGCCGGTTGTCTTGACCGCATTCGATCAGCGGGGAATCAGGCACCCGCGGAGTGCAAGGATGATTAGGAACGAGCCCGCTAACCTCGCCTTGGAGCCGTCGGCCATAACCCGGCCGCGGCTCAACGCGCATCGTTATGCCGACACATAGATGATGACCGAGCATAGAGCTAAACCTGGCGTGAAATGGTGGGCGGTACCCCTAATCGCCCTTGTGGTGGTGTTGGCAGTGCCTTTGGGGATGGTGTTGCTTGTCCTCTCTGGTCTGCTTTCTGTGGTCCTCCATGTTGCAATCTGGACATTGTGGTGCCTGCGTGGCCGAAGTGTCCTACTCGTCTATTCTGATAGCCCCGTGTGGGGAGACTACATTAGGGAAAGGTTTCTGCCGTATTTTCAGCAGCGAGCTGTCGTTCTCAACTGGTCCGAGCGACAGCGTTGGCAGTTTTCGCTCGCCCGTGTTGCCTTCTTTCATTTTGGTGGCGCGAGAGAATTCAACCCGTTAGCGGTTGTGTTTCGGCCGTTTCACCGGACACGCACGTTCCGGTTTTGGCAGCCATTCCGCGACTGGAAGCACGGACGTCCGGAGACGTTGGCTACGATGGAGCGCGAGTTGTTCGAGGTTGCAGGAATTGTTCGGCCGGCGGCATAACCAGCCCTTGAACCTGACGGGCGCAAAGGAAGCGCCCGCAGGTTAACGGCAATCGTTAGCCGGACTGGGGGAATTGAGACGGGAGGATGTTGAAGGCGATGCTTGTGGCAGTCCTGCTCTGGCTCCTGTTAGCGGTCAGCTATGGATACGCGACCGTAAGCTCCAAACTTGCCCTTCCCCCGACGCCGGAGTTGTATGTCCACACGGTCGGTTTTCAAGTCTTGCAGTTCGTTTACTTCAAGCTGCCGGCGCTATCCGTTCTTCTCGGGGTGGTGTTAGCGGCCCAGTTCTTCTTGGCACAGATCCGGCGCAGTTTGCTTCCACCGCATAGTAAGAAGCTACTCCGCTTCAGTCTCGGCGTTGCGGTCGCGGTGCTATTCGTTACAGCTGGCTGGTACAACCTTGCCTCCAGCATTGCCTATAACCCGTACTTTCAGCGCGACGAGCAGTTGGCGCTTGCGTTTCTCGGCTCATGGGTTCCGGGTCTCAGCATACTTATGGCAGGAGTCTTGGTTGCGGAGTATCAGTGGTTGAGGAAGAAGGCCGGCTAACCTCGGCTTGGAGCCGACGGCGTGCGGCACGCGCTCGCACGGCAAAAACCGCCGGCTCACGCACGCCGCGGCTCAACCCGCATCGTTAGCCACACGGCAGGAATGTTTGGAGCAGTATGTTTTTGTTCCGAGAGCCGACAGAGGCAGATGTTTCCAAATTCCGGCAAGCACAGCTCGGGGCAAAGCTTACTTATGCAGCCGTTGGTGCCACGCGAACATCGCCCCCGCTCGGATTCCGTGTCAATCGCTTTCGAACGCAGATTGGCCATGGTCGCGAGTTGTATGAGAGGGCGGGGCAAGCGGTGCTAGATGCCAGAATTCTGCACTTGGCTTGGGCGAGGCCAGTTCTTCAGAATTGCCCGCTCCGCGTTGACGACACGGTAGTTCTAGTGGTTCGTCACAAGTTTGCTTGGTCCCTGAACGCCTGCCGAGTCATCTACCTTATTGATGAGCAGGGTCCAGCGCGTCGGCGCGGGTTCGCGTACGGAACACTTCCTGGTCATGGAGTCAGAGGGGAAGAGCTATTCCAGGTTGAGTGGGATTCGGGGACAGATCAGGTTAGCTACATGATCTACTCGTTCTCGAGACCGGCTCAGCTCATTGCGTGGGTAGGCATCCCGTTGCTTCGCAGTTTTCAGGCGAGATTTGTTCGGGAATCTGCAAAGGTTTTACAGACTGCATTGGGAAGCGGTGGCTAACATCGGCTTGGAGCCGACGGCCATGACCCGGCCGCGGCTCAACCCGCATCGTTAGGTTCTCGCCAGGGTGATCAGGAGTGAAGGGAAAAATGTTTGGGCTAGTCTATAGGTGAACCAATGTCTATCCTCGTAGTCTTGACTATCATGATGTTATCCACAGGCACTCAGGACACATCCATTCCTTTCTTGGATGCTTCTGTCAACGCAGGCTGCCCCGATGGCCAGGCCTTGCTCGAGAATGAATGCGTCAACATCCCGAAGCTTCTTAAGCGCAAGGTGCCTGTTTATCCGGAGATTGCACGTCGAGCGAAGGAGCAAGGAACGGTCGAGCTCATGGCGGTCATTCAGTCAGATGGTACGATTGGGGATGTCGAAGTAACTAAACCAACTAGATATCCCCAACTGGGATTCGAAGACGCAGCTGTCAAGGCAGTCAAGAAATGGCGATACGAGCCAGTCGTTTTCCATGGGAAGCCCATACCCGTCCGCTTTAAGGTCAAGGTCGAATTCTGGTTGTCCTAATGGCGGAACCTAACACGCGCTTTCAGCCGTCGGTCTCGCGTGTCACGCCGCTTGCAATAGAGCGCAAGCGATGCGCCACGCGGCCCGCGGCTCAACCCGATCGTTGGGCAGACAAGGGAAAAGGGTGAGAGCTCGAATGGTGGGAGAGCTGCTGGTCGTCGCTCTTGTGTACGGCAGCGCCTCGTTTCTCCTCTACCGCGCTCGTGTGCAGAGCGAGGCTCAGGTGTGGAATTCCGATTCTCTCGTCTTCTACCGTCCTGGGCTGGTCACTCTGGTTGCGAACGTCCTCTTGTTCTGGCGCAGCTTTCGAGGACGGTTTTCGGTTTGGCCTCGGCTAGGCATAGCCATTGGTCTCGCTTTCGTGGCTACCTTCGCAGCCGCTTGGTGCTGGACTGTGATCGCTTTCAGCTTGTATGGCACCTAAACCAGTTCTCGAGCGAACTAGTTTGCTCAAGAGCGCCATGACTGTGCTAGAGGCAAATTTATCGGAACTTCGATGCTGGGCTGCCCAACATGCGCATTAAGCTGACGGCGTGCGGCACGCTTCCGCACGGCAAGAAGCGCCGGCGCTCGCACGCCGCAGCTTATCCGCGGCGTTATGCGTACTGAAAAGACGGGAGAATGAAGAAGGATTTGCCACCTGGAACGGTTCGGCTTCTTGTTCGAGAGGCAGCTGGAGTTGTAACTGGTCAGCATTACGTGGATTGGGCTGTGCAGTTGCTAGCTGAGAGACACGATTCTCCCTCACTTCGCCGCCTTGCTGCTTCGGACCTAGACGAGGTTCCGGGAGCTTCTGATTGTGCCCAGATATTGACTGCGGTTCTTGCCGAGCTTGAATTGAGTCGCCCAGATAACGAAGTCTTAATTCGTGACTACGTGCGTGAAGTCGCAAGAGATATCATAGCTGGTAACATTGCTCCTCAGGCCGGAGCCGAACGCATCCATCGTGAGGTCCTAGGTCCGTTCCTACATCCAAAGGACCTTCAAGCGTGGTGTTACCTTTGGGAGGGGTTGAGCCCTCAGGGTGACGGTCAGACTCTTGCAGGTAGTGCGCTTGATGAGGCAATTCATAACACGGCGCTGGCTTGGGCAGGAGACGCATAACATGCGCTTGCAGCCGACGGTCTCGCGCGTCACGCCGCCTGCAAAGGCGCACGCGGCGCGCCACGCGGCCCGCGGCTGAACCGCGGCGTTATCCGGGCAAGGGGACAGAGTGACGCAAGAGATCAAGTACACATGTGCAACGTGCGGAAAGGAGCACGAGGGGCTGCCGGACTTGGCGTTTGATTCGCCCATCTACTACCGTCAGCTTCCGGTTGAAGAGCGTGAGAAGCGTGCGGTCTTGACGAGCGACACCTGTGTGGTTGATGAAACCGATTTCTTCGTCCGCGCCTGCCTTGCGATTCCAATTCGAGGAAGGGAGGTGCCTTTCGTGTGGGGAGTTTGGGTAACCCTAAGCAAGCAGAATTTCCTCCGATACAGCGAGTTTCTGGGGCAGGATCCTCCTGAGGGTGAAGGCCCCTACTTCGGTTGGTTCAGCAATCGTTTGCCTGGCTATCCGGACACGTTGAACCTCAAGACCCATTTGCTCTTGCGAGCTGGCGGAACGCGTCCACTCGTCCAACTTGAATCGACAGACCACCCCCTCGCTGTGCACCAGCGCGAAGGAATCAATCTTGACGACCTGCTCGGGATTCTCGAAGAGAATGCCCACGGGTCGACTCATCAGGCTGGGGATGCCGGATAACATGCCCTTGAACCTGACGGTCGCAAAGAACGCGCCCGCAGGTTAACGGCAATCGTTAGCAGGACAGCGGGAAAAGTTTAGATAGCCACTCACGGGCGCCTAGCGTAGAATTCTTTGCAACAACCCTTCTGGTCGAGGAGCAAATGGTCCTTACGGTCGAGCTCGAACAGGAAGATGACGGGCGGTGGATTGCGGAAGTTGTTGAGCTACCGGGTGTTTTGGCGTATGGCCCGTCGGCCCAAGAGGCTATCGCGAAAGCCAAGGCCCTCGCTCTCCGTGTAGTTGCCGACCGGCTCGAACACGGGGAAGCGGGTCCAGAGCTGCAGGACATCTCCTTCCAGGCCGCATGAGCGAGTGGCCCAGCACTCGAGCGCGCAGAGTGTTGGCAGCGCTCCTGAGAATTGGATGGCAGTTGAAGCGGGAGACAGGCTCCCACCGCACGCTGTCTCGAGAAGGCTGGCCCGATGTTGTGTTCGCCTTCCATGATCGTGAAGAAATCGGCCCCCGCATGTTGGCGAGAATCGCGAAACGTACCGGCCTTCGTCCCACCGATCTCTAGTATCGATATGCCTGCTAACCTCGGCTTGGAGCCGACGGC
>Ga0070699_100004090_pt1 | contig 12894 bp, 9 predicted proteins | sample KBSK1503metaG_FD_65473 | JGI IMG/M metagenome (GOLD analysis project Ga0070699, IMG submission 65473) | Corn, switchgrass and miscanthus rhizosphere microbial communities from Kellogg Biological Station, Michigan, USA - KBS K1-50-3 metaG | ecosystem: Host-associated > Plants > Roots >...
ACTGAACGGCCGCTAGCGGGGGAAACGAGAAGCACGGTGATCTTGGCATTCGGATTCCTGGAGGCGGCCACGACCACCGACCGGAGGCCGGAAGCCTCGACGAACTCACACAACGAGAGTCGGCGTGACGAGGCTTCACCCAGGAGCTCAGGGAACCGCTCCATGACGACAGCGCCCGAACTCACACCCTCCTCCCGACGACTACCCGGCCGGGGGCGATCGCGCGGATGAGCCGCCACGGATTCAGCGCGCGGAGCACACTCAAGCCGACCCCAATTGGAGTTGACAAGGCGGTCCGTGTCCTGGGAGGTGTGACCAACACCGTTTGGACGAAGACTCGTACCGGCGCGGGCGCGTCTTCGACCAGGTATCCGGGAGCCGCGGCCGATGGAAACGCGAGATACTCGCGCTCGAGCTCAACACCGGCTTTAGAGGCGAACACCCTGCACCGAGCGATCGCCGCCGGCGCGGAGGCGCACAGCACAATCGGCGTGCCGGCAGCGAGAGCGCGGATCATCCGTTTCGAGGCCCGGCGCTCCGCCGGCGACCACTTCAGGTCCACACGCACGGCGCCGGGTGGGCTTATGACCAACCAGTTGTTCCGCCAACGTTCCTCCCCGATCACTGCGCTCTCAATTCAGAACAGCGAAGGGCCGAAGCCGGGCGACCGGGCGCACGATGTCGTCGTTGCGCAGGACACCGAGCGTGTCGTCAACCCCTCGGTCGTCGAGTTGTTCGACCTCGGTCGGGGCGGCCTGGGAGTAGTCGAAGCGCTGGGTCACCCTTCCCCACGGATCGCGTCCTGAAAGTCCCCGCGCGACGAAGTCCTTAACGGTCGTTCCCGCCCCATGGGAGGCCGAGTACAGGCTCCCGCGAGCCCCCTCACCCGCTACGCACAAGTAGGACGACGTTCGGTTTGTGCCGGGAAGCAAAAGGGGTTGGCCGATCTTTCCGAAGAGAGGGTGATGCCCCATCCGCGAGGCCGGATACGCGCGAGCGGCGTTGTGCCGATGGACCACAACCGTCTGTCCGTCGATCTCTTCCTCGTAGATCGAGTTGTGCGGCGAGTCGACAATGAGCCGGCTGTCGACCGTACCGAAGGTCTGCCTCAGAAGCGCGGTCAGGATCGCGTATGCAGCAACCCTGAACGCGAAGCCGTAGTTCATCGCCATCACGTTGGCCAGCATGAGCCGCTCGCCTTCGACTCCGTCCCGTTCCACGGGTGGAAATCCGCCGGAGAAGTAGAGCCCGGCCCTAAGCCTCAACTGCCGGGCGGAGCGAGCGCGAGCCAGGTGGTAAAGGGGTTTCTGAACAGCCATCTCCACCCTTAGAGGCCGTGTGTACCGCTTACGAGCGCCGAATAGGACGCCTAGCTGGCCCGGCAAGGTCCCCCCTCCGCCGTGGTACTGCAGAGTGACCTGGCCGGCGTCGACACCGAGCAAACTCGCCGCCTCGGGATCGAGTACTTCCTCCACCTGCTGGAGCTCGATGAAGTGGTTGCTCGGGCCGATGGTGCCGAACCTGATCCGGGAGAGCTGCTTGATCGCCCACGGCAGCTCGCGCCGGATCCGTTCGGCACCGCCGTAAGAGTCGACGTCCAAACGGCCGCCTTCCTCGATACCGCTGAGGATCGCCGGGTCAAGGTCGAACCTTTCGACTGCGAACTCCGCTCCTTCCGCAGCGCAACGCACGACCTCGTCCGGGGTCAAGTCGCGGCGGTACGTCGGCGGGTACGGCAACTTCTCGCGCACCTTCCCGTAGAAGTCGATGATCGCTCCCGGGCGGGGACGTTCTATATCGAGCGCCACCAGCGCCATCCCGCAGTTCAGCGAGCAGCACGTCAGGGTTGGCCGGATGGTCTCGCGGGTCGCAACGGCGATGCTCGATGGCATCTCCTTGTCGTTTTTCAGGTGGAAGTCGGGGAGCACCGCCGCCGGCGCTGCAAGGTCGGCGTCGGCGAGACCACTTCGAAGCGCGGCGAGGGAAGAGGGGTCAGCCGGAGAGTCGGAGCTGTCGAAGATCCGAACGTCGGACCCGGTATCGGCCTCGACAACTTCCGAGCGGATCGTCGCTCCGCTCATGCCGCAACCTCCGCAGCGGCCATGAGCTCTGAGAGGCGAGCGCCCTCCGTCGGGCCAAGGGCGAGCACGAAGCAGGGCAAGGCGTCCGCGAAAGCCCAGGCTACGTCCCTGACCGGGGGGTGCGACGGGCATAGCCCGGTCCCCGCCGACAGCGTCGCTGCGAAGGCCCAGTACCGTCGCAGCTCCCCGGCCATGTAGGTGCTCGTGACCAAAGATCGCGCCGCGGCCTCGGTGGTACACGGCGAGAGCACTGGGTGCTCGGCGTCGCCCCTTCTCAGGATCACAAGGCTGTCGGGTACGAGCTCGTGGACACGGTCGCCCATCGGCACCTCGGCCCGGCCGTGCGGCATGCGGCGGCCGCTTCCGCCCTCGAGGCGTAAGGGCTCCACAAGCCCCCAAACCGTTGTCCCGTCGCCCACGGAAAGGTTATCGCCGGTGGCTCGCCCACCAGAATCGAGCTCCGCGAGGACAAGGGTCGAGCGGCCGACTCCGCTGGGAGCGGTTAGCAGCGGGGTCGAACCGCCGGCGATGCAGGCGGATGCGTGGAGCGGTGCCCGGCCCCGGGTCCCCGCCCACCAGAGGGCTGGGTACTGCATCAAGATCGCCCTCGCAAGCAGGTGGAACCGCGACCGCAAGATCCGAGCGGCGGTCCGGTCTCGCGCGGGAGGATTCCAGCGGTAGGTGAATTCAGCCCTCTCCAACGTGCAACTGACGTGTAGATCGAAGCCCGCCGTGCAGGCGTTCTCGACGATGACCTCGTCGTTCCTTCGCCAGGCTCCGCGCGCGAGGACCTCCCAGCCACGAGTGTCGAACGGTTGTCGGTCCGCTTCGACCCGCACCTGCACCGACGGAGGGACAGCCCGGATGTCGCGGAGCTCTCCTGCCGCACCTTCGGCGATCAGCTCCCCTACCCAGGACAGCGAGGAGTCGATCTCCAAACGCTCCCCTGCCGTTTCCAGGAACCCACGCATCAGCGACGGCCGCCCTCAGCGCCCGCTGCACCGATTGAGGCAAAGACGAGCGCCATCTCATAGACCTGCGTGAGCTCCTGACCCAGAAGATCGGACCGGAACTGCTCTCCAATGTGGATCCGAGCTGCTGCGGCCATGCGGGCCGCCTCGGCCGGGTGATCGAGCATGTGCGCAAGTGCTCGGCTCAACGAGACGGGATCGCCCGGTCGTGCCACGAGTCCGGTCTTACCGGAGATGACGACTTCGGGAACGGAGTTCACGGCGGTGGCGACCACAGGAATGCCGCAGGTCATCGCCTCGACCACAGAACAGGGCAGGCCCTCCCACAGGCTCGACATTGCGAAAACGTCGAAGGCCGGTAGGAGACGGGGCACGTCGTCACGAGTGCCGAAGAGCAGGAACCGGTCGCTGATTCCCTCTTTCTCGATGAGGCGCTCCGTCTCGGCCCGTAAGTCGCCGTCGCCGAGCCAGACCATGTAGACATCGGGCCGCTGCAGGGCCGCGACCGCCTTCACCATATCCAGGGGAGACTTCTGGACCACAAGGCGGGCAGCCGTTCCGATGACTTTTGCCTCAGCCGGAATTCCGAGTATTCGTCGGCCTTCGCGGCGTGCTTCCTCGGAGACGGGCGGGACAGCATCGATGGGAGTGATGACGGCTCGAACGCGATCTGGCGGAGCGATCTTCAGCCTGACCGCCTCTGACGCCACGAACGTCCCGTCAGTGATGAAGTGATCCGTGATTCTGCCGAGCCTCCGTTCGACGGCCAGAAGGGCGCGGCGAACGACTGCGGACTGGAATTCGTTGAACGGGAAACCGTGGAGCGTGTGGACGATGGCGCACCCTCCGACGCGATCGGCCGCCACCCTGCCGAGCGCCCCGGCCCTCCCCGCATGTGTGTGGACGAGATCGAATTCGCCGGCCCGCAGGTGGGCGCTGAGCTCACGTAACGCCTCAACGTCGGCCCAGGGGTAGACGCGGCGCCCCCGTCCCATCTTGCTCAGCCGGATCACCTTCAGTCCCGCGTCCTCGGCGCGCTCGAACAGTGCACCATCCTCGGGAGCAAGGATGGTGCTCGAGTACTTCTCCCGATCGAGAGCCAGCGCTTCTCGTAGCATGATCCCGCCTGACCCATCCGCGAAGTTCGCGGTGACATGTGCGATGCCCAGTCGTCGGACGGACGCTTTCGTGTCGCCGGAAGACTCGCCTCCGCGACTGGTCGCCGCCGGAGCAGCGCGATCCGTTCTTGTAGTCGCCACAGTCGCCACCAGTTAATTAGTCTCCCCGTCGCGTAAGGTCCGGCCGCACACACTGCTGACCTACGCGGAAACGGCCCCGTTCCGAGCGCCGCTTCTCTCCCCGTCGCTTAGTCGTCGTACACATTTCTAGCCTATTCCGCGCTCTCTGTATAGAGGTCCCGAGATCTCGCATAGAGCGTGCAGCGGACTGTGGAGTGATCGCCCGATGATTGGCGCGTTCACGTCCGGTGGGCGTGAGGAGGGGCCGCTCACGACGACCGCGGCCTTGGCTCGCCCCGACGCAGATCGCATGTCATCGTGCGCCACCACGGCTGTTCCGGCTCGAAGCCCCGACGGCCAGAACTCACAACGTTTCTGGGCTCGACTTCCAAGCAACGCGTCTCGCGGGCGATCTCCCATTTTGTTTCCAGGCTGCGAGAAGTGAGGCCATGGTCGTCCAGCGGAAGTCACCGAGCAGTGACCTGAAGCGGCCTTCGCAGCTCTCGAGGCCGACGTAGTGGCGGAAGCGGTGGCCGCGAGAAATATCCTCGACTCGAGGCTGGCCGGGGTCGATTTCCCAGGGATGGATGTAGAAGACGTACGGCTGCCCGGAGCGAAGGATGCGACTGACGCCGCGGCGGAAGACTGGGTACGGGATGAGACGAAAGTACCCCCCTCCGCCCCAAGGGACGCCGCGAGATCCGAGCTTGAGGCAAGAGATGCAGACCTCATGGAAACCTGGTCGCAGCTCGACAAGAGGCTGGCCCGCCTTCATGCCGTTCAGCCGACCATAGCGGTCGTGCGCGAGCGTCGGGAAAGCGGACGAGTCGTATGCGAATCCGACGTCCTCGAGAATCGGGATCGACCAATCCTTGATCGAAAAAGCTGGAGCTCGATATCCGATGACTTCCACGCCGGTCAGTTCTTCCAACAGGCTCTTCGAGCGCTCGATGTCAGCGCGGAACTCGTCGGGCGAGAGGGCGTCGAGCAAGTCGTGCCCGTAGCCATGAGAGGCTATTTCGTGGCCCTCGGCAGCGATCCGCTTGATCAGGGACGGACACCTGTCAGCGATCCAGCCGAGGACGAAGCAGGTGGAGCGGACCCCCTCGTCCGCCATCAGCCCGAGCATGCGGTCCATGTTTCGCTCGACGCGGAGCTGACGTGCGTTCCACGTGTCACGGCGGATGACCCCCTTCAGGTTCTCGACCTGAAACCAGTCCTCCACGTCGATCGACATGACCGCGGGCGGGGCCGAGCTCAAATCCGAGTCCAACGGCCTCAAACGAACTTCCTGCCAGCTCTCGGGAGCCAAGGGGACGAGGATCTTGCCCGAGCATCCATCAAGAAGGGACGTTCTACCGCGAACCGAAGCCCGACAGAACGATAGCCGCTGTCCGTGAGGCGATGGCCAGATCGAAAAGGAGGCTGCGGTACTTGAGGTAGTAGAGGTCGTACGCCAGCTTCTCGGCGGTTCCCATCACGTCGGAGGTGTAGCCGCGCCGCACCTGCGCCCAACCCGTAATCCCGGGCTTGACGAGATGCCGCCGGGTCCAGAAGGGGACAGCCTCGTCGAGGAGTTCAAGGAACTCGGGCCGCTCGGGCCGAGGACCGACAATGCTCATGTCTCCACAAAGCACGTTCCAAAACTGGGGAAGCTCATCGAGCCTCGTGCGTCGCAGCACACGGCCAGCCCGTGTTACCCGAGAGTCATGCTCTTTGGCCCAGACCGCGATGCCGGGCTTTTCGGCACCGTCGATCATTGTTCGGAACTTGAGCATCTGGAAGACATCGCCGCCCTCGCCAAGCCTCAGCTGGCGGAAGAAGATCGGCCCGGGGCTCGAGGCACGGACGAGCAGAGCGACCGCGAGCAAGACGGGCGCGATAAGCGCGAGAGCGACGCTTGACACGAGAAGATCGAAGATCCGCTTGACAAACCGGGAATAGGGTCGTTGGTAGAGGTGAAGCACACTCATGAACCACACCGGAGAGAGGTTCTGAACCGGCACCTTCCCGAATGCGTGTTCATAGAAGTGCTGCAGATCCACCACCCGGACGTCGAGAGACGCGACATCGAGCACGCGCGAGAGAGCTTCGCCGCGGGAAGCCTCGCGGCCAAGCACGACGAGATCCGGTCGCTCGTCCCGGAGGATCGCTCCGAGCTCATCGGTCGTGCCTCCCTGCGGTGAACCGGCGACGCGGTGGATTCGCGCGTCATCGACGATCCCAATCACCTCAAACGGAAGCCCTGGATGCCGCGCAAGCTCCTCGAGCAAGTCTGTGATTCCCTCGTCAGCCCCTACGAGGAGCACCCGACGAAGCGAGTCCTTTCTCTGCGTCTGTGCCCCAACGATGGACGACGCGAGGAAGACGGCGCCGGCCATCAGGAGCAGCTGGGCCGCGCTCAGCTCGAAACCGGGCAGCCAGAAGTCGAGGACCGAGATCGCTGCGAGACCGCTCAGCGTCCCCACAGCGGTGACGACGATGGTCCCGAGCGCGAACACAGGCAGCCGCGTCCCGCTGAAGCTGCTCCGAAGAGCGATGAACCAGACCGTAGTAGCAACCGCGATCGCGAATAGCTTCTGAGAACTAAGACCCGATGCGACGAGGACTGCGACAACCGGAACAAGGACGGCGGCAGCACGGTAGACGGTCGCCTCGACCTTTTCGCGCCGTTTTGCAAGCGATCGGCCCGGCCGGCTGATCGATACGTCGGGGGCCTCACTGTAGATGAGCTGCGTACTCATTCGTGCACCGCGAGCTGAGCAAGCCCGGAGATCCACGGTCTGATCGCCAAGGTCGTCCAGTCGCTGTTACGGCCGGGCACAACCATGCGTCCGGCGCTACGTAGCTTCAGCGCCGCGGTGACCGCGAGCAGCAACGCAGGCCGGACGACCCGGAGCAGGACCGCAACAGGGTCGTCGAAGGGCTGCTCGGCGAACCTTTCGGGTCGCTGCCGCAGAGCTTTCCCCCCCCATGCAGGAAATCTCCCCAAAATTCTCCCCCCGGCCCGTGAGCCGGATGTATGCCTCTCCCCCCGGCCGCAGCCGGATCAATCGGAACGGGCGAACTGCCGCAGCCCGGACCGTCCCACTACATTACTGCGGTCCGTGGGCCTGTCAATAGGCGGGTTGGCCTATTCAGACCATGGCAACCGGGCGTCCGATGCCCAGTGCCGCGCCGGCACGTTCTAGGGGCGCTCACAACGAGGTCATTTCGCTGCTTTCGTCCCCAAATCTGACGGGCACCACACAGCAAAGGCGCCTACCGAAGGAGAGCCCCTGCTTCGTTACGCGTTGAGAAAACTCAACGCTTCACGGACCCTGTTTGCGACCTCAGACTGCTCAGCTGCGATAAGCGGGAGCGCCGACGGGCGGCTTCGCCTGGGGAATCGTGCCGATGGTGCGCGCAAGGCCGTCCTCGAGTTCGACGGCCGGCTCCCAACCGAGTACCTGGCGAGCTCGTGTGATGTCCGGCTGGCGGACTTGCGGATCGTCGACCGGGAGCGCCTCGAAAACGACCTGACTATCGGAGCCGGTCACTCTCAGCACCGTTTCCGCAAGCTCGAGCAGGTTGAGCTCGCGCGGATTGCCGATGTTTACCGGCAGATGCTCTCCGCTCAGCATGAGCAGGTGGAGCCCGCGAATCAGGTCGTCGACATAGCAAAAGCTTCGCGTCTGGGAACCGTCGCCGAACACCGTCAACGGTTTTCCCTCGAGCGCCTGACGTAGGAATGTGGGAATAGCCCGGCCGTCATTCGGCCGCATCCTGGGTCCGTACGTGTTGAAGATGCGGACGATGCACGTGTCTACTCCCTGCTGGCGGTGGTAGGCCATCGTCATCGCTTCTGCGTACCGCTTCGCCTCGTCGTACACCCCGCGCGGCCCGATCGGGTTCACGTTCCCCCAGTACGTTTCCGGCTGCGGGTGGATCTTTGGATCCCCATAGATCTCACTGGTGGAGGCGAGAAGAAAGCGTGCCCGCTTGTGCTTGGCCAGCCCCAGAGCGTTATGAGTCCCGTACGAACCCACCTTGAGCGTGTGCAGGGGCAGGCGCAGGTAGTCGATAGGGCTCGCGGGGCTCGCCAGGTGATAAACGAAGTCGATCGGCTCATCGATCTCGAGGTGGTCGATCATGTCGCGGTTGACGAAGACGAACGCGTCGTCGCGGATGTGCTCGATGTTCTGGAGATTGCCTGTGTCGAGGTTGTCCACACAGATGACGCGGTCGCCTGCCTGCACGAGGAACTCGCACAGATGTGAGCCGAGGAAACCAGCTCCGCCGGTGACGACTGCGGTGCTCAAGGGTTGGATTCATCGTGCACGAGCCGCGCAGCTCGCACAACTATCCATTCGGCTAAGGATGCGTTAAGGCGCTCGCAATGGGTCCCTCGGCCCATTGACAGTTGCACTCTCGGAAGCGAGGCTAAGCTAGGCAGGAAGAGCTGTCGCCATGACTGCGCGTTCCTGAGAATATTTGCACGGGGGCCACGACGGGGAGGAGAGAATGTCTTTGGAGCCTTACGAGCCCGCCGCTCGTGAGCAGCGACTCGGCAGGAGAAGTGCTACCCGCCGGGCGTACTCCGAGCGAGATCCTCGCGTCGCTCCCGTCCTTCCTTCGAGAGGCGAGCCAGGAATGGAACTGAACGAAGCCGGCCGACGCATCTTCGGCCAACATTGGCGGTTGATCCTGGGCTTGTTACTTGCCGGTGTCGCCGTCGCAGCCTTCCTGCACGGCGGAAGCGTCAGCACATACACGGCCTCGACCCGCCTGGTGCTCGATACACAGGATCCGAAGTCCCGGGCGGAGTCGACGTCGATCGCCGACACGGCCAAGGCGATCGCCACCAGCCCCTCGCAGGTGCGAGGTGCCCTCAAGGACGCTCATGTGACAGGCCGCGACCCGATCGATCTGGCCAAGCATCACGTTTCCATCGGAGCGCTCGGGACGTCGGCGGTGTTGCAACTTTCCGTCAGCGACCAAAACCCACGTGTTGCGGCAGCCGTCGCCACTACGCTGGCCTCCAGGGTCATCCGGGCGCGCCTGGAAGTCAGCAACGGGAAGCTCCAGCAGGTCCTCGGGCAGTTGGACCAGCGAATCGCCGGACTGAATGGCCGAATCGCGGCTGTCGACTCGCCGACGTTACGCACCTTCCTGGGCCAGCAGCGGAGCGTTCTCGAAGCCGAGCGAGTAAGCCTTCTCTCGACGGAGGCGCTGCGGCCGAAGCCTTCGATCATCAGCCCGGCCACCCTCCCCACACACGCAGACTCGTCTGGCTGGGTGCCGTATCTGGTGCTCGGGGCCCTTCTGGGTTTGGTCCTGGGGGTTGGAGCGGCCGGCCTCCTCGAGACGACCCGGCCGACGGTGGTCGGAAGCGACGCGCTCGCCCGAGCGTTCGACACGCCATTGCTCGGCTCTCTCCCGGGCGAACCGAACGAGCACTCTGCGGATGCGCTGCGCTGGATCACTCCGGGACTATTCGTCGCTGCTCAAGTGGCCGGGATCGGAACAGTAAACCTGCTGGCCGCCGACCCCGACGTAGATTTGTCTCGGCTTGCAGACGGGCTGGAGGCGGCTCCCGCGGACGCGATCGCAGCGTCGCGAAGCCCCGGGGACACTCGTTCTGGGTTGCGGATCCGACCGTTCAATCTTCGTGATTCGTCTCCGGATGTTCCCGGCGGCGTCGGCCTCGTGGTGGTGTCTCCGACCGCCCTCAAGAAAACACAACTCATGGATGCCAGCCATCTTTTGAACGTGGCGTCGTTGCCGCTGCTCGGCTTACTCACCTATAGCCGATCGCCTTCGAGGCTGCACCAAGCGATGAAGAACAGGGTGGATTCGCTAGCACGCTATGCGTCACTCGTATTGCTGCTCGTGTCCATCGCTTTGCTGGTTCTCTACGTCGTGGCTCACTAAGAACTCGAACCGAAATGAGGGATCCGCTCCCTGACGACGGACGCGGTCCGCATCTGTCGTCAAGATCGAGAGAGCGCGGGTGGCTATCGCGCCGTCGGTCGTGTCGGACGATTTATGAGAGCAGATCGAGCGGCTGTTATCGAAGGTGGAGCGCCGCTGCCGCTACCCATGTCGCAAGCAGTTGCCTGATCGGCAGGCGTTGCAAGGAATCCTGTTCGTGCTGCGCATGGGGATCGCGTGACCTCTTGTCAGTCCCCGGCCCTTCATGCCAGGCTTGATTCCAGGTATGGGAAAGAGAACAGGCTTCCCGGCTGTCGCTGCGGCGCTCGCCGTGCTTGGGTTCGCCCTCGCCGGGGCAGTTGCACATGGCGCGTCTTCCGATCAGCCGGGCTGCTCTGCGTCGGAGTACGACTCGTCACGCGACACGACAACGATCGTCTACCAGGGGCTGACCTACTACTGCCGCTCCGCGACAGTCTCGGCTACGACCGCCACAATCGCGACCGAATCAACCTCACGCTCGACCACCACTAGGTCGACTCGAGGGACACGGCTCCCGTGGCGGTTCGCTTACTCAAATCGAACAGACCAGAATCTCGCGACTGCCTACGGCTACAACCTGATTGACGTTTCCACCAAGAGCGAGGCGGACGCGACCCCGGCCGGAACGCGGGGACAGCTCTGGCTGTACGACTACGACAACACCACCTGCAGCTGGGAGAAAGACGACGCCTACATCAGGAACATGGTTTCTTCGGTGGCGAACGACCCCAAGGTGGCTGGGTTCTACTTTTCGAACGAGCCCGATCCGTTCGCCTGCCCGAACGCGCCGCAGCAGCACAAAGACCGCAGCGCGCTGATCAAGTCTTTGGCTCCGACGAAGTACACGCTGATCGGGATCGACGCGAACTGGCGGCAGCATTTCGACAACTACGGGACGATGTGGAAAGGCACCGCCGACTTCGTCAACTACAACCCGTACATCTGCTACGTCGGCCAGCCCTGCGACTTCGCCTGGGAAGACCATGTTCTCCAGGTTGCCCAGTCTTTGGGGCAGCCGTACTTCGTCACGCTCCAGGCGTTCAAGGAAGGAACGGAGTGGCGCTGGCCGACCGCGGCCGAGGAGAGTCAGATGCTCGACCGGCTCAAGGACCCGAGCCTGAGCGGTCTGAGCGGCTACATGACCTTCAGCTGGAACTGGAACAACGACCCGCTCCTCAACCATCCCGACGTCCTGGGCGTGATCAAGGATTTCAACCTCGGCACGAGCACATCGCCAGCCGATACGACGCCACCAAGCACGCCGACCGGCTTGAGCAAGACCGCTTCGAGCGGGACGAGCGTCTCGCTCGCCTGGAGTCCATCGACCGACAACGTGGCCGTCGCCGGCTACGGCGTCTACAAGAACGGCACGCTTGTCTCCACGACCTCCGGGGCGAGCTACACGGTCGGCGGACTCGCCTGCGGCACCAGCTACACCTTCTCCGTCGACGCCTACGACGCGGCCGGAAACCGCTCCGCCAAGACGTCTCTCACCGCAGCAACGAGCTCCTCGTGCACCGACACGGTCGCGCCAACTCCGCCGACCAACCTGAACGCGACCGGCGCAACCGCGTCCAGCGTCTCCTTCTCCTGGGCGGCGTCCACCGACAACGTCGGCGTCGCCGGCTACGGCATCTACCGTGGCGGCACGCTCGTAACTTCGACGGCCACGACCAACCAGACCCTGACCGGCCTCTCCTGCGGCACCAGTTACTCGATCGGTGTAGATGCGTACGACACTGCGGGGAATCGATCGCAGCAGGCCGCGTTGACGATCGCAACGAGCCCCTGTCCCGACTCCATCGCACCGACCGCCCCTGGAACGCCAACAGCCACCAGTGCGACGACGACCAGCATCGCTCTCAGCTGGGGACCTTCGATCGACAACGTGGGGGTCGTCGGCTACGACCTTTACAACAACACGACCAAGGTGGGAAGTACTCCCGGGGCGAACTACACGTTCGGCAATCTCACCTGTGGCACGAGCTACACGCTCGGCGTCGAGGCCTACGATGCCGCAGGAAACCACTCGACGCGCGCAACAGTGGGCGCAGCCACGGCCGCCTGCGCGAGCCCACCGCCCCCCTCTAACAGCGACCCCGTGATCGCCGCCGCCGGCGACATCTGCTCTTCGCCAACGAATTGCGCGCCGACGGCGACCCTGCTCGACCAGATCTCGCCGACCCGCGTCCTCACCCTGGGTGATAACGCGTACGAGGACGGGTCGAGCTCTGAATACGCCAACTATTACGATCCGAACTGGGGCCGACAGAAGTCAAACACGAGCCCGGCTCCCGGGAATCACGACTACCACACGTCCGGCGGCTCTGGGTACTTCGGCTACTTCGGCTCGCAGGTCCCGGGTCCATACTACTCCTACGACCTCGGTTCCTGGCACCTGATCTCGCTCAACGGGGAGATCGGCCTCTCTGCGGGATCGGAACAGGAGACGTGGCTCAAGAACGATCTTGCCGCGCACCAGGCGAAATGCATCCTCGCCTACTGGCATGAGCCGCGTTTTTCATCCGGCGCCGAGCACGGCAGCGACTCGTCCTTCGACCCGTTCTGGCGTGACCTTTACGCGGCCGGTGCTGACATCGTCCTCAACGGACATGACCACGACTACGAGCGGTTCGCGCCGCAGAACCC